>Ga0073934_10003216_pt1 | contig 30854 bp, 24 predicted proteins | sample LarsenN4metaG_FD_76834 | JGI IMG/M metagenome (GOLD analysis project Ga0073934, IMG submission 76834) | Hot spring sediment bacterial and archeal communities from British Columbia, Canada, to study Microbial Dark Matter (Phase II) - Larsen... ...
ACCGCGGCGCCCGACGGCATCCTCACCTGGAAGATGATCGAGCCGCTCATCCGGCCGAAGATTTACTACGCTTCGCAGACCGGGTTGATCTCCCTGGAGAACACGCACAACATGGCCGGCGGGAGCGTTTACCCGCCCGAAGTGGCCGAAGAGGTTTGCGACCGCGCGCACGAACGCGGCCTGCCCGTGCATCTGGACGGCGCGCGCATCTTCAATGCCGCCGTGGCGCTGGGCCGCAGCGTTGCCGAGCTGACCCGCAAGTTCGACTCGGTGATGTTCTGCCTGTCCAAGGGCCTGGGAGCGCCGGTGGGGTCGCTGGTCGTGGGTTCCCGCGAATTGGTCGAACGGGCGCGCCTGTACCGCAAGATGTTCGGCGGCGGGATGCGCCAGGCGGGCGTGCTGGCCGCAGCAGGGCTGGTGGCGCTCGAAGAGTCGCCCAAACGCCTCCACGTGGATCACGAAAACGCGCGTTACCTGGCTGAAGGCCTGGCCGAAATCCGCGGGATCGAGATTGACGCGAAGAAAGTGGTCACGAACATCGTCATTTTCGGCGTGGAGGGCACAGGCCGCACGGCCGCAGAGGTTTCCGCGGAACTCAAGCAGCGCCACGTGCTGGCCAACGCCACCGGGCCGCACACTATCCGCATGGTCACGCACTGCGACGTGGATCGCGCCGGGATAGACCGCGCCCTCGCTGCCCTGCGCGAGATCTGCAGGTGAAGGGACGAAGCCAGAGGTCGAAGTTCGCGGTCAGAACCGAGAAGCAAGCCGCAAAAGTAAGGGAGAGGGAAGCAAAGCAAGCAGCAAGAAATCTGCTTTTAGTTGTGCGGAGTTTCTCGGCGCAGACCTAGGCAATGCATTTGACTTCATGCAGCGCGCACCGTAACATGCCGTGGCGCATTCAGGGCGTGCGTCAGGGTTCATGATCGGGACCAGAGTCGCGCACTACCGCATCCTCGAAAAGCTGGGCGGTGGGGGCATGGGGGTTGTCTACCGGGCAGAGGACACCAAGCTCGGCCGCCTCGTTGCGCTGAAGTTCCTCCCCGAAGAGCTTTCCACGGACCGGCAGGCGGTGGATCGTTTTCTGCGCGAGGCGCGCAGCGCTTCGGCACTGAACCACCCGAACATCTGCACCATATACGACATCGGGGAGCACGAGGGGCGGCACTTCATCGTCATGGAGCTACTCGAGGGCATGACGCTGAAGCAGCGCGTCACGCAGAAGCCCTTCAAGATGGATGAGCTGCTCGACGTGGCCATCCAGCTCGCCGACGCGCTCGATGCCGCGCACGCCAAGGGCATCATCCATCGCGACATCAAGCCGGCCAACATCTTCCTGACCCCGCGCGGCGCGAAGATCCTCGACTTCGGCCTGGTGAAGCTGGCGGAGGGCCGGCGCCCGGGGGAAACCATTCGCGCCGAGGCTGCGGTTACCGCCGGTGCGACGCGCGAGTTCTTCACCAGCCCCGGCTCGACCCTGGGCACGGTGGCCTACATGTCGCCCGAACAGGCCCGTGGTGAAGCGGTGGACGCCCGGTCCGATCTTTTCTCCCTGGGCGTAGTCCTGTATGAGATGGCTACCGGGCGCATGGCCTTTTCCGGCAACACCTCTGCGGTGATCTTTGAAGCCATTCTGAACCGTGCGCCCGTTCCGGCCACGCGGTTGAACGCGGAAGTGCCGGCGGAGCTGGAAGAGATTATTAACCGGGCTCTCGAGAAGGACCGCCATGCGCGCTACCAGACGGCGGCGAGCCTGAAGGCCGACCTGCTGCGGCTGGAGCGCGAGTCAGATTCGGGCCGCGTGGCGGTGGCTCCCGGGCACGCGGAGAAGTCGCTCGCCGTGATGTATTTCGAGAATCTCGGGCGCGCCGAGGAAGATGAATACTTCCGCGACGGCATCACCGAGGACATCATCACCGAACTGTCGAAGATACGCGAGCTGCGCGTCTTCCCGCGCACGGCTGTGCTGGCCTACCGCGATCGGCCCACCTCGGCCCCGCAGATCGGCCAGGAGCTGAACGCTTCGCACGTGTTGGCCGGAAGCCTGCGCCGCGCCGGCAACCGCCTGCGCATCACCGCCCAGTTGATTGAGACCAGTACGGGCCACTCGGTGTGGGCCGAGCGCTATGACCGCCAGCTCGAAGACGTGTTCGCCATCCAGGACGAGATTGCACAGAGCATCGCCCGGGCCCTGCGCGTCATGCTGTCGGAAAAAGAAAAGAAGGCCATCGAGAAGGCGCCCACGGCCGACGTGCAGGCCTACGATTACTACCTGCGCGGGCGACAATTCTTCTACCAGATGCGGCGCAAGAACCACGAATATGCGCGGCAGATGTTCGCGCGAGCCATCGTGCTGGACCCGAACTATGCGCGCGCCTATGCCGGCGTGGCCGACTGCTGCTCGTTCCTTTACCAGTATTACGAAGCGAGCGAGGCCAACCTCCGCGAGGCCGACGCGGCCAGCCGCAAGGCCGTCGAACTGGACCCCGATCTGGCCGAAGCTCACGCCTCCCGCGGCCTGGCCTACTGCCTGAACAAGCGCTTCGACGAAGCGGAGAAAGAATTCCAGACCGCCATCCGGTTGAACCCGAATCTTTTCGAGGCGTACTACTTCTTCGCGGGCGCCCGCCTAGCGGAAGGCAAGCTGGAGGAAGCGGCGCGGTTGTTCGAACACGCCAGCCGCGTCAATCCTAACGACTACCAGGCGCCGGCGCTTCTGTCCGGCGTGCTGCGGGGCCTCGGCCGCATGGCAGAGGCGATTGCCGCGTCACGTCGCGGCCTGCAGATCATCGAGCAACACCTGCAGATGAACCCGGATGAGGCGCGCGCTCTCTACCTGGGTGCCGGCATGCTGGTGCAACTGGGCGAGAAGGCCCGTGGCCTGGACTGGGCCGGCCGGGCCCTCCAGGTGGATCCTGAGGATCCCTCCATTCTTTACAATGTGGCGTGCATCTATGCTGTGGAGGAGCAGGTCGAACCCGCTATCGAATGCCTGGAAAAAGCGCTTGACCACGGCTTCGGCCACAAGGAATGGCTCCTGCACGACCCGGACCTCGATGTCCTCCGCAGCCACCCCCGCTTCCAGCAGTTGGTGAGCCGCCTCCAGTAGCCGTCCCTTTGGGCATGTTTCCCCGCGTCCCTTACGGGGTCTTTCACTAGGTGCGGAGAATCCACGTCTCGCTATTCCGAGGGCCTCGCCTGCTTCTCCCGGTCGCGGTCGTTGGGAGAGCCGTCGTGGCCTGAGGAATCTCCGCCTCCTGCCGAGCATCCTTCTGCGTGGCGCGTTGACTTGGCGCAGCGCGGGGCCTAAGATGCCGCGCTTTGCCATCTTTCAGGCTAAGTGAGGGCACTATGCGGTCACGCGTAAGCATCGTTGCGTTAGCGGCAGTTTTCCTGCTGGCGCCGGTTGCGGCGCAGCAGTTCGAGTTCTATCCGGGCGCGAAGTACGACCCGGCCATCCCCACGCTGAAACAGGTCGTCGGCCACGGCTGGGGCGAGAACATCACCCTCCACCACGAAATGGAGCGGTTCGTCCACGCGCTCGCCGGGGCCAGCCCGAAGCTGCGCGTTGTGCGCATGGGCGAGACCTGGGAAGGGAAGTCGCTCTACTACCTGATCATCACTTCCGAGGCGAACCACGCGCGGCTCGACCAGGTCAAGGCGGGAATGAAGCAACTGGCCGACCCGCGCCGCACCAGCGAGGCGGAAGCCAAGCGGCTGATGGCCTCGCTCCCGCCGGTCACCTGGCTGGCCTACGGCGTCCACGGCAACGAAATTTCCAGCCCGGACGCGGCACTGCTGATGGCCTACCACCTGGTGGCCTCGCAGAACGATCCGCTGGTGCAGGAAATCCTCGAAAAAACCATTGTCATCCTGGACCCCATGCAGAATCCCGACGGGCGCGACCGGTTCATCCACCACTTCCGGCAGAGCGTGGGGCGCTGGCCCGACGCTGACCCGCAAGCCGCCGAGCACAACGAGCTTTGGCCTTCGGGGCGCATGAACCACTATCTGTTCGACATGAACCGCGACTGGTTCGCCATGACCCAGCGCGAAACGCAGGCTCGCGTCCGCGCCTACCAGGACTGGTATCCGGTGGTCTTCGTGGACCTGCACGAGATGGGCTCGAACTCCACCTACTATTTCGCTCCGCCAGCCCTGCCGCTCAACCCCAACGTGCCGCAGGCCCAGCGGGACATGTGGACGCTCTACGGCAAAAACAACGGCGCGTGGTTCGACCGCTTCCGCTTCGACTACTTCACCCGCGAAGTCTTCGATTCGTTCTACCCGGGCTACGGTGAAGGCTGGCCCCTGTTCCAGGGGTCGGTGGGCATGACCTACGAGAATGCTTCTGTGCGCGGCGTAGTGGTGCGGCGGGACGACGGCACGGACTACGAGTACCGCCAGTCGGTCCAAAAACACTTCGTCGCTTCGCTGGCCACCGCCGAGACCACCGCGCGCAACCGCGAGGCCCTGCTGCGCTATTTCTACAATTACCGCAAAGCGGCGGTCGAAGAGGGACAGAAGGAAGCGACCAAGGAATTCATCTTGCCACCCGGGCGCGACCCCAACCGGGTCATCAAGATGGTCCGGCTGCTGCAGCAGCAGGGCGTGGAAGTGCAACGTGCTGACGCCGCGTTCAGCAACGGCAAGGTGCGCGATTCGGCCAAGAACGAACTGCAAGCCAAAGAGTTTCCCGCGGGCACCTTCGTCATCTCCCTGGCGCAGCCCACCAAGCGCTTGATCAAAACGCTGCTCGATAAGCACACCCCCATGGACGAAGGGTTCCTCCAGGAACAGATTCGCCGGCGCAACAAGCGCCTGGGCGACGAAATCTACGACGTCACGGCCTGGTCGTTGCCGCTGCTTTACGGCGTGGAATGCTACCCGGCCGAGCAGGTTTCTTCAGGCCAACTCACCACGCTGAAAGACCCGCCCGCCTGGGTCGGCGGCGTCCACGGCGGGCCGGCGAAGCTCGTTTACCTCATTCCCTGGGGGACAAACTCGGCTGCGCGCGCGCTGGCCGACCTGCTGCGCCAGAAAGTCCGCGTGCACATGTCGGACCGCTCATTCACCCTGGGCGGACGGAAGTTCCCCGCCGGTTCGCTGATCGTCAAGACGCGCGATAACCCGGACGACCTGCACGCCCGGCTGGTGCGAGCCGCCGCCGACCATGGCGTGGACGTCTATCCCTCCGACAGCGCGTGGATCGAAGAGGGCGTCAACCTGGGCAGCAACTTCGTGCGCTACCTCGAGCCGCCGCGCATCGCCCTGGCCTGGAACATCCCCACCAGCCCGCTTTCGGCCGGTTGGACGCGCTACGTGCTCGAGCAGCTCTACGGCCTCCCCGTGACCATCATTCATGCCCAGCAGCTTGGCAACGCTGACCTCGCCAAATACAACGTGCTCATCCTGCCCCACGGCGGTTTCTTCGGCGGGGGGTACGGCGGAGTGCTAGGCGAGAACGGCGCGCGGCGGATCCGCGATTGGATCCAGGCCGGCGGAACGCTCATCACCTTCGCTGAAGCCACGCGCTGGCTGACCGAAGAGCGCGTCGGTCTGCTGGCCACTCAGCGGGAGTTGCGCGGCGGTCGCCCGGAGCGCGAAGAGCGGCCCGCCGGCCAGCCCGCTGCGGCGCCGCCACCCGCGGGGCCGCCTGCCGCGGGCACTGTTCGCCCCGCCCCACCGGCCGCTGAGGAGCAGAAGCCCGCGCCAACAGCCAAGGACGAGTTCGACGTCGAAAAGCACATCTTGCCCGACCGCGAGCCGCCCGATCCGACGCCCGGCGCCATCTTCCGGGTGCGACTCGATGGTGAGCACTGGCTGGCGTTCGGCTACGACGGCGAAGCGTACGCGCTGGTCCAGAGCAGCAACATCTTCACCCCCCTCAAGCTCGACCGCGGGCGCAACGTGGCCCTTTATCTTCCGTCGAGCGAAGCGTTGGCCAGTGGCTTCACCTACGAAGCGGCGCGAAAACAGCTTGGCAACAAGGCCTACCTGATGCACCAGCCCACCGGCCGCGGGCACGTGGTGGCCTTCGCCGAAGACCCCAACTATCGGGCCTTCCTGGAAGGGCTGAACATCCTGTTCCTGAACGGCGTCTTCTTCGGCCCAGCCCACTGAGCTAGGGCAAGCTTTCGAGCCCGCCACGCCGCATGGCGCGCAACAAGTGTGGCGACGCTTGCCTGGCACAAGGAGGCAAGTCTTCTCATTGGGCCCGGTTGCGGCCCCGGAACGGATGGGCACGGCCCCGGCAAGGGGCTTGTAACCCGGCGGGATTTTGCGGGAAAATAAAACACAATGCTAGAGACCCAGGAGATTCGCGGGACGGACATTCGCACCCTGGCCCAGCAGGCGGAGCACCCCCAGGGCGTGCGCAAGTCCGACCTGCGCCAGGGCGACTGGGTGTTCGTCACCACGCGGAACTCCGTGTACGCGATTTGCGTGCTCGGCGATGGGCTGTACTCGGTCTCCGGCGGGTGGTTCGACCGCCAGGGCGAAAGCGCCGCCACGGTGGCTATCAACGGCTGCACGTGGGGTGGCAGCGCCATCAAGCAGGACGTGGTGGCCATGTGCGGCCTGTTCCTCGAGTTTGCCAACCGCGTCACCACTACGCGTATCCAGCACATCCGCGTCGTGCGCAATGGTGAGCTGGCCCACGCCTGACGGAGTAGGGCTCCCCGGCCAACTTCGCCCCGAGGAAAACTGACGCCGAGGCGCACCCAGCGCCCAAGCACGCGGCCAAGCACGGGGTCGGGGCCCTCTTCTCTGCGCCTCTCGGCGCACTGGGCCGGCCTCGGGCGGGGCATCTTTTCTTTCCTGCTTCGACCGCTCATTGCTGCCAGCAGTAGCTTGGCCGCTTTCTCCCGGCTATAATGCGTTGCTTTCACCTGGAGACAAACCGTGAACCGATACCGCCTGTGGACGGCAACGCTGACTCTGGTGCTGGCCGCGACGCTTCCTCTCTCCCTGGCGCAGCAACCCGCCAAGGCTCCAGCGAAAGAGCAGAGCGTCAAGCCGGGGATCAACGAGCAGTGGAAAAGTCCGAACGTCGAACCGCTGATCGGCACACTCGAGGCCGAGAGCCGTGAGATTTATCGCCAGCGGGAAGACTTGGCAGCTCTGGTCGGGCCGCTGCCGGGGATGGTTGTCGCCGACGTGGGCGCCGGTTCGGGATTCATGGCCGAGCAGTTCGCCAGGCTGGTGGGGGAGAAGGGCAAAGTCTTCGCCGTGGACATCAACGCAAAGCTGCTGGAACACATCGCCCAGCGCGCGCAACAGAACGGCCTGCGCAACATTCAAACCGTGCTGGCCAGGGAAGACTCGGTGGAGTTGCCGGCCAGCTCCGTGGATCTGGTCTTCATCTGTGACACGTACCACCACTTCGAGTACCCGCGGAGCACGATGGCTTCGATCCATCGCGCCTTGCGGCCTGACGGACAGCTTGTGCTCGTGGACTTCCGGCGCATCCCCGGCAAGTCGCGACAGTTTGTCTTCGACCACGTGCGTGCCGGTCAGGAAGAAGTGATCCGGGAGCTCACCAGCTTCGGCTTCCAGCTTACCAATCTCCACGACGTAACTTTCCTGCCGGAAAACTACATCGCGCGCTTCCGCAAAGTCGAAACACCCCGCTAAGCAGCCTGCCACCCTCCGCGTCAGGCCTGCGACGCCTCGGCAGGCGGAGTGGGAGCCACACGCGGCCCGCAATCGAGCACGGCGCGACTGTGTTAGGCTTACGGGACAGTTCCGGTTCATGGGGAGGACACCCATGCGCAACAAGCCTGCGCTGCTCGCGCGATCGGCGGTTCTGATTCTGTTGGCCGCGGGGACGCCCTCCGCACAGGCCCCGACCGACGTCCTCGTGCTCACCCACGCCAACGTGATTGACGGGATCTCGGCGCAACCTGTGCGCGAGGTGACCATCGTGATTCGCGCCGGACGCATCGAAACTGTGGCCCCAGGCGCCGTCGCTCCTGCCGGCGCAACGGTGCTCGACCTGAACGGTCGCTGGGTCTTGCCGGGTTTTGTTGACGGCCATGTCCACATCGCTACGATGGCCGCGGCGCGCGAAGCGCTGGCTTCCGGCACCACCACGGCGCGCTCCATGGGCGTTGACCATTTCGTGGACGTTGGCTTCCGCGAGCTGCACCGCAGCGGCTCGCTCGACCTGCCTGACTTTCTAGCCGCCGGCTACCACGTCCGCCCGCAGCCAGCCGAAGCTTTCTTCCTGGATTTTCCGCCGCTGCGCGAGCTCCTGTCCGGCGTCCGTGGTGCGCCGGCTGTGCGGCGCATGGTCCGTGCCATGATTGACCGCGGCGCCGACGTCATCAAGATCATGGCTACCGAGCGCGCCGGGCTCCCGGAAACCGACCCGCGCAAACGCGTGTACAGCGACGAAGAACTTGCCGCTGCGGTGGACGAAGCGGCGAAGTCCCGCGTGCCGGTCGCCGCGCATGCACACGGAGACGAAGGCGCCGCAGCAGCCGTGCGCGCCGGCGTGCGCACCATCGAGCACGGCACCTACGTCAGCGATGCCACGCTGACCCTGATGAAGGAGCGCGGCACCTGCCTGGTACCTACGGTTGCCACGGTCGAAGACCTGATCCATCCCGGAGGGGATTACGACCACGCGCGGCTCTCCGTGCGTGGCCGCGCCATGCTGCCTCGCGTGCAGGACGCCACCGCGCGTGCGTGGAAGATGGGCGCCAGGATCGTCGCCGGCACCGATACCGGCTACGGCCCGAACAGCAACCGGCGCATGTCGCACGAGGTCGCCGCGTTGGTCGCGGCGGGCATGCCGCCCATGGCCGCCATCCAGTCCGCCACGTCTACTGCGGCCGCGTGCCTGGGTCTCGAACGGCGCACCGGCGCCATCCGGCCGGGGCTTGAGGCGGACTTGGTCGTCGTCGAGCGCGACCCGCTCGCCGACCTCACCTCCTTGCACGACATCCTCGTCGTCATCAACAACGGCAAGGTGTCCATCAACCGCCTCGGCTGGTAGTGCCCGCTAAGACAGGCGTGCTTGCCTGTTCACCTGCCAGCGCAGCTTCCAGCCGGCTTACCGTGGCACAAGCTGCAGCTCGTGCGCCAGCGTCCCGTGGCGTAGCCGTGGCCAGCCTAGCCTGGGGGTTGCCCGCTGAGTTAAATCTCAGGTCCGATCCCGACCGGGTCCGGACCGGGACCTGGGCTACAACGACCCTGCCCTGCGTAGCTCACGTCCTGCCGGCGCAGGGCACAGCCGTGGGCCGGCTGACCTGCGGCTGGTGTTTCGCCCGACGCCCGCTGGATGCCGGCGCTGTAACCGGGTGGTACCTCCCTCCCATTGCCTGGGGCTTGCACAGCCTATAAATTGTGTTGATTCGTGCTATAAATCTCCCTTAGGCCGTCCCGAGGAGCTGAGTTCCATGAATTTTTCCTTCACCGACGAACAGCAGCAGCTCCGCCGCACCGTGCGCGAGTTCGCCGAAGCCGAAATCGCTCCCCATGTGATGGAGTGGGACGAAGCCTCGCAGTTTCCTTCCGAGATCATTCCCCAGTTGGCTGAGATGGGCTTGCTCGGCGTGATTTTCCCCGAAGAGTATGGCGGTGCTGGCCTGGGCTACGTCGAATACGTCATCGCCATTGAAGAGCTTTCCCGCGTGGACGGCTCGGTGGGCATCATCGTGGCCGCCCATAATTCCCTGTGTACCAACCACATTTTCAGATTCGGGACCGAAGAGCAGAAGCGGCGGTACGTGCCGCCGCTGGCCCGCGGCGAAAAACTGGGCTGCTGGTCGCTGACCGAGCCGGAAGCCGGCTCTGACGCCGGAGGCACGCGCACCACCGCCGTCCGCCAGGGCGACTGCTGGGTGTTGAACGGCGCCAAGACCTTCACGACCAACGGTCATTACGCAGATGTTTGCGTGGCCATGGCGGTGACCGATCCCTCGAAAGGCCACCACGGCATTTCTGCGTTCATCATCGAGAAGGGCACGCCCGGCTTCCGTCCCGGGAAGAAGGAAAGCAAGCTCGGCCTGCGCGCCAGCGACACTTCGGAAGTGATCTTCCAGGACTGCCGCATCCCGGCAGGGAACCTGCTCGGCCCCGAGGGCGAAGGATTTGTCAGCAGCCTGCAGATTCTCGACGGAGGCCGGATCTCCCTTGCCGCGCTGGCCCTGGGCATGGCCCAGGGCGCCTACGAAGCGGCCTTGAAGTACGCCCGGCAGCGCAAGCAATTCGGCCGGCCCATTGCCGACTTCCAGGCCATCCAGTTCAAGCTCGCCGACATGGCCACGCAGATCGAAGCCGCACGCCTGCTCACCTATCACGCGGCGTGGCTTGCCGACCGCAACCATGCGCGCTACACGAAAGAAGCCAGCATGGCCAAGCTCTACGCCGCTGAAGCGGCCGTGCGCGTGGCCAACGAAGCTGTGCAGATCTTCGGCGGCTACGGCTTCGTCAAGGACTACCCGGCGGAGAAGTACTACCGCGACGTCAAACTCTGCACCATCGGCGAAGGCACCAGCGAAATCCAGCGCCTGGTCATCGCCCGCCAGCTCCTCGGCAAGAAGTAAGCCACGGTCGGTCCTCGGCCGTCAGACCTGCGCCCGGAGCTACTCCAGTCTGCGGACGTCTGGGCAGGCAGGGGCCTGCGTCTTCGGTGTGCCCAGGCGCTCTTCCATGACTGTTTGACGGTTGGCTGTCGACGGGCCGGTTGGTGTGTGGTTAAATCTTCCGCTTTCGCATGGCCACGGCAACGGCAACCTGGGCTGAGCAGATCCGCGCCGGCGACGTGCGCGCCATTTCCCGCGCCATCACGGCCATTGAAAACGGCGACCCGGAAGCGGAGCGAATCCTGCAGCAACTGTTTCCGCACACCGGTCAGGCCTTCCTCATCGGCGTGACCGGCGCGCCCGGAACGGGCAAAAGCTCGCTGGTGGACCGGCTGGCGGCGCACTACCGCAAGCCCGGCGCTGGCGGCCTGCATGTGGGCATCATCGCCGTGGATCCCACGAGTCCGTTTACCGGCGGAGCGATTCTCGGCGACCGCATCCGCATGCAGGGGCACGCCACCGACGCCGGTATCTACATTCGCTCGATGGCCACGCGCGGTTTCCTGGGCGGCTTGGCGCGGGCCACCGCCGACGTGGCCCTGCTGCTCGACGCGGCAGGCAAGCAGGTCGTGCTCATCGAGACGGTCGGAGTGGGCCAGGACGAAGTGGACATCGTCCGGCTGGCGGATTGCACCCTCGTGCTGCTTGTTCCCGGGCTGGGCGACGATGTGCAGAGCATGAAGGCCGGGCTGATGGAAATCGGCGACGTTTTCGTCCTGAACAAATCGGACCGCGAGGGTGCTGACCGGCTCGAGCAGCAACTCCGTGCCATGCTGCAGTTGGCCCCGGAGCGCGATGGCTGGCGTGCGCCCGTGGTGCGCACCGTGGCTACCGAGGGGAAGGGAATCGAAGAGCTGGCGGAGGCCATCGCCGCCTTCCGGAGTCACTTCGACGCCGCCGGGCACCGCCCGCAGAAGCGCATCGCGCGGTGGAGGCAGCGCCTGCTCGAGCTGCTCGAAGCGCGCCTGGTCGGCTGGGTCGTTGCAGGCCGAGGCCTGGCCGTCCTGGATGCGCTGGCCGCCGAAGTCGCCGAACGGCGCAAGGACCCCTACACGGCGGTGGAAGAGATGCTGCGCCAGGCGGGAATGAAGTAGGCGCACGGCGAAGTGAGCGCTGCTTCACTCACGGTGGGGAACGGCGGGCAATGAAACTCGCCGACATCGAGTTCCATATCCTTGTGGATGGCTACGTGCGCCTGGACGGCGGCGCCATGTTTGGCGTGGTGCCCAAGCCGCTGTGGGAAAAACAATTCCCCGCCGACGAGCGCAACCGCATCCGCATCGCCATGAATTGCTTGCTGATCCGTGCCGGTGGGAAATCGATCCTCGTGGAAACCGGCGCGGGAGACAAATGGGACGCCAAGACGCGCGACATCTACGGGCTCGAAGGCGACCCACGCCTGCCCGAGCGGCTGGCCGCGCGCGGGCTGAAGCCTGCCGACGTCGCCCTGGTCATCAACACCCATCTGCACTTCGATCATTGCGGCTGGAATACGCGCGTCGTGGAAGGTAAAGTCGCGCCTACGTTTCCCCACGCGCGCTACGTCGTGCAGCGCGGCGAACTCGAGCACGCCCGGCAGCCCACCGAGCGCGATCGAGCCAGCTACCTGCACGAGAACTTCGACGCCGTCGAGGCCAGCGGGCAGTTCTGGCTGCTCGAAGGGGACCGCGAAGTCGCGCCCGGGGTAGAAGTGCTGCGCGTGCCCGGGCACACGCGCGACATGCAGTGCGTGCGGCTGACGGCCGGCGGCAAGACAGCGTTTTTCTTTGCCGACCTGATTCCCACCACCGCGCACCTAGCCTTTCCCTGGATCATGGGATATGACCTTTACCCGTTGACCACTCTGGAGAACAAGAAGAAGCTTATCCCGCAGGCGGCGCGGGAAGACTGGCTCTGCCTGTTTGCGCATGACCCGAAAATTCCCGCGGCATACCTTCGCCAGCGAAATGGAAAATACGTGGCCGAGCCGGTGGATCTGGAGCAGGGGAAGCTCGGAAGTTAAGGAGGCAGAGGAAGGCAGGAAGGCCCGTCCCGGCTTTTCCGGAGGGCGGCTTCCGGCCGGCAACATCGCAGGGGAGGGCGCCGCCGCGCTCGCTGCCTTACGCAAAGATTCCACTAGACGGGTGCTGACCATGGCCAAGCCGAAAAAGAAGACCTTCCAAGCCGCCCCTGCCGAGGCGCCGCGCATCGGCATCATCGGCGGCAGCGGGCTGTACGCTATGCCCGGGCTGAGGCAGGCGAAGGAGGTGCGCGTGAAGACTCCGTTCGGCGCGCCTTCGGATGCCATTGTTGTCGGCACACTGGAAGGGCGCCGCGTGGCCTTCCTGGCGCGGCACGGGCGCGGCCATCGCCTCCTGCCGAGCGAAATCAACTTCCGCGCCAACATCTATGCCCTGAAGCTGCTGGGCGTCGAGCGGGTCATCTCCGTAAGCGCCGTGGGTTCCCTCAAAGAGCATTTGCAGCCGCTGGAGTTTCTGATTCCTGACCAGTTCTTCGATCGCACGCGCCAGCGCGTCCCCACGTTTTTCGGGGCAGGGCTCGTGGCTCACACGAGCTTCGATAAGCCCACCTGCCCGGAGCTTTCCGCCGGGCTGGTCGCGGCCTGCGAGAAGGCCGGCGTGCGCGTGCATCCGCGCGGCACCTACCTGTGCATCGAAGGGCCGCAGTTTTCCACGCTGGCCGAATCAAACACCTACCGCACGATGGGCTTCGACGTCATCGGCATGACCAACGCCACCGAAGCGCGCCTGGCGCGCGAAGCCGAGCTGTGCTACGCCACCGTGGCCATGATCACCGACTACGACTGCTGGCATCCTCAGCACGACAGCGTCACGGCCGCAGAGATCATCGCCAACCTGACCAAGAACACAGAAAACGTCCAGAAGGTGGTGCGCGCGGCGGTCGCCGCGATGCCGGCGCAACGCGGCTGCAAATGCGGCAGCGCGCTGGCCAGCGCGCTGGTCACCCCGCGCGAACTCGTGCCGCCGGCCACACGTCGCCAATTGGCGTTGCTCGTCGGCAAGTACTGGCGCTGAGGTTCGCGCATGTCGCTGCTCGTAGTCGGCTCGGTGGCCTTCGACGCCCTAGAAACTCCTTACGGCAAGGTGGACCGCACACTGGGCGGCGCGGCGACCTATTTCTCCCTCGCGGCGAGTTTCTTCTCGCCGGTCAAACTGGTCGGCATCGTCGGCGAAGATTTCACCGTGCGCGAGGAAGCCGCCTTCCGCGGCCGGCGCATTGATCTGGCCGGGCTGGAGCGCGCGCCGGGCAAGACCTTTTTCTGGGCCGGCCGCTACAGCCCGGATCTCAACGATCGCACCACGCTGGCCACCGAGCTGAACGTCTTCGCCGGCTTCCGCCCGAAGCTGCCGCCCTCCTACCAGCACTGCCCGTTCCTTTTTCTGGCCAACATTGATCCTATGCTGCAGCGCTCGGTGCTCGAGCAGGTGCGTGGCAGGCCGAAACTCATCGCGCTGGATACCATGAACTACTGGATCGAGCGCACACCGCGCGAGCTGCGCGAGACGCTGCGCCGCGTGCACCTGCTGATGATCAACGACCAGGAGACGCGCCAATTGGCCAGCGAGCACAACCTGGTGCGCGCCGCCCGGCTGATCTTCGCGCTGGGGCCCCGGGCCTTGGTCGTCAAGCGTGGTGAGTATGGCGCTTGGCTGCTCACGCCGGACTCGGTTTTCGCTGTGCCGGGCTTCCCGCTGCGCGAAGTGCGCGACCCGACCGGCGCGGGCGACAGTTTCGCCGGCGGGTTCATGGGTTACCTGGCCAGCGTGGGGCGCACCCACGAGCACGCGTTGCGACGCGCCATGGTGTACGGCTCGGTGCTGGGCAGTTTCGCCGTCGAGCGCTTTGGCGTGGAGCGCCTGGCCGGGCTGACCCGCAGGGAGATTGAAGCCCGCGCCCGCGATTTCCTGCGCCTGACCAGCTTCCGCCTGTAGCCCGCCGCCAAAGCAGCCACGGGAATCCGAAACGGAGCGGGAAATCTGCTCTTGCGGCCTTCGTTGCGCCACCGCCGGAACGGTCCTGGCGTGGCTCCGTAGTAGAATCTGCGGCGGAGGCAGCCGGCCATGGAACGATTGGGTCTGGACCTGACGGTGCTCCTCAAGCTGGCCCTGGCCACGCTGTTTGGCGGGCTGATCGGTTTTGAGCGCGAATGGCGGCAGAAGCCCGCCGGGCTGCGCACGCACATGTTCATCTGCATCGGCTCGGCGCTGTTCACCCTGCTTTCTTTCGAGATGGCGCAGCGCTTTGGCGGGGATCCTGTGCGCATTGCCGCGCAACTGATCCCGGGCATCGGCTTCATCGGCGCCGGAACGATTATCCGTGAGCGCGGCAGCGTCGTCGGACTGACCACCGCCGCGACTCTGTTTGTCAGCTCTGCCGTGGGCATGGCCGTGGGCAGCGGCTTCTACCTGACCGCGGGATTGGGAGCCCTGCTCACGGTGCTCCTGCTGCTCGGGGCCGGCTGGTTTGAAGCACGGATCACGCCGCGGGTTCTCGCACAGCACTTCCGCTTGCGCGTGCGCGCGCTGAACGCGGTTCTTCCCGCTGTGACGGCCCAGCTCGCTGCACGGAAGGCGGCCATGGAGCGCCTGCGCGTGACCGGCGAGGCCGACGCGTACGTGCTCGAGTTCGAAGCGCGCGTCCCGCTGGCCCGCGAAGCGGAATTCATCGCTGAGCTCAGCCGGCTGGCCGAGGGCGAGTGCGAAGTGCGGCGTGTCGAAGGCGAGCCGCGCTGAACCGTTGCCCGCGGCCAGGTGGAACCCGGAAGCCCTATCGGAGTCCAAGGAGGTCCTGTTGCGCCCACGAATTTGCTTGCTGGGATGTTTTGTTCTCCTCGCTTTCCTCGGCTCGCCCGCCGCCACGGCCACGATTCACTACCGCGTCTCCCTGGCGCAGCCCGACCAGCACCTGATCCGCGTGACGATGACCGTGCCGGCCGTGCGCAGCGACCTCGTCGTGCAGATGCCCGCGTGGAACGCCCTCTACCAGATCCGCGATTTCGCCCAGCGCGTTCAGCACGTCCGGGCGCGCCCCGAGTCTGACGCCCAGCCGCTGCCTGTCGCCAAACTCGACAAGCAGACCTGGCGGATCGCTGGCCGCGGCACGATCCTCGTTGAGTATGCGGTCTACTGGGACGAGCCCGGCGCATTCAGCGCGCAACTCAATTCCGACCACGCTTTCCTGAACCTCGCGCTCGTGCTGTTCTACGTGCCCCACCGGCGCGAAGAAGACGTGCGCGTCGAATTCGCCGACCTGCCGCGCGACTGGCGCGTGGCCGTGGCCCTCGATGCCCGCTCGCCCGTGAGTTTCGCCGCGCGCGACTATGACGCCCTGGTGGATGCCCCCGTCGAGATGGGCACGTTTGAAGAGTTTTCCTTCGAGGCTAACCAAGCGCGGATCCGCGTCGCGGTCCACGGCAGCCACAACCGGGCCAGCCTGCAGGATTCCCTGCGGCGCATCGTGGCCTACCAGACACAACTCATGCGCGATGTGCCCTTCCGCGAGTTTCTTTTCCTGTTTCACTTCGGCCAGGGCGGCGGGGTCGGCATGGAGCACGCCAACTCGACCGCCATTTTTCTGGGCGCTGGCTCCGATCCGGCTTCCATCAGCGCGCACGAGTTTTTTCACCTCTGGAACGTCAAGCGCATCCGCCCGCAGAGCCTCGAGCCGGTGAACTACACTCAGGAGAACTGGACCCGGGCGCTGTGGTTTGCCGAGGGCGTAACGAGCACTTACGGCGACTACACGCTGCTGCGGGCCGGGTTGTGGACGCCTGGGGAGTTCTACGCGCATCTGGTCGCCCAGTTTCGCCAGCTCGCCTCCCGCCCCGCGCATCGCTGGAAAAGCGTCGAAGAGGCCAGCCTGGACGCCTGGCTCGAAAAGTATCCGCTCTACAACCGGCCGGACTTCAGCATCTCCTACTACAACAAAGGCTACCTGCTGGGCGTCTTGCTCGACATTCTGATCCGCGATGCCACCGACAACCGCGCTAGTCTTGATGACGTGCTGCGCCACCTGAACGAGGAATACGCCAAGCGCGGGCGGTTCTACAACGACTCGGCAGGCATCCGGGCGGCCATTCTTGACGTCATGCGCAGAGCGAGCCCCCCGCGCGCCGCCGAGTTCGAGCGCACCCTGGCGGACTTCTTTGCCCGGTATGTGGCCGGCACGGACCCGCTGCCGGGCGCTGCAATGCTCGAACGTGCCGGCCTGACTCTGCGCCAGAGCGGCACGAACTTCGAGATCGAAGAAATGGCCAACCCCAGCGAACGCCAGCGGCGCATCCGCGATGGCCTGCTCACGGGAGCCACTAACCAATAACAGCTTCTCGAAACACCAGCCTCAGGGCAGGCCTGCCCTTGGCGGGCCGGGGCGCGCGTTACGCCCTGCACGCTTTCCCGTTTTTCTCCTTCTCTGGTTATCCTTAGGCGCATGCTGCGGACCATCGTTGCTGGCGGATTCGTGGTGCTCTACTTGGTGCTGGTGGCGCCGTGGTTCCTGCTGCATGCCGCGCTGACCGGGCGCGCTGAACTGCTGTACCGCGTGGGCATGGCCGGTGCACGAGCAATGATGCGCCTGGTGGGAGTGCGCGTCCGCGCCGAAGGGCTGGACAACATTCCTCCGGGTGTGTGCGTGTTTGTAGCCAACCACGCAAGCAACGCCGACCCTCCCGCCGTGGTCTGTGCCCTTCCCAAAAGGGTCGCCCTGCTGGCCAAGAAGGAAGTCTTCCGCATTCCCATTCTGAGCCGGGCTCTGCGGCTCGCGTCGTTTGTTTCCGTGGATCGGGCTGACCCGGAAAGCGCCCGCGAAAGTATCGAAGAGGCTCTGGGACAGCTGCGCAGCGGCGTGTCCTACCTGGTGTTTCCCGAAGGCACGCGCAGCGCTGACGGACGCCTGCGCCCGTTCAAGAAAGGCTCCTTTGTGATGGCCATTCGCGCGGGCGTGCCGGTCGTGCCCGTGAGCGTGGTGGGCGCGCACCGCATCATGTCCAAGGGCTCGATGGTTATCCGCCCCGGAGAAATCGTCGTCCGTTTCCATCGGGCCGTGGACGCCGCAGCGTACACGCTGGAGCAGCGCGATGAACTGGTGGCCAGGGTCTACGCGCTGGTCTGTTCAGGGCTGCCAGAAGATCAGCAGCCCCGCGAAGACACACGATAGGTTCCTGTGCAGCTAAGACCTCACCATGCCTTTCAGCTTGGCGACCTCAGCCTGCAGATCGCGAACCGCCCTGCGCAGTTCCGGCAGCCGGTTGTAAGCCGCGACGCAGCGCAGCCACAGCTTGTTTTCGATGGCCGGCGACCCCGACCAAGTGCCACTGGGCAGGTCGTGACTGGTGGCGCTTTGCGCGGTGAGGATGACGTTATCGCCGAGCGTCAAATGCCCGGCCAGGGCCGCCTGGCCCGCCAGGATGCAGCCCTTGCCCGTAACGCTGGAGCCTGCCAGCCCCGCCTGCGCGCAGAGCAGGGTATCTTCGCCGACCTCGCTGGCGTGGCCAACCTGAACGAGGTTGTCAATCTTGGTGCCGCGGCGGATGCGCGTCTGGCCCACTGTGGCCCGATCCACGCACGCATTGACCTGCACCTCGACGTCATCCTCCAGCACGGCAGGTCCGGCCTGCTGGATCTTGTACCAGCAGCCGTCGGCTTGGCGGGCGAAGCCGAAGCCATCGCCGCCGACGACGGCACCGTTTTGCAGGATCACGCGGTGCCCGACGCGGCAGTGCTCGCGTACCACCGCATGAGAGTGCGCGAAAAAGTCGTCGCCGATGCGCGCGCCGCGGTAGATGCTGACGAAGCTGTGGAGCACGGCGTTGCGCCCGATTTCGACCTCTTCGTCCACGAAGCAGTACGGGCCGATGTGCCCGCCCGGGCCGATGTGCGCCGAGGGAGCGACAACGGCCGTGGGATGGATGCCAGGGGCATAGCGCGGCGGCCGATAGAACAGTTCGATGGCCCGCGCGAAATCCAGATAGGGATTCCCGGAGCGCAGCGCGGCCATGGGCAAGGGGCCCTCCTCGCGCGAGACCACAATCGCTGAGGCGCGCGTGGTGGCCAGCGTGCGGCGATAGCGCGGGTTGGCCAGAAATGTCAACTGGCCCGGCTCCGCCTCTTCAATGCCCGCTACGCCGGTGATTTCCAGGTTCGCGTCGCCTTCCAACTGGCAGCCCAAGCGGTCTGCTATTTCGCCGAGTTTCATGGCTTCCTCCGGTGCAAGGCATGATACGGAGTCGCGGGTTGGCAGTCGAGAGCGTCAGCGCTCGAGAATGGTCGCCTTCCATCCCCCAAGAGGGTGCCTCATGGTTCCGTTTTTCGGAAGCGTGGGGAGCTGTGCCGTCATTCCTCGAAGAGGCGTGTCTGGCGCGGGGTCGTCGCGGGCTTGCGGCGGGCTATGCCGATGACGCCGAGCACCGTAAGCTCCTCGATGGCCGCGCGCGGAATGAAGATCCGCGTGGTCAGCCCGCTCAGGCCGGGAGGAGTCAAGTACACGCCGCGGTCGAGCAGCTCGAGCAAGTTGTTCGGCAGGAGGCCCTCGATGGTGTCGCCGTTGTCCCGGAACTTCAGCCGCACCCACAAGCCTTCCAGTTTCGGCCGGCTCTGGAAGGCTTTGCGTTCCGGCTCGAAGTTTTCGCCGAACTCGCGCACGAAGTACACGCTGCGCACGTCCGGCAGGGCCACCGGGGCGTGCGTGCCGTCCGGAGTCAACAGGTTGAACTTCTCCTCGGCGCGGAGCTGGGCGGGATTCAGGTAACCACGCAGGCGAGTGCGGTCCTGGAGCAGGACGATGACCTTTTTCAGCGTCGCGGCTGGCGGACGGTTTTTCACAAAGTGAAGGCTCGCAGGCGCAGATTGCGAGTTTCGGAAAAGTATGCTATCCTTCCCTCGCCGGGGCTGTCAAGTGCTTGTGTTTCTTTGGGTTACACCGGGGGTTCAGCCGATTGTCCGAAAAAAAGCAGATCCTCAAATCGGCTTCCATCATTACCCTCGTCACTATCGCCAGCCGGATCTTCGGCTACCTCCGGGACCAGCGCATCGCCCTGCTGCTGGGCACTTCGCCCTTGGCCGACGCTTTCTGGTTGGCCTACAGTATACCCAATCTCCTGCGCCGGCTGGTGGCAGAAGGAGCCATGACGGCTTCTTTCATCCCCGTGTTTACGCGCTACCAGGCCGATCGCACTCCGGAAGAGATCTGGGATTTTGCCAACCGCATGTTCTGGACGCTGGCCGTCACGGTGGCCGCACTGACCGTGCTGGGCATGCTGTTCTCCAGCCAGGTGGTGCACGTGTTCACCATCCTCGACCAGCGGCCGGGGCAGTGGGAATACGCTGTCAAGCTGAATCGCATCGTCTTCCCATACATCTTCTTCATCGCCCTGGCGGCCATGGCCTCGGCGGTGCTGAACTCGTTTCACCTGTTCGGGGTGCCCGCGGCCACGCCCATCCTGCTGAATGTCTCGATCATTGCCTTCTCGGTGGGCGCGGTGTGGCGCTACTTCAACAATCCCGCAGAAGCCCTGGCGGTGGCCGTGCTGGTCGGGGGAGCGCTCCAGTTCCTCATCCAGGTGCCGCTGCTGGTGCGTCAGGGCATGCGGTTTGATTTCGGCGTGTCCCTGAAGCACCCGGGCATCCGTTCGGTGGGCCGGCTGATGCTCCCGGCATTCTTCGGCATCGGCGTGTATCAGGTGAACTTCCTCATCAACCGGGTTTTCATCACGGCGAAAAAGATGCCGACGGGGAGTTTGACCTCGCTGCAATATGCCGATCGGGTGATGGAGCTGGTGCTGGGAGGCTACGCCATTGCCGTGGCGACAGCCATCCTGCCGATGATGTCGCACCAAGCCGCCGCGCACGACTACGAGGCTTTGAAGAAGACCTTTGCTTTCTCCCTGCGCATCGTCAGTTTCATCACCGTGCCCGCGGCGGTCGGGCTGATCATCCTGCGCGAGCCCATCATCGAGATGCTGTTCCAGTACGGCGAATTCCGTGCCGAGTCCACCGAGCTGACCGCGCGCGCGCTGCTGTACTATGCGGTGGGCCTGCCGGCATTTTCCGCCGTCAAGCTGATTGTGCCGGCCTTCTACTCGACGCAGGATACGCGCACTCCGGTGCGGGTGGCCGCCTACGCGCTGGTGCTTAACATCCTGCTGAACCTGCTCTTTCTGAGCTTCTTCTTCGAGACCTTCGGCAACGGTGGGCCGGCACTGGCCACCTCGCTCGCCGCCGTGATGAATTTCTTCATGCTGTTTGTGATTTTCCGGCAGCGCTTTGGGCGCCTGGGGACGGTGCAGATTCTGCTGTCGCTGTTCAAAATCTGCGTATGCTCGGCCCTGATGGGCGCGGTGTGCTACGGGGCCCTGCAGTACGCGGGCTTCGACGCCTACCGGAGCTTCGTGGCCCGGCTGGCGGTGTTCGTTGGACTGATCCTAGCAGCCACGCTGATCTACCTGGCTCTGGCCTGGGTGCTGCGCTGCGAAGAGCTGGAGGAAGTCTACGGCATCGCCACTCGCCGGGAAAAAGAGCCGCCGTTTGCGAGGAGAGCTTAGCGTGGAAGCGCTGCTGCGCAGCTTTCTGACCTATCAGCGGGTCGAAAAAGGCTTGGCGGAAAACACGGTGGCCGCCTACGGGCGCGACCTGCGCAAGTTCGCCGCGTGGGCGGCCAAGAACGGCCGAGAGCCGGAAGCCATCACGCGGGACGACATCGTGGACTTCCTCGGCAGCCTGTACCGGCTGAAGCTGGACAGCCGCAGCGTGGCGCGCCACCTGGTTACTTTGCGGAATTTCTTCCGCTTTGCTCTGAACGAAGGGGCCGTCCGGCGCGACCCCACGCTGAACATCGAATCGCCGAAGGTCTGGAAATCGCTGCCCGGCTTTCTGTCCCTGGCCGAAGTGGATCGGCTGCTGGCCTTGCCCGACGCATCTACGCCGCTCGGGCTGCGCGATAAGGCCATGCTCGAACTGCTGTACTCCACCGGGCTGCGCGTTTCCGAGCTGGTCGGCGTGCGTTTGGGCGATCTGGATCGTCACTCCGGGTGCCTGCGCTGCACGGGCAAGGGCAACAAGGAGCGGCTGGTGCCGGTGGGGCGCAAGGCCCTGGCGGCCATCGAAGAATACCTGCGCGAGGGCCGCCCGGCGCTACTCACCGGGCGCGGTGCGGCTCCGACCTGGCTGTTTGTCAACCGGCGCGGCGGCAAGCTGAGCCGCGTCGGCTTCTGGAAGATTCTGCGCGGCTACGGCCGGCAAGCCGGCTTGGCTCGCAAGCTCAGCCCGCACAAGCTGCGCCACAGCTTTGCGACTCACCTGCTCGAGCGCGGCGCCGATCTGCGGTCGGTGCAGTTGATGCTGGGCCACGCGGATATCTCCACGACGCAGATTTACACGCACGTGATCCAGGAGCGCTTGAAGCAGATCTACCGGGCGCATCACCCGCGCGCCTGACGCGCCCGGACGCCAAGCGACACGTCGTAATGACGCGGGAAGGGAAGAAAGCACGCCATGCCTGACTACATGTTCCTGCTCGAGAGCCGGCTTTCCCCCGAACAGCGCGCGGCGCTGGTGCGCGTTCAGGAAATCGCCCAGGGACAGGGAACCAACGTCTATCTGAGCGGCGGAGCGGTGCGCGACCTGATTACCGGACTGCCCATCCGCGACCTGGACTTCACCGTCGAGGGCAACCCGGCGCGCATCGCCCGCGAACTGGAAAAGGGCGGGGCGCGGTTGCGCAGCGAAGACGAGCGTTTGCGCCACATCGAAGTGCTCTTCCACGGAGACGTAGACGGCAGCTTGGCCGCCGCGCGCGATGAATACTACGCGCGGCCCGGCTCCCGCCCCGAAATGCGCTGGTCCACCATCATCGAAGACCTCCGCCGGCGCGACTTCTCCTGCAACGCCATCGCCCTTTCCCTCAATCTGGCTTCGCGCGGCCTGCTGCTCGACCCCACCAACGGCCTCGCCGACCTGGAAAAACGCGAGGTTCGTCTGCTCAGCATGCATGGATTCACGAACCAGCCGGCGCGCCTGTTGCGCGTGCTGCGCTACCAGGTGCGGCTGGACTTTGCCATCGAGGCGCGCACCAAGGAATGGTTTGCGCTGGCGCTGGAACGCGACCTGCACCACGCCATGGCCCCGGAAGACATCGGCCGCGAGTTGCGCCAGCTCGGCCGGGAAGACCGCCCCGGGGCCATCCTGAAAGCGTGGGCCGCGCACGGCCTGCTGGAAGCGATCCACGAGCGGCTGGGCCGCCGCGGCGCCGATTACCACGGTCTGGCCAAACTGATGAAGACGCGCGAAGCCATGGTTTCGGCCGGCTACCGCCAGCTCATCGGCGATACGGTTCTGCCCCGGATGTTCGCTCCGGTGGCTTACTACGTCTTCGCCAAGCTCACCCCGCGCGAGCGCAACGCACTGCTCAGCCGCACCGGCTTCCGCAGCGCAGAGATCGAGCAGGTGGCCTCGTTCGAAGAGGGAGCGCGCAAGGCCGTCCGGCTGCTGTCCACTCGCCAGATGGAAAAGCCGCGCGAGGCCTACCATTACCTGGAAAAACTCCCGCTCAGTTGGCTGGCCTTTATTCAGGCGGAGTTCCCCAAGCCGCGCGTGCTGAACAAAATCCGCAACTTCCTCTACAAATGGAAGCCGCTGCGCGCCGCCCTGCCGGTGGCCGAGCTGGATGCCCTGGGGCTTCCCCGCGGGCCGAAGTTCGACCGCGTCCTGGAAAGCTTCTTCGACCTCCAACTGGCGGGAAAGGGCAAGACGCCGGAAGAACGCACCAAGCTGCTCAGGAAGCTGGCCGGGATCAAGCCACCGGCCAAGAAGAAAGAGAAGAAAGAAAAAGAAAAGAAAAAAGCGGCCAGGAAGGAAAAACCAAAGGCAGAGCACCGCGCGGCCCCAACGCCGCCGGCGGAGCCTGCTGTGCCTCTTGCACCTCCGGCCAGGCCCCCGGCGGAAAAGCCTGCGGCTCCGCCGCCTCAAGCTGAGCCCGCCAAGCCGGCGAGAAAACCAGTCCCCAAGAAGCGGATGCGCCCGGCCAAAAAAAGACGCCGATGAAAGGCAGGCACAAGAGAGAAAAGATCACGCTCTGTTCTGCAGGACAACAGCCTGTCCTTTTCTCCTTCACCCTGTCGTGACAACGGATCAGCCCGTCACTGAGCTGCGCACACTTCTCGAGGGGCGCGGCGCCCTGCCGGCAGCGCGTCTGCGCGACTGGATGGCTTCCGATGACCGGGAAGTGCTGGGCGCGGTAGCTCGGCTCCTGCGCGAGCACGCCGACCGGCTCGACGCGGCGATAACCGCTGACGAGCTGGCAGGGTTCGCTGTGCGCTACTACCGTCGCTGCCTGGCGGAGGATTCCGGCGGGGAATTCGCGGAGACGCGCGAGCAGGCCGCGCAGAGCCTCTGGCAGTGGTACGTGGCTCTCGCGGCGCAGGAGCCCGTGCCGCAGGCCGTGCTCGACGCGCTGCGCAGGTTGCTAGCCGAACTGCTCTGCCAAGGCGACGCGGAGCTGAGCCGCGTGCTCGTGTCCTCCTGCCTGGAGCATCTGTTTGAAAGCCGCCGCATCGCCCTGAGTTTCGTCGCCTGGTACGACGACCCCGCCCTGCGCCCGGCCTACGAGCAGGCGCTGGCCTGGGGCAGCGCCTTCTGGGAGCGAAACTAGTCTGCTAGAATGCGGCTGGCATGGCCGCTCCCCGGTTTGTTCACCTGCATCTGCACACCGACTATAGTCTTCTCGACGGCGCCTGCGAGATCACCGAGCTGGTCAGCGAAGCGGCGCGGCGGGGCATGCCCGCGGTGGCCGTCACCGACCACGGGAACCTGTTTGCGGCCGAGTATTTCTTCCACGAGGCCACTACGCGCGGCGTCCAACCCATCATCGGCTGCGAAGTGTACGTAGCTCGCGGCAGCCGGCTCGACCGCGGCACCGAAACCCCGGGCGACGCCCCGGGCGCCGGCCGCTCGAATCACCTGCTGCTGCTTTGCGAGAACAACGAGGGCTATCGCAACCTGATCAAGCTGGTCTCCGCCGGGTTCCTGGAAGGCTTCTACTACAAGCCGCGGATTGACTACGAGTTGCTCAGCCGGCACTCGCGCGGGCTCATTGCGCTTTCCGCCTGCCTGCGTGGGGAAGTGGCAGACAACCTGGTCGCCGAACGCTACGAGCAGGCGCGCGAGACGGCTTACCGGCTGCGCGACATCTTCGGCAAGGGCAACTTCTTCCTCGAAGTGCAGGACCAGGGCATCGAAATCGAGCAGCGCGTCAATCAGGACCTCGTCCGCCTGTCGAAGGAGACCGGCATCCCACTGGTGGTCACCAACGACTGCCACTACCTGAGCCGCGCCGACGCCCGCGCCCAGGAAGTGCTGTTGTGCATCCAGACCGGCAAGACGATGAGCGACTCCGCACGGATGCGCTTTGCCACCGACCAGTTCTACTTCAAGACGGCCGCGGAGATGGCGCAGGTCTTCCGCGAGCTGCCCGAGGCCCTTGAACGCACCGTGCAGATTGCCGACCGCTGCAGCGTCAAAATCGAGCGCATTGCCAATCCCTTCCCCGAGTTCCGGGTGCCGGAAGGCCATACTACGGAGAGCTACTTCGAGCAGGTGGCCCGCGAAGGATTCGCCCGCCGCCTCCCGCACCTGGAGGGCCTGGCCCGCGAAGGCCGGCTGCGCCAGCCGCTGGCCGCCTACGAGCAGCGGCTGACCGATGAAATCCGCATGATCCGGCAGATGCGCTTTGCGGGTTATTTCCTGATTGTATGGGATTTTATTCACTACGCCAGGGCGCAGGGTGTGCCGGTGGGCCCGGGACGCGGCTCAGCCGCGGGCAGCCTGGTCAGTTACGCGCTGGGGATCACCGACGTGGACCCCCTGCAGTACGGGCTGCTGTTCGAGCGCTTCCTGAATCCGGAGCGTCTGACGCTGCCGGACATTGACATTGATTTCTGCATGCGGCGGCGTGGCGAGGTGATCGAATACGTGACGCAGCGTTACGGCCGGGAAAACGTCGCGCAGATCATCACCTTCGGCACCATGGCGGCCAAGGCAGCCCTCAAGGACGTGGGGCGCGCTCTGGATATGCCTTACGGGGAGGTGGACCGCTTGGCCAAGCTCGTGCCGCCGCAGTTGAACATCACGCTCGAGGACGCCCTGAAGCAGTCGGCGCAACTGCGTCAGGCGGCCGAGCGCGACGAGCGCGTCAAAGAGCTGATCGAAATTGCCCTGCGCTTGGAAGGCTTGGCGCGCCACGCCTCGACGCACGCCGCCGGCGTAGTGATTTCCCCGCAGCCGCTCACCGAATTTGTGCCCCTGTACCGCACGAACCGCGACGAAATCATCACCCAGTACGACATGAACGCGCTCGAGCGCATCGGCCTGCTGAAGATGGATTTTCTCGGCCTGCGGACGCTCACCATTCTCGACGACACGGTCCGGCTGATTCGGCAGAACCGCGGGGTCACCCTGACCCTCGAGGACATCCCCTTGGACGACCCGGAAACCTACCAACTGTTCTCCCGCAGCGATACCAGCGGCATTTTCCAGTTTGAGTCGCACGGCATGCGCGAGATTCTTCGGCGCTACCAGCCCACGCGTCTGGAAGACCTGACCGCGTTGAATGCCCTGTACCGACCGGGGCCGCTGCAGGGCGGCATGGTCGAAGATTTCATCGAGCGCAAACACGGCCGCCGCAAGGTCAGCTACGAACTGCCCGAGCTGAAGGAGATTCTCGAAGAAACCTACGGAGTGATCATCTACCAGGAACAGGTGATGCAGATCGCCAATCGACTGGCGGGCTTCTCCCTGGGCGAAGCCGACATCCTGCGGCGAGCCATGGGCAAGAAGAAGAAGGAAGAAATGGCCGCGCAGCGGGACAAGTTCGTCGCCGGGTGCAAGGCCCGCGGCGTGCCGGTCAAGAAGGCCGAGCGTATCTTCGACCTGATGGCCGAATTCGCCGGCTACGGTTTTAACAAGTCGCACTCCTGCGCTTACGCGTTGCTGGCCTACCAGACAGGCTATCTGAAGACGCACTACCCGGTGGAGTTCTGGGCCGCTCTGCTGACCTCGGAGATGGGCAACACGGACAAGGTCGTGAAGTACATCCACGAAGCCCGCAGCGCGGGCATCACTGTCCTGCCCCCGGACGTGAATTCTTCCGACCTGGACTTCACTCCCGTGGGCGAACAGATCCGCTTCGGCTTGCGGGCCATCAAGAACGTCGGCGAAAACACGGTGCGCGGCATCCTCGAGGCGCGTAGCCGGCTCGGGCGCTTCCGTTCGATCTTCGAATTCTGCGAAGCCGTGGATACCCGCCTGCTGAACCGCCGCGTGCTGGAGAGCCTGATCAAGGCGGGCGCCATGGATTCGCTTGGCGCGCGCCGCGCGCAACTCTACGCCGTGATTGACCGGGCCATCGAGCGCGCACAGCGCCTGCAGCGGGTGCGGCAGAGCGGCCAGCACGGCCTGTTCGCCGGGGGCGCGGCGCCAGCGGAGGCTCCTCCAGAACCCTTGCCGGATGTGGAAGAATGGTCCGAGCAGGAGCGCCTTTCCTCCGAATACGCCACGGTTGGCTTCTACCTTTCGGGCCATCCGCTGGATAAATACGCCGGGCGGCTGGCGGAGCTTGCCGTCGTGGAGCTGGCCGGCCTGGAGGGCCGCAGATCGGGCGAGGAAGTCTCCGTCGCCGGCATCGTCGTCAGCACGCGCGCCATGCGCTCGAAGAAAGGCGACCGCTGGGCCATCTGCACCCTGCAGGATCGCACCGGGACGGTGGAGGCCCTGGTCTTTCCCGAGTGGTTCGCCAGGTACGAGCCGCTGCTCCGGGCAGACACTCCCTTGCTGATTCGCGGGCGGGTGAACGTGGAAGAAGCCGGAACGCGTGTCGTGGTGAGCGAGGCCAAGCTACTCGAAGATGTGGTCGAGCCCCCGCCCACGCTGCTGCGCGTGCGCGTCGAACTGGCCGGCATGGACGAAGAGTTGCTCGATCGCCTGCAAGAGTTGCTTGAGTCCAAGCCCGGACCATGCCGCGTAGCTTTCGATTTGGTGCAGCCCGACGGCACCACAGCCACCTTGCAGGCGGAACGGCGCGTCCGGCCGGACCGCGAGTTGGTGGACGCCGTCCGCGCCATGTGCGGGCACGACGCCGTCCAAGTGGTACACTAGACAGGCCCGTTCGTCGCTTCTGCTCATGAACCCCAAGCAGCACCGCCGGGAAATCGAACAGCTCGAGCGCGACGTGGAAGACCTGCGCCGGCTGGCCCACGGTGACCAAGCCACCGAGGCCGAGCTCGAACGGCTCCGCCAGGAAGTGGCCGAGCTGCGCCGCGAATTCTTCGCCCACCTCGGCCCCTGGCAACGCACACAACTGGCCCGCCACCCGCAACGGCCTTACGCGCTGGACTATATCCGCCTGCTGTTCGAAGGTTTCACCGAAATCCACGGCGACCGCTCTTTTGGCGACGATCCCGCGATGGTCGCCGGTCTAGCCCGCTACAGAAGTCATCCCGTCGCCGTCATTGGCCACCAGAAAGGCCGCGACACCAGGCAGAAACTGGCCCGCAACTTCGGCATGCCCAAGCCCGAAGGCTACCGCAAGGCGCTGCGCGTGATGCAACTGGCCGCTAAGTTCGGTCGGCCCGTGTTCACCCTGGTGGATACGCCTGGGGCCTATCCCGGTGTGGACGCCGAAGAACGCGGCCAGGCGGAGGCCATCGCGCGGAACCTCCGCGAAATGGCCGCGCTGCCCGTGCCCATCATTGTTACGGTGACTGGAGAAGGCGGCTCAGGGGGGGCGCTGGCGATTGCCCTCGGCGACCGCGTCAACATGCTCGAGAACGCCATCTACTCGGTGATTTCCCCCGAGGGTTGTGCCTCCATCCTCTGGCGCAGCGCCAGCATGGCGGAGACCGCTGCGGCCGCCCTGAAGATCACCGCCCAGGACATGCTCCGCCTGAAGCTGGTGGACTGCATCGTGCCTGAGCCGGAAGGCGGCGCACACCTGGACCACGAGAAAGCAGCGCGCCTGCTCGATGAAGTGCTGGCTGCGCAACTGGAAGAACTCCGGCGCATCCCTGCCGACGAGCTGCTCGAACAGCGCTACCTGAAGTTCCGCCTCATGGGCGCCGCTTTCCGTGAAAGCTATCGCTGAAACTCGGCCGGGAACTTTCGCCGCGACGCCGGCGTACCTCGAAGCAGATGTAGGTATTGACCGCGGAGGTGGCCCGTGTATTGCAGCCGGTGCGGGGCGCAACTCGGGGAAGGGCAGCGCTACTGCAGCCATTGCGGGACTCCCGTTGGCCTGGCTGTGGTGCCCGCCCAGGTGGCCACAACGCGGCTCGCCCGCCACGTGCAGTTGCTCGGGGTTCTCTGGATTGTTGCCTCGGCCCTGAATCTCCTGGGTGCGGCCGTGCTGCTTCTGCTGAGCCTCGTCTTCTCGGTCCCTTCCGACCTACCGCCCTTCGCCAGGTACTTCGTGTCCGGGCTCTTCACGTTCCTCGGTGTGCTGCTGCTGGCCAAGGCGCTGGCCGGCTTCGCAGCGGGTTTCGGGCTGTTGCAGCGGGCGAGCTGGGCGCGCGTGCTGGCCCTGGTGCTTGGGTTCCTGAGCCTGCTGAACCTGCCGCTCGGCACCCTGCTGGGAATCTATACGATCTGGGTGCTGCTGCCGCAAGAATCGGCCGAAGCCTACGGCCAGCAAGCCCGAGCCGCCTAGCCCCGCCCGGTGACGGCTGTTGGCTTCCCGGTGGCCGTGTCGTTGCAACTCGACCAGACCTGTACGGAAGGCCGTTGCTCGAATCGCACATCTGATTTAGCCTCTCGTTTCATTCTGACGCGCTGAGGGACATGATGTCTGGCCCGTTCCGGCCCTACGAAAGGCTTGTCGCCATCCGCGTTCTTGGCAAGCGGTTCCGCGTGCCGGAGAAAAACTCGTTGCTGCGCTGCTTCCAATTCGTGAGCCCAGACACGATCCCCTACGGCCGCTTCTGCTGGAACCAGGAATGCCAGTATTGCCGGGTGAGTTGCCGGTTGCCGAGCGATGCGGAGCCGCGCGAAATACTGAGCTGCAAGTTCCTGGTATTCGAAGGCCTGGAAGTTACAACTTTGAGCGAAGAGCTGGAGTGGTGCCTGCGGAGCAAACTGAAGTAACGGCGGGTGGCTGGTGGCAACGGAGGAGTGGGGAGTAGTCAGGTAGCGCAGGCCTTCTTGTCTGTGCGCTGCAAGGGCCAGAACCTCGCACAGGCAAGAATGCCTGTTCCACAGGCCCGCTGGAAGCCGGCTTCACAAAACCCGAGCACCACTAAAGCGTCAGAATCTGCACTTGGGAGACGAAGTTCCAGCGTTGCGGGCTGCCGGCGGCCCGCGGTACGATTTGCACGGGGAGGCTGCCGGTGAGCGCGACGCTCTGCGACGGATGCGGTCGGCCAGCTTCCGCCGAGCACATTGCCGCGCGCATCCGCCGGCTCGAGCTGGCTACCCGCTTCCGTCCCGTACACATCGTTCTGCTGATCCTGGCCGAAGCCCCGCCGCCCCGCGTCGAAGACTACTTCTACTATCCCGCGGCTACCCGCAACGAACGCACCGGGCTTTCCCGCGTGCTGTTCGATGAACTCATGCGGGCCGCCAGCATTCCCCTGGGTCAGGGTGACGCCTCGTGTTTGACCGCGTTCCAGCAATCCGGGCTGTTCCTGGCCGATTCGCTGGAATGCCCGGTCGAAGACATCGTGCCCGGCCTGCGTGACGGCACGGCCAGGGCCGACCCGCGAGAATTGTGCGACCGCTGCGGGCCCACCATCGTCCAGCGCGTGCGGCTTTCCTATAAGCCGAGATGCATCACTCTGCTCTCCACGCGCACCCGCCACCTGATTCCGCACTTTGAACGCGCCGGACTGTCCAAGCAATTGCTCCTCTACCAGGGCCTTCCGCTGCATTTCCCGCATCCGCACAACCCCGCGGCACAGGCGCAGTTCCGCGCCGGTTTGGCTGACATCCTGGCCCGCGCCGGGCTACAGAAATCCTGAAGGCCAGCCATGCCCAACGGCCCGCGCCGACAGGTAGCTGACAACCTTTCCGGGGCGCTGACTCTGCTTGGCACTGTGCTAGAATTGCCCGGTCAGCTTCCATGGGCGGTTCTGAAGGGGGAAATGTGAAAGGTCGAGGGAAGTTCCTGGCGGCCGGCGGAACCATCCTGGCGGCGCTGGGCTGGCTGGGCTGGGTAGGCGTCAACGAGAGCAAGACCTACTACCACACGATCGCGGAACTGCGCACG
>Ga0073934_10003217_pt1 | contig 30849 bp, 25 predicted proteins | sample LarsenN4metaG_FD_76834 | JGI IMG/M metagenome (GOLD analysis project Ga0073934, IMG submission 76834) | Hot spring sediment bacterial and archeal communities from British Columbia, Canada, to study Microbial Dark Matter (Phase II) - Larsen... ...
CAGGGTGCGCGTGAATACGGGACGCAGATGGTCGGCGGCGTCACCCCGGGCAAGGGGGGGACATCCATCGACGGTTTCCCCGTCTTCGATACGGTCAGGGACGCGGTGCAGAAAACGGGCGCAACCGCCTCGGTCATCTATGTACCGCCGCCATTTGCGGCAGACTCGATCATGGAGGCGGTCGATGCCGGCATAGAGCTGGTCTGCTGCATCACCGAAGGGATTCCGGTCCTGGACATGGTCAAGGTCAAGCAGTTCATGCAGGGGAAAAAGACCCGCCTGGTGGGCCCCAACTGTCCCGGCGTCATCACCCCCGGCCAGTGCAAGATCGGCATCATGCCCGGCTATATCCATACCCCCGGCAAGATCGGCGTCGTCTCCCGCTCCGGCACCCTGACCTACGAGGCCGTCTGGCAGTTGACCAACGTTGGCCTGGGGCAGTCCACCTGCGTCGGCATCGGCGGCGACCCGGTGAACGGTACCAGCCACCTGGATGTCCTCAGGATGTTCGAGGAGGATCCGGATACCGAAGCGGTCATCATGATCGGCGAAATCGGCGGCAGCTCCGAGGAAGAGGGGGCGTACTTCGTCAAGGAGCACATGACCAAGCCGGTTGCGGCATACATCGCCGGGGTCACCGCACCCCCTGGCAAACGGATGGGGCACGCCGGAGCGATCATCTCGGGAGGGAAGGGGACGGCGGAGGAAAAGGTTGCCGTGCTCAAGGAGTGCGGCATCAGCGTGGCCGCGAGCCCGGCGGAGATGGCCAAGGCCCTGCTGGAGATCTACCGTCCGAAGAGCTGACCGTTCAGTTTCAGGCATTGTGACAAGAACAAGCGAGGTTTCCCATGCTCATAGTCGTCTGCATAAAACAGGTACCCGACACCACCCAGGTCCAGATCGACCCGGTGACCAACACCCTGGTCCGGGAAGGGATACCGTTCATTGCCAACCCCTACGACACCCATGCCCTGGAAGAGGCGCTGCGGATCAAGGACCGTTTCGGCCTGCGCGTTGCAGCCATTTCCATGGGGCCCCCCAATGCCGAGGCAACCCTGAGAAAGGCGCTGGCGCTGGGTGTGGACGAGGCGATTCTCCTCTCCGACCGTGCCTTCGGCGGAGCGGATACCCTGGCCACCAGCAAGGTGCTCTCCGCGGCGATCAACAGGTTGCATGAAGAGGAGGAGGTCGGCCTGGTGCTGTGCGGCAAACAGACCATCGACGGCGACACGGCCCAGGTCGGCCCCGGCATTGCCACCCGCAACCGCTACAGCCAGCTCACCCTGGTGGATCGTATCGACAAGGTTGACCTGCTCAAGAAAAGGATCCGGGTGAGACGGAAGCTGGAAGGTCGGCACGAGATCGTCGAAGCCCCCCTGCCGGCCATGCTGACCGTGGTGCGCGAGCTGAATCGGCCCCGCTACCCGACCGTCCCGTTGCGCCTCGAATCCGCGGATATGGCGGTCAAGGTCTGGGACAATTCGGTGTTGAAGCTCGACGTGAACACCATCGGACTCAAGGGGTCACCCACCTGGGTGAGCAGGATCTTCTCCCCCGAGCGGGAGAAGGGTGAGATCATCGGCGACGGTCTGAGTGATCCGGCAGGAACAGCCAGACTTCTGATCGACAAGTTGCTGAGCAAGGATCTTTTGCCGGTCTAAGGAGCGAGGAACGAGAAACGAGGAGCGAGAAACCATGACTGACGACAAGAAACCGATCAAGAAACCCCGCGGCAGGGCCCGGGTCATCGAGGGGAAATGCATCGCCTGCGGCGCACGCTGCGAGAGCTCCTGTCCCATCAACATCATCAGCATGAACGATGCCGGCGAACCGGTCATAGAGAGCGGCAAGTGCATCGGCTGCGTCAAGTGCGCCAAGGTCTGCCCTGCCCAGGCCATCGACATGTACTTCACCCCCGAGGAGCAGGCGATCCTGGATGAGCTGATGAAATCGGCGAACACGGAAGTTGAAGACGATGACCCCGAAGCCAGGGCACTGGCGGAGAAGCTTGCCGCCTACCGTGGGGTCTGGGTCTTCATCGAGCAGACGGAAGGTGAGCCGGCGAGGGTATCGTGGGAACTCCTCGGCAAGGGGCGGGAACTGGCCGATGCCATACAGACCGACCTGGTCGCCATCGTCCTCGGGGAAAATGTCGAACCCCTCTGCCATGAGGCATTCGCCCATGGCGCCGACAAGGCCTATCTCGTCGATGCCCCGGTGCTGAAGCATTACCGCACCGAGTCCTATCTGCAGGTGCTTTGCTACCTGATCGACAACTTCAAGCCCGAAATCATCCTCATGGGTGCCACCGGCCTGGGACGCGACCTGGCCGGCGCCGTTGCCACTGTCGTTGGCACCGGCCTCACCGCCGACTGCACCGGCCTTGCCGTGGATGACAAGCGCAACCTCATGCAGACCCGGCCGGCATTCGGCGGCAACATCATGGCCACCATCATGTGCGACAAGTACCGTCCCCAGATGGCCACCGTTCGCCCTCATGTCATGCAACTGCCAGAGTACCGCGAAGGGGCTCGCGGCACGATCGTCCGGATAGCCTGCCCGGTGGAGGAGAAGAGTATCCTCACCAAAGTCCTGGAGATCATCAACGACAAGAAGGGTAAGGACCACGTGGACGTGGCCGGCGCCGAATTCATCGTCTCCGGCGGCCGGGGGATGATGGGGCCTGACAACTTTTCCCTGCTGCAGGAACTGGCCGACGAACTGGGCGGCGTGGTCGGCGCCTCGCGAAGCGCCGTCGATGCCGGCTGGATGCCCCACGACCGGCAGGTCGGCCAGACCGGCAAGACCGTCCGCCCCAAGATCTACATCGCCTGCGGCATCTCCGGCGCCATCCAGCACCTGGTGGGGATGCAGGACTCCGATCTCATCATCGCCATCAACCGGGACAAGGAAGCCCCCATCTTCGAGGTGGCCCACTACGGCATTGTCGGCGACCTGTTCCAGGTGGTGCCCGAACTGACCCGGGGGATTCGCGAGCTCAAGCAGCGGTCCGAGAGCGCTCTTAGCTGCGTGAACCAGTGAAACAAAGACGGCAGTTGAATACTGCCGGAGAGAGTGCATACGGGCTGTTTCGTCGCAATTCTTTGCGAAATTGAGCGTCAGCCGCCGATACTGTCTGAGCCCGAAGGGCGAGTTTATCGGCTGCAGCGAAATGAGCGTAGAAGTGCAGAAAAAGACCGTTGGCACGAACGCAGGCAGTGTTCAACTGCCGCACACTTAGTGAGGTTCCAGCCATGACACCAAACATACTCATCTTCGCACCGCTGTTCATCGCCTCCCTGCTGTTCTTCGGCTGGAGCTGCTACCGAAGGCTTGCCCTCGTTGCCGTCGGCGCATCTGAAGAGCGTCTCGATAATCCGGGTCAGCGGATCCTGGAGGTCCTGCTCTACGCCTTCGGCCAGAAACGGGTGGTGGCCCGGCCGTTCGGCATCAACCATGCCGTCATCTTCTGGGCCTTCGTCGTCCTGCTCCTGGCAAACGGCGAATTCCTCATAGCCGGGATTTTTCCCCATGCCACCCTGGCCGCCATACTGCCCGCACCGCTGCATCATGGCCTGCTCTTCGCCTTCGACGTCGTCTCGCTCCTTGCCCTGGTCGCCGTGGCCGTGGCCGCGATCCGGCGGCTCTTCTTCGCCCCCGACTACATGGCGACTTCCTACACCACACCCCGCAGCCCCGAGGCGTTCCTCATCCTCGGCAGCATCGCGCTCCTCATGCTCGCCTACTTCGGCCTCCATGGTGCCACCATAGCCATGAACCTGGAGTCGGCCGCAGCATCAATGCCGGTTTCCTCTGCCGTCGCCGGACTGCTGTCGGCTTTTCCCCGGACCTCGTTCCTTGAACCGTTCGCCTTGTCCTGCTGGTGGCTCCATGCCATCGTGCTGCTCCTCTTCATGAACTATCTCCCCCACAGCAAGCACATGCATATCCTCACCGCCATCCCTAACTGCTTCTTCAAGAGCCTGGACAAGCCGAACACCCAGCCGAGGGAAACGTTCGTCAAGGGGGGGAGCTTTGGCGCCGGCAAGGTAGACCAGCTCTCCTGGAAGGACCTCCTGGACGGCTTCTCCTGCACCGAGTGCGGTCGCTGCCAGAGCGTCTGCCCGGCGGTTGCCACCGGCAAACCGCTCAACCCCCGCCAGGTCGTGCACGACATCAAGGTAAACCTGCTGAAGGGGAGGCTCGAAGAGGAGAAGTTCCAGACCGGCCAGCCCCTGATCGGCAGCAAGGAGGGGAGTGTCTCCGAAGATGCCATCTGGTCCTGCACCACCTGCGGCGCCTGCATGTCAGTCTGCCCGGTCTGCATCGAACAGATGCCGAAGATCGTCAAGCTGCGCCGCCACCTGGTGCAGATGCAGGCCAGTTTTCCCGAAGAGCTCCTGAACCTGTTCGAGAACATGGAAGGCCGCTCCAACCCCTGGGGGATCGCCCCCACCGACCGGACCAAATGGTATGCCACCATGGAGGTGAAGCCGTACGTGGCGGGTGAAACCGAGTACCTTCTCTACATTGGCTGTGCCGGCTCCTTCGACTCCCGGCAGAAGCATGTCACCGTGGCGCTGGCCACCATTCTGAACAGCGCCGGGGTTTCCTGGGGGATCCTGGGCAAGGAAGAGCTCTGCTGCGGCGACTCCCTTCGCCGGCTTGGCAACGAATTCGTCTTCGACCGGATGGCGAAACAGAACGTGGAGCTGTTCAGGGCAAAGGGGATCACCAAGGTCATCACCCAGTGTCCCCACTGCTTCACCACCCTGAAAAACGACTACCGCCAGTACGGACTCGAACTTGAGGTCATCCACCACTCCGAGCTGATCGACAGCCTACTGAAAAGCGGTAGACTGAAGCTCAACAACACGGTGAAAAATCTGGGAACCATAGCAATCCACGACTCCTGCTACCTGGGGCGGCACAACGACGTCTACGAGCCGCCGCGCAGTGTCATCGCCGCCGCCACCGGCAGCGCTCCGACAGAATTGGCACGAAACCGTGACAACTCCTTCTGCTGCGGAGCCGGCGGCGGGCGGATGTGGCTGGAAGAGCAGCAGGGGAGCCGGATCAACCTGAACCGGATCGAAGAGGCGCTCAAGGACAAGCCCGATACCCTCTGCGTCAGCTGCCCCTACTGCCTGACCATGTTCGCCGACGGCCTCAAGGACCTGAAAGCGGACTCCACCCAGGTGAAGGATATCGCCGAGGTGGTGGCGGAGGGACTGCGCTGAACGGTGCATAATCGACGGGAGACAGAAAGGCGATACCCATGACCAGAAAAGATAAACACGAATATCTCATCCAGTCAGTATCCCTTGCCTGCGCACTCATGGATCAGTTCCGCAGCGTTGACCATGAGCTGTCGATTGCCGACCTGAGCAGGATGATGCGCGTCAACAAGAATTATGTCTTCAGGCTCCTGGCAACACTGGAGAGACGGAATTTCGTAGAACGAAATCCGCAAACGGGTTCGTATCACCTTGGCATTACAACCCTGCAGATGGGAGAGTCATGTTATCGCAACAAGCGAATTACCCGGGAGGCGCATGCCGCACTCGACCAGCTTGCCCGGTTGACCCGGGAAACCGCGATGCTCCATCTCCTTAGTGACGGGGATCTGGTTTGTGTCGATCTGGTCGAGTCTCCGCTGCCGGTCCGTGTACAGGCAAAAATAGGGGCCAGCCTGCCGCTGCACGAGACTGCTGCGGGCAGGGCTATGCTTGCCTTCGGCAACGCTTCGGATTTGCTTTCCTGCCACGGGCACAGCACTCGCGTAGAAACTGGTACTGCTCCCGTTTCTTTGCCTCTTCCGAAGGGGTTGCAGCAAATCAGGGAGCAAGGGTACGCCATCAGCTACGGTGAGTTCATGCCGGATGTCTGTGCCGTTGCCGTTCCGGTGCGTGATCACCGCTCGCGGCTACTGGGTGTTATTGGTGTGGCAGGCCCCTGCTGCAGGATTTCTTTCGAACGATTGCATTGCGAGATCGCGTCGCTTGTTGTGAAGGGTGCCCTGGGTCTGTCCGTCAGTTTGGGATTCTGCGAGAACGAGGCAGCTGTGGTGCAGAACGGGGCGAAAGCGTCCTTGCAGCGGCCGGCGGTCCCGTTCTCCCCTGAAGCTCTCGGGGGGAATGATTCTGGCGGTGCCAGGCGCGATTTCGCTCTCGGGATCTGCCGGTTGGGGAATCAGTCCCCGGTGGCTGTCACGGTTGCTGCATGAAGGATGCTGTTGGGATGAGATAGCCTCCAGCTGAAGATATGATCGGTTCCAGGACGCACGCCTGTCATCGTGCTCCTTTCTGATGCCGGGGGGACGCCCCCGGCTGCTTTTTTCCGAAACTGAAGCCGGTGCGTAATAAGTGGGTCTACACCAGGGAAGACTCGTGCTGAACAAAAAAGGCGCTGACAAGAAATCTTGTTAAGCGCCCCAGATTGCTGTGAAAGTCCTCGCCCTTGGCGGGGACTTTTTACTCTGATATGCTGATCAGGCTAACATATCGAAACAAAGATACAAAAAAAGGCCAGGTCGGGGACCTGGCCTTCTGAAATCTTTTGGAGCGGGAAACGGGATTCGAACCCGCGACTTCAACCTTGGCAAGGTTGCACTCTACCACTGAGTTATTCCCGCTCAACAAGTCCCCACTTTATAGCAAGAGTTTGTGCGTTGGTCAACAGAAAAGTTAATAAAAAATTTCATCAGGCTGCTTGCCTCTCGTCCGGTCGAAGAGCGCCGGAACTGGACAATGGGTTTGCGATGTGGTATACACTCCGCTCGAAAAGCCGCTTCGTGCCGGATTTTTCTGTTGGAGCGGACTGCGTCAACTGATTCGAATCTGTTCCTGGGCAGGGTCCTTGTCGGGAGTGATACTGCAGGTCTTTTGGGGGGAGAAACTGAAGTTATGATTTTGGTACTTATCGGATACCGCGGAACCGGGAAGTCGGTTGTTGGAAAAATTCTTGCCAGGCGACTCCGTATGCCGTGCATCGGGATGGATGCAGAAATCACCAAGAGGGCCGGCATGCCCATTAAGGATATTGTCGATAAATTTGGCTGGGCCAGATTTCGTGATATGGAGTCTGAATTAGCCCTGAATCTCATGGAAAGCGATAATATTATAGTCGATACCGGCGGTGGAGTCATTGAACGGCCGGAAAATATCGAGGTTCTAAAAAAGAATGCCCGCATAGTCTGGCTCAAGGCTTCCGTAGATACGATTGTTGCGCGCATACAGGCATGTACGGAACGTCCTTCTTTAACTTCTGGCAAGACCTTCACCGAAGAGGTGGCAGAAGTGCTCGCGCGAAGGACTCCAATTTATAACAGTGCTGCTCACTTCGAAGTTGATACGGATAGTCTGATGCCAGAAGAAATTGCAGATAAAATTATTTCCTTCTGGAACTCTTCCAAATAATCATGATGATTCCAGAGCTTGGTTGATGGCCAGTACAATGCCGGAGTCTGCATTTATATCCCCCGGTTTCGCCCTCGGTTCAGAGCAGGTAGTCGGTGGAGAGGAAGTGTGATTTCCGACCCTTGACGATATCATTGACCAATTTCCTGTTCGTGTCGGTCTCACGGGCAGCTACCACGGTGCGGATGGAAAGAATCCGCAGCGCGTCGATCACCGATTGGGTTCCCTCGGCAGAGTTTTTCCTGCCATTGAAGGGGAAGGTGTCGGGAGAGCGCTGGCATTGGCTGTTGATGTTGATCCGGCAGACCTGGTTGACCAGCGCATCCATGACCGTGGCAATAAGGTCCGGTGCCGTGCCGAATATGCTGGCCTGCTGGCCATAGTCGGAAGAGACCACGTAGTCGATTACTTCCTGAATGTCGTCATAGGGGACCACCGGTACGACCGGACCGAACTGCTCCTCGATGTAGATCCGCATGGCCGGTGTCACAGGGTAGAGCAGGGCAGGGTAGAAGAATGATCCGGCCACTCTCCCCCCCTCGGGGTTGACGACCCGCGCTCCTTTTTCCAGTGCATCGTTTACCAGTCCGGTGAGATAGGCGGGCTTTTCCGGCTCCGGAAGCGGGGTAATGGTTACACCATCTGACCACGGCATGCCGCAGCAGAGCCCGCTGATATTTTTGACGAACTTTTCCAGAAAGGTTTCGGCAGCCAGGCGGTGGACAAAGATAATCTTCAGGGCGGTACAGCGCTGGCCGTTGAAGGTCAGGCTGCCACTCAGGCATTCGGCTGCGGCCAGGTCGAGATCGGCATCAGGGAGGATAACGGCCGGGTTTTTTGCATCGAGGCCGAGCACGCAGCGGAGCCGGTGGGGACGGGGGTGCATGGCACGCAGGCTGTCGGCGACGCGGCTGGTGCCGATGAAGGCAAGCACATCGATATCGCCGGATGCCATCAGCGGCGGGACAACGGCTTCGCCATCGCCATAGACCGTGTTGACCACGCCGGGGGGGAATGAGTCCCGGAATGCCTCCAGGAGCGGCTGAAACAGGAGGATGCCGAAGCGGGGTGGTTTGATGATGGTCGTGTTCCCCTTTAGCAGGGCCGGGATCAGGGTGGTGAACGTTTCGTACAGGGGGAAATTGTACGGCCCCATGCAGAGGACAACCCCCAGGGGCGCCCGGCGTACCTGGCCGATGATCCCCTGTTGGATGATAAAACGGGACGAGGCGCGATCGAGCTCTTTCAGGGCTTCAATGGACTCGGCGATGCAGGCAACTGCCCGGTCGAATTCCCGCTCAGCCTCCCGCAGCGGCTTGCCGACCTCCCACATGAGCAGGCGGATGATTTCTTCACGCTTTGCGCGCATCTCCCTGGTGAATCGCTGGACAGATTCTATCCGCTCGCCGACCGACATGGTGGGCCAGACGCCCCGGCCGTTGGCATAGGCACGCTTGGCTGCCGCGAGCGCCTGCAGGGCCGCCTCGGGGGTCAGGAGCGGGGCATGGCCGACCACTCGTGGCACGGGTTTGCCATTGTCAGCTATCCACACCGGTGAAAAGACCGTCTGCACGGGGCCGTCCCAGGTCCGGAGCGTGCCGTCCACCAGGTATTCCCGTTGCTCAAGCGGCTGGTTCAGACCGGCTTCCAAGGGTATTTGGCTTTGTTCGGGGAAGAGAATTTCAGATATCAATGGTCGCAATCCTTTCAGCTCTTCAGGGCTACGCACTGCCCGCGCTTTTCTCCTGATAGTTTCAATAAAAGAGGCCAAGGATTGTCCCTTGGCCTCCATCTGTATGGTCAGCCGAACCGAGTTTTTTGCTCAACAGAATTCTTGCATTGCATCCTAGAAGATCGGACAAACGCCGGTCAAGCTAAAAGCTGCAGTGGTCTTTCGTTCTGTCAGTTTCGGAGCCCTATATTCCTGAGCACCCAATGACGACACCCATTGTATCTCCCAGCCTGATAAACAGGATACGTGGTTAAACTTCATCGTTTCCATGAGTGCCCGGTCAAAGGCCGGATTGGCTGCGCAGGTTCGCTCTGGACGAAAACTTTACCAAAAAAACTCGTTGACATTGCTTAGGCATTCTTTTATAACCAGTTTAACTATAGTAATGGTAGGCTTTATGATTTCAATGCGCAGCAAATACGCTATCAAGGCGCTGAGCCATATGGCACGGTCACGGGATAAGGAGAGCTATCTCATCGCTGATCTGGCTTCGGCGGAAAATATACCTAAAAAGTTTCTTGAGGCAATACTTCTTACCCTCAAGAGCCAGGGGATACTCACCAGCAGAAAGGGTCCCGGTGGCGGTTACTGGCTGGCAAAAGCACCGAATACCATAACCTTGGGCAGCATAATCAGGGCATTTGAGGGTGACCTGGCACCGGTTCAGTGTCTTTCGGAAAATGCATCGGGAGCTTGCCCGGAGTGTCAGGATGCGGCAACGTGTGCCACCCGGTTGGTCATGGCGGATGTGCAGAAAGCGGTCTCGGCGATAATCGATACCGTTACGCTTGCCGACATGATCGAGCGAAGCGAGTTTGAGCGCCAGAGATTGTCAAAACAACTCGATTTCTCGATATAAAATTTTTTTGCAGATATAGTCTACGATATCTATAGATAAAATGTTGTTAGGCTCGCTCCCGGCCATTGAATTTCGGCAGATGATGCCGCCTCTGGAGGAGAACATGGCACAACAGATTGCCCTATATGGTAAGGGTGGCACCGGCAAGACTACCATTGCCGCCAACCTTGCCGCTGCCCTGGCGGAGGCAGGTCACCGCGTCCTGCTGGTAGGCTGCGGCCCGACCGCGGACAGCAGCCATCTGCTCGTTGGCGAAGCAGTGCCGCAGACGCTCTTTTCCTATCTGCAGGCGGAACTCAAGCCGTCTGCCGCCGACATCATCACGACCGGTTACCGTGGTATCGGCTGTATCGAAGTGGGCGATTTCCCGGGAAGCGAGTCCTGCACCTCCAGGAGTATTGCCGCTGCGCTCAAGTTGCTGCAGGAGCTGGCGGTGATCGATGCATATGCTCCGGACTACACGATCTATGATATGCCCGGGGATGTCGGCTGCATCGGCGATCCGATGCTGGAGAGTATGCAAATCGACATCTCCCTGGTGGTTACTACGGCGGATTTTCAGGCGATGTATGCCGCCAACCGCCTGATCGGTCTCCTTGAGCGTCTGCAGCATCCGGGGGGCATGGCCCTTGTTATCAACGGCAGTATCAGCTCGTTCGAAGATTCTTTCGTGACGGATTTCGCCGGGCAGGTAGGGCTCGGGATTGCGGCGACGATTCCCCGCTCCCTGGCCGTGCGTCACAGCGAGCTGTATGGGAAAACCGTTATCGAGGCAGGGCCACTCTCTACCCATGCCTACACCTATCGCCGACTTGCCAGGCTGGTCAGTGAACTTGGCAGGACAGGTGGCAATGGGGTGAAGGCTGCACCGCTGGCGGCTGCCAGGCTGAAGGAGTGGGCCTACGAATGGGGCAAAAGACTCGGCGAGCTGGAATTCGGTATCATTCAGGATGGCGCGGGAATCTGATGATTAATGAGATAATCGAGCGGGCTCGATCTGGTGATTAGGCTTGCCTGGGAACTCACCGAGGGTATAGAGACCCTGCATGGAACGGCACTGCAGCAGAACCCTGGAGCTAACCGGGTTTCCCCCCCTCCTAGTAAGGGGGGTTATTTGGCAATAATAGTCTATAAATTCTACAGAGCACAAAAAAGGGAGGATTCATGAAATCTACATCACTCAGAAAACTGACTGCCAGCGCGGTGCTTGCGCTGGGACTTTTTGCCGCAGGCCCGGCAAGTGCCGACACGACACTGCTCAATGTTTCCTACGATCCGACCCGGGAGCTTTACACAGACTTCAATGGCGCGTTTGCCAAGTACTGGCAGAAGAAGTCCGGTGAAAAGGTAACGATTAAGCAGTCCCACGGCGGCGCCGGCAAGCAGGCCCGGGCCGTCATCGATGGGCTGGAAGCCGACGTGGTTACCCTCGCCCTGGCTTACGACATCGATGCCATTGCCGAAAAGGGGCTGATCAAGCCGGGCTGGCAGAAGGAGCTGCCGCACAACAGCTCTCCTTACACCTCTACCATTGTCTTCCTCGTGCGCAAGGGGAATCCCAAGAATATCAAGAACTGGGACGACCTGATCAAACCGGGGGTTTCGGTGATAACCCCCAATCCAAAGACTTCCGGTGGTGCCCGCTGGAACTATCTGGCAGCCTGGGGTTTTGCCCTGCACCGGTCGGGTGGCAATGAGGCAAAGGCCAAAGAGTTCGTCACCAAGCTGTTCAAGAACGTGCCGGTGCTCGATTCGGGTGCCCGCGGCTCCACCAACACCTTTGTCCAACGCGGACTTGGCGATGTCCTCCTTGCCTGGGAGAACGAGGCGTTCCTGGCCATCAACGAGTTGGGCCCGGACAAGTTTGATATTGTCACTCCTCCGGAGAGCATCCTCGCCGAACCGCCGGTAACAGTAATCGACAAGGTGGTGGACAAGCGCGGAACCCGCAAGGTGGCAGAAGAGTATCTGAAGTACCTCTACACCGACGAGGGACAGAAGATTGCTGCCAAGCACTATTACCGGCCGATCAACGCCAAGATCCCCACCAAACTGGCAAAGATCAAGAAACTCTATACGATCGACAAGGATTTCGGTGGCTGGCAGAAAGCCCAGAAGACGCACTTCAGTGATGGTGGCATTTTTGACCAGATCACCGGAGCAGCAGCAAAGAAGTAACTCATAGGACTCATAGGACTTATGAAAATCTTGAAACTCAACAACAACGTCCTCCCCGGTTTCGGCCCCACCATGGGGTACACCCTGCTCTACCTGAGTCTGGTGGTGCTGATCCCCCTGTCGGCTCTGGTCTTCAAGACGGCCGGGCTCTCCTGGAACGATTTCCTCGAAGCGGTGGCTGCCCCGAGGGTGCTCGCCTCCTACAGGATCACCTTCGGCGCAGCCCTGGTTGCGGCGGGCATCAACGCCGTCTTCGGCGTGCTGGTTGCCTGGGTGCTAGTGCGCTACCCGTTTCCGGGCAAGCGGCTGGTGGACGCCCTGGTGGATCTCCCCTTTGCCCTCCCCACGGCGGTGGCCGGCATCACCCTGGCCACGGTCTATTCAGCCAACGGCTGGGTCGGGCGCTACCTGGAGCCGAGGGGGATCAAGGTGGCCTTCACCCCCCTGGGGATCATCATCGCCATGACCTTCATCGGCCTCCCCTTTGTCGTGCGCACGGTGCAGCCGGTGATCGAGGAGCTGGATGCGGAGATCGAGGAGGCTGCTGCCTGCCTCGGGGCGAGCCGCTGGCAGACCTTCCGCCGGGTGCTCTTTCCGCTCCTGACCCCGTCGGCATTGACCGGCTTTGCCCTGGCCTTTGCACGGGGGGTGGGGGAGTACGGCTCTATCATCTTCATCGCCGGCAACATGCCGATGGTATCGGAGATCACGCCGCTGATCATCATCACCAAGCTGGAGCAGTATGACTACCAGGGGGCCACCGCCGTGGCCACGGTCATGCTGCTGGCATCGTTTCTCATGCTGCTGGTGATCAATCTGCTGCAGAAATGGAGCCGGCGCTACGCCGACTAGAATAAGCACAATCCGCCACAGAGGCACAGAGGCACGGAGAAAATCATAACAGACGGTAAATGATTCTCGCTTTCCCCTGTGTCTCTGAGTCTCTGTGGCAGTTGTTCAAGAGGTTTTCATGTCCATACCGAACAAGACATATGCCGCTACCCGGCATGGCAACCGGCGCATCAGTGAGCCGGCAGCCATCCGCTGGCTCCTCACCGCCATCGCCCTGGTCTTTCTTGCCCTGTTCCTCGCACTCCCCCTGGCGGCGGTCTTCAGCCAGGCCTTCGAGAAGGGGTGGGAAACCTACCTGGCCGCACTGAAGGAGCCGGACACCCTGGCCGCCGTCAAGCTGACCCTTGTGACCGCCGTCGTTGCGGTGCCGCTCAACCTGGTCTTCGGCGTGGCAGCCTCCTGGGCAATCGCCAAGTTCAGCTTCACCGGCAAGAACCTGCTCATCACCCTCATCGACCTGCCGTTTTCCGTCTCGCCGGTCATCTCCGGCCTGATCTACGTCCTCATCTTCGGCAGGCAGGGGTGGTTCGGCCCCTGGCTGGAAGCCCACGACATCAAGATCGTCTTCGCCGTGCCCGGCATCATCCTGGCCACGGTCTTCGTCACCTTCCCCTTCATTGCCCGGGAGCTGATACCGCTGATGGAGTCCCAGGGGAAGGACGAGGAGGAGGCGGCCATGGTGCTTGGCGCCAGTGGTCTGCAGACCTTCTTCCGCGTCACCCTTCCCAATATCAAGTGGGGAATCATCTACGGTGTCATCCTCTGCAACGCCCGGGCCATGGGGGAGTTCGGTGCCGTCTCCGTCGTCTCCGGCCATATCCGTGGCATGACCAACACCGTGCCGCTGCAGGTGGAGATCCTCTACAACGAGTACAACTACACCGCCGCCTTCGCCGTGGCCTCGCTCCTTGCCTTCCTTGCCCTGATCACCCTGGTGGTGAAAACGGTCGCTGAGTGGCAGGTGCAGCGGCAGCTGGGCAACGACTGACAACAACCTCCGCCACAGAGACACAGAGGCTCGGAGAACGGCAATAAGTACAACAGGGAACGAAGTTCTGCGATTCATGCAGGTCCTTGTTTCAGGCTATGTTTTTCGGGGTTCCCTCTGTGTCTCGGTGTCTCCGTGGCAGGTTACAGATCTTCTTTGAAGGTGATCTATGGGCATATACATCGAAAACATTACCAAGCAGTTCGGCGACTTCACCGCCCTGGACAACGTCAGCCTGACCATACCGACCGGAGAGCTGGTAGCTCTCCTCGGCCCTTCGGGGTGCGGCAAGACAACCCTTCTGCGGATCATTGCCGGACTTGAAGCCGCGGACAGCGGGCGGATCCTGTTCAACGGCGAGAACACCACTGACCGCCATGTGCGCGAGCGGAAAGTTGGATTTGTCTTCCAGCACTACGCCCTGTTCAAGCACATGACCGTGTTCGACAACGTGGCTTTCGGGCTCACGGTCCGGCCTAAAAGTTCCCGCCCCTCCAGGGGGGAAATCAGGGACAGGGTCATGAATCTGCTCAAGCTGGTGCAGCTGGATTTCCAGGCCGACCGCTACCCGTCCCAGCTCTCCGGCGGACAGCGCCAGCGGATCGCCCTGGCACGGGCACTGGCGGTGGAGCCCCAGGTGCTCCTGCTGGATGAGCCGTTCGGCGCGCTGGATGCCCAGGTGCGGGCCGAACTGCGCCGCTGGCTGCGGCGGCTGCATGACGAGATCCATGTCACCAGCGTCTTCGTCACCCACGACCAGGAAGAGGCGCTGGAGGTTGCCGACCGGATCGTTGTCATGAACAGGGGGAGGGTCGAGCAGGCCGGCACGCCGGACCAGGTGTACGAGCACCCGGCCAACCCCTTCGTGCTCAATTTCCTCGGCAACGTCAATCTCTTCCATGGCAGGACGCAGCATGGCGGGACCCTCTTGGACAACCAGCATGCGGTCTCCTATGTCCGGCGGATGGATTCATCTTTTGACGACAATCGCTTCAACGATCTGGTGATGGATATATTCTTCAAGATTCAGGGCGCGTGGATGAACCGGAATTTAGCGCCGGTATCCGGTTTGCTGACCAACGAGATGACACGGATATTCCAGGAAGACCTTGACCGGATGCTGCGTGATAAGCAGGTCAACAGGCTGGAAAATATTGCCGTCAGGAACGTTGAGATAATAGAAGCGTGGCAGGAGACAGGTCATGATTATATTACTGCTTCGATTTATGCTAACCTGCTTGATTATGCGACAGATGTGGATTTATCTGTTTAGTATGTGCTGGTAGTCGTTCAACGCAATGCCCGATTTGTGAGAAGAAAACCTTGAGAAAATAGATTCTTTACGGGGGTCGGCAGCATAACTTTGGCAAAGTAGTTGCTTAAAGTATGTCATGATGGTCTATTACCTGCCTACCGAACTTTCGGTACTCCGAGCAACGCGAACAACGAATTCACAAGAGTAGAGACTAGAAATATGATGCAAGTCCTCATAAACGGATTCCTGCAAGGAATTCTTTTCGGCCTAATAGGCGTAGCTTTTGCCCTTGTATATAGGACTACCAAAGTCTTTCACCTTGCGTTAGGCGGAATATACGTTCTTGCGCCATTTCTCTTGTTGTCTGCAATTAAGTTTAACATGCCGATAACTATAGGTATTTTGCTGGCGTTGATTGTGCCGGTCATTTTGGGATTGTTGGCTGAGGAGATCATGCACTGGCCTCTTTCTAAGAAACGAGCCCCTCAGGAAATACATTTGATTAGCTCACTCGGAGGGTACCTCGTTTTGGTTCAGACTATTGTTCTGATTTGGGGAAATGAAACGCAAACACTGCGTCAGGGCATTGATACCGTTTGGCGGGTCGCCAATGTCACTCTCTCGAGGTCCCAAATTGGCGGGCCGTTACTTGCAACTGTGACTGCTGGTGTCCTTTTTGTCTGGCTGGAAAGAGCCAATCGGGGTCTTGAATTGCGAGCATTGGCTGACAACCAAATCCTTGAAGCTTTACTTGGGCGTAATATGCGAGCATTGCGTCGTATCGTATTTGCTCTAAGTGCTTGTTTGGCCGCAATTGCTTCTCTTGGGTTAACCGACCTTATTGGAATCGGTTTATTGAGGTGATGTGGATTGGGTAAGCGATGAGGAGGGTCTTTATGTTTGCATATGAAACTGCAAGACTCTGCTTCGAACTGATCAATGAGTCCGCTCAAGCTGCGCTTCGCATGGAGCTGTTTAATAAAGCGCTAGATTATGCCCGTATCCGTGCGCAGTGGATGGTGGTGTCGCTTGAACAGCGTAGGGAAATGGAACAGCGGCGGACCCTGGCTCATAACGCTTTCATCGACGCTTGCAACATCATGAGCCGCAATATGGGAAAAAATGATGAGGATAACTCCTGGAGGGCTGACCTGGGAGACGACCGGAAAATTATCGGTGACTTTGCCTGCTACATCCACTGTTTTATTGGATTAGAGGATCGGTAGAACGGCTGAGTGTGAATTTCGAGGAGGGTTGACCAGTATGACCACTGATGTTGACTTTTCTGAAAAGCAAATTAAGGATGCCAGGAAAACGGCCGGCGTAATTAAAGCTACTGCTGTCGACAATGCTCCAATCGGCTCCACCGGTTTTTATGTTATTCGTAGTAAGGACGATGAAAGATTCCGGATAATGTGCGAGATTATCCACGAAGGGACAGTCCACTACTTGGCATTTGGGCGGTAGTGGGCAATGATTTTAAGTTTGTAGCGAGTGAAGAAGTGGGCACAGAATAAAATAAATGTGGGCACAAGATTACTACCTGTTTTCTCTCTTAAAGAAGATTCCAAGGTCCGTTTTTGTGCCCATTTTGGTCACAGGGCGCGATATATGAGATAACTTGAATCTATATTGCTGAAAAAACGATAGGTTGGGTTGTCGGGTATTAAGACTTAGGGTAGTGGTCATAAAATGCGGACTGTGACCAATGATTGCTACCCGTTTGAGGTATGAATCACGGTGATTCATACCTGTAATGGCACAGCAGGTAGAAATCAAAAATCCAGATTTTCTTATTTACTGTAGAATATCGAGGGCACAATTTGGGCACAGGATGGGCACAGACTTGATCAGAATGGTCGGGAATAGGATTTTAGGGGCTTGATTTTGAAGTGAATTAGTGCGAGAGTAAGTTTGTAACAGGTTGAATATAAACAATAAAAAAGGCCAGGTTTGTTGACCTGGCCTGTCAAGTTTATTGGTGGGCGATGACAGGATCGAACTGTCGACTTCTACCGTGTGAAGGTAGCACTCTCCCGCTGAGTTAATCGCCCGTGAATTCTTTGATATCAGATGCGGTGTTTCATGTCAAGTGGCTTGGTTTCAAGGTGGCTTGCTTTTGACAAGCCGCTATGTTATATATACTTTTTTCAAAAATATAACTACTTATGCGCAGGCATAAGATGATGAAAGCGAGGATCGATATGCAGGTAAATGTTGAAGAAATCAGCAGCGTAAAGAAGAAGCTCAATTTTGAAATTCCTGCCGAGCGTGTTCAGGCAGAGGTGGACAAGGTTTTTGCCGATATACGCAAGCGTGCCGTTGTTCCCGGTTTCAGGAAGGGCAAAGCACCCCAGGATCTCATCAAAAAGAGCTACCAGGGTCAGGTTGAGGGCGATGTCATCAAGAATCTGTTTAATGATACATATTTCAAGTATATCCAGGAGAACAGCATTTATCCTGTTGCCTATCCCGTGATCGATACCGATACCTTTACTCCGGGCGAGTCGTTCAAGTATTCGGCCACCATAGAGATTTTTCCGACAGTGGCAATCAATACGTACGTTGGGCTCGAGGTGGAGCGCGAGACATTCGTTGCCGACGATTCGGCCGTGGACAAGCGTCTGCAGCAGATGAGGGAGAATATGGCCCAGCTCAAGCCGATCGCGGAAGAGAGGCCCTGCCAATCCGGAGACCATGTTATAATTGATTTTGTCGGATTCGTCGACGGCGAGAAGCTCGATGGCGGCGAAGCCAGTGATTATCAGCTGGAGTTGGGGAGTAATTCATTTATTCCCGGCTTCGAGGATCAGGTTTCCGGCATGACAGTTGGGAGTGAGAAACGCATCACGCTGTCTTTCCCGGAGAACTATCATAATGACCAACTCTCCGGCAAGGAGGTGGAGTTCGACGTCACCCTGAAGGAGATCAAGGTTAAAGAGATGCCTGAACTTGACGACGCTTTTGCCCAGGAGTTCGGCGAATTCCAGACATTGGCCGAACTGAAGGCCAAGGTGGCCGAGAGTTATGAACGTCAGGAGATGGACAGAATCGATCGCGAGTTCAAGGACTCCATCGTCAAGGCGCTGATAGAAAAGAACGACTTTGAGCTCCCGGACGCGCTGGTTGACAGGCAGCTGACAACAATGCTGGAGAATACCAAGCAGCGTCTCAGGTATCAGAATCTTTCCCTGGAGATGATGGGTCTGGATGAGTCCCAGTACAAGGAGCAGTTCAAGCCGGTTGCCGCAAGCCAGGTAAAGGGCGCGCTGTTGCTTCACGAGATCGCTGGCAAGGAGGGGATTCAGATTTCCAAGGAGGATCTGGAGAATCGTGTGCGCAAAATTGCCGAGGAGAGCGGCCAGGATTTCGAGCGGATCAGCCGTTATTACCTGCAGAGTGAAGATGCCAGGCAGAATCTTGAGGAGCAGGTGAGGGAGGAAAAGGTCCTCGAACTCATTGCTTCAAAGGCGATTGTAACGGAAAAGCAGCGCGCCGTGGCCTAATAGCCGCGAAACGTCTTTTCACAACGAGCAAGCAAAGAGGTTTTCATGTTTGTCCCCATTGTAGTAGAACAGAGTGGCCGTGGCGAAAGATCCTTTGATATATATTCTCGTCTGCTCAAGGACAGGATCATTTTCCTCGGCGGTCCGATTGACGATAATGTGTCGAATCTGATCATAGCCCAGATGCTTTTCCTTGAGTCAGAGGATCCGGACAAGGATATACATCTTTACATCAACTCACCCGGTGGCGTGGTTACCTCAGGCATGGCCATCTATGACACCATGCAGTACATCAAACCGAGTGTTTCCACCATCTGTGTCGGTCAGGCTGCCTCCATGGGGGCCATTCTGCTCGCTGGCGGAGAGAAGGGTAAGCGTTACAGCCTGTCCCATTCCCGCATTATGATCCACCAGCCACTGGGCGGCTTCGAGGGGCAAGCGACCGACATCAGCATTCATGCACAGGAGATTCTGCGCATGAAGAAAAAACTGAATGAGATACTTTCTCTTCACACCGGCCAGCCTTTTGAAAAAGTGGACGCAGATACTGACAGGGATTATTTCATGTCAAGTGCCGATGCATGTTCCTATGGCATTGTGGATGCCGTGCTGCAGCGCAATCCTTCGACAGGGGGGGCACCATGAGCAAGCGTGACGACAGGACTGATGCCCTTATATGTTCTTTCTGCGGGAAGAGTCAGGATGAAGTGAAAAAGCTGATCGCCGGTCCGACAGTGTACATCTGTGACGAGTGCATTGATCTCTGCAATGACATTATTGCAGAGGAGACCAGGCTGGAGGAGTCGGTCGGGCCGGACACCAACAAGCTTCCCAAGCCCCTTGAAATCAGGGAAGTTCTGGATGAATACGTCATCGGTCAGGACAGTGCCAAAAAGACCCTGGCCGTAGCGGTTTACAACCATTACAAGCGGATCGAGTACATGGCCAAGCCGACCGATGTGGAGATGCAGAAGAGCAATATTCTCCTGCTCGGTCCGACCGGATCCGGCAAGACCCTGCTTGCCCAGACACTGGCTCGAATCCTGAAGGTCCCTTTTGCCATGGCAGATGCCACCAATCTCACCGAAGCGGGTTATGTCGGTGAGGACGTGGAAAATATCATCCTGAGTCTTTTGCAGGCAGCGGATTATGATGTGGAGCGTGCGCAGAAGGGGATCATCTACATCGATGAGATCGACAAGATCGCCAGGAAATCCGATTCGCCCTCGATTACCAGGGACGTTTCCGGTGAGGGTGTTCAGCAGGCTCTGTTGAAGATCATCGAAGGAACGATTGCCAGCGTCCCCCCCAAGGGTGGACGCAAGCATCCTCAGCAGGAATTTCTCAAGGTTGACACGACCAATATTCTCTTCATCTGCAGTGGCGCCTTTGCCGGACTTGAGAGCGTCATCCAGCAGCGTACCGGGGTGAAAACCCTCGGTTTCGGTGCAGATATCAAGAAGAAGGAGGAGAAACGCGCAGGTGAACTCCTCAGCGACGTCACTCCAGAAGATCTGCTCAAGTACGGCTTTATTCCCGAATTCATCGGCAGGCTGCCGGTGCTGGCGACGCTCACCGAGTTGAACGAGGAGGCGATGGTCCAGATTCTGAAAGAGCCGAAAAACGCCCTTGTGAAGCAGTACCAGAAGCTGTTCGAGATGGAGCACGTCAAGCTGAAGTTCACCGACGGCTCTCTTGTTGCCATTGCCAGGGAGGCGCTCAAGCGGAACACCGGTGCACGCGGTCTCCGTTCAATTCTGGAGAACGCGATGCTTGACATCATGTATGAAATCCCCTCCCAGTCCATGGTGAAGGAGGTTGTCATCAGCGAAGACGTAATCACGAGAAAGGAAAAGCCGATAATTGCCTATGAAGGCATGGCTGAATCAGCGTAAATCCTGACCGTCAATTGAATAATTGATCAGTGATAAAGGTACCAATGGAAAACAGTATTGATAATGTTGCAAAGGGAGAGGGGGAGCTGAAGAAGTTTCCTCTTTTGCCGTTAAGGGATATCGTTGTATTTCCGAATATGGTGGTTCCGCTCTTCATCGGCCGAAGCAAGTCGGTGCTTGCCCTTGAGTCGGCCATGGAGTCGGACAGGCTGATCTTTCTGTCCGCTCAGAGAAACTCGAGAACCGAGGAGCCTGAACCGGATGATATCTATTCTGTCGGCACGCTCTGTCAGATCATCCAGTTGCTTCGTCTGCCGAACGGCACCGTCAAGGTGCTTGTAGAAGGACGGTCACGGGGGCAGATCCACGCCTTTGAGTATGGTAACGATTTCTTCACCGTAGAGGTTGCCATCCATCCTGATTCGGTGAGCGAGCCGTCAGCGGAAGTTGCTGCCATGATGGCGGAGACGGTCTCGTCATTCGAGTCCTACCTGGCAAACTCCAAAGGGGGTAGCAAGACTGATCCTCCCGCTAATCTCACTTCAATTTCCAATCCTGATCTGCTGGTCGACACGATCATTAATCATCTTAATGTAAAGATTGAAGACAAACAGAAGATACTGTCGATTTTCGACGGTAAAGAGCGTCTTGATGCTCTGCTCTCACTCATTCTGGCCGAGACTGAAATTCAACAGCTTGACAGGAAAATCAAGGATCGTGTCAAAAAGAAGATCGAAGAGAACCAGAAAGAGTACTATCTCAACGAGCAGTTGAAAGTGATCCAGAAGGAACTCGGGAAGAAAGACGATCATGCCGAGGATTTTCGCGAGTTGGAGGAAAAGATCGCTGCCAGGCGACTTTCTGATGAGGCACGGAAAAAGGCCCAAGGGGAACTCAAAAAACTCAGACTCATGTCCCCAATGTCCGCCGAAGCGGCGGTTATAAGGAACTATCTGGACACCATAGTGGATCTCCCATGGGATACTCTTGGCAGAGTTTCCAGGGACTTGAATTATGCATCACGGATCATGGATGAGGACCACTACGGTCTCGCTAGGGTGAAGCAGCGGGTGCTGGAGTTTCTTGCGGTACAGACTCTTGTAAAAAGCGTAAAGGGGCCAATACTTTGTCTGGTCGGCCCACCAGGGGTCGGCAAGACGTCACTTGCCAGATCCATCGCACGTGCGACTTCCCGCAAGTTCGTCAAAATGTCCCTTGGTGGCGTACGGGACGAGGCTGAGATTCGAGGTCATCGGCGAACCTATATCGGAGCCATGCCGGGCAAGATATTGCTTAACCTGAAAAAGGTGGGTGTCAATAACCCGCTGTTCCTGCTGGACGAGATAGACAAGATCAGTTCCGACTTCCGTGGTGACCCTGCTTCCGCCCTGCTTGAGGTGCTGGATCCGGAGCAGAACTCCAGATTCAATGACCATTTTCTGGATATCGACTACGATCTCTCCAAGGTGATGTTCCTTGCCACGGCCAATTCGCTCCATTCCGTCCCCAGGCCGCTATTGGACCGCATGGAGATAATTCGCCTTGAAGGGTACACGGACGGCGAGAAGCTCAGCATTGCCAGGCAGTACCTTATTCCGAAGCAGTTGAAGGATAACGGGCTCAACGCCCGGTTGCTCAGCATAACTGACGAAGCAATCAGCCGGATTATCAATAGTTACACTCGTGAGCCAGGAGTGCGCGGTCTGGAGAAGGAGATTGCATCTCTCTGCCGCAAGATCGCCCACAAGAAGGTGAAAGGTGAGAAGTGGCGCAGGCAGCTGGGGGTGGATGATCTCGCTGCTTATCTCGGTCCCGAAAAGTTCAGGATTGAAAACGTTGCCCCTGTATACCAGGCAGGAGTTGTCAATGGTCTGGCCTGGACCGAATCGGGTGGGGACATTCTTCAGATTGAAGTAGCAGTTGTTCCCGGCAAGGGTAAGCTGACCATCACGGGCAAACTTGGTGAGGTCATGAACGAGTCTGCTCAGGCTGCAATGACCTATGTTCGCTCACGGGCCGAGCTGCTTGGGTTGGAGCGCGATTTCTACCAGCATATCGACCTGCACATACATGTGCCCGAAGGCGCGATTCCGAAGGACGGTCCCTCAGCCGGGATAACAATGGCAACGGCTCTTGTGTCCGCACTCATTCGCAGGCCTGTTGACTCTGTTCTGGCAATGACCGGCGAAATTTCTCTCCAGGGGAGGGTTCTTCCCATTGGTGGCCTGAAGGAAAAGTTGATGGCGTCGGTTCGATCCGGAATAAAAGAGGTTCTTATTCCGGAGATGAACCTGAAGGATCTTCAGGAGATCGGCAGCGAGATACTCGATCGCGTTGAAGTTGTTGCCGTTTCCCACATGGATGACGTGCTTTCAAGGGCATTGCAGCTTGAAGCCGCTCATTTATCCCATGGACTCACGGGATTAGAAGGGGAATCAATAACGGAAATGTTCACCCATTAAGAAAGATGTTGACATCGCTTCGATCGCTCTGGTATAAGATTGATTCCTTTGTATGGCAAACGACGATTTGGGGTAGTAGCTCAGTCGGTTAGAGTGCCGGCCTGTCACGCCGGAGGTCGCGGGTTCGAGCCCCGTCTGCCCCGCCATAAAAGGGTGAATAGCTCAGCTGGGAGAGCGCCAGCCTTACAAGCTGGATGTCGGGGGTTCGATCCCCTCTTCACCCACCAGGAAACGACAAAAGAGGTTAAGCCGATGGCTTAACCTCTTTTGTCGTTTACAACCTGTAATCAAGCCATTCGGTTGGCTTGCCGTATTTTCATTCTGTCAAAACAGATGCTACCAGGTTGGGAGCAGTTCTCCCTTTTCGAGAAAATGCCTGATGGTATGCATATCATCGAGCGAAAGGTCGATAAACTGGATTCCCATCCCTGGAGGAAGTGATGGTTTTTTCAAAACAGGCGGTTCATTCGTCCAGGCTACTCTTGATTTGCAGGTTATTACTGCATCCACATCCGGCAGCTTGAATTTTACCATCAGCAGGGTGTCCACAGGCAATATTTTAGGGGTTTCAATGAATAACCCCCCGGTGCTCACATTAACTGTGTAATCGGTTACCAGTTCCTTTTGATAAGGACCGTTAAAAATGGCGATTCTGGCTAAATACCTTGGGTCAGACCGTCTCTCGATGTGTGTCTGCTTCACGATCATATTATCTCCGGATTACAAACAGTCCAGGTATTCTTTATTAAGGGAAAGAATAGAGTCGATCCTGAATCGGTAAGTATGACTTTCCAATTCCGGATTCCGTTGCGTTGCCAGTATATTGTCTAATCTGTAAATTGCCAAACATTTTTCAATTGCTGATCACTACATTTGTAAACGCTTTTCTTGAAATTATAATTAGCTAATAACGTCTTGGGCTGATATCTGTATGTGTAAGAGCTAATTATGTTGCAGAATTTGCCGGTATGTTAGTGTAAAAAAAATTACAAATATTCGTCTGGAAATTACAACTATCTGATATTAAACGAGAGTGCCAAATGTAAAAAAGTTTACAGGTATTGCCTTGGGTGAGGTAAAGGTTAATGATAACAAAGTGTTGTGTGCTGTGTAAAAAAAACTGCACCCCCCCCAGTATCTGTCTAATGTTTTCTTGGTCTCAACTCAAGATCCTGCAGAATTATCTGTTCAAGCGCTGCGTCCAGATAGTCTCTGCGACAGTCCACCCCGTCGATGGCCCCGGTACGCAGGCGACGAAGGAATCGGCAACCGCCAAAACACAATGGCAGATATGGGCAGTCGAGGCATTCATCCACTTTCCAGACATCCATGTTATGGGAGTCGGTGTACGGGCTGATACCTTCGACAAGGTTACCGATGCGCAGGTCGTCCCACCCCATGAATGCCGGGCATTTATAGAGGGACCCGTCCCAGTTGACCACGACATCGCTGTCGAACTCGACCATGCAGGCGGAAAGCTTTGGCCTGGGGGCATCGAAGCCGCGCAGGAGTATTTCGCGGCGGAGAAAGAGGCTTGCCTCGGTCAGCCATGGCTCATTGGGTGAGGCGCAGCCGATGGAGAAGTCCCGCAGACCGGCCTCTCCGGCGGTCGGCATGACCGGGGAGAACATGACCGATCCGAGCTTTTCCGGTGTGAATCCGCGGTCAATAAGGATGTCCAGAAGCTTTGGGAATTGCCGGAAGTTTTCCCTGGTGTAGTTTCCTCCAAGTTGTATCGTTACCAGATCGCATATCGCTTCCATGTTCCGCACTATCCGCTCGAAACTCCCCGCACCAGAAGTGAATGGACGCTGGCTGTCATGGACTTCCGGCGGGCCGTCAAGGGTAAACCGTACGTTTTGCAGCCCCATTGACTTCAGTTCTTCGGTCAGGCCGCGGGAGAGAAGGGTGCCGTTGGTGACGATGTTGAAAGCGAACTGCCTTCCGGCCGAGGCGGCGGCACTGCCGAGGGAAGCGGCGATGTGGCGAAGTACAGGTAGGGAGAGGAGCGCTTCCCCTCCGTAGAAATCCAGGATTACATCCTTGCCGCTTTCAGGCCCTCTGGCTTTAATGTAATTGATCAGCCTGTCGGCTGTTTCGATGGTCATGTACCGCTTGCCGCGGAAATGCTCTTCGTAGCAGTAGATGCAGGCCAGATTGCAGTCCAGGTTCAGGGTTACCAGGGCGGTAAACGGTCGCTCCTGGCTGTTTGCCCTGTCAAAAAGGGTGCGCATCTCCTCCCGTTCCGCATCCGCGTCCGGCACCAGGATGCCGAGACGGGCAAGGGCGGACTCCTCTTCCGGGGAGAGTCTCCCATCAATTGCGTCGTCCAGCAGCGCCTTGGGGACCCGGACCGCCGCGCCGCGGGCGGTGGCGTAGATGAGCAGGGTGTCGGCGGAGTGGGCCGAGGGGTAGATTTTCAGGTATCTAGATAGTTCCATCAGTGGCTCGCTTCAGAAAAAATAGCGGGGGAGGGAAATCCCCCGCTGTCCGTGTGGTCTGTTATCTAACTAAAGTTAGATTTGTCCAGCAGCAGCTGTAGGTCGGCCCGACGAGCTGCGGTCCAACCCCTTCTTCCAGTATCTCCACTCTGTTCATGAATTCCCCTCCTTTCTATGGTATTTGCCCTCATTAATATGGACATTCGGGCACAGTTTCTGCTATAGCATATATCCGGTCACATTATGAATACATTATTTCACTCCAATAACCTGCTATCTTTGGCGCTCCTTTTCCTGGTCTGTCTCGCACCCCCCGCATGGGGAGTTGATTCTGACGAGACCCTGCTCATCCTCGAGGGGGGCGTCTCGGAGAGCGTTACCGCCAGCCGGGCGCCCAAGCCCCTCTCCCGGAGTGCCGAAAACATCTCGATCATTACCGCTGCCGATATTGAGGCACTGCACCCCCACACCCTGGCGGACATCCTTGCCACAGTCCCTGGCGTGCAGGTAGAATCGCTGCGCTCGCCGGGAAGTGCTGTCTATATGCGCCTTCAGGGGTCCAATTTCGGGCACGTGCTCGTGCTGCTGGACGGTATCCCCCTCAACAATCTTGGAGATAACTACTCGGACATCGGCCTGATTCCGGCACGGTTCATCGAGCGGATCGAAATCGTCAAGGGAGCCGCCTCCTCCGCCTGGGGACAGGCCCTGGGGGGGGTCATCAACGTCATCAGCAAGTCCCCCGAAATCACGGAGCGGCCGGTGGGCGGCAGCATTTCCGCCACCCTCGGGGAGCGGGAAACCAGGGATACCGGTGCCGAACTGGCAGGCGATATCGACCGCTTCGGCTACTACTTCTCTGGGGGGTATCTCACCTCGGACGGTCTTTTGCCCAACAACCACTCCCGTTTAAGCAACGCCCATGCCAAACTGACCTATGAACTCCCCCGGCAGGGGATGGTTACGGCCACCTTTGCCGATTTCCGCGGTGAACGGGGCGACTTTGCCTATCTCCCCTGGGATCTTCAAGAGGACAGTACCCCTCGCATCACCCTTGGCTCCCTCAGCCTCAGGCAGCCGTTGACGGAGCGTCTGGAGCTGGAGGTGGGTGGGCGCTACGATGAGAAGAAGTACAGGATTAATATCAAAACCATTCAGGACGGCACTCTGTTGCAGAGTGTGCTTTCCGATGAAAAAACCATCGGACTCTCGGCCAGAATGGTCTGGCGGGGTGAGACCAACCTGCTCGTAGCCGGCATAGAGTATGATGGTGTGCAGTCGCGTCAGAACGACGCCATCCAGCAGGTGGATATCCTGAACCGTGATGCCGACCGGTGGGGATTCTATCTGAACGACACCCTTTCCCTGGGGACGGTGGCTCTGTCTCCCGGGATTCGCTACGACATTGTCGGCAGCGGCGTGGAGCAGTTCAGCCCCTCATTCGGCGTCACCTGGCAGGTCTCTGACAACAACCTGCTGCGCGCCTACACCGCCCGGGGCTACAGCCTGCCGCAGTTTCTGAGCTATTTCAACACCGAAAAGGTCTGGACGTCCCAGATCGGTATCGAAAGCGGCTCCATCTCCAATCTCTGGCTCAAGGGGACCCTGTTCAGAAACGAAACCTGGGATGTCATTGTCCGGGATTCCCCTGTCGACTATTACCTTGAACGGCAGATCAAGCAGGGGGGGGAGCTCGAGCTTCGCACCACGCCTCTGCATAATATATCCCTGAGCAGCGGCTACACCTACCTGGATGCCCGCCGCAGCGGCGATCATGCGGTCGTGCGGGATGTGCCCAGCCAGACCCTGCAGCTCGGGGTGCGCTATGACGACGCCAACTACCTGCAGGGGGTATTGACCGGCAGGTATATCTGGTGGAACGGGGCAGCCAATCATCTTGGGCACTACAGTCCCATGGTCTGGGATCTTCACCTGACCGCAACCCCCTTCGGCAGAATGGCCGATTCTCCGGAGATCTTCCTTTCCATTCGTAACCTTTTCAACGGCTCCCAGTATCTTGACGATATTTTCCGCAACACCGGCCGCTGGGCGGAGATGGGCGTGAGGTTCCGGTTTTGAGGCATATTGCGATCCTCATAACGCTCTTCTTCATGCTGATCCCCTCTGCAGGAATCGCCTATGACCTGCTGGTAATCCAGAGCCAGCGCTCCCCGGTGTACGACGAGGTGTTGCGCGGTGTCCGCTCGGTAGCGAAACATTCCCACCGGATCATCGTTCTGAATGAATACGCTGATGTGGATCTGCAACGGATCGTACGGGAGGAGAACCCCCTGGTTATTCTCACCCTTGGCGATAACGCCCTGGCGGCAGCCCGCAAGGTGAAGCAGGTGCCGATAGTGTCCCTGATGGCGCTCAGCTACCGTGCGGGAATGGGGGGGCATCCGGCCCTGACCGGTGTCGAGGTACAGATACCTCCTGATCGTTATTTGAATATACTGGGCGCCATCAAGACACGCAGGGTCGGTATCATAGCCAATACTTCCCGGAATGCCGGCTACCTGAAGCAGGCCCAGAGACTGGCTTCGCGTCAGGGAATAGAGCTGGTGATAAGGGATGTGAAGTCCCCGAGAGATGTCGCCGTCCAGCTTGATTCACTGGCCGGCAAGGTTGATGGCCTCTGGATGCTGCCGGACACCTCGATTGCGACCGGTGAGGCCGCAGATGCCTTTTTTCTCTTTGCGGCCAGCCGCAGGTTGCCGGTCATCGCCTTCTCCTCCACCTACCTGGCCTTTGGCTCAGCCATTATCCTGGAAATTGATCGTTTTGATATTGGCAGGCAGGGTGGCGAGATGCTGTCCCAGTTGCTGGATGGTGTCGACATTACCAGTGTTCCTCCCGAAGTGCCGCGCAAGAGCCTTATAAAGATAAATCCGGTAGTTCTCAGGAGGGTAGGCGTGTCGCCTGATCTGCCTGTCTTCAAGGGTGGAAGCTAAACCATGGATCTACGCAGCAGGGCCGGCCGTTTCCTGAGGAGCTTCCGCAGCAGATTGTTCCTTATCTTCACACTGTTTACCACTGCCATCACCATTCTGTTCGTCCTGCTCTATATCAGCGGTGAGATGCGCAACTACAAAGAGCGCTCCACTGAGCGCGCGCAGCTCCTGGCTTCCCAGTTGGCTTTTGCCATAAGGCTTCCGCTCTATGCTGAAAACAGTACGGAACTGGCACGTCTTGCGACAGAGATGCTCTCATCTCCCAAAGTCAACAGGATCATTATTAATAATGCGGAAAACAGGGTGCTTGTTGATTTAACATCTCGTGAATCCAGCAAAAACGCAATTCTCACCCGTGCAACAACAGCTGTGAATTCATCTCCGGTGAGTCCTTCGGCGGAATCCGCACTGAGCGGCGTTGCAGGTTCCGCCGGTTTGACTCTCGGAGCGGTGACCGTGTATATAGACACGAGCGACCTGAAGGCTTCGATTGTCTCGGCGATTCTCGGTAGCGTGGCAATTGCTCTACTTTTCTGGGGTGCCGTGTTGCTAGCCTCTTATCCTGTGCTGAAAAGGGTGACAAGATCTTTCGAAGCCCTTACCTCGGGTCTGGACAGCATGATGACCGGGGATTTCTCCACCAGGATCGAGATTTCAGGGGACACCGAGGCCGGGAGAGCTGCCCAGGCGGTAAACCGTCTGGCCAACGCACTGCAGGAGAGGGAGGCGGAGAATACCAGATTGCAGGAAGAGTTGGTTGACTCCATGCGTCTTGAGGTGCAGGCGGAAAAACGCCAGATCATGGCCAAGTTGATCCAGACCAACAGGATGACATCATTGGGACTGCTGATTTCAAGTATTGCACATAATATCAATACACCAAATGCAGCAGTGAAGCTTGCTGCTCAACACCTTGATCGTTCATGGAAAGATGCATTGCCGATTCTGGAACAGGCTACAAAAGAGGAGGGTGAGTTTACCATTGGTGGTTTGCCCTTCAGTGTGGCGAAAATGGAAATTCTCGGTGCCAGCGAATCTGTTATCAATAATGCTGACAGGGTTGGCAGGGTCATTCACGATTTGCGCGCCTATAATCTTGGCGAGAAGAGGGATTTTGCTCCCGGTGTTTCAATCAATCGTGTTGTCAGCGATGCGATGACGATCATTCGTGCACATGGCAGCCAGCGTGATGTAAGTATTCTGCCGGAGATGGCCCCAGTGCTGCCTGATATTACGGGCAACCAGTATCAACTTGAGCAGGTTGTGGTTAATCTCTTAATGAACGCCATGCAGGCAACCGGCAACGACAAGGGAATGGTGCGGATTCGTACCGAGTATTGCGCAAATGAAGAGATGGTCAGGATTATTGTCGAAGACAATGGTGTTGGTATTCCACCGGAAATACGCAAACATCTGTTCGAGCCTTTTTTTTCCACCAGAATCGACTGCGGCGGCAGTGGGCTCGGTCTTTATATTTCGCGTTTTATTGTTAATGAACACAAAGGGACTCTGTCAATTGTATCGGATCGGTCAGTCGGTACAGTTGCCACCGTATGTCTGCCAGTTTCTTCCCCTGCATGAGTACAGGTTGCGTCAATTGATCATGCGAATCTGCCGCCGTTGTCACTGCATCTGAGATAGATTTGCTCTATTCTTTTCTGCAGGGTTGGCCTGCTGATGCCAAGCATCTTCGCGGCCATGCTTCTGTTTCCTTCCGCCAGTGCCATTGCTTCGCTAACCATTATGGTTTCTACTTCATCAACGGTTGGAAAAGAGTGGAAAATTCCATTTAGTGAAAACTGGTTCGTTCCTATCCTTCTGATAATCTGTCCGGGGTGAAGTTCACCGGGGGATATGCCGGGAAAATCCTCAAGGGTCAGCATTCCTGTACGGTTATACATGACCGCGTTTTGAATTTTGTTGATCATTTCGCGAACATTACCGGGAAAGTCGTAGGAGATCAATGCCTGGCGGATTTCTCTCGACAGTTCCGGAGGGGAAATACAAAGTTCAGCCGCGGTCTGTTCGACAAAATGTTCCACGAGCGGAAGAATGTCCTCACGTCGTTCCCGTAGCGGCGGTATGTAAAGTGTTTGGGCGCTTATTCGATAGTAGAGGTCGCTTCTGAACTTTCCCGCGGAAAGCAATTGCTTGAAGTTGGCGTTGGATGCGGCAACTATTCTTGCGTCGCTTTTGTGTAATACGTCGGAGCCAAGCCGATAGTATTCGTTTTGCTGGAGCAGGCGTAGCAGTTTTATCTGTGAGGCATTGCTCAGGTCGCCGATTTCGTCGAGGAAAAGGGTCCCGCC
>Ga0073934_10003218_pt1 | contig 30848 bp, 28 predicted proteins | sample LarsenN4metaG_FD_76834 | JGI IMG/M metagenome (GOLD analysis project Ga0073934, IMG submission 76834) | Hot spring sediment bacterial and archeal communities from British Columbia, Canada, to study Microbial Dark Matter (Phase II) - Larsen... ...
CCATGTCCGGTCAGACCATCGAAGTCGTCAACACCGATGCGGAAGGGCGCCTCGTGCTTGCCGATCTGCTGGCCTATGTGCAGCAGCGGTTCAAACCGAGGTTCATGATTGACCTGGCGACGCTCACCGGCGCGATCATCGTTGCCCTCGGCCACCACCACGCCGGCATGTTCGCGACAGACGACGAACTGGCCTCTGCCCTTTCGGCAGCCGGGGAGGCGACCGGCGAAAGAGTGTGGCGCATGCCGCTGGGGCCCGACTACGACAAGCTGATCGACTCAAAATTCGCCGACATGAAGAACGTCGGCGGCCGCGATGCCGGGGCCATCGCCGGCGCTCAGTTTCTGAAGCGTTTTGTCAAGGACGTGCCTTGGGCACATCTTGACATCGCCGGCACCGGAATGAACTCGCCCCAGACCGAGATCAATCGCTCGTGGGCGTCCGGCTATGGCGTGCGCCTCCTCGACCGGCTGGTGTCGGACGCCTACGAGAAATAGCGGCGATGACCGAAGTGCTTTTCTACCAGCTCGACCGGCGTCCGCTCGAAGCGGTGCTTCCGGAGTTGGTCGAGAAGTGCCTGGAGCGGTCGTGGAAGGTCGTGATTCAGGCGGGAACGGAGGAGCGCGTCGAGGCGCTCGATGCCCATCTGTGGACATACCGGGACGACGCTTTCCTCCCGCACGGTACCCGGAAAGACGGAAATGCTGCACTGCAACCGGTCTGGCTGACGGCCGGAAACGACAACCCGAATGGCGCGCGCGTGCGGTTTCTCGTCGACGGCGCCGAGCCGGAAACCTTCGAAGGCTTCGACCGGCTGGTATTTCTTTTCGATGGGAAAGAGCCGGCGGCCCTTGACCGGGCGCGCGCCGCGTGGAAAACCGCGCGGGCGGAAGGACACGCCGCAACCTATTGGCAGCAGGCCGCAAATGGCCGCTGGGAACAGAAATTCTAGGTCATCCCTGCCGTCGCATTTCGGAATGCCCGAGCGGCGGGGTAGAGTGTCCGCTTCACTATCGGTGTCGGAGAACGAACCGTGTCTCGAACGAATCAATGGATTATCGCGATCGTCATCATCATCATCGTGGTCCTTGGGGCTTGGTGGCTGTGGGGTGGTGGTGGCACTCAAACAACCACGACCGCGCCTCCGCCTCCTGCCGAGAGCACGCCGGCACCCGCTCCTGAACCGGCTCCGCCGGCAGCCGAGCCGAGCCCGCCGGCAGCCGAACCGACTCCGCCGGCAGCCGAGCCGAGCCCGCCGGCAGCCGAGCCGGCTCCGCCGGCAGCCGAGCCGATGACCGAACCGACGCCGGAACCGGCTCCGGAACCCGCTCCCGAGCCGACGACGCCCTAGGCGGAGAAAATTGGGGCCGGACCCCGCAAAGGGTTCGGCCCCTTTTTGCATCGACGACGCGCGCCGGGCGTCAACTCATTCCCATGCCGCTCTCGCGTTGAAACGCCACCAGGTCGAGCACGGGCCCGGCCTGCTTGCCCGCGATCGACGTGACGATGGCGTGCGCCTGTCCGCGGTGGTGCGTCTGGTGATTGAAAAAGTGGGCGAGCGCGGGCTCCAGAGGCTGCGTGATCGGCTGCGGATTGGTGATCGGCACGTAGCTGAACGTTCCGGCCAGGTCGTGCTCTGTCAGTCCGTCGATGAATCCGATGATCCGCTCGTCTTCGGCGGCTCGCGCCTTGCGCAGGGAGGCAAGGTCCTCATACAGGATCGTGTCGAGCTTCGTATGAACCGGACCCGTCCCGGTGAACCGTCTGAGCCAGATCTGATCCGTCACCAGCAGATGATTCAGCGTTCCGTGGAGCGACCGGAAGAAAGCGCCCTTGTCGGCGCGATAATCCGCGTCCGGAAGCGCTTGCGCAGCGTCGTAGATGCGCTTGTTCGCCCAGCGATTGTAGTGCGCAAACATCTCGAAGTGGGATTTCATGTGGTCTCGCCCCTGCGGATAAGCCTGAGCGGGCGACGCAACTGCATGAAAAGGGCGCGATTGTGAACGACGGGCGTGAAATCGCGATCTTGGTGGCGAACCGCAAGGATCCTTTTTCGACACTCCCTGCCGCGATTGGCGGCGTCGCCGACGCCGCCTTTGCCGCCTGATTCATCGTCGCGATCGTGTAATAATCGCCCGGCGATTCGGGTTGGCATTGATTCGGGGGCATCGTGAACGCCAACGTCAGGAAATACCTTGTCGAGTTGATCGGCACGGCCGTTCTGGTTCTGGTCGGCTGTGGAGCCGTGGTGATAAGCGGTTACGGTGCCGCGGCGCCACTCGGCATCGTTCCGATCGGACTGGCTTTCGGCCTCGCTGTGATGGCCATGGCCTATGCCATCGGTCCCGTTTCCGGCTGCCACATCAATCCGGCAGTGACGATCGCCATGTGGGCTGCCGGCCGCATGGAGATCAACCAGGCGATCGCCTACATCATTTCGCAGCTCGTTGGCGGTATTGTAGGTGCGCTCGTTCTGTGGATCGTTCTTCAGGGCAAGGCGGTCGGCTACGACATCGCTGCCAATGGTCTGGGCCAGAACGGTTGGGGCCCTGACTTCCTGGGCGGCTACGGTGTCGGGTCCGCCATTGTGGTCGAGCTGGTCGCGACCTTCATCTTCACCGCCGTCATTCTCGGCATTGGCAGCGAACGCGGCGGGCGGCCCGCCGGCTTGATTATCGGGCTTACGCTTTTCCTGTTGCACCTCCCGTTCGTTCCCGTGACGGCCCTGTCGGTGAACCCGGCGCGCAGTCTCGGTCCGGCGGTATTCGTGGGCACGGCGGCGATCTCGCAGCTCTGGCTGTTCATCGTCGTTCCGGCCGTGGCAGGTGCGATCACCGGCTGGTTGTATCGCGCGAAGATCCTCTCGGCCGAATAGCCGCACGCGTTGCAGGCCGGGGCCGCTTGCCGGTCCCGGCCTGTGCCGCTATGAGAGCCGCCACTTCGAAACGACAGCGGTGGTGGCATGGCGGTCGAACGTACATTCTCGATGATCAAGCCGGACGCAACCCGGCGCAACATCACTGGAAAGATCGTGGCAAGGCTGGAGGAGGCGGGCCTGCGCGTCGTCGCGCAGAAGCGCGTTTGGATGACGCGCAAGCAGGCCGAGGGCTTCTATGCGGTCCACCGCGGCCGGCCGTTCTTCGACGAGCTTTGCGATTTCATGTCCTCCGGCCCCACCGTCGTTCAGGTGCTGGAAGGCGAGAACGCCGTTGCGAAGAACCGGGAGGTGATGGGGGCGACCGACCCGGCCAAGGCCGCGCCGGGCACGATCCGCAAGGACTTTGCGCAGTCGATCGGCGAGAATTCCGTTCACGGCTCCGACGCACCGGAAACCGCCGCCCAGGAAATCGCCTACTGGTTCTCCGAGATCGAGATCGTCGGCTAACGCCGCATGGCAGTCGATCCGCCGTTGTCCTGCCACCGCTCGGCGGCAAGCTCGTCCTCCGCGCGCGCGACGACCCACGCGCCCACACTGCCGTCGCGCAAATGCTCCTTCTTCCAGAAGGGTGCGCGCGACTTCAGGTAATCCATGAGAAACCCGGCCGCCTCGAACGCGGCGTGCCGGTGCTCCGACGCCGTGACCACCAGCACAATCCGGTCGCCAGGCCGCATCCGCCCGTAACGGTGAATGACCGTGACGCCGGTCAGCGGCCAGCGTCGGGCGGCTTCCTCCGCGATGCGGCGGATTTCCGACTCCGCCATGCCTGCAAAATGTTCCAACTCGAGCGCCGCGAGCTTGCCATGCTCGTGCCGGCAGACGCCGGTGAATGTCACCACCGCACCGACATCCGGCTGGCCGTCGGTCATGCGCGCGACCTCGGCCTCGATATCGAAGTCTTCCTGCTGGACGATGATGCGGGCCGCGTCCATGGGCGGGGGATCAGCCGCCGGTCATCGGCGGAAACAGAGCGACCTCGCGCGCGCCAGTAAGCGGCGTGTCGCTGCGCGCGTGGACCCGATCGACTGCTGCGCGGATCGCCTTCGGTTCGGCGAGCGCGTGTGCATATTCCTCGCCGCGCTCTTGCAGGAAGCCGAGCAGATCGCCGACGGTCTTCACTGCCGTCGGAAGCTCGATCTCCTCCTCCGGTTTGCCGATGCGCTCGCGCACCCAGGCGAAGTAGAGCAGCTTCATGCGTCCTCTTCCATCGCGTGCCGCAGTCCGGCGCGCAGATAGTCGTACCCCGTGTAGATTGTAACCAGCGCAGCGACCCACAAGAGTGTCAGGCCGATCTCGACCGCATAGGGAATGATGCGCCCGCCGGCAGGTCCGAGGATGAGAAAGCCGAGCGCGATCATCTGCACCGCCGTCTTCCACTTGGCCAGCCGCGTCACCGGCATGCCGACCTGCACTTCCGCAAGGAACTCGCGCAGCCCCGAGACCAGAACCTCGCGGCAGAGGATTACGATCGCTGCGAGCAGCGACCAGCCGCCGATCGTACCATCCGCGACCAGCATCAGGATCACGGTCGCCACCAGCAGCTTGTCGGCGATCGGATCGAGCATACGCCCAAGCGACGACTGTTGCTGCCAGATGCGCGCGAGGTAGCCGTCGAGAAAGTCTGTCACGCTCGCGACGACATAGACCGCGAGGGCCAGCCATCGCCCGAAATCGTCGCCGGGAAAAAGCAGAACGATGATCGCCGGGATCGCCGCGATCCGCCCGTAGGTGAGAATGTTGGGCAGCGATACGGCGGGACTGCGCGACCTCCCCGAGGCGCCGCCAGCGTCGCTCCGTACTCTCGCCTGGCCGGTATCAGTCATTCTCGTGGAAATGGTCGTAGATCGCCCGGGCCATTTGCTCCGATATCCCTTCTACCGCAAGAAGGTCCGGAACGCTCGCCCTTCCGACCGCCTTTGCGGTGCCGAAATGCCGCAAAAGCGCGCGTTTTCGCGTCGGGCCGATCCCCGGAACCTCGTCGAGCGGGCTCCGCCCCATGGCCGCCTTCCGCCGCGCCCGGTGCGAGCCGATGGCGAAACGGTGGGCCTCGTCCCGGAGCCGTTGCACGAAATAGAGCACCGGGTCCCGCGGCTGGAGCATGAACGGCTCCCGCCCGGCCATGTGGAACGTCTCCCGCCCCGCGTTTCGGTCCGGCCCCTTGGCGACCGCGATTATCGGCACCTCCTCGACCCCGACCGCCGCGAGCGCCTCCCGGGCCGCCGAGAGCTGTCCGGCGCCGCCGTCGATCAGCACCAGGTCCGGCCACGGTCCGGGCCCGTCGTCAGAGGCATCCGCCCCGCCACGCGCTCCGGCCTCCTTCACCAGCCGCGAAAAGCGCCGCGTCAGCACCTCGCGCATCATCGCGTAGTCGTCGCCGGGCGTGAGGTCCTGCGAGCGGATGTTGAACTTGCGGTACTGGCTCTTCGTGAACCCGTCCGGCCCCGCCACGATCATCGCGCCGACCGGATTGGTCCCCATGATGTGGCTGTTGTCGAAGACCTCGATTCGCCGCGGCGGTTCCTCGAGCTGAAAGGTCCTCGCGAGCGCAGCAAGCAGCATCCGCTGCGAGGAGGACTCTGCCAGCCGGCGCCCAAGCGCTTCGCGCGCATTGGCGAGTGCGTGATCGATGAGGTCCTTCTTCTCGCCCCGCTGGGGCGCGAGGATCGTCACCTTGCGCCCAGCCTTCTCCGACAGCGCCTGTTCGAGCAGCTCGGCCTCCGCGAGAGGGTGCGAGACGAGCAGCAGCTTCGGCACCGGCTTGTCGTCGTAGAACTGCGTGACGAACGAACCGAGCACCTCCGCACAGTCGAGACTGGCATCGGCGCGCGGGAAATAGGCGCGGTTCCCCCAGTTCTGACCCGTCCGGAAGAAGAAGACCTGGATGCAGGTCTGTCCGCCTTCCTGATGGCAGGCGAAGACATCCGCCTCGTCGATTGTTTGCGGGTTTATGCCCTGATGGGCGCGCACGTGGCTCAGAGCCGCGATGCGGTCGCGATAGGCCGCCGCCGCCTCGAAATCGAGACGCGCCGACGCTTCCTCCATCGCCCTGGCGAGATCGTCGCGGATCGCTTCGCTTTGCCCGGAAAGGAAGCCCTTCGCCTCGCGCACGAGCTCCGCGTAGTCCGTAAGCGAAATCTCGCCCGTGCACGGCGCTGAGCAGCGTTTGATCTGGTATAGCAGGCACGGCCGTGTCCGCGACTCGTACACCGCATCGCTGCACGAGCGAAGCAGAAACGCCCGCTGGAGGGCATTGATGGTCGCGCCGACGGCGCCCGCCGACGCGAACGGCCCGTAATAGTCTCCCTTGCGGCTCCGCGCCCCGCGATGCTTGGCGATCATCGGGGCCTCATGGTCGCCGGTGATGAGAATGTACGGGAACGACTTGTCGTCGCGCAGCAGGACGTTGAAGCGCGGGCGCAGGCGCTTGATGAGATTCGCCTCGAGGAGCAGCGCCTCGATCTCGGTCCGCGTCGTGACGAATTCCATTGTCGCCGTCGCGTTGATCATGCGCATGATGCGTGCCGAAGCATTGCCCGGTCGCGCATAGGACGCGACGCGCTTCCTGAGGCTCCGCGCCTTGCCGACGTAGAGAACCGTCCCCTTGGCGTCGATCATCCGATAGACGCCGGGGGCGTTGGGCAGTTTGCCGGCGATGGCGGCGATCGCTTCGACGCCGCCGGCGGCCGGCAGCGTCAGCGCCTCGCCTCCGGCGGCAGGCGCCGGAGCCTCGACGATTGTGGGTTCTTCGATGCTCACTCGGTAATGCCCAGAACGTCCGGTGTCTGCCATGCCAGGTGCTGCCCGCCGTCGAGGGCGATCATCTGTCCCGTGACCGACGGCGTTTCGACGAGATACCGGATCGTGCGGCCGAAATCCGCCAGGTCCGTCGCCCGCTGCAAGGGTACCGCTCCGGCCTGCCGGCGGAAATCTGCCTCCGACTGACGCGGACTGGGGAGGGTCGGCCCCGGTCCGATTGCATTGACCCGGATTCTCGGCGCCAGCGCCTGGGCCAGCGTATGCGTCGCCACCAGCAGCGCCGACTTCGACAGCTGGTAGGACATATAGTGCGGCGTCGGCTTCCACACACGCTGGTCGATCATGTTGACGATGTTCCCCTCGACCCCGGAGGGCAGGGCGGCCGCGAACGCATCGGCGAGGAAGACCGGCGCCGCCAGGTTGACAGCCATCTGGCGGTACCACAGGTCTGCATCGAGCGCGCCGATCCCGTCGGCCTCGAAGATCGACGCGTTATTGACGAGCAGCGTCACCGGCCCCAGTGCCGCCTGGGCGCGCCGCACGATTGTGCCTGCCGCCGCCATGTCCGCCAGATCGGCGTCGATCGCGGTGGCGCGGCCGCCGCGCGCACGGCACTCCGCCACGAGCGCATCCGCCGCGTCGCGCGAAGAGTGGCAGTGGATGGCAACCGCCCAGCCGTGGCGCAAGAGATCTTCTGTGATCGCTCTACCGATGCGGCGTGCGCCGCCGGTAACGAGGGCGACGGGCTGTGTCGCGGACATGCGTGCAATCCGGAACCGGGAAAACGGGCGGCTACCATAAGGCGCCCGACAATCCACGGCCAGCCGCGCCACGCCCGGCCGTAGGCGGAAGCGTTAACCTTGTTGAGATTGTTAACATCCGCGACAAAACGTGCGAGCTAAAAAAGGTACGGGTTTGGCCACTCAACGACCTTTCCGATGCCCCAATCTTTCAATGGTTTCGCCGCATTGGCAGGGTCCTATGTGCGCCACACCCGGGCGGCTGGGACCGGTTCCCCGGTCGCGCGCGCAGAGAAGTCCGAGGAGGTAATCCGATCATGACCCCGCAGTTGAAGTTTGGCGCGACGGCTGTTGCGCTTGTCATCGGCTCGACTGCCGCTCTTGCGGCAGATATTGGCGCCCCGGCGCCCCGGTACACACCGCCGCCGGCCTACACCTCATCGGCCTTCAACTGGGCCGGCCCCTATGTCGGCGTACTCGGCGGGTACGGCTGGGCCGATTTCAACGATGGCGGCACGACCGGCAACGGTTGGCTCGCTGGCGGTTATGTCGGGTACAACTGGCAGGTCGACAACTGGGTATATGGCATCGAAGCGGATGCCATGTGGAGCGGTATCCGCGGCACGAACGTCAACACCGACGACCTCGACTATCTGGCCACGGTCCGCGGCCGTCTGGGTGTCGCCGTTGACAATTTCCTCTTCTACGGCACCGCTGGCGCTGCCGTCGCTGGCGGCAACAGCTCTTCGCCTGGCCCCTCGAGCTCGAGGACTCATGCCGGCTGGGTAGTCGGCGCGGGCATCGAGGCGGCGCTGACGGAAACCGTTACCGGCCGGGTCGAGTACAATTATGTCGATCTGAACACGCGCGGCTACGCCAACGGCGTGGTGGCCTCGCCGAACGCGCACGTGGTCAAGGTCGGCCTCGGCTTCAAGTTCTGACCCTCACGCCGTCGAGGGGCACATTAAAAAGGGCCGCGGGTTCCGTCCGCGGCCCTTTCCTTTCGACTCACTGCCCGCCGGCCGCCGGCATCGTGATCTTTGATCGGCGGCAACCGCCGCGATCGACCTCCTCACGGGCCCGGAACTCCAGATCGCGCGTGAGACATATCCGCACCTCGCGAAGCAGCGATCCCTTGCATCGCACTGCGATGCCCTCGCTGCGCATTCCCGGATTCGCCTGGACGAAAGCTGCCTCCACGGCAGCCACGCTCATTGAGCGTTCCTCCGCTGACGATGCAAAGGAATCCGGAATTGTAATCCGCTCATGGGCACGCCGGAGCGTCGCGAGATAGGCCTCAGCCGCGAGTCCGGTGCAGGAGCCGTGCTTGGTCCACTGGTAACGGACCAGCCCCGCCCCGGGCATGATGTCCGAAATTGCGTCGGTCGCGCTCTTCGGGGGACCCGGTTCGCCCCGCGCGCAGAATTCGGGATAGCCGCGCTCGTATTGCGGCCAGAGCCCGTGCACGACGAACGCCCGCGGCTTGGAGCACTCCGCCGGGTCCGCCTTGTGGCCCGCCGCGGCGCAGTAGCTGGGCGACCACGACAGCGAGAGCACGTAGAAATCGAAATCGTCTGCTTGGCCGGCATGCGGCCAGGCCGCTGCCACCGCCACGAAACCGAGGAGCGGCAGTAAGGAGCCCCTAAAGCGGGCGAACCGTCCGGCAGGCCTTGTCGTAAACATGCCAAAGATCGTACCCCGGCAGACAGAAAGTCACCTTGGCCCCGATCCCGGCGAACCACTGATGCGTCTCGATCAAATAGTAGACCTTCGACCGTGCGCCGTTGGAGATCGTGACGCCCGCCTCGCAGAAGCGCCGCCCGATCAGGCTCGGATATTCGCCGCCCGTCCGGGCATCGCCGGCCCGGTCGATGGAGGCAATGGTGAGTCCCGTCCGCCACGTCCGGGAATGCGCCCAGGCGAACCGCGTCCGAATCCCGGAGAGCACGCCGGCGGCATCGCAGGCAGGGACTGCCGTGTCGCTGGCGAAGGCCAGTCCGATCGCGCGCCCGTCGCGAACGTAGAAATCCCCCGCCGCCGCGGGGGCAGCCGCCGCAACGGCCAGAGCCAGGCTTGTCAGGATGCGCCGCATGGGGGTCTTCCCGCCCGAATCGCAAGCTCAATGACGATGGCCGCACTCGGCCGGCCCGGTCAAGTAATCGGGCACACCTGGGTCGATCTCGACGGCATCCCCCACCACGTTGGCAAACCCCCCGGCAACGAGCCGCAGCGCCAGAGGGTAGATCTGGTGCTCCACCTCCAGCACCCGTGCCGCCAGTGTATCCGGCGTATCCCCCTGCCAGACGGGTACCTGGCCCTGGAGGATTATCGGCCCGCTGTCGACTGCCGGGCGGACGAAATGCACCGTGCAGCCATGAACCCGAGCCTTCGCCGCCAGCGCCCGCGCATGCGTGTCGAGCCCGGGAAAATCCGGCAGGAGCGACGGATGGATGTTGAGAATCCGGTCATGCCAATGTTCGACAAAGCGGGCCGATAGCACGCGCATGAATCCGGCGAGGCAGATGAGACCGACTCCGGCTTCGTGGAGAAGGCGGTCGATCTCGGCCTCGAATGCATCTCGCTCGCCGGCGCCGCCATAGGCCACGACCGCAGTCGGAACACCCGCCTCTCGTGCGATGGCGAGTCCGCCGGCATCCGCGCGGTCCGAAATGACAAGCACGACCTCCGCCGGGTAGTCGGGAGCCCGCGCCGCTTCGATGAGCGCAGCGAGATTGGAGCCACGGCCGGAGATCAGCACGGCGACACGCACCTTGTTCATGGGACGGCTCCCCAATTGATCCGGCCGTCGAACACTACCGCATCGCCGCGCCGCACTTCGAGCCCCCCAACGCGTGTGACCCGCTCGCCGGCTTCCGCAAGCCGTGCCGCGACGGTATCCGCCTCGCTCGCGGGGACGACGGCAATCATGCCGATGCCGCAGTTGAAGGTACGCAGCATTTCGCGCTCGGAAATCTTGCCCAGCGCGGCGACCCAGCCGAATACAGGCGGCACGGCAACTGCCGCGAGGTCGACACGCGCCGCAAGTCCGTCGGGCAAGACGCGCGGGATGTTGTCGATGAAGCCGCCGCCGGTGACGTGAACGAGTCCCTTGATCGACGCACCGGCGCGGAGCGCCGCCAGTATCGGCTTCGCGTAAATCCGCGTCGGCGTTAGCAGTGCGCGCCCGAGCGGCACGCCAGACAGGAACGGCGCGGCGGTCTCCCAGGCGAGCCCGGCATCCGCCACAAGCCGGCGCACCAGCGAGAACCCGTTGGAATGCAGTCCGGAGGACGCGAGGCCGAGAAGCACATCTCCCGGCGCCATGTCGCCCCGAGGGAGCAGGGCACTTCGCTCGACTGCGCCGACCGCGAACCCCGCCAGATCGTAATCGCCGCCCGAATAGACGCCGGGCATTTCGGCCGTCTCGCCGCCGATCAGCGCCGCGCCCGCCATGCGGCACCCCTCCGCGATACCCGAAACGACTTGTGTCGCCGCGGCGGTGTCGAGCCGGCCCGTTGCATAATAGTCGAGGAAGAACAGGGGTTCGGCGCCCTGCACGATGAGGTCGTTGACGCACATGGCAACCAGGTCAATCCCGATGGTGTCGTGGATCCCGGTCTCGGCCGCGATCTTGACCTTGGTACCCACGCCGTCATTGGCGGCCACCAGAATCGGATCGCGATATCCGGCCGCCTTGAGGTCGAACAGGCCGCCGAACCCGCCGATTTCGGCGTCAGCGCCCGGCCGCCGGGTCGCCCGCGCCAGCGGCCTGATCGCCTCCACGAGGCGGTTCCCGGCGTCGATATCGACGCCAGCCGCCGCGTAGCCGACGGCGTCGTGCCGCGTCATGGGCTCTCCCGTCAACCGACTTCTCCCCGCCATTCACCGTGAGGCTGATAACCCGGCCACCCTTCCGCCGCCAACGGTTTTGCCATGGCGGCGCATTGATTGTATTGAGCCGCCATGGACAACGCCTCGGCGGCGATCGTCACCATACCGAACCTTATCACCCTGGTCCGGCTGGTGATCGTGCCGGCGACCGTCTGGTCGCTGCTCGCCGCGCACTATGATTGGGCCTTCTGGCTCTTTGTTGCGGCGGGTGTCGGTGACGCGCTCGATGGCATCATCGCCCGCCATTTCTCGATGGTATCGCGGCTGGGATCCTTTCTCGACCCCATGGCCGACAAGGCCCTGCTTGTCTCGATCTACATTACCCTTGCGGCACTGCTCCATTTGCCGGCATGGCTGGCGATCATGGTGGTGAGCCGCGACCTGTTGATTGTGGCGGGCGTCATCCTTGCGCTCGTACTCGGCTGGCCGGTCGAGATGCACCCGCTCCCGATCTCGAAGGCGAACACGCTGGCGCAGATACTGCTGGCCGCGGTGGTCCTCGCCGACCTGGCGTTCGTCATCGATTTGGCCGTGATCCGCCCCGCATTGACGCTTCTGGTTGCCGCCTTGACCGTCGGATCGGCCGCGGCCTATCTGGTTGACTGGGTGCGTCACATGGGACGGTCGGGGTAGCGGACTTCCCGGCCGGACGGTCCACCGGTCGGTCGCAAGAGGCATGTGGCGTGACGATTGAGCGGCGGGCAGCGTTCTGGATTGCGGCGGGCATCGTCGCGCTCCTTGCCCTTTATCTGCTTTCGCCGATCCTGCTTCCTTTCATCGCCGGCGTTGCCGTGGCCTATGCCCTCGATCCCGCTGCCGATTGGCTCGAACGCCGCGGGTTCGGCCGCCTCTCCGCGACGCTCGCCATTCTTGTCGTGTTCGTCGTCCTGCTGGCGATCCTCCTTGTCGCGCTGCTGCCGGTTCTGGCCGCGCAATTGGTGGGCCTCGCCCGGAATCTGCCGCAATATGTCGAGCGCCTGCAGGCGCTGGCCATGCCGCTGCTCGACAGCGAGGTCGGCCGCCTCCTGCGGATCGACCCCGCGTCGATCCGCAGCTCCGTCTCGGACTTCTTCGGCGCCGGCGCCGGATGGATCGCAACCGTGCTCGGCTCGGTGTGGAGCGGCGGCCTCGCGGTCCTCAACGTGATCTCGCTTTTCGTCATCACCCCGGTCGTCGCCTTCTACCTGCTGTACGATTGGGACCGCATGGTCGCGCGCGCCGATGCACTCCTGCCGCGCCAGTATGCCGATACCGTCCGCGCTCTGGTCGGCGAGATGAGCGACACCGTCGCGGGCTTTGTCCGGGGGCAGGGGCTCCTCTGCCTTTTCCTCGGCATCTTCTATGCGCTCGGCCTTGCACTGATCGGCCTCGAATTCGGTCTCCTGATCGGCCTTGGAGCGGGCCTCATCAGCTTCATCCCCTATGTCGGATCCATCCTCGGATTCGTGGTGGCCGTCGGCGTTGCGCTGGTCCAGTTCTGGCCGGACTGGATATGGATCGCCGCCACGGCCGGAGTGTTCGTCGTCGGCCAGTTCATCGAGGGCAACATACTTCAGCCAAAGCTGGTCGGTGGCCGGGTCGGCCTCCATCCCGTCTGGCTGATATTCGCCCTGGTCGCGTTCGGCTATTTCTTCGGCTTCGTCGGATTGCTGATCGCCGTGCCCGCCGCGGCCGCCATCGGCGTGCTCGTCCGCTTCGCGATCCGGCGCTACGTCGCCAGCCCGCTCTATTCGGGCGATATTTCTGGTGGAACGAAGTCATGAACACCGTTGCGCCGCGCCAGCTCGCATTGAGCTTGCCCCACAGACCGTCAATGACCCGCGAGGACTTCCTCGTCGGCGAGGCGAATCGCACCGCGCTGGCGGCGATCGAAAGCTGGCCGGACTGGCCGGCGCCGACAATGGTTCTCTTCGGCCCGCCGGGATCGGGAAAGACGCATCTGGTGGAAATCTGGCGCACGGCAAGCGGCGCTCCGGCGATCGCCGCATCCGCTTTGCCGGAAGCCGATCCCGACGGGCTGCTCGCGTCCGGCGCCGTCGCCATCGAGGGTATCGACCTGGACGCCGACGAGCCGGCCCTGTTCCACATCCTCAATGTCGCCCGTGAACGCGGGGCGAACGTCTTGATGACGAGCCGCATCCACCCGCTGGCGCTCGCCGTCGGGCTGCCCGATCTCGCCTCGCGTCTGCGCGCCGCCCAGCCGATCGAGCTTCTCGAGCCCGACGACACGCTCCTCCGGCGCGTTCTCATCAAGCTGTTCGCCGACCGTCAGCTTTCCATCGATTCGCCGTTGATCGAATTCATCGCCCTGCGCATGGAGCGCTCGCTGGAGGCCGCGAATCTCGTGGTCGAGACGCTCGACCGCGAGGCGCTTGCGGCGGGGCGCGGTGTCACGAAACCGCTGGCGGGAAACGTGCTGGAACGGCTGTTTCCGGACGCTGCCGACCGTTGAATCCGCAGGATTTGCTTGGCGGATCGGTCATAATTCCGGTGTAGACTGTGTCACTTCTTCATTCCCTAAGTCGCTTATGGACCAGACGCCCCCTGAAGTGATGGAAGCCCGCGCCACGCACGCGGCCGCCGGCGCAGCCGGCGACCTGCGCCACAGCCCGGCGCGATTCATCAACCGGGAGCTTTCCTGGCTTCACTTCAACCGGCGGGTGCTGGAAGAAGCGGCCAACCCGCGCCATCCGGTGCTCGAACAGCTGCGCTTCCTCTCCATCTCGGCAAACAATCTCGACGAGTTTTTCATGGTCCGCGTCGCCGGCCTCAAGGGCCAGCAGCGGCGCGGGATATCGACCCTGAGCGACGACGGCCGCACGCCTGGAGAGCAGCTCAGGGTGATCGCAGAGGCGGTGGCCGCACTGGCGCGCGACCAGCAGGATGTGTGGGGGATGCTGCGTGCGAAACTCGCCGACAACGGCATTGTGCTGGTCGAGGCGGGCGACCTCGGCCCGGACGAGTTCGCCTGGCTCGAGCGGTTCTTCCTCGAGTCGATCTTCCCAATCCTCACGCCGCTGGCGATCGATCCGGCGCACCCGTTTCCGTTCATTCCGAATCTGGGTTTCTCGCTCGCTCTGGAACTGGCCCGAAAAAGCGGCAGCGAACGCATGACGGCGCTGCTGCGTATGCCGATGACGGTGGACCGCTTCGTGCACTTGCCGGGCACCGAGCCGGGGCTCGACCGGTTCATCAGCCTGGAGAGCGCGATTTCGCTCTTCATCTCGTTTCTGTTCCCCGACTACACCGTCGAGGGGCGCGGCGCCTTCCGGCTCATCCGCGACTCCGACATCGAGGTCGAGGAAGAGGCGGAGGACCTTGTGCGCCTTTACGAAAGCGCGCTGAAGCGCCGCCGCCGCGGCTCGGTCATCCGGCTTGAGATGGAAGCGGCCATGCCGGAATCGCTGCGGAATTTTGTCGCCGCCGCGCTCGACGTGTCGCCGGACGAGATATTCCTGGTCGACGGCGTGCTCGCGCTGAATGACCTTGCCCAGCTCGTATCGATCGACCGCCCGGCGCTCCGCTTTCCGCCCTACACGCCGCGGTTTCCGGAACGCATCCGCGACCACAACGGCGACTGCTTTGCCGCCATACGGCAGAAAGACCTGATCGTCCACCACCCCTATGAGTCCTTCGACGTGGTCGCGCAATTCCTCCGGCAGGCCGCGGCCGACCCGGACGTGGTCGCCATCAAACAGACGCTTTACCGTACCTCGAACGACTCACCGATCGTTCGCGCTCTTGCCGAGGCGGCGGAGGCGGGCAAGTCGGTAACCGCGCTGGTCGAGCTGAAGGCGCGCTTCGACGAAGAGGCCAACATCAAATGGGCCCGCGACCTCGAGCGCGCAGGCGTGCAGGTGGTCTACGGTTTCATCGAGCTGAAGACCCATGCCAAGCTGTCGCTGGTCGTGCGCCGTGAGGCCGGCGCGTTGCGTACCTATGTGCACATAGGCACCGGCAACTATCATCCGGTTACGGCGCGCATTTACACCGACCTGTCCTTCTTCTCCGCCGATGCCGTCATCGGCCGCGACGTGACCCAGATCTTCAACTACATCACCGGCTATTCCGAGCCGGCGAAGCTGGAGAAAATGGTCATTTCGCCGCTGACGCTCCGCTCCCGCATGCTCAGTCTCATAAACGCCGAGGTCGAGCACGTCCGGGCCGGCCGCCGCGGCCAGATATGGATGAAACTCAACGCGCTCGTCGACCGGCAGATCGTCGATGCCCTTTACGACGCAAGCCAGGCCGGCGTCGAGATCGACATAGTCGTGCGCGGAATCTGTTGTCTGCGGCCCGGCATACCGGGACTGTCCGAGAACATCCGCGTCAAATCGATCGTCGGCCGCTTCCTCGAGCACGCCCGCATTTTCTGTTTCGGCGACGGCCACGGCCTGCCGTCGCCCGACGCGATCGTCTACATCGGCTCGGCGGACATGATGCCGCGAAATCTCGACCGGCGGGTCGAGGCGCTGGTGCCGATCCTCAATCCGACCGTGCACGAGCAGGTGCTGGACCAGATCATGGTGGCCAATCTTGCCGACAACGAGCAGAGCTGGCGGATCTTGCCGGATGGCACCTCGGAACGCATCATCCCCGCCAGGGGCGAGAAGCACTTCAACGCTCACCAGTATTTCATGACCAACCCGAGCCTCTCCGGACGTGGCAAAGCGATCAAAACGGGCCAGCCGAAAGCCATCCGTCGCCGCGGCCGCGGCGGCTGACGAGCGGCCCGAACGGGCGCCGGGCAGGCTCGACGGCGACGGCGCGCTCGCCGTCATCGACATCGGCTCGAACTCCGTCCGTCTCGTCGTTTACGAGCGCCTGTGCCGCTCCCCGACGGCATTGTTCAACGAGAAGGCGCTCTGCGGCCTCGGCCGCGGCATGACGAGAACCGGCAAGCTCGATCCGGAGGCGGTGGCGACCGCACTGGCGGCGATTCGCCGCTTTCGCGCGCTGATCGATCAGATGCGGGTGCGGACCACCCATGTGCTCGCCACATCGGCGCCGCGCGAGGCGAGCGACGGCCGCGCCTTTCTCGCCCGGGTCGCGGAGATCGCAGGCGCCAGGGTGCAGCTGCTCAGCGGCCGCGACGAGGCGCGGCTCGGCGCGCTCGGTGTCGTTTCGGGGATCCTGGATGCCGACGGAGTCTCGGGCGATCTCGGCGGCGGAAGCCTCGAATTGGCTGGGGTGAACAGGCGGCGCGTCGAGGGAGGCGAGACTTTCCCCATCGGCAGCCTCAGGCTGGAGGAGGCCGCCGGTCGGTCGGTCAAGGAGGCCGAAGAGATTGCTGCCGATCTGCTCAGGCAGTCGAAAATCCTGCGCGGCGCCAAAGGCAAGCGGTTCTACGCGATTGGCGGCACCTGGCGGTCGCTGGCCCGGCTGCACATGCATCAGATGGGCTATCCGCTGCACATTATGCACCACTACACGATCGAAGCCGGCGCCGCGCTCGACTTCTGCAGGCTCGTGGCGCGTCACGATATCGAGTCGCTGGATTCGATCAACGCCGTGTCGCGGAGCCGCCGCCCGCTTCTGCCCTACGGGGCGACTGTACTGGGCGAAGTGATCCGCGCCATGCGGCCGTCCGAGATAGTCTTCTCTGCGCTTGGTGTGCGCGAAGGGCATCTCTACGACCTCTTGAGCCCCGCCGAGAAGAAGGAGGATCCTCTCATCGCGGCCTGCCGGGAGCTCGCTTACCTCCGCTCGCGCTCGCCTCGCCACGCCGAGGAACTAGGCGATTGGTCCGGCGGTGCCCTCGCGGCGCTCGGTCTCGACGAGACGCCCGCCGAAGTGCGGTTGCGACACGCGGCCTGCCTGCTGACCGATATCGGCTGGCGCGCACATCCCGACTACCGGGGCGACCAGAGCCTCAACCTGATAGCGTACGGCAATTTCATCGGCATCGACCATCCCGGCCGCGCCTATCTGGCGCTGGCCGCCTACTACCGTTACCAGGGCCTCGGCAGCGAGCACGCGATGTCGGCGCGCATCCGGGAAATCGCAACCCCGCGCATGATCGAGCGGGCGCGGGCGCTCGGCGCCGCGCTCCGCGTCGCTTATCTTGTCTCCGGCGCGATGCCGGGTGTGATCGGCCGGACGCGCATGGAGGTGCGTGGGCGGGAACTGACATTGGTGATGTCGCCCGAGCTCGAGTCGCTTGCCGGCGACCGCCTGCTGCGCCGACTCGGCCAGCTTGCAAAGCTCATCGGCAAGGAACCGGCGATCGCGATCGGGCGCTGACGTTTACTCGGCAGCTTCCGCCGGCGTTTCCGGGAGGTGGACCAGCGCCACCCGGCGTCCTTCGATGCGCAGCGCCAGCTCGCCATGCTTGAGCCGCAGCGCCGCTTCCCCGAAGAGCTTGCGCCGCCACCCGGAGAGGGCGGGCACGTCCGCACTGTCGTCGGCCGCGATGGCCTCGAGATCGCCGACCGTGGCAATGAGCTTGGCCGCGACCCCGTGCGCTTCGCTCACCATCTTCAAAAGCACTTTCAGAAGATCGACCGTGGCCGAGCTCGCCTCGCCGTTCGGTCGTGTCTTGGGTATCTTCGGTAGCTGGTCCTTCGGCAGCGCGACCGCCCGGCGCACCGCCGCCAGAATCTCCTCGCCTGACCGGGATCGTTCGAAGCCGCGCGGTATGGTGCGCAACTGGCCGAGCTCGTCCGCCGTTGTCGGCTGCTGGGCCGCGATTTCGAACAGCGCATCGTCCTTGAGCACCCGGTTCCGGGGCACGTCGCGGTTTTGCGCCTCCCGCTCGCGCCAGGCCGCCACGTCTTGCAGTACCGCCAGCTCGATGGGCTTGCGAATGCGCATCTTGAGCCGCTTCCATGCCTCGTCGGGGTCTGTCCGGTAGGTATCGACCGAGGATAGGATTTCCATCTCGGTTCGTACCCAGTCGCCGCGATTCTGCTCCCGCACGCGGCGGTTGAGTTCCCGATAGACGTCACGGAGATGCGTCACGTCGGCAGCGGCATAGGCAAGCTGCCGCTCCGACAGCGGCCGCCGGCTCCAGTCGGTGAACCGCGAGGATTTGTCGATCCGCTCGCCGGTAAGCCGATGAACGAGCTGGTCGTAACTTATCGACTCGCCGAATCCGCACACCATCGCAGCCACCTGCGTATCGAAAATCGGATGCGGGATGATGCCGGACAGATGGTAGATGATCTCGATGTCCTGCCGGGCGGCATGGAAAACCTTGATAACCCGCGTGTCCGCCATAAGGTCGAAGAACGGCGTGAGGTCGAGGTGAGGCCCAAGGGCGTCGACGACGACCGCCTCTTCCGGGCTGGCCATCTGGATAACGCAAAGTTTCGGCCAATAGGTCGTCTCCCGCATGAATTCGGTATCGACGGTGACGACCGGGTGCTCGGAAAGGCGCGAACAGGTCTCGGTAAGTTCGCGAGTCGTGGCAATCAGCTTCATCGACTCTCCCTATAGCCCGTTCGCTCCGGCTTGTCGCTGTCCTGGAAAGCACCCCTGCACGTCATATTTTGCCGGATACGCGGATTTCCACCGTCATGGGATAAGGCATTGATTCCATTGGCCGGAACTGTGGCCGGCGGGCAACAAATCGCGAGTTCCGGAGGGGTGGGGCATGCTTGACAAAGACCCGCCCGCATGCGCTTTTCCGCCGCGCCCGGCGGCCACCCCGGGACGCCTCTTCGCACCACCTTCCGGGACGTTCGATGCACCCTTACCGGACCCATACCTGCGGCGAGTTGCGCCGCGGCGACGCCGGCAAGCGGGTGAGGCTGTCCGGTTGGGTCCACCGGGTCCGGGACCACGGCGGGTTGCTCTTCATCGACCTGCGCGACCACTACGGGATCACGCAGATCGTAAGCGATCCCGATTCGCCTGCATTCGCCACCGCCGAGAAAGTCCGTGCGGAGTGGGTCATCCGAATTGACGGAGAGGTGAAGGCGCGTACGCCGGAGACCGTCAACCCGAACCTGGCAACAGGCGAGGTCGAGGTCTTCGCCGCGGCCGTGGAGGTTCTGTCGGCCGCGAAGGAACTGCCGCTGACGGTATTCGGCGATGCCGAGTATCCCGAGGAGACACGGCTACGCTACCGTTTCCTCGATCTTCGCCGCGAGAAGCTGCACGCGAACATCATGAAGCGCACGGCGATCGTCTCCTCCATCCGTCGTCGGATGACCGCCGCCGGGTTCTTCGAATTCCAGACCCCGATCCTGACCGCGTCGAGCCCGGAAGGCGCGCGCGATTTCCTCGTGCCCTCGCGCCTCCATCCCGGCAAGTTCTATGCACTCCCCCAGGCGCCGCAGCAGTTCAAGCAGCTCATCATGATCGCCGGCTTCGACCGCTATTTCCAGATCGCGCCGTGCTTCCGCGACGAGGATGCGCGCGCCGACCGCTCGCCGGGCGAGTTCTACCAGCTCGACATAGAAATGAGTTTCGTCACGCAGGAGGATGTATTCGCGGCGGTCGAACCCGTACTCCGCGGTCTTTTCGAGGAGTTCGCCGAGGGCAAGTCGGTTACGCAGGAGTTCCCGCGTATCCCGTACCGCGACGCGCTGCGCAGGTACGGCACCGACAAGCCGGATCTCCGCAATCCGATCGAGATGCGCGACGTGACCGACATCTTTCGCGACTCCGGGTTCAAGGTCTTCGCGGGGGCCATCGCCGCGAATCCCAAGGTCGAGGTCTGGGCGATTCCCGCGCCGACCGGCGGCAACCGCGCCTTCTGCGACCGCATGAACGCATGGGCACAGGGCGAGGGGCAGCCGGGGCTCGGCTACATCTTCTTCCGCGACGACGGCGAGGGCGCCGGGCCGGTCGCGAAGAACATTGGTCCGGAACGGACCGAGGCCCTGCGGCAGCGCGTGGCGCTCCGCGACGGCGACGCCGTGTTCTTCGTCATGGGCGAGCCCGCGAAGATGGCCCCGTTCGCTGCCGCGGCGCGCCAGAAGATCGGCCGCGAGTTGAACCTCATCGACGAAAACCGCTTCGCCTTCTGCTGGATCGTCGATTTTCCGATGTACGAATGGAACGACGAGGAGAAGAAGATCGACTTCTCCCACAACCCGTTCTCGATGCCGCAGGGCGGTCTTGAGGCGCTCGAGACGAAGGACCCGCTCGACATCCTCGCCTGGCAGTATGACATCGTCTGCAACGGCGTGGAGCTTTCCTCCGGCGCGATCCGCAACCACAAGCCGGATATCATGCGCAAGGCGTTCGCCATCGCCGGCTATGACGAGGCGACGCTGGAGGCGAAATTCGGCGGCATGCTTTCGGCGCTGCAATACGGCGCGCCGCCCCACGGCGGCGTGGCGCCCGGCATCGACCGCATCGTCATGCTGCTCTGTGGCGAGGAGAATCTCCGCGAGGTCACGCTGTTCCCGATGAACCAGCGCGCCGAGGATCTGATGATGGGCGCGCCGGCCCCAGCCACGGCAAAGCAGTTGCGCGAGCTGCACATCCGGGTGGTGTTGCCGGAGTAGCCGCCTACTCCTGCTGCACGTCGATCTCGACCATGTCGGTGAGCGTGTCCGGAGCGAGGCCGGCGACGGCCACCAGCGCGGCGAGCGGCAGAGGCTCCTTCGCGCGAAGCGTAACTGTGAGCCGTCCAGGCTTCAGCAGGAACGCCTTGAGCGCCGGCGCGATCTTGGCGCGCAACCCGTCGTTCTCGATCGCTATCCGCAACGTCAGCGGAATCGCGTCAGCGGTCTCCTGACGGAGCGTTTCCGGGTCCGCACCTTGCTGCTGCGCGAAGTACCGGATCGCACGGTCGGTCGCCGAGCGGTCCTCGAACACGATCCGTGCCTCCTGGAACGACAGATCGGCAAGCAGTTGCTCCGCATCGTAGCTCGCGCTGATCATTTCCCGCTTCAGTCCCGCAAGCACGAGACTGACCGACAGCGCGCCGACATCCTCGATTTCCAGGTGGATGTCGTCGACAATCAGCCGTGCGTCGGCTTCGCGCCAGCGGACGCGATAACCGTAGTTGATGCTGACCCGCTCGATTCCCATGCCGGCGAGCACCTCGCGTGCGTCTGCGTCGGTGATTGCCGTGGCCGGAATCTCGAGCCGGCGCAGGTCCGCGCTCGCCGCCGTCGGGATGCCGCCGACAAAGTCGCGCAATTCGAAGCGGAGCCGGTCGAGGGATCCCGGCATGTCCGCGAATCGCGCCTTTGCTCGCAAGAACTCCAGGAATGCGAGCTGCGGCAGCAGCGTAAGGGGATCGACCTCCCGTCCGTCCCGCTCCGCGTCGATCGCCGCGCGCATCGCGGCAGCGGGCGGGAACACGATCCCGCCGATCGCGAACCGGTCGAGACTGACCGAACCTTCGCCCGGCACGGACACCTCAAGGCCGTCGAGACTGATTTCGCCGATCGAGGCAAGCGAGATGTCGCTGATTGCAAATCCACCGAGGCGGGCGCGGTCGACATCGGGGCCTGTTGCCTCGAGGCTGCGAACGCTCACGCGCCCGAGCGCGAATGAATCGAGAAAATCGATGGCAAGGTGCGCCCCGAACGACTCCCGCTCCGACTCCGGTATCTCCTGCTCCTCCAGAAGGCGCCGCATTGCCGGGGCGTATCCGGAAGGCGGCTTCCGCATCCGGAAGTCCTCCATCGACATTTCGTCGATGGCGACCTTGGTTTCTCCCTGTGCCCACGCGATACCGCGATAGACGATGAGCGGCACGATCGTCCGCCACCCATCCTCGCCCCCGGGTGGGTTGTAGGGGTCGAGCAGCCGCAGCATCGTGCCGTAATCGGTCGATTGCGATTCGATCCGCTGGATGACCGAAACAAGCGGGCCCTCCGGGGTCTGGGCGACCTGCCGCGCGGTACCGCTGGTTATCGACGCAATGCGGCCGTCGGCGAGCCCCGAAAGCTCGAACGACTCGTAGGAAAGCTCCGTCGACTCCCCCATCGTCTCGTATTTCCCGGCGATGTTGTCGACCCGCAGCCGGTCGAGTCGGAGCCCGCCGACCAGCTCGTGGATGCGCGATATGACGATATGCGGCTCGTCCGACTCGAACACCGCGGCGGCAACCGCGGGGATGAACAGGCCCGCAAGCGAGGTCCCTTCCAGCGTCGCATTGAAGTACTTGCTGCTGACGGCGATGCTGTTGATCCCGATTTCCTCGGCGGCGAAGCCGGCGCCGCTGTTGGCCACTAGGCCCCTCACGGTCACCGTATCGAAATAGAAGCGGACGCCGCCGTCCGTCGGCTTCTGGATCAGAAGCCCGGTGACGATCGCCGCGTTGTTGGCCGCATCCTCCGTGAGCGTCGAATACTGCGCGTCCCATTCTGCCGATTGGTCGACGGAGGCGATCCAGGACCGGACGGCGTCGGCCGTCGTCTGGGCGGCCACGGAGACAGAACCGGCGACCAGAACTGCCGCCGCGAAAAGCACACGCCTGTACATGGAACTCCCCCTCCGCAACACCACCGCCGCCGGGCCTCGGACCTAGGGCGGATCGATCCTAACCGCGCCGCAACCCGCCTTCAACGAAGGCACGTCACGGCGACTTGGTGATCTCGACGGAAAGCAGGGAGGGCAGGGTCTCCGGGGCTTTGCCGGCGGCCTCGCCGAGGGTTCCGAGCGGTACCGGATTTGCCGGCCGCGCCCACACCGTGATCGTGCCCTTGGCGTCGATAAACCCTTGCAGCGCCTTCACGACCTGGTCCGACAGCGCAGGGTCGTTGAGCATCGGAGTCAGCGCGTTGACAACCGTCGCCAGCGGACCCGGCAGCGCGCCCACGAACTGGCCCCGCAGGAAAGGATTGGCGAGCATCTTGGTGAGCGCCGGGATGAAATCCGAGGCCCGTTTCTTCAGGGTCGCCGGCTCCACCTTGAGCCGCGCCGCCTGCGCCTCGAAGACGCGATCCAATGCGGAATCGTCCACGATCTCGATCTTGCCGCCGCCGAAGGTCAGCCTGTCGAGCATGCCCCCGATGCGGTCCGGGGCCAGCATTTCTTCCCGCGTCAACCCGCCGAAATCGAGATTGGCGTTCACGCGTCCGATCTTGTCGGCCGAGAAACTGAAGTCCTGGAGGCGCAGCGCGCTCGCCGATTCCTGCCACTCAAGCCTGAGGCTGGAGTCGAACGCCAGGCGGTCGTATCCAAGCTCGCCAAGGAGCCGCGCTTCGGGAATGCCGCGAAGAAGGCGCCGGTCGAGCGAAATGCCGCTGGTGTCGAGCGCGACCGCCGTCGGCACCTGGCCGACATAGCTCCCGAGATCGAGACGGAACCGGTCGATGGCGATGTCGCCGCTGTCCGGCATGGCGAGCCGCGCGCCGCGTATGTCGACATATCCGATCTGCGGGAAGAGCGACGAGAGATCGGAGTTGCCGCCGCGCATCTCCGTCTCGATAACCGTGCGGATTGCGTCTGCGCGCGGCAACACGATCCGCCCCAGCGCGAACCGGCCGAGATCGAACGACGCCTGCCCGGCCGCTGCCACACTCACGTCGTCGACCCGAACCTCGCCGACGCTGTCGAGCGAAACGTCGTGCATGTTGAAAGAGCCGACACGAAACCGGCTGAATCCCGTTCCGACGATATCGAGATCGCGGAAGCCGAACTGCCCGGCGGCCATGGAGGAGAGAAAACCGAGGCTGTGATCGGCGGCCAACCGCGTCTCCTCCTGAGGCGGCAAAGTCACGCCTGTGGCCGGACCGTCGAAGAGCGGCGCGAAGCTCCGGGGCGGCTGACGCAGTCTGAGGTTCTCGACCGACAATGTGCCGATCGTTACCTTGAGTCCCAGCGCCTCGATCGCGACATTGCGATAGGCACCGTAGGCGAGCGCGGGTCGCCACTGTCCGTCGCCTACGCCGTTCGCGTAGCGGCCCGGATCGAACGCATGCGCCGCTGCTTCGAGGTCCATGCCGCGGCTTTCGATTCGGTCGATCGAAAGGCGCACCAGCCCCTCGGGGGCAGGGGAGGCCATTGTTACGGGGCCTGCAGTCAACAGATTCAGCCGGCCGTCCGCGAGCCGTCCGAGCGTGACATTCTGATAGGACACCGCGCTGGCGATCCCCGCGTTCTGCTGGTCGAGTTGCAGCCGGTCGATCCGCCCGTTCTCGAGTCGCATGCGCGCGATCGCGCCATAGGCCCTGATCGCAGACGTGAACGGCCGCTGCGTGTCGAGCGTGATGTCGGCGAGCGCCGGAACCGCAAGGTTCGACAGTTTCGTTCCGCTGAGGGTGAACGAGAATGGGCCGGCTGCGATGCGTGCCCGATCGGCCTCTACCGCAGTCGCCGTGAACCCGCCCCCGGCTGCGGCGTAGCCCCGGATCGTCAGCGTCTCGACCTGGACCTGGAACACGCCGTCGGGCTCGGAGCCGAGCGTCAGGTAGCGAATGACGACGCCGTCTTTTCCATCCTCGGCGAGACTCTGGAACTGGGCGCGCCACTGCGGTGTCGCGTCCACGGCGCTTACCCATTGTCGCACCGCGTCCCCGGCGGTTGGCGCAGCGGTCGGGAAGATATCGAAACCCTGCGCCACGGCCGGCGCAGCCGCGAGCGTCAGGCCGGCGGCGAGCAGGAGGAAACCCCGTCGGCGATTCATGCTCGGGCGCGCTCCGTTGCGGGCGCGCAGTCGATCGGTTTGCCGCTACTGGTTGGTCCTGATCTCGACATCCCTCACCTCGGAAAGATCGACCGGTACGCCGAAAGCGATCTGGAATGCTGCAAGGCCGATAAGGAAAACCGGGACAGGCTCCGAGGGCCGGGATTCGACCGTGATGGATTTGGGATCCTTGAGGAAGGCCTCTGCCGCCGCCGCAAGCTTCTGCTGGAGTTCGGAATTGCCGAGCCGCTCGCCGAGCAATTCGGGAAGCTTCGGAAGCAGCTTGTCGAGATACTGCTGTCGTGTCTCCCCGCTGATCTTCGCCTGCTCGTCCAGCATCCGTTCGACCACACCCTTGTTCTCGAAGCGGAGCGTGGCCGAATCGAGCTTTGCCGCCATCGCCGTCTCATTGCGCTTCTCGCCGGCAAGCGCGCCGAGCGGCAGGCCGCTCACCGACGCGGAAACCGTCAGGCTCCCTATCCTGGGCGCCGAGAGTGTGATTGCCCGGATCGTCAGCGCGTCGTTCTCCGAATCGTAGACGGTATCGAGCACGACATCGAACCGCATGTCGCCCGGCGCATCCGGGTCTTCGATCATTGCCGTCGGAATCGAGAATGCGGCCAGCCGTGCCCCGTCGACCGTGATGCCGCTGACCGTGAGCTTCATGCTGTTGGGCACGCCCTTGGAGAGATCGCCGAGCAGCAGTTCGACGGAACCGATCGACACTGGCGCTTCTTCCGACGTCTCCTTGTCGGTCGCCGTGATGCCGGACACCAGCGCGCGTGAGAAGGGCGTGACCCGCGTCCGCGCCTTGACCTCGTCGGCACTCGGAACGACCGCTTTTTCGACCTGGCCGCTCGCGGCCCTGAGCGTGTTGTCCCGCAGCGTTGCGGTCGCACCGATGAAATCCATGCGTTCGGACGTGAAGCCGCCCGGCTCCCGCGCGATCGGATTGGCAAAGGTAAGCGAATCGATGGTCAGGGTGCGGCCGCTCGCCTGCTTGGCCGAGATTCCGGTGATCGTAACCGCATCGCCGCTCGCCGTGGCGTCGGCGAATGTCGCTGTGACGCCGCTGGCCGCCATCGCCGCGATGAGGGCATCGGCGCACTCCCTGGGAGCCATCGCTGCCTCGGAACGGTCGGCCGCGATCGCAGCGACGAGAAGGCCGAGAACGATCGTCGCCGGACGGAATGACGCCACGTGCATGCTGTCTCTCCCAGGCGGTGCCGCCGATGGCTGGCGGCAAGAGCGGCACCGCGAAACGCGAGAATAACTGAAACAACTTCTGGGCAACAACAAGACGACAGCCTCCCGCGCGCCGTGACGCATGTCCCATAAACCGTTGATAGTCCGCCAGAATATTGCTCAGGCGACGCGCGCCTGCGGCTGCGGGCGCGCCGCGGCAAGAAGCGCCGCGATGGCCCGCGCGCTGAGCGCCGGCCCAAAAACCGGCCCCGTCGCGGTAGTGATCCCGATCGTGCGCAACCGCTCGATTTCCTCCGGCGTCTCGACGTCCCGCACCACGATGCCGGTGTCGAATTCGCGCGCCATTTCCGCAACGGTGCGCAGGACGGCCAGGCCTCTGCTGCCTGCCAGAACCTCCGGCCCGAACGCGATGAAGTCGGACGGAACCGACGCCAGCGACACCAGTCCGCCCTCGCTTGAGAGGTCGATTGCAAGCCGTACCCCGGTCGCGCGGAGGCCATCGATTACATCGCCGGTTGCGGCATTGGACGAAACTGTGAGGACGATCTGGCGTACCCCGATCCCCGGCGTCGGCATCAGACGCGGCAGGGCGGCAGCGATCTCGGCCAGCACCCTGCCGGACCGGATTGCCGGAAGCGAGAGCTTCAGTTCGGGATGTGCCGCGAGCGTGGACACCATTTCGCCGAGCGCCTGGTCGAGCAGCGGCACATCGACAACCGGATCGCCGGATGAAGGCTCGGCCGTGCGAAGAACGACATCGACGCCCACGATCTCGCCCGTCTCGATCTCGACCATGGGCCGGTAAGCGGGCGTTGTGCGCACCGAGGCGGGCGGGCTTCCGGCCGCCTTCGGTGGCGGTGTGCCGCGGCGGCGGACCCACCCGTGCAGCAGGATCGCCCCGATCGCCAGCCCGCCGGCCGCGAACAAGCCAAGCAAGATTCTGCGAAAACCCGCCGGCAGGACGCCAGCGTCCGCGATCGCTTCCGCGACAACAGGATAGACCTTGCCCTGTGCGCGGGCGACTACGGGAACGCCCGACACGTCGCCTGCATGTCCCGTGCGCCGCCAGATACCGCGTTCCGCCACACCGAGCGAGAGCGACAACCGGTCCCCGATGAAGGCGGGCCCTGCCGGTATCGCAGGAATATCCGGATCGAGCTCGGCCACGAGTCGAAGTCCGTTTGCAACGGTAGCCGCGACGAGTAATCCGCGCCGTTCGGTCCGCGGATCGGGCGCGAGCGCAATCGACGGCGCGCGGGGCGACAATTCCGCGAGCAGGCGGGCAGGGCGCACCGGCTCGCTCGTGGAAGAGCACATCAGGAACCCGCTCGCATCGACCACGTTGAACGCAACGATGCCCGGCGCCGTCCGCGTGCGTTCCCTCAGGCGCGCCACGGTGCCCGGCAGGCAATCGACCGGGCCGCTGCGCACGACCTCCACAAGCATTTGCGTGGCGCTGGAAATCGGCGCCTCCGCATTGCGCACCGCCTGTTCGGCGAGCGCGGCAAGCTCGGTCTGCAGCAGCCGCCGCGCCTCCGTGCGCACGATGCCGTCGAGAATGAAGATCGTGCCCGCGACCGCCGCGATCGCGGCACCCGTGCCCAGAACGCGGCCGGACCTGCCGGCCGCGGTGCGCAGGTCTCTGACGATTGGGCGGAGGCGGAGCGCCCGGCGCAGATGGATCGGCATCGGCTAGGCCACCCTGGCTTCCGGCGCCTCGGCCAGCCCGGCTTCGGGTGCTGCGTCCACCGGCTCCATCGCGACGGCGAGCTCGACAAAGGCCCGCGCCGGAAGCGGGGGAGCGAACAGGAAGCCCTGTGCGGCGCAGACACCGCGGCTGCGGAGATACGCGATCTGCTCCATCGCCTCGACGCCTTCCGCCACCAGCTCCTTGCCGAGTTCCTGTCCGAGCTTGATGAGGGAGTCGAGAATGGGGGAGGGGCTGTCGTCCGCGTCGATCGTGTCGATGAACAGCTTGTCGATCTTGATGACGTCGATGCCGAGTTGCTGGAGATAGGCGAGCCCGCCATGCCCGGTGCCGGCGTCGTCGAGCGCCACGCGGGCGCCGAGCTCCTGGAGACGCCGGATCACCACCCGTGCCCGGTCTATATTGGCGAGCGGCTGCCGCTCGGTGATCTCCAGGGCGATCTGCCGGAATGCGATCCGCGAACCGCCGAAGATCGTCTCGATGTCGCGGATGATCCGGAGGCTTTCGAAATGATCGTCGAACAGATTGATGCTCAACGAGAGATGGGGGCGCGCGCCGTAGACGGTATTGAGATCGTCGCGCACCTGCTCCATCAGCCTGCGCGTCATCGGCAACGCAAGGCCGGTCGACTCGGCGAGTGCAATGAACGCGCTCGGTGGAACGATGCTGCCGTCTGGCATCCGCCTCCGCATCAGCACCTCGCAGCCCATCAGCCGACCGGTGGAGATGTTCACGACCGGCTGGTAGTACGGAATGAACTCTCCCCGCTCTATCGCTTCCCGCATTTCGGCCGCAGCGCTCGGCGGCCGGCCGAAGCCGTAGGCGACGAGCCCGATAATGACTGCCGCGATGGCGACGCCGCCCGCATGGCCGAGCATCCGGAGCGTGGCCATCTCTTCCTGGAACACGGAAAGCGGCAGGTAAAGCGCGACCCCGAGCGGGTACCGCTCGGACCGCGCCGTGCCGCGCACCGCGTTTGCATCGAACCGCGCATTCGGGCTCCCGGAGCCAGGCGCCGGAACGGCGCCGACCAGCGTCCCGTCGGTCAGCGTCGTCATCGCAACCCCGGCTTCGCGAAGCTTCGCCGGGAGGATGTCCGGAACGACGACTTCCGGCGGCAGCACGGCACTCAGCCCGCTCCCGTCGCCGAATCCCCAGATCATCATGAGGCCGTCGCTGCCGGTATTGCCAAGGCGCGCGATCTGCAGCGTCACGCTGCCGCTTCGCGCCGAAAAAGTGCTCGACAGGGCAGCGACATCGAAGCGATCGCCGATATGGTTGCAGACGATGCGCCGCCCGTCTTCGCCGGTGACGCCGACCTCCTTGAGGAAGTAGTTGCCGTAGACGGCACGCCGCATGGTGTTGAGCGCGGCCGGGCTGCAATCCGAGACCTTTGCCCGCGCCAGCGCAGCGAGGGTATCGAGACCCGCGTCGATCGCGGCCTCGGCCCGTGCGACCATCTGCGACGAAAGCTCGGCGACCGTCGCCTCGGCCTGGCTGTGGACTTGCCAGGAGATGGCAATCTGCGCTGCAAGAAGGGGCGCAAAGGCCAGCACAATGCCGCCGATCGCCAGGATCGTCTTCAGCCTCGGCCGCCGCATTCTGTGCTGCCCCGCTACCCGGAGCGACGTTAGAATGCCCGAGTAAAGCGGCGCTTAACTGCGGCCGGCTATTGGGCCGGTTCCCCTGGTTTCTCGCCCTCTGGCGGCGCCATCACAGGCCCCGGCCAGACCTCGCCCTCGATGGCCTCCTCATTGCCGTCCGGCCCGATAAGGCGCACGAGATCGCAACGGTGCCCGTCGTCGAACCCCGCGCAGAGCGCCCTGAGGGCCTCCTTGACGGAAGTGGCATCGGGCGCGCCGCAGATGGGCACGGTCGAGCGGAATTCCGACAACCAGACCGTCATGACGCCGGACCATCCCGCCGGGAAGCACCAGCGGGTTGCGTGGCAGTCCTGTCCCCCGCCCTCCGCACGGCATTTCCTGCGCGCGCAATCGAATGCCTTGGCGGGGTCGGCAGCGCGACAGAACCACGTGCCTTCCTCCGCCTGAACGAAGCCGATGCCGGCGGGCCCGGACTGCGCGGCGGTCGGGCAGGCGAGGGCAATCCAGCAAAGGACGGCAAGCGCGACTCTCATCGTCGGGCGCAATATAACGTCGGGCGCAATATAACGCTCTGCCGGCCGAATGCCGTGCCCTGCAAAAAGCAGGGGCGCCCGAAGGCGCCCCGCCCGAACCCGCTAGAGTTCGTCTCAGCCGGTTCTAGGGCCGATAGGTGAGGACCAGCCGCACCGACTGGTCGGTGATGTGTGCGGTCTTCTCCCAGTAGTACTTGGTGTACCAGATCTGATTCAGGCCGGTCGAAAGCTTTCCGAAGTCTGTGTAGCGGTACTCAAGACGCGCCGACCAGTTGTTGTGGAAGAGCTTCTCGATACCAGCGCCAATCGTAGGCCCGCTAACGCTGCCTGACGCGCCGGGTCCCCACGGTGGGAAAACCTGGAAGCTCGCATTGCTCCAGCTGTAACCGAGCAGGAGATACACCAGCAGATCGGGCTGAACCAGCACACCCGCGCGCCCGCCGACCGTTGCGATATCACCAATGGCAGCGGTTGCCAGCGTGAATGTCTTGTTGTGCTTCTCTTTCGTTACGTCCCCGCGCTTCTCATCCAGCTGCCAATCGTAGCTGGCGAAGATGCCGATCACGAAAAGCTGGTCGATCTGATAGTCGTAGCCGATGGTCGCCGTGAGGCACGGCGCTTCGGCGGAAATGTCGAACAGGTCGAAGGTGTGCTTCAGCACGTACTCCTTCTGCTGAAGCTCGCGGTTCCACTTCTTCTTGTAGATGTTCTTCTCGATATCGAAGTCGGCCCAGTCGTAGCAGACGCCGCCGCCGAAGTAGAACCCCCAGACCGGCGGGGGCGGAACGGCGGCGATATCGGCCGCCAGCGCCGACGATGCCGCCAGGACGACACCACCGAACGCACTCAACGCAACGCGCACCAGACGCATATTGACCCCCTACGCAACGCAACAAACGAAACGCGCGCCCACCAGCCCGGTTAACGCTTCGTTA
>Ga0073934_10003219_pt1 | contig 30844 bp, 20 predicted proteins | sample LarsenN4metaG_FD_76834 | JGI IMG/M metagenome (GOLD analysis project Ga0073934, IMG submission 76834) | Hot spring sediment bacterial and archeal communities from British Columbia, Canada, to study Microbial Dark Matter (Phase II) - Larsen... ...
CCGAGACCGGGGCGTTGGGCATTATCGAAACGTTTTCCGTGGCGTCGATCATCGAAGCCGCCGATGCCGCGGTGAAGGCGGCGAACGTGCAGTTGCTGCAAATTCATCTCGCCATGGCCATCGGCGGCAAAGGCTATGTAACGATGACCGGCGAAGTCGCCGCCGTGGAAGCCGGCGCGGATTTTATTCGCAACAAAGGCTTGTTGGTCAACAAAGTGGTGATTCCGCAGCCGCGGCCGGAAGTGTTGGAGGATAGAATCTGATTATTTTTTTGTGCTGTGCTGTAAGACTTCCAACCCACGATCTAATTGAATCTGCAGATCGGCTCCCAGTAGTGAATTTTTTAACAAAAGATTATGTGATCGTAAAATATCACGAGTCCCTACCTGTCATAATGGCTCAAGAGAATGAAGCCGTTCAAGCCCCGGCATGGCTCGTTTCGCACGACAAAATGCTTTGGTAAATCTTCGCGCTGGGGACATACCGCGCCTGCATATCCGGATACGTGTAATCGGCAGGTGAACGTGTGCCGGGGGTGTAATTCACTAACTGCAATCCCCACACTTGCGTCCAGGCGCTGATCGTGGCGTTGTACCATTCGTAGGGCGGCAGGAAGTAATACGCTGCGGTTTTGGCAATCCCGAATTTTTCACGTATCGCCGGTAAAAACCAGCGCGATTTCTTTTTTGGTGCGGTCACCGCGAATGATGCCGCCATGATCGTAAGTGAAGGGCGCGTGAAGCTCCTGCGAGGGCAACGCCAAAATGAAGATGTAGAGAACAAGAATCCATGCCGGCGTCGGCGAATCGGATTTGTGGTTCATGGTCTTTTCCATTGGCGATTTGGTATGATTCAATTTTAAACTTGGTTAAACAAAAAGCCCCAACCGGTTTCAGGTCGGGGCTAAAATTTTTTGCAACAACGAGCAGCAATGAATTTCAATTCGTCCCCGCCGGCGCCGCTTTGCCAAACACATACACAAATCGCTCTTCACTCGCAACGATCAACCGTTCGCCGGCAATGATCGGATTGGTGCGCACGCGGCCTTCGAGTTCCTGTTGCCAGCGGAGGTCGCCGGTGCGGGCATTCAGCGCGTAAAAATTGTGGTCGAGGGAGCCGAAGAAAACGAAATTGCCGGCAATCAAAGGCGACGTGCCGATCACACTGCCGGCGCGAAACGTCCAACGCCAGGCGCCGTTGTTGGCGTCAAAAGCCCGCACGCGGCCATCGCCGCAACTGAAGATAACCAAGCTATCATTGACCGCGGGTGAATGATTCACCTTCGCGCCGATTTTACTTTTCCACAACAATGCGCCGTCGTGCAAATTCAGCGCAAAAACATGCTCTCTCGCTGCGCCGAGGTAAACCCGATTTTGATGAATCGCTGGCGTCGCCAGCACCGGTTCCTGGCAATCAAATTCCCACAACTTTTTGCCGCTCGCGGCTTCGAGGCCGTAAATCTTGCCGTCATCGCTTGCCGCGACTAAGATGCCCTGCGACAGCGCCGGCGAAGCATGGAATTGCGATTCCGTGCGAAATTGCCAAACTCGCTTGCCATCTTGCAAACGATAGGCATCAACATGCTTGTACAGCGCCGTCACGAAGATCGAGCTGTCTGCAATCAACGGCTCACTGTCAATATCGCCGGCGTCGATCTCCCAAAGTTTGTTACCGTTTTGCAAATCATAGCGCATGAGCGTCTCTTTGCCAAAGCGCATGGCCACCACCAAACTTTGTTGGGCAATCGCAATCGTACCGGCAAGACCGTGCGCCAGTTTGTTTTTTTGCAAAATTTTTTTCTTCTGCTTGCTCTTGTTCTTGGGCGGCCGCAGATCAAGGATGGACAAGCGCCCATCCAAGGTCGGCACAAAAATCGCGTCACGGGTGGCGCAGAGATGTTGTGAGACGGCAGCAGATACCTTGAACCGAGAAATTTCCTGCAACGGCAGAGAAAGATCAGTCGCTTGATAAGATCGCCGTTCCGGCGAGACCCCGGCCAGGCAGGTGATGGCAACATCGTTTTGGACGACCTGCTTGACGGCCAAACGCGTGCACGCAAAAAAGATAAAACAGATAAGAAGCCAAAAAGAAAAGCGCACGCAAAGAGTTTTCTTTGCGATCCTTTGCGGCTTCGTCCCGCCCTTGCGGGATGAAAGTTTTTGCTTTTTTTGCAAAGATTTGAATTGTAACTGACTAATCCTGCTCCAAACCATCGCTTCTTCAAGCTTCACTGAAATTGGCATTTGTCTTTTTTGTCTGTTTTATCTTTGTTAGAAATCCCATCCGAAGAAAAATTGATGGCGCGTCGGCGTGTGCAGCTTCAAATTGCGCAGCGAGAGTTTGTTATCGACGTTAGACCACGTGAAGCGCTTGCCGAAATCATAGCGCAGAACCAAAAATCCGCCGACACGCAGGCGCACGCCGAGGCCGGCGCTGCCGAGCAAATCACGAAGCTGATTGTCCCAGGCATTGCCGAGGTCCATGAACAACGCGCCGCGAATGGCGCTGAAACCGAGGCCGCCAAACGGGAAGGCAACCACAAACTGATCAATCGCCGGAAAGCGGAATTCGTGGCTCAGCAAAAACGTTTTCTGTCCCCAAATTTGCCAACGCGGGTAAAGCCGCAAATCCCAACTGCCGCCCATAAAAAACGGAAACGCTTCTTTGCCGTGATTGTAGCGCGTCGTCAAACGAAACGCATACGCGGTGCGCAAGCTCGTGCGAAAATAGCGCCGATAGTCGGCGATGATCGTATAAAAATTCACATTCGACTGCCGCACGTCGATGGTGTTGCCGATGGTGAAATTGAAACGCTCGCCGTCGAGCGGCCCCGACGGCCCCCACAGCGAATTATCTTTGACATACGAAACAAAATTTGACACCAGCAAGCCATTGCGGGAACGCAGGCCTTCCCAATTTTTATCCGATTGCCGGACATTCAAGCTCGCTTCCAAGCGCCGGAAAACGCTGAGCGGATAGCTGATCGCGGCAAAGCCGCCGTAACGCCGCTCGTAAAAAAATCCCTCGGCGTAATTATAATAATTGCCGGCAAAATGATAAGCGCCGAGCGCATAATTCGTCCGCCGCGAGAGATCGACGCGCGTCACGGCAACGTTGAAGCTTTCGAGGAAATCCGCCCGGCTCTGCGCGTTATTGAAAATCAAAAAATAATATTGCTGATTGCCGAGCATATCCGACATCGCGAGCTGCGCGCCGCCGGCCGCGCCGAAAATCGGGTCCTGCGTGATCTGGCTCTGCGCAATATCGAGGCTGAACTTGCGATTGTATCCGACGGTGGTCGGCGTCATTTCACCGGCCAGTTTATTGACGGTCCATGGCTCAGTCTTGACCTTCATCGTATCGGCGGCGGTCAATTGAGATTTGTCAAAAAATTCCTGCACATTTTTTAATTCGCGAATTTGAAAACCAAATTTCTCAAACCCGGTAAACAGCAGGCTGCCGTCGTCGGTCCACTCGGGATCAAACGCCCCGGTGGTAAAATTCGTCAATTTTCGCAGATCCGCCGCGCCGTTGATCGCGGCCGGATAAGCCGGCTTCGATGGTGAAAGCGAGGAGTTTTCATGACCATTGGCCGGTTGCCCATTCGTCAATTTATTCAGGGAAGCAAATTGCGAGGTGGAATTTGCGCGGTCAGCGTTCATGGCCACCGGCATTTCACCGCCGCGATTTTGCACCAGCCAAATGTTGAACGCGTCGTCGCGATCGGAAGTAAAAGCCAGGCCCTTGCCATCCGGCGACCACGTCGGGGTGTAATCGTGATGCGGGCCGTAGGTGACATAATCAATCGCGCCGGTTTCAAGATTATAGACGAAAAGATTATACGCGCCGTTTTTGCCGAATTCCGTACGGTCGGAGCTGAACGCAATGAGCTTGCCGTCCGGCGACCAGCTCGGATCGCGATCGTCGTAGAAATCATTCGTCAATTTTTGCAAATTGTCGGCGGCGAGATCGAAAACATACAAATCGCGCTTGCCGCCGAAGTTCGTGCCGGAAAAAACAATTTTGTTTTCTTTCGGCGACCAGTTGGGCGAGTACAGCGTGACCAATTCGTCAAACTGGTGGCGGCTCAAAATTTTCTCCTCGTTCAAAGAATAAATATACAGCGCATCCTTGCCCTCACTTTTGGAAATGAACGCCAGGCGTCCCTCTTTATCCGCATCCAGTTTGCTGCGCAATAAATTAAACGACTCGAACTCGGAAGTGCGTTCGCCTTCCACCAGCGTTTCGAGGTGTTGGCGTTCGCCGCGCTCGTCGCCATACGGCAGGCGGTAAATATTCGAATACCCCATGCGATTGGAAACGAACACCACCTGGCGCTTGCCGTTGGCCACGGCAAAAGTGGGTTTGGTGTTGATGCCTTTGTTGGTCACGTGCTGGGTGATCATGCCCGGCGCATCGCTGTCTTCCAGAAGCGGATACTTTTGTTTCTTCAAATAATAAAGCCACTGCTCGTCAAATTTTTTGTAATTGACGCCCAAGGTAATTTCCATCACCTCGGAAAAACTATCCGCTTTCCAAACATTCTCCATCATTTGCAGAATCTTTTCTTCGCCATAGGTTTCCGCAATGAATTTGCAAATCGCTTGGCCTTCCTTGTACATCAAAAACGTGCCGTAAATCTGATACATTTGGCTGAGCGGCACCAGATAACCCGAAAGCACGGCGTCGCGGATGAACATCTCCGCCTCGGAATCCCAGCCTTCCGACCAGTACTCGGCCAGGCCTTCGGTGAACCACAGCGGCGGCCCGGAATATTGCGCGCGTTTGTGGTCTCTAAGAATGCGATTGACTTTGGCGTGCGAGAAAACGTGAACCAGCTCGTGATTGATCACATGCCGGAACGCGGTGATGCTGCCGTCGGAGGGAATGACGACGCGGCCTTTCAGAAATTCGAAGAAACCTCCGACGCCTTCTGGGATGAGATACGGGATGGTGTTGGTTTGTTGAAAATGAAAATGATTGGAATAAAAAATCAGCGGGATGCGATTGTTGACGTTGTGATTGAATTGATTTTCCAGCCGGCTGTAGGCTTCTTCGGCAAAGCTTGCGCCCATCTCCGCCAGCTCGCGCATCTCGGGATAAAAGTAAATGTCGAAATGTCTGGTTTTGAGAATCTGCCAGCGAAAGTTATTGTAATGAACTTTGTTGCGGCCAAAGTAATATTGCGGCAAAGCCGTATTAACGGCGAAAAAGATCGACACGAAAAAAACAATGCCCATCCAATATTTTTTTGCCGGCGGCCTCCATACTCTCCTTTCGTCCTGTGAAAAGATTTTTATTGCGCTCATAATTGACTCCAAACGATGCTAAGGCCAGTAGGAATTTTCACTGTCATTTCAATTTAGGCATTACAAAAATTTTGTCCAAGGAAATTTTCTAAATTGATCGTTTTAAAGGCTGAAAAGTTCCGTCGCTTTGTTTAAAAAGGCCGAATTTCAAGCCAAAATAGCCTTGCCTTCTTGTAAATTTTTTATTATACTTGCAATATGACCAACAGAGGAGGGAATTTATGCCAATCGCCATTAAAATTCCGCCGGTTTTGCGGCAAGTCTTCAATACCGATGAGAAAGAAAGTATTGACGTTTTAAATCAAATTGATGCGGCGCAACGCAACGGTTATGAGCGCAGTCTCGAAGTCCATCTCCAGGCTTTCAGAGAATGGATCGACCGGCGTTTTCAAGTTGCCGATGAAAAGCGAGGGTTGGCTTTGCAAGAAACCAACCAACGGCTCCAACAGGCGGCGCACGAGCTTAAGTTGTATGTCAATCAACTGGTCGGCGAATCCGATGCGAAAAATGAAAAGCGTTTTACCGAACTCAAAGCGGATTTAAAAATAAACTTCGAAGAGCGTTTTGCCGAGATGGAGGTGAAAAGCGCTGAAAGGCATGCCAGCCAATTGAAGTGGATGGTCACTTTTTTTATCGGCTTGCTTTTTACTCTGGTCGGCCTGATGTTCACTTATTTGCAGCTTATGGGCAAACCATAACTTTTAGAATCTCATCCTTTCGAAATAGCGGCAGCTCACGGCGTTGCTTTCCCTCCACAAGCCACCGGCCCTCACCCGACGGCAAAATTCGGCCAATCACGGCGGCGGTTATTTTTGCCCGTTGCAGCTTGGTTTGCAATTTGACGCACGCGTTTTCCTCACCGATAATCAACAACGCGCCGGAGGCAATCAGCCCCAGAATGTCAAGATGAAAATGATCGCACAGGAGTTTGGTTTCCGGGAAAAGCGGAATGCTCGCCATCTGAATTTCGACGCCGAGATCAAGTTCGACCAGCAATTCGTGAATGGCATTCGCCAGCCCGCCTTCGGTCGGATCGTGCAACGCATGCACGCCTTCCACCTGCCAGGCCAAGCGCGCTTCGGGCAAAACGCTGATGCCGGGGTCGTGCAAAAAGCGTTTGCAATTTTGGGCGAATTCAGCGTCAAAAATTTCAGCGAGCGCTTGGGTATGCTCGCGGCCAATAATGGAAGTCGCCTCGACGGCCAGGCCTTTGGTGAGAATGATCGCATCGCCGACTTCAATGCGTTCGGGAGAGAAAGAACGATTGGCCGGCGCTTCGCCGAGCAAGCAGCCGGCGACGAGGGGACGATCTATCCCCGCGGTGATTTCAGTATGTCCCCCACACAACGCCACGCCGATTTTTTGGCAAGCTTCACTCAGTTGGTGAAAAATTTCTTCGACGAGCGCCGGCGTGGTATTTTTCTCCGGCAGCAACAAGGTGGCGAGAAACCATTTTGGCTCGCCGCCCATGCAGGCCACGTCGTTGGCGTTGATATGCAGCGCGTAGTAACCGATGTCTTCCGCCACAAAAGTAATCGGATCGGTTTTGGCGATGAGCAGGCGGTCGCCAAGATCGATGACCGCCGCATCTCTGCCGAGGCCCGCGCCGATTTTCAGGCCGTGATTTTCCGGCCTCGCGTTGGCATATTTTTGCAGCAGCGTTTGCAGAAAATCGAGCGGCAATTTTCCGGCTGGGAAAATCTCCGGCAAGCGATGCGATGAGATCATGACGACGTCACGATTGAATTTTTGCATAAAACGTGATCCGTAAAACGTAACCCGTAATGCGTAAGTAAGACCCTCTTACGGATTACGAATTACGTTTTACCCCACCAGGACGTTACCGCCGTTGACATTGAAAATTTCCCCGGTGATGTAAGAAGCCAGGTCCGAGGCGAGAAAGAGAATCGGGCCGGCAATTTCCTCTGGCGTACCCGGCCGACGCAAGGGAATGATCTTGGTGATATTCTCCCCTTCTTCGGCGAGTGCGGCGTTGGCCATATCGGTCGCCACCCATCCCGGCGCGACGCAATTCACTAAAATGTTGTACGGCGCCAGCTCCGGTGCCAGCGATTTGGTGAAACTGATGACCGCGCCTTTGGTCGCCGCGTAATGCGAATGAAACGCCTCGCCGCGCTGTCCGGCCGTGCTCGAGACGTTGATGATTTTACCGGAGCGCCGCACTTTCATGTGCGGCACCACGAGACGGCAACAATTGTAAATGCTTTTCAAATTCACCTCCATCGTCTCGTCCCAAACTTCCTCGGACATCGTGTCAATCGCGCCGTAAGTCCAGATACCGGCGTTGTTCACGAGAATATCGATCTGCCCGAAATGCTGCAAAACTGCGGCGATCATCTTCTCGACTTCGGCATAATTGCCCACATCGGCTTGAAACGCCGCGGCTTTGCCGTCGTTTTTTATGATTTCAGTTACGAGCGCTTCCGCCTCGGATTTCGCCTGCCGATAATTGATCGCGACTGCTGCGCCGGCTTCCGCGGCCATTTGCGCCGTCGCCCGCCCGATGCCGCGTGAGGCGCCGGTGATGAGGATGACTTGGTTAGATAAATCAATCACGTTTTTCCTTCCTCAAAAATTACGTTTTACGCTTTTATTTCATCGCCTTCCACGCACCCGCCGGCAGCGGCGTTTTGAGATAATCGCCGAGAAAAGTTTTCGCGACGTCATGATAGGCTTTGCCATTCCATTGCAAACGCACTTGCGCGAGGCTTTGCCGGGTTTCCTCCTGCATGGCGCGGTGATAAAACAAAATATCGTGGTATCCCTCCGGACCAGGCTCGCCAAGCTCAATCGCCAATGTCAAATGGCTTTGCGTCGGCAGCAAATTGCGCAAACCCTCCGGCGTGCGCTGCCAGAGCCACGCGCTGCAGCCGCCGCTGCCGCACCAACCCGGCACGTTGGAAATGAAAATTTCCTTGCTGCCGTCGCCGTTCACATCCACCGGCCAGGTTTTCCAATTTCGAACGTCGCCGGCATCGATGTCTGCGCCCTCATTGTCCATGCTTTGCAGCAAGTCGCTCGGCAAGCGGCCATCCGCTGTGACCACATCCCAAACCGAACCGGCCGGCGGATTGACAGGCTTAGGTTCAATCATCACCGGCGGTGGCGGCGTTTCAACCGGCGCAGGCTCGGTCTCGACTTTCGGCGCGGTTTTGCGCGAACAACCGGCAAACGCAAACGCCCAAAAAATCAACGGCAGCGAGCCCAGCATCCAAATTTTGGAACCTAAACGATGCGGCGAGCGCATGATGGTTTCTCCTCAGCACAACAATGACATCCCGAACCACTCTTTCATCTCATACCCCTCCTCGTACTTGTACTCTTACTCGTTTTTTGAGAACTTTAACAGCGAGCAAGTAAGAGTATGAGTAGGAGTAAGAGTCAAGCATCGATCAATAATCCCACCTCATCCCCACCGCAAAATTGCGCGCTTCATTGATGTTGCGTTCAACTTGCGTGTAGGAATAGCGCAGCAGATTGCGCACGGCCACTTGCGCGGTGAGGCCTTGCCACTGGTACAGCAGGCGCATATCGAGCTGATGCTTCGGCACGCGTTGATCGTCTTTGTAAAGCTGCACTTGCTCGCGCAGCAATTTGGCCGCGTAACTGTAATCGGCTTGCAACGAAATCGCGCCGAGATTGAGCGACGGCGAGAGATAAGCAATCAGCCGCGGACGATAACTCAGCAGATCGCCTTCTTGAAATCGAATCGGCACTTCGCTGACTTGATCCACTTTCGTGATCACCGGATCGGTCCACGTCGCGGTGGCATCGAGGCCGAGGCGATTTTTCCACAACTGAAATTTCCCGGAGGCTTCGATTCCCTGCACCCGCGCGCGGGGAATGCTGACGAGCGTGGCGTAAAAACTCGTGGCGTCGGCGACGAACACCGGCTCGATCAAATCGCGGTAATGATTCGAGAACGCGGTGATTTCGAGATTGGCCGCTTCACTCAAACGCTGGCGAACGCCAAGCTCGAAAGAAAACGAGCGCTCGGTCGCGATGGTGGCGTTCGGCTCGAAGCGAAGCGGAATGTCGAATTGCAGAAACCGTTCGCCCAATGCCGGAATGCGAATGCCCCAGCCGAGCGCGGAGTGCATCACCGTTCCGGCAGAGAGTTCGTAGCTCATCCCAAGCTGCGGACTCACGTATTGCTCTTCTTTGCCGTCCGGCAAGGGATTTTTAATCGGCGCGATCAGCTTGTCGAATTGGGTTTGTTCTTTCGGACCGGGCAGCAAGTAATAATGATCGTAACGCAAACCGGCGGTGAGCCGCAGATCGACGCGCGGCTGCCAGATTTGCTGAAAATACGGTGAAATCGTGGAAGCGAAATGGCGGCCAAAAGCCCGCTGCTCGGCAAAGTCATAATGATATTCCACGCCGACCGCGAAGCTCATGCTGCTGTCGAGCTGCGCGTGAATTTGCCAATCCGCGCCCGGGCCTTGCGCCGGTTGAAAATCGCCGGCGACTTTATAATGATTGCCGGTCAATTGCCGAACGTACGAAGCGCGCCATTTCATTTCCAGCCAATCGTTGAGCCGACGGCGGTATTGCGCATAAAACGTGTAGGCATCCAGGAATAGACGGAAGGGCAGAAATTCGCTCGGCACCAGATAAGGATTGTCGCGGCGCGCTTCGACAAATTCGCCGCGGCGGTCGCGGGCGTAAGCCCCAAACAACGAAAGCTCCGAGCCGCCGCCGAAAGTCTGAGTTAATTTCAGCGTGCCGTTCCAACGCTGAAAATGTCGATTCTGGCGGTCGCCGGTGGATTCGTGACGGCCGAACGAAGCCCGCAAACCCAATTTGCCGAATTGTCGTGAATAACTCAAATCCACGCGATTGAAATTGAGCGTGCGATCGGTCCAGCGCCAAACCGATTCATAAGGTTTATCGTAAACGCCGATGCTGGTTCGAATCGAAAAACGCCCTTGCGGCTGCGGGGCTTTGGTGATGACGTTGATCACGCCGCCGAGCGCAAAAGAGCCGTACAGCGCCGAGCTGGGGCCTTTGATCACCTCGACGCGCTCGAAATCGGTGACCGGCAAAATATCCCAATTCATGTTGCCGAGATCGCTCGTCAACACCGGCACGCCGTCGAGCAAAACCAGCACGCGATTGCCGAGGCCGCGCGTGTAGCCGGTGCTGTTGCGCACGTTGACATTTTCGCCGACGAGATTGACGCCGGGAATGCTTTCCAACGCCGCATCGATCCGCTGCGGATCGCGCCGCAGCGCCTCGGTGGTGGTGAGGGCGCTGACACTCACGACCGCGGTTTGAATTTCTTCCGGCTGCCGGCTCGCGGTGACGACGACGTTGGCGATTTCAAGCGTGGCCGGCTGCAAAGAAAAATTGACCCGCGCAATCGAATCAGCTTTGACGCGAACGGACGCCGACGCGGTTTGATAACCGATAAAACTCACGCGCAACGTATAAACGCCCGGCGTGACACGCTTGATCGCAAAATTTCCCTCGACATCCGTGACACCGCCGAGCACCGTGCCTTGCACCTGCACATTCGCACCGGGAAGCGCTTCGCCGTTCGTGGCCTCGCACACGCGGCCGCGGATCTCGCCGTGGTCTTGGGCGAACAGAATGACGGGTAATAATAAAACGACAAACAGTATCTTTAAAGTAAAATCTTTATAAAAATATTCACACAAAGTTTTCGCCATAGCGGGAGAAAAAAACTTTGCGCAATCTTTGCGTCTCTGCGTCTTTGCGTGCGCTTTTCTTTTTTGGTTGCGCCTCGTTATGAGAATTCTCTTCATTATTGGCAATCCCCATTTTCCTTTTTAAAATTAACGCCGGCCGGCAGCGTGGAAAAATCAACGGTGAAATCAATGCCGCTTTTGGTTTCATTCGCGCCGACTTGCAGTGATTTAGGTTGCAAAGAATCGTTCGGGCAATGATAAAACCCAATCGTGCGGATATCAAAAATACTCGTCTTTTTCCCTTTCCAAAACAGCGCGATGAATTTATACTCGCCGCTGCCGACTGCCGTGCGGTAGTGGAAAGGTTCCTGGCGCAAGAGCGGTACGTTGATATCCAACGCCTTCACGCTCAAAAAATCAAGTTGAGTTTTTGGAATAATCGGAAAAAAAGCAATCGCCACGATTTCCGTGCCCTCGGGGCCTTGCGGCCACTCGCCTTTGAACGTGATGTCGCCCTCGATGATCGCATCGCGTTTGGTCAACTCCCAGCTCGCGTACACGTTGACGCTGTCGGCAATCGGTTGCGCCGCGTTGATGGTGATTGGTTTCGGGCTGAACGAGCCACTGGTGAAATCGAGGCCATAGATGCCGAGAATGTTGGCGATGTCCCACGACGCGCCGTTTCTGCGCCACAACACACCGGCGGCGGGGTACGTGCCGGGATCGACGACCAGCTCATAATGCAGCGTGTCGGGCCGCGTGCGCAACGTGTCGCGATTGAACGGCAGTGGATCGCTGTAAATCAGATCGGTGGCGAGATTTTCCGGCGGGAAACGTTTGGCGATGGCAACTCTCGCCTCGCGGACATACCACGGCGGGATGACGTCGTCGAAAATCACCGTGCCTTTGATGCGATAAGGAATGGGATCGAGGCCATGATCGTAATCACAACCGCCCCCGAACAGCAATAGCAGCGTCAAACCGAGCAGACGCTTTGGAATTTTGGACTTCATGATGATATCCTGCAACACTAACGTCCTTTGTTTTTTTAAACGCTAAAATTCTCCATTTACCGAAAAATAAAAATTGCGAATTTCACCGATGTTGCGCTCGACCGGCGCGTAGTTGTAATTCACCGCGTTCTTCACGCCGAGCTGCAGGCCCAACTGGCGCCAGCGGTAATGCAGGCGCACATCCCAGTTTTTTAGCGGCACTTCTTCCGGAAATTGCAGCGTCTTATCATAACGCGAAACATAGCGATAATCCGCTTCGAGCGTCGCCGGGCCGAGCGAGAATGAAGGCGAAACAAACGCCGTGAATTTCGGGCGGTACGGCAGCATTTGATTTTTCTTCAACCCGCTCGCCGGATCGTCCGACAAACTTTGTGCTTCCATCCAGCTCATCGCCGTTTCCAAGCCCAGGCGATTTCCCCACCAGCGGCCTTTGAATTGCGTTTCGATGCCGCGCATGCGCGTGCGCGGATAATTGAGAAAACGCAGCACCGGAATATTTTTCGTGTCAAGCTCGATCAGATTGTCGTACTGGTTCCAAAACGCCGTCACCTCGGCGGAAACGTTTTCGCCCAAACGCTGGCGCAGGCCAACGTCAAAAAGCGTCGAGCGTTCCGGCTGCAAGTCGGGATTGCTTTTGAGCTCGAAGCCGCCGCGGCTGCGAAACCGGCTGAAGCGCTCGGCAATCGAAGGCGAACGAAAACCGCGCCCGATGGAAAAATGCAAAATCGAGCCTGGCAAAAAATTATAGCTCGCGCCCAATTTCGGACTCAACTGCGTCTCCGCCGAATCGCCGACGAGAATGTAGGTATCGTAACGCAAACCGGCGTGAATTTGCCAGATATTCGAGAGCTTCCAGATGTCTTGAAAATAGGGCGAAATCGCATTGCCGCGATGCGTGCCGTAATGTTTTGATTCGGCCTCGTCGCGTTTGTAATCGACGCCAAACACCACGCTGTGAGCCGGATGCGGCAGCCAATTCCATTGCGCCTCCCCGCTGAATCCCAGCGCCGGCTTGAAATCCTTCGCCAGCTCGGAGGGCAAACCGATGAGCTGCGAATTGAACGACAGGCGAATTTTGGTCGAGAAGACCGGCGAAAAAAGTTTGTTGTAAACCAGCGAGGCCGCGGTTCCGTCGAGATTGACACGATCCTGCGTGTCGCTGATCAAGGGCGAATTGAGATCTTGCAGTTTGAAAAAGAAACCGCGCGCGTCTCGGCTGTACGTCGCAAACAGCGCCAGATTCGAATTGTCGGGAAGCCTGTAGGCGGCTTTGCCGGTAAAATACCAGCGCCGGAAATCGCCGCGGTCGCGGTCGCCGGTCGATTCGTGGCGGGAAACCGCGAGACGCAAACCCAGCCGGTGAAATGTTTGGCTGTAGCTGGCGTCGGTGCGATAATAATACAGCGTGCGATTCGTCCATTTCCATTCCGGCACCGAAGGCTCGTCATAAACGCCGGCGCTCTGGCGAAAGCTGAATGACGGCGTCACGGTCGGGCGTTTTGTGAGAATGTTGATCACGCCGCTGATGCCGCCGGAGCCGTATAACACCGAGGCCGCGCCTTTCAAAACTTCGACGCGCTCGACTTCCGTCACCGGCAAGATATCCCAGTTGGCGCGGCCAAGATCGCTGGTCAACACCGGCACGTCATCGATGAGCATGAGCACACGGCTGGCGCCGAGGCCGAGCAGCGCATAGCCGGAGCCGCCGCGCACGTTCACGTTCTCGCCGACGAGGGTGATGCCGGCAATGCTTTGCAAGCTCTCGTCGATGCGAAAGCGGTTGCGGCGCCGGATTTCCGCCGGCGTGACGACGCTGACGCTGTTGGCGGCGCGCTGCAAATCTTCCTGCTGGCGCGAGCCGGTGACGATGATCGTCTCTGATTGCACGGCCGAGGGCTGCAAGGCGATCTGGATTTGCGAGGTGGAATCGCGCTGCACTTGAACCCGTATCTGCTCGGTGCGATAGCCGATAAAGGAAATTCTCAAAAGGTAATCACCCGGCGGCACGCGCCGAATCACGAATTCCCCGTTCTCGTCGGTGCTGGCGCCCAACAGGGTTTTGGTGACCCACACATTCGCGCCGCTGAGAGGCTTGTTGGTTTCCGCATCCGCAACCACGCCGCTGATTTTGCCCGCCGGTTGAGCTTGCAAAAAGGCGGCAAAAAACAATGGAAAAATCGCAAAACAAATTTTCACAACAAAAATCTTATCTTCAAAAACCAAATTTTCATTTCTCATATCGAATTTCGCACGACTCCCGCTCGGTTAGTTGATTTGCCAATAAGCAAAAATATCGACGTTGCCGGCGACTGGATTGGCTTTGGTGATTTGCACGGCGCGCGGCGCGAGCGTCGAATCCTTTTTGACGCCGTAAATGCCGATTAATTTTTTGATGTCCCAATTTTTCCCGCGCTCTTTCCATAAAACGCCGACCACCGGATAAGAGCCGGCCGGCGCCGAGATTTCGTACCTCGCTTGCGCCAGGTCAAAGCGCACCGCCGTGCTGAAGTAAACGTCGCCCAAATCGTCCGGCAGAAATTTCGCCGTGGCCACCACCCGCACTTCGTCCACGTTGCCCGGCCGCGCCGCGGGATCATCAAAAATAACCCGGCCGGTGATCTTCGTTGCGGAGGGGCCGAGGCCGTGATCGAATTCGCAGGATAAAACCAGGCCGGAAATGGCGGCGGCAAAAACAACGAAATGAATGACTCGAAAAAAATGTTTAATTCGCCAACTCATAATCATGTCCAAAATTTGTTTGAAAAGCCTTCCTGCAGAAACGCAGAGATTTTACAAAAGTAGTTTTGTGCCCACGAAACACACTAAAGGCGCGAAAAGGGAAAAACATAGGGCAAGCCAATAATTCTTACTTTAATCATTTTGCTCAAATTATTTTGCCTTAACACATTTCGTGTTTTTCGCGTGTTTCGCGGGATCAAAAAACTTTGCGTACACTTTGCGTCTCAGCGTCTTTGCGTGCGCTTCTCTTTTTATGTTATTGTTCCAAAAATTTGACGGCCAAACTTGCCATCATCGCCATGCCGGTTTCCAACGCCTCGTCGTTGAAATCAAAGGTATCCGAGTGCAGCGCCGAAGCCGGCCCGATGCCGAGGCGAAACATGGCGCCGGGATATTTTTGCAAATAATACGCAAAATCCTCGCCGCCCATGCTCGGTTCTTTTAATTCGACAACTTTGGATGAGCCGACAACCTCACTGCCGATTTTTTCGACAAAATCAACCATGCGATCATCATTGACCAGCGCCGGATAACCCGAATCGATTTTAACTTCGGCGCGGCCGCCAAACGATTGCGCCACGCCTTCGACCAATTCGGTGAAGCGGCGATTCAAGCGCTCGCGCGTTTCGGCCTGCAGCGTGCGAATCGTGCCGCCGAGTCTAACTTCCGCCGGGATCACATTGTCCGCGGTGCCGCCGTGAACCATCGTAACGCTGATCACCGCCGGATCCGCGCCGTGGCGTTCGCGCGTCACCAAGCTCTGCACGGCCGTGATCACGTGCGCTGAAATCAAAACCGGATCGACGGCCGCAAGCGGATGCGCCGCGTGTCCGGCCTTGCCGTGAATGACGACTTCAAAATCATCGATGGCCGACATCATCGCGCCGCGCTTGATGCCAATCGTGCCGGCCGGCAAATACGGCCACGCGTGCAGCGCGAAAAAAGCGCCGATCTCAAAACCGTCCAAAAGATTCGAAGCCAACAGCGCTCTGCCGCCGCCGTTGTGCTCTTCCGCCGGTTGAAAGACACAAATAATGTTACCGTGCAATTCGTGGCGCAGTTCCGCTAAAATTTTTATGGTACCGAGCAAAGTCGCGGTGTGGCCGTCGTGGCCGCAGGCATGCATGCAGCCGAGGTTTTGCGACCGATACGGCAGCTCGCTCTTTTCAGTAATCGGCAGCGCGTCGATATCCGCGCGCAGGCCGACGGTTGGACCGGGTTTGACGCCGCGAATAATCGCGACGGTCGCGTAAAGATTATCCGTCGTTCGCAGCTCGATATTCAGCGGCGCAAGAAATTTTCGGATGAACGCCGCGGTTTCTTTTTCCTGCCAACTGAGCTCGGGATGCTGATGCAGATGCCGGCGCGCGGCGGTGATTGCTGGAAGATATTCGTGGGCGAGATTGCGGATACGATGGTGCATAAGTTAGCTTTAGTAAATCATTATTTAAATTTTTCCAACCGCGAAGACTACGTCTATCGGATTTTTTAACCACCAAGACACCAAGCCACAAATAAAAAAACTTTGTGCCTTCGTGTCTTAGTGGTTTAAATTTGGTTCCGGCGAGGCTACGTTACCTCTCACTTTCCAAACATCCACTTGCCCCAGAGGCCTTGAACGGAAACTTTTTCCGGCAGGCGCATACCGTTCTGTTTGAGCGCCAACATGATCGAGCCGCGGTGATGGGATTCGTGCGAGATGAGATAACCCATCCAGCGGACGGCTTGGCCGCCGAACATTTTTGTTTTGTTGTTCCCTTCGAGCGCTTTTTTGAGAAAGGCTTCGACTTCTTGACCTGATTTTTTAAAGGCCGTCAAAAGCTGTTTTCGGTTCGGGATTTTCTTCTCGCCATCGGATTTCAACCGCTTGCCGGTGGTGTGAAAATGCAACCAACCAACGCGCACGCGATGTATATGGCTGAACTGCTCGGCCACGTTACGCCCGCGCGAGCCATAAGGCACAGCATCAAAACCAGTCTTGGGAATCTCTTCGAGAAGATAGAGATTGATCCGGTTGTGGACGCGCCACGTGTTCAGGATTTGGTCGAGGAGTTGGGTGTCGGTCATGGGTGTCCCATTGAAGACGTTCGCTCAACGCCAAAAATAAGCAGTGGGGAAAACAAGCGTTCTTGGCAGCATTGCTTCATTGCCATTTTCCAAAAATCAGTCACGTTGAAGGAGAGCAAGAATAAAACTCACTTCCAATCGCGTATACTTGAAAGTCGGTCGGCCGCTGCAGACGCCGGGTGCGGCGACCACATATTGGCCGAGCGGATAATATTCGTAAACTTCACCGCCATAAATTTCCCGCGCCAATTTCTTCGTAGACGTTTTGCGCTTATTCACGCTCGCTTTGCTAGTCTTCGTTTGATCGACTCCTTGATGTTTCAATTTATGATAACATTTCTCTGAGAAAAAAGCAAGACTCAAATTGCTGATAGAAATTGATCCCTGAAGATTTTGAAAGGCAGAATAATGGTTCGGCAGAATGACTACGTCCGTAGGATTAAAAAATTATTCTGCCCAAAATCATTCTACCTATTAGTTTCGGCAACGCCACGTTTAATCTTCTGTAAATCAAAAACCGCTACACCCCCAACGCCGATTTGCTCATCTCCAACTCCACCGTCGTAATCCGCCACGCCGGGCAATCGAGATCGACGCGCGAGTTGGAGAAGACGGTGACTTCCTCCAACCGTTCTTCCAGCAAGTTGAGTTTCCAGGCATGCGACACTGGCATGCCCCAGAAGAGTTTGCCGCGCACGCGCTGGGCGGAGGCATTGTAGAGACGAACGACGATCGTGTCGCGAGCATCACATTTTTTGACGGCGGTGATGACCAGCGAATCCGGTTCGAGGCGAAAGAGCGAGAAATCCGCTGGCAGCGCGCTTCCGGCGCCGGGGGTGCTGCGGCAGGTTTTTTCCAACAACGGCACGCGAAAACGCTGCGCCCAGTTCGGCAAACCGGCTTTCTCCCAATGGCCGGCGTAAGGCATAATGGCGTATTCAAAAACCTGCCCGCCTTGACATTGCGCTTCCGGCGTGGGCAAAGCCGGGCCGGCGTGATTCGGGCGCGTCGCCAAATCATTTCGCGACAGCCAGCCGACGGCGCGCAGCAACGTGAGAATGAGCGCCGGGCCTTTTTTCTCGCGCCGGGCTTCGTATTCATATAAGCCTTGCGTGAGAATAGCGAGTCCTCCCTTCCGATCTTCCACGGCAGAAAAATGCTGCATCGGCTCCGTCGGTGCCGGCGGCTGCAGCCAATTTTTTCCGGACGGTTTTTTCAGCGGTCGCTCGATCACATAAAATTGTTGACCGGCAAGCGAGCTGCTGGTCGCCAGCGGCGCGGCAAAATGAACGCGGAGACGATGATCGCGCACCAGATTTTGGAAAGTCGTGCGCACCGCGACGTAAGGCGTTGTCGCCGTGATGGTGAAGCGAATTTCAAGCAGGCATTGAATGAGTTTCTTGCTGCGCGCGCCTTTGGGTTTGGCCTTGCGATCAAACTCAGCCGGCAACGGCAGGTTCAGCGTCACTTCGATTTCCGCCGTCAGATTCGAGTGATGCACGACACGCAGCTTGCCTTTGCGGCCGCGGCTCCAAATCGTTTGGCTCTTCGGCGCCGGTGAATAATCGTACTCGTCGCCGACGTCTTCGGTATCTTCAAAAATGTGGCAGCGTTGATATTGCCGCTTGGCGGCTTTATCAAACAAATCAAAACTGCCATCCGGATAAAATTTAACGCGGAGATAAGCATTCTCTACGACGTTGCCTTTCACGCGCACGTCATGAGAAGCCTCCGGCAATTTTGTCGTCTCGGGTTCGCCCGCCTGCATGGAAAAAGTCCGATAACTCACCGGCGCCATCTCCGGCGTGAGAAATTCGATTTCAGCAACGCGCCACGGTTTCTCGCTTTTAGATGAATCCAACTGAAAGCTGGCGCGGTCCTGGAGCAGTTGCGCGCGTTTTTCTTCATAAGTAAGCGGATGCCGTCCCGCAGTTTGACCGAGTTTTACAAAAGCTTCCGGCAGGGAAAATTCCTCGAGCGAGGCTATCGGCCAGAAACGGATGACGTTGGTGGGCAACGGCTGATTGTTGCTGTCGAAGACAGTGAGAGTTTTTGACACGCGTCCGGGCGGCAAAACTACGAGCGCGCGCATCACGTCGCGGCGAGGGGTTGCAGACGAATTAGTCACAATGAAACTCAGGCTATCGACAGACGAGGTATTGCGGCGCACACGCTGCGCCAATGTCTCCAGCGCGGCATCGACGACGTTCTCCCCGAGCTGGCGGACTTCGTCGAAACGCTCGCGCATTTCGCGATGCACCAAATCGATGCTGCAGCCGCAAATCGAATCGTGCGGATGATTGTGCAGCAGCGTCTTCCAGGCATGGGTCAAAAAACCCGCGCCGTGATTGGCGCCGGCGCGCAGCCAGGCGAGCGCGGCCAGCGGCTCGGCGAGGCTGGCGAGCAACATTTCGCACGCGTCGTTCTGCTGCTTCAAATAAACCCGCGCCGAAAGCACACCGGAGAGCAGGTGGTGGCTTTTGCCGCCGCGCAGTTCGCCGGAGTGATTTGGAAACGACAAACCGGAGCGCCGGAGTGTCGCAATAAAGCGCGAGAAGGTCGTATGCTCGGTCGAGCAATCTTTCAACACCGAGTTCGCATAATTCAGCAGGCGCGGCAATTCCGCTTGCGGCTCCTGATGATCGCAGCCGTTGTTGATCAGAATATGCTTCGTGCCGTCGCTGGCCGTTTTGGCGGCGTGGCCGATCTGATGGATCTCTTGATGCAGGCGGTCGATCAACACGTCAAAACGCGGGGCCTCGCTGGAATGATCGCCATAACCTTCGAAGCCGAGATCGACGCCGTTGCAATAGCCGTTGCGCTGATAAACAGCGAGCACGCGATTGCCGTCCGGCGCAATCCACAAAAACTCCGTGCCGAGACGGTCTTCTTCGTCGCCGAGGCCGCGGGTGAAAACAAAATTGTCGATGTTGCAGCCGCGCAGAATTTGCGGCATCTGCGCGATGTGGCCGAAGGAATCCGGCAGGTAGCCGACTTTCATCACGCCGCCATATTCGCCCGCGACGCGATGGCCGATTTGCAAATTGCGAATCAACGCTTCATCGCTCACCAAAAATTCATCCGGCAACACATACCACGGGCCGATTTCGAGGCGACCGCTTTGCACCAACGCTTTGAAACGCTCGCGATTTTCCGGGCGAATGGCAAAATAATCTTCGAGGATGATCGACTGGCCGTCAAGAACGAAATAACGATACTCGGCATTACGCTCCAGCAGTTCAAGCAAACGATCGACAAGACGAACGAGGCGCTGGCGATATTGTTGAAAAGGACTGTACCACTCGCGGTCCCAATGCGTGTGGGAAACCACGTGCAGCTTGTATCGGACGGTTGTTTTGGACATAGTCTGGGCTTCCTTTGGTTGATACTCAACTGGCCCGTATGGAGGTATTCTCGACATTTCTCCCTCGTGATCCTTACGTTTTATTTTTTACGTTTTAATTTTTACGTTTCACTTTTTTTCAATTGATCGAGCAAAACCGCGAGCAAAATCACGATTCCCAGAACGACTTGTTGGACGTAACTGCCGACGCCGGTGAGATTCAAGCCGTTGCGCAAAACGCCGATAAGCATGGCGCCGATGAAGGTGCCGGCGACCGAGCCGCGTCCACCGAAGAGGCTGGTGCCGCCGACGACAACGGCGGCGATGACGTCAAGCTCGTACATGAGGCCGGCGTTCGGTTGGCCGCTCGACATGCGCGAGGCCAGCAGGATGCCGCTCAACGAAGCCATCACGCCGCAAATGATGTACACAAACATCAATGTTTTTTTTGTCGCGATTCCGGCTAAACGCGCGGCTTCGGCGTTGCCGCCGACTGCATAAACATTGCGGCCAAATGGCGTGTGCCGCAGCGCAAACCAGGCGAGCAAAAAAACAATCAGCATGACGATACTCGGAAACGGAATGCCGAAAATGCGGCCACTGCCGAGGGCGTCAAAAATCGGCGGCAAGCCCCAAATCGGCCGGCCATCGACCCAGATGTAAGCCAGGCCGCGCCAAACCGTCATCAGCGCCAGCGTCGTGATGAACGGCGTGACGCGAAAATAGGTGATGAAAAATCCGGCAATCGCGCCCGAAAGCATGCCGGCGAGTAAACCGCCGGCGATCGCCAAACCCAATCCGATTGCCGGCGGCAAATTGAATTTCAAAATCCACGCGGCCACCACGCCGGTCAACGCCACCAAACTGCCGACGGACAGATCGATGCCCGCGGTCAAAATCACGAACGTCATGCCGGCGGCAATGATCGCGATGATGGAAGTTTGCAGCGTGACGTTGATGAGATTCTCGGGGGTGAGGAAGTGGTCGGAGGCCAAGGAGAAAAACGCAAACTCGATGATGAACGCGGCGAGGATGCCATACTCTTGCACATGGCGCAAGAGAGGCCGCACGCCCGTCTTTCTTGGCGCAGATAACGACAATTCCCTGTCGGCGCGAGGCGTTGGCGATAGTTGAAATTGTTGGGCGGCTTCCGGATTCACTCACTCCCTCGGGGTTGGTTCATTTTTTGAATTGACGACAGTCTATCTTATCGCAGCGACACGGCGACGAGATGGCACCGTCGTGCGCTTGAGTTGTTTTTTCCGTGGTTGAACTTTGCCAATTTTTTGAGGCCGTCTCGCTTTTAAGACATATCCGCGCCTTATCTCAAGACCGAGAAAATCCTCATTGCGAAATACGGCTTGCTCTTTCCCCGCCGGTATGGCGTTGAAAATCGCTTGCAAAAGCGGATAATGGGATTCAAGAATAACGATTCGAGACAGCGAAAGCAATTCATCGGAGGTGAGATGCGCTTTGACCTTGTCAGCAAGATAGCGCATGGCCTTTGATCTGTTCTTTTCAATCCAAGGACTGGCAACGACCAAGTCCCAAACGTTCGGCGCTTCTCTCCGCAGGAATAAGCCGAATAAGCTGAGTTCACCTTTTTCCGCGGCAATTTCGTTTAGCACGGCGATTAATTTTTCGCGTTTAATAATAGGTTTGATCATAATTCCCTCAACAAAAGTTTTGCTGCTGCGATCATCGTGTGGGCTTCTTGAGAAGATGTGCTGCCAGCCAGTTTATAACGAATCTCTGGGTTCCAACTGGCAACATCCGACCATTCCTTTTCAGATTCAAACAAATTCTTGCTTTCAAAGCCAACTCGATAGCGTAGCCGCAAAGATAGACGGCGCTGTCATATCTTCCAGATTGCAGCAACAACTCGGCATCTTCCAATTTTGCCGCGAAATTTTTTGCAAATCGGTGCGGCTGATCACGGCTACTCGCCCTCGGTTATGCCACCATCTTCATTTCTTTTGCCATTTGCAACTTGCCCCTTGCTCCGTGCCCCGTTGCGAGATGCATGATCTTCTCCTGCGTCGCTTCCTCGTGCGAGAGAAGGCCAACCAATTGTCCTTCCCACATCACGCCAATGCGATCCGCGAGGCTCATCACTTCCGGCAAGTCCGAAGAGATGACGATGATGGCGCGGCCTTCGTCGGCAAGCTTGCGAATCAGCGCGTGAATCTCGCGTTTGACGCCGACGTCGATGCCCCACGTCGGTTCGTCAAAAATCAGCACGCGGCAATTGGTCGCCAGCCAGCGCGCGAGCACGACTTTCTGGCGGTTGCCGCCGCTGAGGTTGGCGACTTTCTGCGCCAGCGACGGTGTGCGAATGCGCAAGCGTTCGACGTGATCCTGCGCCATCTCTCTCACGCGCCGCCAGTTGATTTTCCAGCCGGTGCGCAATTTATCGTAACTGCTCAGCACGATATTTTCCTGCACGCTCAACCCCATGATGAGTCCCTGCCGATTGCGATCTTCCGTCAACAAACCGAGGCCGAGCGCGATGGCTTCGGCGGGCGAGCGCGGATGGATTTCTTTGCCGTCGAGAAAAACTTTTCCGGTTTGTTTGCGATCGGCGCCAAAAATCATTCTCGCGACTTCGGTGCGGCCGGAGCCGACGAGACCGGCGAAGCCGAAAATTTCACCGACGCGCAAGCTAAAGCTTACGCCACTCACCCAATCGCGGCCGAGATTTTCAATACGTAGAACTATCGGGGCGCGCGAAGAAGTATTTTCTTTTTTCTCATTCTTTTCTTCTTTCAACTCGCGGCCAACCATCCACTGCACGAGCTGCTGGCGAGTGGCGCCGGCAACGGCCGTGGTGGTGACCCACTTGCCATCGCGAAGCACGGTGAGCCGATGGCCGATTTCAAAAATCTCTTCGAGGCGATGCGAGATATAAATGATGCCGACGCCGTCACTCGTGAGCCGGCGAATGAGCACAAACAAATGCGCCAGCTCTTTGTCGGTGAGCGTCGCCGAAGGTTCGTCCATCGCAATGATCCGCGCGCGGTGATGTAAGGCCTTCGCGATCTCAACCATCTGTTGCTGCGCGACGCTGAGGCGCGCCACCGGTTGCTGCAACGGCAGCTCGACGCCGATTTGATCGAGCAACGCCCGCGCTTCGGCGTGCATTTTTTTCCAGTCAATGAACGGCGATCTGCCATTGCCGCGCCGCGGCTGATGGCCGAGCAAAATATTTTCGGCAACCGACAGCGCCGGAACGAGCTTGAAATCCTGATAAATGACGCCGATGCCGGCGGCAATCGCTTCGGCGGGATTGGCGAAATGCCGCGGCGCGCCGTTGATCCAAATCTCGCCGCTGTCGGGCTTCTCGGCGCCGGCCATGACTTTGATAAGCGTCGATTTGCCCGCGCCGTTTTCGCCGACCAGACAATGCACCTCGCCGGCGCGCAGATCGAAGCTCACCTCATCCAACGCCACCACGCCGGGGTAGCGCTTGGAGATGCGGCGGAGGGAGAGAATGTTATTGGCTGCTTCAACCAAGTTTGATTCGGTAAATTACACGTACTCGCACTCTTACTCCTACTCCTACACCTACTCTTACTCATCTTCGATTTTAAAAAGCGAGTAGGAGTAGGAGTAAGAGAAAAGTGGTAGAGTTATTGACTAATCCTAATCGTCTTCACTTCCCACGCGCCCAAATTCACCGTCAGCTTTTGTCCTGAAAGCGGCAGCGGCTTCTCGTTCCACTCGATCAGATTGACTTCGCTCACGGTTTTCGCGGCAAAAGGCAGGTTGATCGTCGCCGTTGCCGATTGGCCGGTGCTTTCGTAAATGCGCAAAATCCAATCATCATTGTCTTCGGATTTTTTGAGGCCGGAGACGATGACGCGCGACGGCTCGACGCTCAAGAAACTGTGCGCCGGCGGCAACGCGCCGCTTTGCTGCTGCATCACGCGCGCCATAAGTGGAAGATTAAATGCCGAGCCGTTTTGCGCCGCGCCGCCGCTCTTCCAATCGCCGTTATGCGTTGTGATCGACAAGGCAAAATGATGCTCGCCTTCATCGGCTTTGGGATCCGGCGAATCCGGCGAGCGCAGCGCCGTCACGCGCACGACGCCGTCCTGCACATCCGTGCCGTACTTCGAATCATTGGCGATGGTCACGCCGAATTGCTCGTTGGAAAGGTCGAGCCACTTTTGCATCAACACTTCTTCGCCGTTTGCCGGACGCTCGCTGGCGCCGAAGGGAATTTCCGCCATCAGCCGGCCGTCAAAGAGTTGAAACGGATAAATAATTTTCAGCGTTTTGTTGCGCTCGCGCCAATTTACTTTATATCGCATTTCAACGCGCGGCAATGACGCATACACCAAATACTCCTGCTCGATTTGAGAAGTGCCGTATTCGTATTTCGTCAACAACCGCGCGCGCAAGGGACCGGTTTCCAAAACAATCGGCGGCTCGAGCAAGCGCAGGCGGTCTTGGGTTCCATCATAATTAAAATTCAACGCCGAATTTTCGCCGCCTTTTTCCCCGAGAATTTGCAAACCAGCCGGCTTGTTGGCCATCCACTCGCGGTTGCGCTGATGGTCAACCCAATTCGCCAACCCGCCGCGCTCGGCGTCAATCTTGAGGCTGTAATGACTGTTGCTCATCGTCAAGCTGTCGACGTCGACCCGCGCGCGCGCCGCAAGATTCGGCTCCTCGCTGCGCCATTCCAGCCAATACACTTTGTAACCGAAAGCCGGAACTTCTTCCGGCAAAAAGAGCAGCCGGTAATGCATGCCCTGCGCCGTCGAATCCTGCTGCAAAATTTGCGCGAGCAGCCTTTTGCCGCCGGCATCGCGAAAATATGGCGCCGGCTTGATCTCGCGTTCAGCCGCCTCTTCCTGCTTTTTCCCTTTTTGAGATTTGGATTTTGCTTTTTGCTCTTTGGCGCCCACCGCGCGCCACGCGGTGCTTTTTTCTTCTTGCGATTTATAGGGCACGGTCACGCCGGCTTCAACCGCATCGGTTCGCGGCCAACTCAAGCCGTTATAAACGACGACGGGAATTTCTTCTTTATTTTGGGACTGGCTGTTGATCGCGGTTTCGAGGCGCGTCATCGCTTTGTCGAGCGCGGCTTTTGCCGTTTCAATGGCATCGCGATAGGAACGCTGCGAATAATCATAATTCGCTGCGACGCCCGTGCCATTCAAAAACGCGTGTGATTGATTGAACAACACATTGCGCCACTGCGCCGCAAGCTCGGTTTGCGGATACGTCATGCCGTAAGGCCTGGCGAAAAGTGAAAACGCTTCTGCCGCCGGCAACAACATTTCACTGCGGCGGTTGCTCCATTTGTGCCGGGCTTGGCTCGTCCAGGCGCCGGAATAAACCGCAGACAATTCCTCGCGATGACCTTTCAACTTGGGCGGTCGCGCGCCAAATTCGTGAAAGAAACGATCGACGCGGGCCATGCGCACCGTCGGCGTCATCGGACGATAGGCGAGATCCTCCGCGAGCCGAATGTCATATCCCGACGGGCCGCCGCTCTGCTCGCCGACGCCAAAAACGCGCAGCGCATTCGGCCAGTTGAATTCCTTGCGGGATTGATACGCAAAACGCCGCACATCTTTGCTGAGCCGCGAATTGAACTGATCCGGCGGCCGATAACCCAGCACGCGGCTGCCATCGATGCCCTCCCATTCAAACAAACGCATCGCTTCTCCGGGATGATAAAAAACGTAACTCGACATGCCGCTCTTTTTTAAAATTTGCGGCAAGCTCCACGCATGTCCGGCAACTTCCGGCATCCACGCGGTTTTCACCTCGACGCCGAATTTTTCCTTCAAATATCTTTTGCCGTAAAGAAATTGCCGCACCAAAGCTTCGCCGGATGGAATGTTGGCATCGCCTTCCGTCCACGTGCCGCCGAGAATTTCCCACCGCCCCTCACGCACCGCTTGTTGAATCGCCGCGAACACCGCCGGATCATCCTGCTCCATCCACCAGTACGAAAGTGCCTGGCCGTGCGAAAAATAAAAATCGGGATATTTTTCGAGATGGCGGAGGGCCTGTGAAAATGCGGCGTGGCAAAGCTCGATCGTCTCGGGATAACGCTGCAGCCAGGCGGTGTTGATTTGCGAGGTGCCGGCGAGCGTAACCTCCGGCAATTTCGCCGCCGCTTCGGGAAGTTTGGGCAAATGACTCTGCGCATCCGCGATGATGCCATTGAGCGCCGGCGGGTTGCCGTCTTGCATCGCTTCCCACATTTTTTCTTCAAACTCTTCCTGCTCGGGGAGGCGTTCGCCGCGGTTATATTGCTGCAGCAACGCCGCGGTCATCGTATAGCGGCGCAAATCGAGATGCTCGACGGTGAGATAAAGCCGCGGCCAGCCCGGCGCTTTCTCCGCAGAATCAAGCCGCGTGGAATGAACGCGCACTTCAAATCGGCCGCCGGCCGCCCCGCCATGCGGGGTGAGCGGCAGGTCGCCGGATTCGCCGCGAAATTTGTATTTGGCTTCTTTGCCGTTAATCCAAACCGTGCCTTCGGCCTGGCCGAGATCAACAGCGAGAAAAACCGGAAAGCCCGTCCATTGTTTCGGCAGCACGATCACGCGGCGAAACTCGAGGCTGCCGTTGGTCCCGCCTTGCGGGATGTCAATGCCTTCGACCGTATAGGTCCCAAAAATACGACCGAGTAAACGGCTGTCGTAACGCAGCGGCGCGATGCGGCGCACTTCGTAGCTGCCAAATTGCAGGCGCATTTGCCACGTGCCCGCCGCCCGAAATCCCGAGACAATTGTGGAAATCGGCACGCGAAAAGTCAACGGATACAACTCGCCGGCATGAAGCGCAAACTTCTGCTCGCGTCCGATCTGCATGCCGCGCCGGGCATCACGGCTTTCAGCGGACAGCAAACTGCGATTTTTAACGCGCGAACCCGCGCCGGCCGGCGCAAAAAACCGCGCCTCGCATTCGCCGAGCGGCTGTTGCTGCGGATTGAACACAACGGTTTGCAGAGCCAGCATCGGAATATTATCGCGATTGAAAATCAGATCATCCGCCAGCTCGAGCGGGCGCAGACGAATTCCCTCCGGATCGGCGCGCGGAATCGTCGTGAGGCGTTCCGGCGTTTCGGCTTGAACGATTAAATTTTCACCGCCACTAAATCGCGCCGCCAGCGACCACTCGCCGAGCTGGTTGACGACTTTGAAAAGAACGCTGTTCCAACCTTTTTGCAGCGCCACGAGCGTGGTGTCATCATCAAAGCGGAAATTGCGCCGCTCGTTACGTTGGCGCGCGAGCTGACCATTCACCCAAATCGCCAACTGCTCGTCGAAACCGGTAAGCAATTGCAGCGTGTCGAGGCGCGGGCTGTGCACATAAAGATGCGCGTACACCACGGCGCGCTCGACCGGCGACAAATCCAGCGCCGGATCGAGAAAATTCAACTCGTTCGCGGCTGCGGTTTGATAGTGCCGCCAGAATTGGCCGGCCGTCTTGAGCCCGCCGTGCGGCCGCACCGTCGCTTCGCCGCCGATGGCGTCGGTCATCAGCGCCTCGTTATCGGCCGCCGGAAACGCGCCGAGAATCAGCCACTCACGAACGTAGTTATCGGATTGCGCCTGAGCAAAGGTAAAAATTCCAAACAGCGCAACGCAGCAAGTTGCAATTTGCAAGTTGCAAAGGAGAAATCGATTTGCCACCCTACGGGCGTAGCCTTGCCACTTGCCGCGTGCTTCTTGAAATTTACCTTTTGCTGCTTGCCATTTGCTGCTTGCAACTTGCTTCTTCCATCCATTCACCTTTCCCTGTCGTGCCTCATGACGACCTGTCATTGACTTGCCTCCTGAAGAGATGTTTTATCGACGATGCCGACCGCCACAGGGAAAACCGCCGGCACTTGTTCACCACGAAAATACTGCGCGATCACGGCGATCGTTTGCTCGCCGATTTGTCGCGGATACTGCACGACGTCGGCTTTCAAGGCGCGATCGTTCAAAATCGCGTCGCGCGCTTCCGGCGTGGCATCGTAGCCGACGATGATCACGTCGCTGCGGTTGAAATCCTCCACCGCATCGAGCGCGCCCAACGCCGAATCGTCGTTGATCCCGAAAATGCCATTGAGACGCGGATGCGCTTGCAACACATCTGCCGTCGCTTGCATCGCCCGATCCCGCACGCCGTCGCCGTTGACGTCCTTGACAATCTCGATGTCCGGATATTGCGCGATGGCCTCGCGAAAACCTTGCACGCGATCCAGCACCGAGGTCACAATCGGCTGATCGATGATGGCGATCTGGCCTTTGCCGTTGAGCAGCTTGGCGAGATACTCACCGGCCAATTTGCCGCCCGCAGCATTATCCGAGGCGATGTGACATACCACTTCGCCTTCGAGCGCGGCGATATCCGCTGTGAACACCGGAATGTTCGCGGCATTGGCGGCTTTGATCGCTTTGCCGATGCCGCGCGAATCCACCGGCGTGACGATGATCGCATCGACTTTCTGCGTAATGAAATCTTCGATCTGGCTGATCTGGCGGCCGATGTCCCATTCACCGACGGTGATAATCAATTTAAAACCGTTTTGTTTGGCCGTGGCGAGCAGCGCTTCCTCCAGATCTTTATGAAACTGGTGCGCGCGCGTCAACATCGTCACACCGATTGTTTTCGAATCGGACTGCTTGTCGGATTTGGTGCAGGCGGCGAAACTAAAAATCAAAAGAACCGCTAAAACACAACCCCTCATTCGTTGCATAGATTCTTCCTTTCAAGATTGACCAAGTCTTTCTCGTAACCTTTTTCGTTATATTGACGCTCAATACGCCGCTGTCCGAGTAAAAAATGAAACTCCATCTTGCTCATCTTTGCAAGTCGGCGCGCCGGGCCGAACGACAAAATTCCCGTGGCATAACGAAATTATCGCGCCTGCCGTTCCCGCTTTCTTCGCCATAATTGCGGCAAAACAACGAAAATAAAAATCGCTATAGTGATGCCAGCCAACATTAAAATAGCAGTATTCATTTTACTCACCTCGTGTTTTAGTAAGTCTTACGACAATGAGATAAAAGCAGAACATGATAACCCAAAATAATATCCCGCCAATTATATGAAACCATCTGATGCGCCCCTCAGTCAAAGCGCTACCAAAAATCAACGCACCTGCACCAATGTTGCCAAAATCAAGAATTTTTTCACCGACTGTGCTACCTTGCTCCCTATTCAACACAAAGAATTCAGGAATAGCATTCCATATACGTGCCATCTTTTCCTCCTCCAAAATTTGTGTGATGTGGTAAATACTAACTCACACAGCTAAATATAATGAACTTTTGTGCATCATCAAAGTGCTTTTATTTAAAGACAATTGGAAACGGAAAAAATTTTACAGAACGGAATAAAAGGATGGGATTAAGTTCACCAAAAAAATAAAATAAAATCTGTGGTGGAAGGATAAATTGGGTTGAAGAAAATTTTTGTTCACCCTAAATCAAAACGGTTTCATACGACGAATTCATCTCACCGTTTGAATACAACACAAAAGATAAAATGCGGTTTGGAGGTGGGTCATTCCAGGCGCAAAGGTTTTTTGGGCCGGTTAATGATTTTCAAAAATAACGGCGCGTTCTCCAGCCGCCAGTCGCAGCAGGCCGCGCCAACTCTGTTTCCATTCGCGCGGCAGATCATCGTTGTCGAGCGAAAAGAGCCGCACAACATTTTTTAAAATCACATTTCCACCGCCGGGATCAGCAACAAATTCGAGCCGCTGCAAATCATCCGCCTCTATACCGGCCGGAAGCGGGATGGCGGTTTGGCGGGACATCGTTTTGTCGCTGCGAATGACGAGGCGAGGATACCCCAAATTCGAGGCATACTCGTTCGGATCGTTTTTGAATTTGGCAATAAAATAACCGCCGGCTTTCGTGCCCAAGGTTTCAGGTTCGGCAATAAATTGAAGATAAAGGTAACGCCGCAAATCCGCGATGCGCGTCGTGTCCGTCGGATGCGGGTTCAAATGTTGTTCGCGGCGCGCCTCTTTCGCGCTCACCCGCCACGTCCACGGCGCGTCCAGCATCACGCTTTCTCGCATGCCGTCGGGCGGAATCGCAAAAATCGGCGGCAGCGCAAAACGCAGTTGCGTCGTCAAGGAATCGGAAAACATGTTGTTCAACGTCGCCACTTGCAGCGCCGGCTGCTCGTTTTCAAAACCGCCGAGGTAAGAAAATTCCTGATGATTCTTTCCTTGAAAGAAATCGCGCCGGCGCTGGCCGCTTGCTTCCAACTCCACGCGATACGCCCATTCGATGTCGGTGTAACCTCCCCACAAATGCAGCAAGCCCGGCGGCGGGGTGCCGCCGTTCTCGTTGCTAAAAAAGACGGTATATTTCAGCTCTTGCCCGGAAGACAACTCGCGGATTTCATAAGCCATGAGCAGCGGCACATCGGAAAATCGCATATCGGGATCGAGCCAATTGCCGTGCGCGTCTCCCGTCTTGCCGTTGCGGCGAGAGCGGCCAAAAATGATCGGCGCGTGAGCGAGCACAGGATAAAACGAATGGTCGGCATAATAAACCTCCACGCGCGCGTGGTGGAGTTTAAGGCCGGCGTTGGCTGAATCGGCGCGTTGCAGCGTCAATTCATGTTGCCCGGCGGTGAGAAAACCGAGATGAACGGAATACGTGTGGCCGGCTTTGGAACGCCCCATGAAAGTCACCAGATGCGAGGCCAAACGTTCGTCAACCGTCA
>Ga0073934_10003220_pt1 | contig 30843 bp, 23 predicted proteins | sample LarsenN4metaG_FD_76834 | JGI IMG/M metagenome (GOLD analysis project Ga0073934, IMG submission 76834) | Hot spring sediment bacterial and archeal communities from British Columbia, Canada, to study Microbial Dark Matter (Phase II) - Larsen... ...
CTCGCTCCGGGGTTCGCGACCTTCGTTCCGGGGTTCGCGACCTTCGTTCCGGGGTTCGCGACCTTCGTTCCGGGGTTCGCGACCTTCGTTCCGGGGTTCGCGACCTTCGTTCCGGGGTTCGCGACCCTCACTCCGGGGTTCGCGACCTCCCCAATGCTCGACGAGCACGCTGCGGTCGGCCCTCCCCAGCTTGTGACAATTTGTCACTTGCCAGCGACGGGCGCCACCGCCGCGATCGCCTCCTTGCACCAGCCCGCCCCGTGGTGACCGGGATGCCGCCCGGCCCTCTTTGTGACACTTTGTCACTTGGGGGCTGGTCGCTCGGCGACGATCGGCGTCCTCGGCCGACCTGTCTGCAGTGCGCTGCTGCCAGGTGCAGCTCAGCTCGGTCGCGTCCTGGCTCGGCGTCCTCGGCCGACCTGTCTGCAGTGCGCTGCTGCCAGGTGCAGCTCAGCTCGGTCGCGTCCTGGCTCGCCGTGCTCGGCCGACCTGTCTGCAGTGCGCTGCTGCCAGGTGCAGCTCCGCTCGGTCGCGTCCTGGCTCGGCGTCCTCGGCCGACCTGTCCGCAGTGCGTGCTGAGAGGCTGTCGCTCGTCTGCGAGCATCCTCCGGCCGCAGCCTTGTGACAGCTTGCTACTTGGCCAGGGCGTCCGCCGCCCAGCCCTCCAGCTCGACTCGCTCCACCCGCCGCCACCCGGGCACGGCGGGCGTCTCGTGAGCCCGGTAGCCGGACGTGATCGCGGCGCGCGCGGCAACCCGCGCGAGGAGCGCCTCGACGGTGCGGAGCTCGATGTTGGCCACGACCGTATCGACCGCGGGGAGGGCGTCTTCGCGGATGTCTGCCCGCGCCACCTCCACCGGCAGGCCGTTCCGCCGCGCCGTCTGCCGGGCCGCGGCGACGGCAACGGGGTCGGAGTCGAACGCGTACACGGGGGCGAAGCCCAACCTGGCGGCAGCTGCGGCGAGCACGCCGGAGCCGCAGCCCGCATCGAGCAGGCTTCCTCGCGGCAGCCGGGCGAGGAGCTCGAGGCACGCGCGCGTCGTCGGATGCGCGCCGGTGCCGAAAGCCCGGCCTGGATCGACCACGACGGCGAGCTCCCCGCGGGGTGGCCGCTCCCAGGGAGGGCCGATCCAGAGCCCGCCGGCCCGCACCGGCCGGTGGAAGGCGCGCCAGGCGTCCTCCCAGCCCGGCTCGACGGGCGAGGCCGAGACGGCCGCGAAAGCCGCCCGCAGCCGCTACTCTCCCGCCGAGTCCGTGTAGACGGCGAGCTCGAGCGCGCCCGCCGCTTCGCGCTCCTCGAAGCCCTCGGGCACCAGCTCCAGCAGACGAGCACGCGCAGCCTCCGCCTCGCCCGCCGGGACGAGGATCGCGACGCGACGGAGCCCGTTCAGCGGAGCGCGCTTCTCAGGCGACGGAAGAAGCCGTCCTCCGGCTGCCCGTCGCCCGACCGCCGGTACTGCTGGGGTTCGACCGTCTGGGCGAAGGCCTGAAGCAGTCGGCGCTGCTCCTCGTCGAGCCCGGTCGGGATGGCGACGTCCAGCCGCACGTAGAGGTCACCCCGGCGCGAGCCGTTCAGGGAGGGCATACCGTGGCCCTCGAGCACGAGCACCTCGCCCGGTTGAGTGCCGGGTGGCACCTCGACCTCGACCTCGCCGGCCGGGGAGGGCACGGGCACCTTGGCGCCGAGCGCGGCGTCAGTCATGCTCAGCTGCAGCGCGGTGTGCAGGTCGTCGCCGTCACGGACGAAGCGGGGATCCGGCCGCACGCGGACGAGGACGAAGGCGTGGCCGGAGTCGCCGCCTCGCCGGCCCGAGTGTCCCTCGCCGCGAATGCGGATCCGCTGGCCGTCGTGGATCCCGGGGGGTACGTCCACCTCAAGCGTGCGCTGGACGACAACACGCCCCTCTCCCCGGCAGGCGGTGCAGGGAGACTCGAGCACGCGCCCCGCTCCGCCGCAGTCGGTGCAGGTGCGCTCGTGGACGAAGCTGCCGAACACGTTCCTGGAGACACGGCGCACTGCCCCCACCCCGCCGCAGGTGGCGCACGTCCGCATGCCGGTCCCGGGCTCCGCGCCCGTGGCACCGCAACGCTCGCAGGGGGCGGCGACCTCCACCGGGACGGCGACGGTGGTGCCCGCGTAGGCGTCCTCGAGGCTGATCTCGACCACGGCTTGCACGTCGCCTCCGCGCGTCGAGCGCCGGCGGCGGGGGGTCATGCCGGCAAAGAGGTCGTCGCCGAGGAAGGCCGCGAAGAGGTCGGCGAGCGTCCCGAAGTCGCCGTACGTCGGCTGGAAGCCACCGCGGCGGAGGCCCGCATGCCCGTAGCGGTCGTAGGTCGACCTGCGCTCCGGATCGGAGAGGACCTCGTACGCCTCGACTACCTCCTTGAAGCGCGCCTCGGCGTCCGGATCGTCGGACACGTCGGGGTGCAGCTCACGCGCTCGGGCCCGGAAAGCGCGCTTGATCGCGGCCTCGTCGGCGTCGCGTGGGACGCCGAGCAACTCGTAGTAGTCCCGCTCTGCCGTCGCCATCGACCGGGCGCTCAGGCCTCCTCGTACACGTCCTCGACGAACCGCGAGAGCTCGACGGCGGCGGCACGGACGATGCGAATGGCCTTCTCGTAATCCATCCGGAGCGGCCCGATCAGGCCCACTGCGCCGAGGGTGGTCGAGCGGATCCCGTACGTCGCCCCCACGAGGGAGACGTCGTGAACCGCGTCGCCGCCCACTTCCGGTCCGACCCGGACAACCGGGCGGCGAGGCTCGAGCGCCTCGCTGACCAGCTCCAGCACCGCTGCGCGCCGCTCGAGCAGCTCGAGCAGACGCATCACCGCCTCCACCTCCTCGGCGCGGGCCTCCTCGAGCAGCCCCGCAGTACCGCCCACGTACACCTCCGGCCCTTCCTCGGCGCCCACCTCCAGCACCGCCGGGCTGATGCGGGCGAGGAAGGCACGCTCCTGAGGGCCGAGCTCGGACGCTTCGAGCCGACGCCGGACCGCGCTCGTGCCGAGCCGCGCCCCGACCAGCGTCTCGTTCAGGTAGGCGGCGGCCCAGGCCACGAGCCCGGGGTCGGCAGGCTCCTCGAGCCGGAAGACGCGCTTCGTCACCCCGCCCGTGGACGTGATCACGACCACCATCACCGCCGTGGGTTGGAGCGCGAGCACCTCGATGTGCCGGATCGTGGCCGTCTCCAGCGACGGGGCCGAGACGAGGGCGAGCAGCCGCGTCGTCCGCGAGAGCATCTCGGTCGTCGCGCGCAGGGCCTCCTCGACCTCGTCGCGCATCGAGCGCAGATCGACTCCCAACACCTCGGGACGGCCCTCGAGCGTGTCCACCAGCTCCTCCGCATACAGCCGGTAGCCGCGTTCGGTCGGGACGCGCCCTGCCGAGGTGTGCGGATGCGTCAGCAGGCCGAGCGACTCGAGCTCGGCCAGCTCGCTCCGCACGGTCGAGGGCGAGACTCGCATCCTGGCCCGCTCGACGAGCGCCCGGGAGCCGACCGGCTGGCCGGTGGCGACGTACTCCTCCACCACGCGGCGGAGGATCTCGCGCTTCCGTGCGGAGAGCTGCATACCAGGTCCGATGGTAGCCCGGCCGGCCCACGCAGCCTTGCCATCCGCCGGAATGCGGGCAGAATACGCACGGGAACGATCGGGGGGAGAGAGGTGACGGGAGAGGGGCCCGCTGCCGGAGAGCACCATCCGCACGAGCGCGGACAGGTGGTCGTGCTCGTCGCCCTGCTCCTGCCGGTGCTGCTCGGCCTCGGCCTGATCGTGATCACGGTCGGGAACTGGTTCGTGCACGCCCGTCACCTGCAGACCAAGGTGGACGCGGCGGCGCTCGCGGGCGGCGGCGTCTGGGGCTTCCCGTGCGGGCCCGACGTGGACGCGCGGATCGAGAGCCTGGCGAGGACGTTCGTCGGCCCCCACACGGCGGCGACCGGCACCGTCTACGCGGGCGGCTTCAACCCTCAGGTCGGTGGCGTCCGGGCCGACCAAGTCTTCGTCGCCCTGAACCAGGCGGCCTGGTGGAGCGGCGCCTTCGCGGCCGGGGACTTCACCGACCCGGCGGGCTCGGTCTGCGAGGCGAAAGTCCTCGACGTCAAGGCGACCGAGAACGACACCCCCCTCGTCTTCGGCCTCCTCCCCTTCTGGCCCGACATCAAGCGCAAGGCCCGAGTAGAGATCCAGGAGGTCGAGGGTCTCACGGGCCTCCTCCCGATCGCCGTGCGGCTCCCGCAACCCCTGAGTGCGGCTGCCGCCTTCTACGACGAGGCGACGCGGAGGATCCTCGACGTCGAGCCTTTCCGCCAGGTCTGCACGCAGGCCGTCCCGAGCTGTCTCTTCGGCGTCCCTCCGGGTCTCGCGCAGTGGACGACCGAACCGGCCCCAGGCTCGAGCGACTCGTGGGCCGTCGTCGACGTCGCCCCGACGACCGGCGTCGTCGTCGCGACCAGCTTCCGCCCCGCCTGCGGCACGGGGACACCGCCCGCCGGTCAGCCCTGCCTCGACGGGAGCGGCTGGGCTGGCCGCTCGATCGACGACTTCTGCCGCCAGGCAAGCGGCGTCGTCCAGTGCTACGACGCGGACGGGAGCGGGAGCACCCAGACGGTGCGCTCCGGCGTGCACTTCATCCGCGGGTACGGATCGGGCGCCACTGGCACCGGGCCGCCGCAGGTGCGGAACGTCGTCCTCGACAGCACCCCTGCCCCCAGTTGCGGCGCCTACTTCAACGCCGTCCCACGCCAGTGCTCCGCACGGCTGAGCGTCGAGCTCGACCTCGGCGAGCTGCTCGGGAGCTACCCGCCGCCGGCCGGGAACACAGCGCCCCTGAAGGCGTCCGACGTCCAGGTCCGGTACCGGCTCGTCCGCGCGGACGGCACTTCGTTCTGCAATTACGGGAGCACCTGCAACCTCCTCCCGCCGAACCCCGACGCGACTGGCTCCGCCGTCCGGTTCTGGACGACCGGCGACGCCTCGTCGCCGCACCTGCCCCTCCGCGCCGGCTCGCAGGGCAACGCGGTCGCGCTCGAGATCCGGGTCCGCAACGCGGTCAACGCCAGTAATCCCGCGTGCGCAGGATCGAGCTTCGACGACGCCTGCCGCTGGTACCACACCGCGACGGCAATCTCGACGAGCGTGCCTCCGACGGACGCCGAGATCCTCGCCGCGCCCATCCAGCGCTCGTTCATGGGCGACCTCGATCGCACGGGCCCCGTCAAGTGGCTGCGGCTGACGGTCGACCAGGACTGCGACCTGGGGACGCTCTCCGATCGCGTCATCGGCGGCGACCCCACCACGGGCGCCGACGCCGCCAGTCAGCCGGCCGGGAGCCGCCGCTGCTACGTCGTCGACCTGGGTATGGCCGGAGGGCTCGCCCGCGATCAGGACGAGCCGCCGATCGCGCTCAACCTGGGGAGTGGCTCGAGCCAGCGCGCGCTCATCGACTGCGACCCGACCATTCCGAACCTGAAGTCGGAGATCGTCTCCGGCTGCCGGTGGCCGTCGTACGCAGCCAACAAGTTCGACACCGCGCCGCTCTGCCCGGGAACGGCGGGGTTCTTCGACGTACCGAAGCCGGCCCCCTTCGACGCCTGGCCCCCCTTCCGCTGCGTCCTGACGCAGACGACGGCGGCAGCCAACCAGATCGTCCAGGGGTTCAACGAGCGCATCTTCGGCGACGCCAACAACCCCCGCTGCCCGAGCGACCTCGCCGGGCAGTGGGTGCGTGGCCGCAACTACTGGCACCGTGACAACAACGACTACGACCAGCCCACGTTCGCTTGGGACGGCGACACGCCCGGCAACAGGACGGACGACTGGGGCAACGAGCTGCGCGACGACGACCCCCGGCTCGTCACCCTCTTCTTCACCACGTACGACTCGTTCGCTTCGCCCGGGAACGAGGTGTACCCCGTCGTCGGCTTCGGCAACTTCTACGTCACCGGGTACGGACGGACGCAGAACGGCAGCTGGCAGGGCGGCGGCCCCGACGACCCCTGCTCGGAGGGCAACGACGGCGACCTCACCAACGGCAACGGGAACGAGCCCCCGCCCGACCTCGACTTCTCGCGGAACACGACCTGGGTCTGGGGCCACTTCGTGAACGACGTCCAGCCGAGCCCGTTCACGACAGGCGGCTCCGGCGTGCTCTGCAATCCAGGAGCGAGCTTCCAGCCCTGCGTCGCCGTTCTCGTCGAGTAGCGCCCGCCGTGGCCCGGCTCAGGAGGGCGCGAGCGCGAGCAACTCCGCCGTCACCCCACCGCCGAGGAAGCGTCCCCGGCGGGTGAGCGCGATCGTCCCGGCGCCGCCGGCGCCGGCGCCGGCACCGCCGAGCTGGACCAGATCTCTCGCCGCTAGCCGCTCCGCGGCGCTCCGATCGAGCGCGCCCGCCACGTCCGAGAGCGGCAGCGGCTCGTCGAGCCGGAGCCCGAGCATGAGACGCTCGCGCAGGCGGATCGGGCCGTCCAGCCACTCCAGCTCGCGGGGTGGCGGGCCCCCGGCGCGAAGGCTGGCCAGGTAGCTCCCGAGGCGGCGGGTGTTCCGCCTGCGTACGCCGTCGATGGTGGAGACCGCGCCGATTCCGAGTCCGAGGTAGTCGCGTCCGCGCCAGTAGGCCAGGTTGTGCCGAGCGCGCAGATCGCGCCCGCCGGCACGGACCGGCTCGAGGCAGAAGCTGGCGGTCTCGTACCAGCGGTAGCCGGCGGACGTGAGCACCTCGACGACCCGCTCGAAGTGTCCCTCCAGCGCCTCGGACTGCCGCGCCAGCTCCTCCCCGTAGGCGTGGGTGAAGCGCGTGCCCGGCTTCGCCTCGAGCTCGTAGCAGGAGAGGTGCTCGGGCTCGAGCGCGAGCGCGGCGGCGAGGTCGCCCTCGAGGTCGGCGGCGCTCTGGCCGGGGATCCCGTAGAGAAGGTCGAGGGAGATGTTGTCGAATCCGGCATCACGGAGAAGGTACACCGCCCGCCGGACGTCATCCGGTCCGGCCCGCCGCTCCAGCACGGTCAGCAGGTGCGGCTGGAAGCTCTGCGCCCCCAGCGAGAGGCGGGTGACGCCACCCGCCCGCAGCAGGCGGGCGAGGGCCGGCGTGACCGTCTCCGGGTTCGCCTCCACGGTCACCTCACCCGCAGCCGGCAGCGCGGCGAGGAGCCGCGCCAGCTCCCGAGGCTCGGTGAAGGTGGGCGTGCCCCCGCCAAGGAAGACCGTCTCCAGGGGCTCGGCGAGGAGCGAGCGCTCCGAGGCCAGCTCGGCGAGCAGCGCGTCGACGTAGGCGCGGTGCTGCTCGGAGCGCCCGACGACCGTTACGAAGTCGCAGTAGCCGCAGCGGTGCGCGCAGAAGGGCAGGTGGAGGTAGAGGTGCCGGACGGCGCCCATCCGCTACCGCCTCCGCTCCGCGTCCAGGTTGAGCACGGCCAGGAACGCCTCCTGCGGTACCTCGACCCCGCCCACCTGCTTCATCCGCTTCTTCCCCTTCTTCTGGCGCTCGAGCAGCTTGCGCTTGCGCGTGATGTCGCCGCCGTAGCACTTGGCGAGCACGTCCTTGCGCTTGGCCTTGATCGTCTCGCGCGCGATCACCCGCGAGCCGATCGCGGCCTGCACGGCGACGTCGAAGAGCTGGCGCGGGATCTCCTGGCGCAGGCGCTCGACGAGCTGGCGGCCGCGCTCGTAGGCAGCATCCCGGTGGACGATGAGCGAGAGCGCGTCCACCCGCTCGCCCGCGACCAGGATGTCCACGCGCGTGAGATCGCCGGGCCTGAAGCCCGCGAGGTCGTAGTCGAAGCTCGCGTAGCCGCGCGTCCTCGATTTGAGCTGGTCGTAGAAGTCGAGCACGATCTCGCCCAGGGGCAGCTCGGCCGAGAGGAGCACCCGGCCCTCGCTCAGGTACTCGAGGTGGTCGAAGACACCGCGGCGCTCGCTGACGAGCTCCATGACCGGGCCCACGTAGTCCTTGGGGACGATGATCGACGCCTTGACGTACGGCTCCTCGATGAGCTCGACCTCGCGCGGCAGCTCGGCCGGGTTGTGGACCTCGACGACGGCTCCGCCGCGCGTGGTCGCGCGGTAGGCGACGGTGGGAGCCGTGATCAGGAGGTCGAGGTCGAACTCGCGCTCGAGCCGCTCGCGGACGATCTCCATGTGCAGGAGGCCGAGGAAGCCGCAGCGGAAGCCGAAGCCGAGCGCCTGGGACGTCTCGGGCTCGTACGAGAGGGAGGCGTCGTTGAGCTTCAGCTTCTCGAGCGCGTCGCGCAGGGCCGGGTAGTCGTCGGAGTCGGTCGGGAAGATGCCGGCGAAGACCATCGGCTTCACGTCCCGGTAGCCGGGGAGCGGCTCGGCGGCCGGCCGGCGGCGCGAGGTCAGGGTGTCCCCCACGCGCAGGCGGGAGACGTCCTTGAGCCCCGTCACCACGTACCCGACCTCGCCCGCGCCGAGCGCGTCCACCGGCACCCGTGCCGGCGACATCACCCCCAGCTCCTCGGCCTCGAAGAGGGTGCCCTGCGCCATCGCCCGCAGCCCCTCCCCGCTCTGGAAGCGCCCGTCCACGACCCGCACGAAGGCGATCACGCCCCGGTACTGGTCGTAGGAGGAGTCGAAGACGAGCGCCCGCGCGGGTGCGTCCGGGTCACCTGCGGGGGCGGGGATGCGCTCGACGATCGCGTCCAGGACCTCGGGCACCCCCTCCCCCGTCTTGGCCGAGATCCGCAGCACGCGCTCGGGTGGCTCGCCGAGCAGCTCGGCCAGCTCGGCCGCCGCGCCCTCGGGGTCTGCGGCGGGCAGGTCGATCTTGTTCACCACGGGGACGATCTCGAGCGCGCCCTCGAGCGCGAGGTACGCGTTGGCGAGCGTCTGCGCCTGGATGCCCTGGGCCGCGTCGACGAGCAGGAGCGCGCCCTCGCAGGCCTGCAGCGAGCGGGAGACCTCGTAGGTGAAGTCGACGTGGCCCGGCGTGTCGATCAGGTTCAGCTCGTGGCCGCGCCAGCGCACGCGCACAGCCTGCGCCTTGATCGTGATCCCGCGCTCACGCTCGAGCTCCATCGAGTCGAGCAGCTGCTCGCGCATCTCGCGCGCGGAGACGGCGCCGGTCAGCTCGAGGATGCGGTCGGCGAGCGTCGACTTGCCGTGGTCGATGTGCGCGATGATCGCGAAGTTGCGGATCCGCTCCTGCTCCATAGGCGCTCAGCGCCCGCCGGGCGACTCCGGGCGCCGGGGCCGCAACAGTAGCAGCGCCTCGAGCTCGCGCAGCCCGAGCGCCCGGGCGGCCGCGGCGTACACGAGCCCGGCCGTGCCGAGCCCGGCCCCGAGCGCGACGAGCTGGGCGGCGAGGCCGCGCCCGAGGACGGCGTCGAGCGCCCACCAGCCGCCGAGCCCCGCCCCCGCCGCGAGCGCGCCCGCCGCCCCGATCGCGAGCACGGCCCCGAGCGTGCGCCCGACCTGCGCGAGCCCGAGCCGCCGCCGCATGAGCACGAGCAGGGCGCTCGCCGCGGCGACGTTGACGAGAGAGGTGGCGAGCGGGATCCCCCAGATCCCCAGGCGGTAGAGGGCGGCGTCGAGCGCCGCGTTCAGCCCCACGGCTCCGAGCGCGACCGCGGTCGGGATCCAGTTCGACTGCAGGGCGTAGAAGCTCCGGTTGAGGATGAGCATCCAGCCGGCGAAGACGAGCCCGAGGGAGAAGGCTTGCAGGCAGTCGGCGACGACGGTCGTGTCCTGCGGCGTGAACTCCCCCCGCTCGTAGACGAGCCGCACGATCGGCTCCGCGAGCGCGATCGAGACGAGCCCCGCAGGGAAGAGCAGGAAGGCGATCTGGCGCAGACCGCCGTCGAGCGCCCGCCGGAGCCCGGCCCCGTCCTCGCGCGCGGCGAGGCGGGCGAGCGTGGGGAAGAGCACGGTCGTGACCGCGACCGCGAACATGCCCTGGGGCAGCATGTAGAGGCGGAAGGCCTTGTCGATCGCGGTCGGCGCCAGCTCCGGGTCGAGAAAGCGCGACGCGAACAGGGTGTCGACGAGGAAGTTGACGTTGACGAGGCCGATCGTGAGCGTGACCGGAAGCATCAGCGAGACCACGCGCCGGACGGCGGGGTCGCGCCAGTCGAGCACGAGCGTCAGCCTGCCGTCGAGCCGCCGCAGCCAGGGAACGGGGAGCAGGAGCTGGACGAGGGTCCCGAGCACGACCACCCCCGCGTACAGGTAGAGCTCCGCGCTCTCCCCCTCGACCTGGGGCACGCCGAGCGCGATCCCGAGCACGATGACCAGGTTCCAGGCGACGGGGGCGAGCGCGGGAAGAGCGAAGTGCTGGTACGTGTTGAGGACGCCGACGACGATCCCGGATAGCCCGAGCAGCAGCACGATCGGGAAGAGCACGCGAGAGAGGCCGACGGCGAGGGCGGCATCGCCGCCGGGGTCGCCGAAGGGTCGGATCAGCAGCGGAGCGAGCAGGACGAAGAGGGCGGTCACGCCGCCGAGCACGAGCAGCGTCAGCCAGAAGAGCGTCGACGCCACCCGCCACGCGCGGGCCCGCTGCCCGCGCTCGAGCAGCTCGCTGAAAACCGGGACGAACGCGCCGGAGAGAGCGGCATCCGCGACCAGCGCGCGCACGAGGTTCGGGATCTGGATGGCGACGGTGAAGGCGTTGATCCGGCCGGAGACGCCGAAGAAGTAGGCGCTCACCATCTCCCGGACGAGCCCGAGCGCGCGCGAGACGGCGGTCGCGAGCGCGAACGCGGCGGTCGAGCGCGCGAGCCGGCGGCGCTCCCCGCGCAGGGCGTCAGGAGGGGGTGAGAGGGTGTCAGGGGGCTCTGTCACGCGGCTGACCGGGCGCGGGGTCGGAAGGCATCATCGCCCCTGGGCCGGGGCGGCAGCGCCGCCAGGAATCGCGAGGCGCCGCGCAGCCGGCACCGGGGTCTCCGCTCCGCGGGCCCGGGCCGCCCCGGCGGGAGGCTCGTCCGCTCCATGTCGAAAGCGATTCTCCCAGCGGGTCCTGCTACCATCGCGGCGCCCGCCGTCCGCGGGCGTTTCCTCGCATGGCGAACATCAAGCAGCAGCGCAAGCGGGTGCGGATCCAGGCGCGCCAGCGCCTCGAGAACCTGCGCTACCGCTCCACGATCAAGACGCTGACGAAGCGGCTCCAAGCCGCGGTCGCCGAGGGTGACCCCGAACGCATCGCCGTCGAGCACCGCGCCCTCGTGCAGCTCATCGACCGCGCCGCCGCCCGCGGCGCGCTCCACCGCAACACCGCCGCCCGCAAGAAGTCCCAGGCGGCGAGGCTTGCTGCCCGCGCCGGCTCGTAGCGGTCGCGCCCGCGCCGGCTCGTCGCGGTCGGCGCGGATCGGCGAGGTCCGGCGAGGCTCAGGCCCGGCTGGCAGGGGCGCCGGAACGCCGGGTCAGCTCGACGAGCGTCCGCTGCAGCTCGAGGTCCGGCGCCAGCCTGCTCTGCCCTTTGAGGGCCCCGTCGAGGCGGGCCAGGGCCACGACCGCGGCGCGTAGCTCCTCCTCGGCGAGCCCGTCTGCCTGGGCGTAGAGCCGTGTGGCGTAGAACGGATGCAGGCGGAGGCGCCCGGCGGCCTGGGCGGCCGCCACGCCCTCGGCTTGGAGCTGCTTGACGGACCGCAGCCGCCCCAAGTGCGCGCCGAGCGCAGCGGCCAGCCGGGCCGCCGTGTCGCGGCGCGTCCTCGGCTCGCGCTCGAAGATCCGCTCGCTGGCCGCGAGTGCCCGGGCCGTATCGTGCGCGGTCCAGGCGTCCGTGAGGGCGAAGATCGGGTCCTCCGCGACGGGAGCTGCGAGCGCCTCCACCTCGCGCTCGCCCACCGGCTCGCCTGCCGCCCAGGTCGCAAGCTTGTCGACCTCGGCCGCGAGCGCGTGCAGATCGGTGCCGACGATCTGGATCAAAGCCGCGCAGGCATCGGGCTCGGCGCGGACGCCGGCGCGCCGGAACCGCTCCATCACCCAGCTTTGCAGCTTCTTCCTCGGAACGCGGTACTCGAGCACGTCCCCCGCTCGGGCACACGCCTTCCAGAGCGCCGACCCCGCCTTCAGCTCCTCCGCGACGAGCGCGAGCACGGTGGCCGGTGCGGGCGCCTGCAGGTAGGCGCTCACCGCCTCCACGTCGGCGGCCTTCCAGCCCCCCTTGCGACGGCCGTCGGCGTCGCGGCGCCCGTCCACCTCCGTGACCACGACGAGCCGGGCATCCCCGAACAGGCTGCCGGTGTTGCAGAGCGCGACCGCCGCCGCTCCCGCCGTCTCGAGCGCGCTCACGACCTCGACCGCCTCGGGTGCGAAGTGGCCCCGGAGCCGAACGAGCGCGGTGTCGATCTTGGGCCGGTCGTCCCCGGTGAGCAGGTAGACCGGCTTGGACGGCGCCTCGGCCATGGTCTTTCAACCCTACCCCTCCGTCCGGACCCGCAGGCTGGCGCCGTCCGACTCGATCACCACCTGCCCGTCCCGATCGGTGCGGTAGACGGCGAGCCCCGGGACGGCGGCGAGCGCGGCCAGCGTCTCCGGCCGGGGGTGGCCGTACTCGTTCCCGCGCCCGGCGGACACTACCGCCACCCGCGGGCGGAGCTGCTCGAGCTCCTCGTCCAGACCGGGATCGGCCGAGCCGTGGTGGGCGACCTTCAGCACCTCGACCGGCGGCAGCGCCAGCCGGGCGGTCACGTCCGACTCGGCGTCGGCCGGAAGCAAGACGTCCGTCTCCCCGAACGAGGCGAGCAGGACGGTCGCGTTCAGGTTGGGGTCCTCCGAGGGCAGGCCCGGACCAGGGGGCCAGAGGACACGGAACACGAGGCCGCCGGCCCGGTACTCGGCGCCGGCGCGGACGGTGCGGACGGGGACGCCTCGGGCACGCGCGGCGGCGATCGCCTCCTCCCGCTCGGGCCCGGTCGCCGCGAGGCCGGGGTCGAGGACGGCGCCGACCCGCAGGCGGCGCAGGACCGCCGCCGCGCCGCCCACGTGGTCGCGCTGGGGGTGCGTGAGCACGAGTGCCGAGAGGGAGCGGATCCCCATCCCCAAGAGCTGGCCGGCGACGTCCGCCTCCGGGGGCCCCTGGTCGACCAGGATGCGCGCGGTGGCCGTCTCGAGCAGGACGGCATCGCCTTGGCCGACGTCGAGCACCGTGACCCGCAGCCCGTCCGGCGGGTGCCACGCGGGAGCCGGCCGGAGCCACCACCAGCCCGCGAGGAAGCTGAGAACGAGGACGGCGGCGAGGGCCGGCAGGGCGCGAATGCGGAGGCCGCCTCGGGGAGGCGCGTACCGGCAGACGATGGCGACGGCTCCCGCGGCGAGGGCGACCGCCACCGCCGTGCGCGGCCCGACCTGGGCGCCCGGCAGCGCGGCGAAGAGGCTCGCGACGAGCTCGAGCCAAGAGGCGGCGAGCCCCGCCAGCCAGGCAAGTGCGGCCCCGGCGCCGGGTGAGAGCGGGCTCGCGGCCGCGGCGAGGAGGCCGAACCCGAGAGCGAGCGGCGCAGCGGGAAACGCGAGCGCGTTGGCGGGCACCGTGTAGACCGGCGCCTGCCCGAAGCGGGCGAGGACGATGGGAGCGGTGGCGAGGCCGCAGACGGTGGAGACGGCGACGGCGTCCAGGACGAGCGGCGGAGCCGGCAGGGGCTCGAGCCACGCGCGTCCCCGCTGCGCCCACAGGAAGATGGCAGCCACGGCGGCGAACGAGAGCTGGAAGCCGGGCTCGAGCAGCGTCGCCGGCGTCCAGGCGAGCAGGACGAGGGCACCGACCGCCAGGAAGTGCCAGCGGTCGCGCGGCCGGCCGGCGAGCCAGGCAAGCGAGGCGAGCGCGCCTGCGACGCCGGCCCGGACGACAGACGGCTGCCAGCCCACCGCGAGCACGTACGCGCCGATCGCGAGCAGGATCAGCAGCTCCCGCAGGACGCGCGGGACCCGCAGGAGCCAGCAGAGCCCGAGGACGCCGCCGGCAAGGAAGGCCACGTTCTGGCCCGAGACGGCGAGCAGGTGGTAGAGACCGGAGGCGCGGAACCGCTCCCGGAGCGCGGCGGACAGGCCCTCGTCCTCACCGAGGACGACGCCGAGGACGACGGCTCGCCGCTCGCCGCTCGTGCCCAGACGGACCGCGCCCTCCACCCGGTCGCGCAACCGGTCACCGAGGCCTGCGAGACCACCCCGGAGCCCGCGCAGCCGCCAGCCGCTGGCCCGCAGGACGACGTGGATCCCCTGGCGCGCCAGCCAGCGCCGCTCGTCGAAGCCGTCCTTCGGCGGGCGGGGCTCGCCCACGCGGACGACCGCGTCCAGGATCGCTCCCCGCGGCGGTGAGCGCCCGAGCGGGAGGACGAGCAGGACGCGCTCGTGCACGTGCACTCCCCGGAACGAGCGCACCTCGGCCGGCACGCGCAGCGACCAGGGACTCCGTCGTACCGGGCCGGTGACGACCAGCTCCGCGGCGCCGCGCTCCCCGACCGCCGGCGCGAGCAGGCTCCCCTCCAGAGCCGCGAGGCGGAGCGAGCCCCACCAGAGCCCGCCGACGGCGAGCGCGACCCCGAGCGCGACGAGCCGGGCTCGGCCGTCGAGGACGAGGAGGGCGATCCCGCTCACCCCGAGCACCGCACCGCCAGCGAGCGGGCCGATGGCAACGACGTTCGAGAGGGCCAGGCCGGCGCAGGCCGAGCCGGCGAGCAGCGCCGGCCAGTGGTGCTCGAGCGCTCGCCTCACGGGGTCACGAGGTCGCGCAGCTGCTCGATCCGGGCCGGGCCGATGCCAGGCACCGCGTCGAGGTCGTCCACCGAGCGGAACGGCCCGTGCGCGGTCCGGTAGTCGATGATCCGCTGCGCGGTGACCGGCCCCACCCCGGGGAGCTGGTCGAGCTCCTCCGCCGTCGCCGAGGACAGGCTCGGCCTGTGCCCGCCTGCCGTCGCGGCCGAGGCGGAGGGAGCCGCGGCCTCCGCGAGCCGGGGCGGGACGAGGACCTGCGTCCCGTCCACGAGCGGAGCGGCCAGGTTGAGCGCGGCGAGATCGGCATTCCGCGCCGCGCCCCCGGCGCGGGCCACCGCATCTGCCACCCGCGCCCCCTCCCGCAGGCGGTAGAGGCCAGGCCTGCGTACCGCTCCGACCACGTGGACGACGAGCGCCCGCCGTTCGGAGGGCGCGGCAGCGACCTGCTCGAGGGGAGCGGCCGCCTGCGCGGCCGGCTCCACCCCGCCCGCGGCGCCCACTCGAGCCAAGCGGTGACCGCCGAGGGCGAGCAGGGCGAGGAGCGCGCAGGCGAGAGCGAGGGCACTCGAGCGGGAGATGGAGAAGGGCATGGCCCCATGCTGGCGGGCAACCCGTCACAGGTGGGTCACGCCTTCGTGCCAAGAGCATGCCGAAGTGCGCCGCAGCCGCGCCGGGTGCGCGACCCCAGGCGTGCGCACGCCGCGGGAGGAGCCAAAAGCGGCCGGGCGACGTGGCGGACGGAAGCGAGCCGCCCCGGCTGCGCTCAGGTGACGAAGTTGACGAGCTTGCCGGGGACGACGATCGTGCGCGTCGCCTCGCCGCCGTCGAGGTAGGCCTGGACGCGCTCGGAGGCGCGGGCGAGCGCGACCAGCTCCTCCTCCGGCGTGCCGGGCGCCACCTGTAGCCGGTCGCGGATCTTGCCGTTGACCTGGACGACGATCTCGACCGTCTCGACCTCGAGGAGCGCCGGATCCGCGACGGGCCAAGGCTCCGCCCACAGCCGCTCGTGGCCCAGCCTCGCCCACAGCTCCTCCGCGACATGCGGCGCGTACGGCTGGACGAGCGACACCGCCGTCTCCGCGGCGAAACGCGAGTCGGGCCCCGTCCGGTCCTGCGAGAGCTCGTTGACCAGCTCCATGACCGCCGCGATCGCGGTGTTGAACGCGAAGCGCCGGCCGAGGTCGTCGGTCACCTTCGCGATCGCCCAGTGCGCCTTGCGCGCGAGCGGGCCGCCTGCGGGCGGCCCCGCAGGCGCCTTCTCGGCCACCTCGTTCACGATCCGCCAGAGCCGCCGGACGAACCGCGCCATCGCCTCGACGCTCGTCTCCGTCCACTCCATGTCCTCGTTCGCCGGGCCCAGGAAGAGGATGTTCAGACGGCAGGCGTCGGCGCCGTAGCGCTCCACGAAGTCGTCCGGGCCGACGACGTTGCCCGCGCGCTTCGACATCTTCACCTTCCCCATCGTCACCCAGCCGTTGGAGAAGAAGCGGGCGAACGGCTCGCGGAAGCCGAGCAGCCCCATGTCGTTCAGCACCTTGACCCAGAACCGCGCGTAGATCATGTGCATGGTCGCGTGGTCGACCCCGCCGATGTAGAGATCGACCGGGTTCCAGAAGTCGACGGCGGCCCGATCGAACGGTGCGCGGTCGTTGCGCGCGTCGCAGTAGCGCAGGAAGTACCAGGACGAGTCGACGAAGGTGTCCATCGTCTCGGTCTCGCGCTCGGCCGGGCCGCCGCACGAGGGACACGGCACCTTCACCCAGTCTTCCGCCTGCGCCAGGGGCGGCCGGCCCTTGGGCTTGTAGTCCTCGATCTCGGGGAGCACGACCGGGAGCTCCTCTTCCGGCACGGGGACGATCCCGCAGGCGCTGCAGTAGACGATCGGGATCGGGCAGCCCCAGTAGCGCTGCCGCGAGAAGCCCCAGTCGCGCAGGCGGTAGTTGACCGTGAAGCGGCCGCGTCCTTCGGCGGCGAGCTTCTCGACGATCCGGCGGCCGCCCTCCTCCGCGGGCAGGCCGTCGAACTCGCCCGAGTCGACGAGGACCTCGCCGCCCGAGCGCCCGGCGTACGCGACGTCTCCCTCCACCTCGCCGCCGGGGGGCCTCACCACGTGCCGGACGGGAAGGCCGAACGCGCGCGCGAAGTCGAAGTCCCGCTGGTCGTGGGCGGGCACGGCCATGATCGCTCCGGTGCCGTAGTCGGTCAGCACGTAGTCGGCCACGTAGACCGGAAGCCGCTCCCCGTTGACGGGGTTGATCGCGTGCAGGCCCGTGAACACTCCGGTCTTCTCCGTCGCGGCCGCGCGCTCCTCGGTCTTCTTCGCGGCCGTGCGGCGGACGTACTCGCGCACCTCCTCCACGTCGATGCGAGCAACGAGCTCGTGCTCGGGGGCGAGCACGAAGAAGGTCGCGCCGAAGAGCGTGTCCGGGCGGGTCGTGAAGACGGGGACGTCCTCGTCCCACTCCTCGATGCGGAAGAGGATCTCGGCCCCCTCGGAGCGCCCGATCCAGTTCCGCTGGCGCGCCTTGATCGACTCGGGCCAGTCGACCGTGTCGAGGTCGTCGAGCAGCGCCTGGGCGTAGTCGGTGATCCGGAAGAACCACTGCTCCATCACCCGCGAGACGACCTCGGCGCCGCAGCGCTCGCAGCGGCCGTCGTGCACCTGCTCGTTCGCGAGCACGGTCTGGTCGACCGGGCACCACTTCACCGGAGCGCCCTTGCGGTAGGCGAGCCCACGCTCGTAGAAGCGCAGGAACTGCCACTGCTGCCAGCGGTAGTAGGAGGGCTCGTGCGTCGACAGCTCCCGCGACCAGTCGATCGCCCAGCCGATCCGCTTCATCGAGCGGCGGATGTTGGCGATGTTGCGCTCCGTGATCACCCGCGGATGCCCGCCCTCACGGATGGCCGCGTTCTCCGCCGGCAGGCCGAAGGCGTCGAACCCCTGCGGGTGGAGCACGCGCAGCCCGTTCCGCCGCCGGAAGTGCGTGACGACGTCGCCGATCGTGTACACGAGCATGTGGCCCATGTGCAGCGACCCGGACGGGTACGGGAGCATCTCCAGGACGTACGACTTCTCGACCGCCGCAGCCTCGTCCGGGCCCGGGTTGGGGACCTCGAACGCGCGCTCCTGCTCCCAGACGCGCTGCCACTTCGTCTCGATTGCGTGGGGGTCGTATCGCTCCATCGTCCGTCTCAGCTCGGTTCCGGGAAGAAAAAAGCCTCTCGCGCGAGAGGCCTCGGGGGAACGCCGCGGCCCGCGCCGCGTTCGCTCCCCTGACTACGCAAGCAGCCGCCTCATGCTGGTCACAGGGTAACAGGCAGAATCGCCGGATGCTCGACCTCTTCCCCGATTCGGCGCGCGTCGAGGCCGGTGAGCTCGTCCTCGGCGGCGTTCGCGCCCGCGCGCTCGCCGAGCGCTTCGGGACGCCGCTCTACGTCTACTGCGAGGCGACGCTGCGCCGGCAGGCGCAGGCGCTGCGGCGGGCGGTGGGGACGGGCGGCCGCGTCTTCTACGGGACGAAGGCCTTTCCCAGCGTGGCCGTGCTCCGCCTCTTCGCCGAGGAGGGCCTGGGCGCCGACGTCGCCTCTCCCGGAGAGCTCGCCTTCGCCCGGGCCGCTGGCCTCGCCGGCGGCGACCTGGTCGTGCACGGCAACAACAAGGACGAGCGGTTCCTGGGAGAGGCGGCGGGCGAAGGCGCGCCCGTCGTCCTGGACGCACCGGACGAGGCCGCGCTCGCCGCCGCCGCCGGCGTCCGCCGCGTGCTCGTCCGCGTGACCCTCGGCGTCGACGCGGACACGCACGAGGCGATCGTCACCGGCCACCACGGCTCCAAGTTCGGGCTCCCTCCGGCCGAGGCGGAGGCCCTCGTCGCCGACGCGCTCGCCCGCGGGCTCGAGGTGCTCGGGCTGCACGTCCACGTCGGCTCCCAGCTTCCCGACTTCACCGCGCAGGAGGAGACGATCCGCCGGCTCGCCGCATTCGCCGGCGCCTGCCGGGACGCGCTCGGCTGGGTGGCGGGCGTGGCCGACCTGGGTGGGGGCTTCGGCATCCGGCACCACCCCGAAGACGAGGTTCCCGACGCAGCCGCGCTCGCGGCGGCCGCGGCCGGGACCGCGCGCACGGCGTTCCGAGCCGTCGGCCTCCCCGAGCCGGCGGTCTGGCTGGAACCCGGACGCTGTCTCGTCGGACGCGCTGGCGTCACGCTCTACCGCGTCGGCGCGGTCAAGCGGCTGGCCGAGCGCACCTGGGTCGCGATCGACGGCGGCATGTCGGACAACCCGCGGCCACAGCTGTACGGAGCCCGCTACACCGCCCTCTCCGCCGCCCGCGCGGAGGAGGCGCCGGACGAGACGGCCAGCATCGCCGGCCTGCACTGCGAATCGGGAGACGTCCTCGTCGACGACGTCGCGCTCCCCTCGCCGCGCCGCGGCGACCTCCTCGCCGTGCCCGCGACGGGCGCGTACACGCTCGCCATGAGCTCCAACTACAACGGGATCGCGCGGCCCGCCGCGGTGCTCGTGCGCGACGGCGAGGCGCGGCTGATCCGCCGCCGCGAGACGGTCGAGGACCTGCTGGCGCTCGAGGCCTGAGCGGCGCGGGCTCGCCGCGGCCCCGAGCGGGATCAGTCGAACAGCGCCGGCTCGATCGTGATCCCGATCGCCTCCCCGAACTGCTGGAAGAGGTAGAAGAGGACGAGGCCGGCGCCGGCGAGGGCGACGTCCTTCTGGAACTGCGTCTGCTCCAGCAGCCGCTCCTGCTCGTCTTCCACCTTCCAGAACGCGTGCATGAAGTACGCGGTGAGCAGGAGGAAGGCCGCGATCACGAGGGCGGCCAGATCGACCCAGAGACCGATGACCACGAACACGCCGGCGACGGCGATCGCGATCCCCGTCAGGGGCACGGTCAGCTCGGGCCAGTCGCTTGACTGGGCAAGCAGCCTAACCGCGGCGGCAGACGGAGCGGCACGCCCGCCCGAGCCGGCGTCGCCGGGGCTCAGCGGGCACGGGCGCCCGCGAGGCCGGGGCGAACGAGCCGGGGCGGGGCGACGAGGCCCGCGTCCCGGACCGGCGGGTTCAGGGGCTCGGCGAGCGGTGGGGCGCCGAAGGAGGCGCGCACACGCTCCTCGGGCGGCGAGCCGTACAGCGTCGTCCGCTGGCGCGGCACGCGCCCGGCGGAGCGGATCAGCGCCTCCATCCGCTCCGGCGGCATCTCCTGCCCGTAGGCGGCCCCGGCCGAGCGGGAGATCGACTCGTTCATGAGCGTCCCCCCGAGGTCGTTGACCCCCGCGCGCAGCGCCTCGCGGGCGCCGTCGGGGCCGAGCTTCACCCACGAGGCCTGCACGTTCGGGATCCAGGGGTGCAGCGCGAGCCGGCCGACCGCGTGCACGAGCAGGGTCTCGCGGAAGGTGGGCCCGCGCCGGGCGCGCCCCTGCAGGTAGATCGGCGCCTCCATCGGCACGAAGGGCAGCGGGACGAGCTCGGTGAAGCCGCCCGAGCGGCGCTGCTGCTCGCGCGCGCGCAGGAGGTGGCGCGCCCAGCTCCGCGGCGTGTCCGCGTGCCCGAACATGAGGGTCACGTTCGAGCGCAGCCCGACGCGGTGAGCGGCGTCGTGCACCTCGAGCCACTGCGCGGTCGTCACCTTGTCCGGGCAGATCACGCGCCGCACCTCGTCGTCGAGAACCTCGGCCGCCGTCCCCGGGAGCGAGCCGAGCCCGAGGTCGCGCAGGCGCGCGAGGTAGTCCTTGAGCGCGAGCCCGAGCGTGGCCGCCCCCTGCCAGACCTCGAGCGCCGAGAAGGCATGCACGTGGATCCCCGGCACCGCCTCCTTGATCGCGGCGACGACGCCGGCGTAGTAGTCGCCGGTGAAGGCGGGGTGGATCCCGCCCTGGAGGCAGACCTCGACCGCGCCCCGCTCCCAGGCCTCCTGCGAGCGGCGGACGATCTCCTCGACCGGGACGAGGTAGGGCTTCCCGCGCAGGTTCGCCGCCAGCTTCCCCTTGGAGAAGGCGCAGAAGCCGCAGCGGAAGTAGCAGACGTTCGTGTACTGGATGTTCCGGGTGACGACGTAGGTCACCTCGTCCCCGCAGACCTCGCGGCGGAGCCGGTCGGCGGCGGCGAAGACGCGCTGGGCCTCCTCCCCGCGCGCCTCGAGCAGGCGGGTCAGCTCGTCCTCCCCCAGCTCCTCGCCTGTGAGCGAGAGCGGGAGGGCATCGCGGCGGACGAGGAAGGGGACGGCCCCCGGCTCCCCCGGCGCCCAGGCGTCCTCGCGGGCGAGCCCGGTCGCGTCCGCGGCGCGGCGGACGGCGGGAGCGACCACCGGGTCGACCCAACGCTCGAGCTCGGCGACGTACTCGGGGTAGAGGGGGAGCCGCGCGGCCAGCTCCAGTCCGCGGCTCCGCGTCGCCTCGGCGAGGCGCTCGACCTGCGGCCAGGGCGCCTCCGGGTTGACGTGGTCGATCGTGACCGGGGAGACGCCGCCCCAGTCGTCGATCCCCGCGTCGAGCAGACGGGGGAAGTCGTCGTAGGCGAGATTGGGCGGTGCCTGCACGTGCCAGCGGGGCCCGAGCAGGATGCGGGCGACCGCGATCGTCCACAGGTGCTCCTCGAGCGAGGGCTCCGGATGCGAGGCCATGCGCGTCCCCGGCTTGGCCCGGAAGTTCTGGACGATGACCTCCTGCAGGTGCCCGTGCTCCTCGCCCAGGGCCTTGAGGGCGAGCAGCGCGTCGATCCGCTCCTCCCGCGTCTCGCCGATCCCGATCAGGATCCCGCTCGTGAAGGGAATGCGCAGCTCGCCGGCGAGCCGGATCGTCTCCAGCCGCCGCGCCGGGACCTTGTCGGGAGAGGCCCAGTGCGGCCCGCCCCGCTCCCCGAGCCGCTCGGCGGTCGTCTCCAGCATGATCCCCATCGAGGCCGAGACCGGGCGCAGGAGCTCGAGCTCCGCCCGCGTCATGACGCCGGGGTTCAGGTGCGGCAGCAGGCCCGTCTCCTCGAGCACGAGCCGCGCGCAGCGGGCGAGGTACTCGAGGGTCGTCTCGCAGCCGAGCGCGCGCAGCTCCTCCCGGGCGACCCGGTAGCGCAGCTCGGGCCGATCCCCGAGCGTGAAGAGGGCCTCGCGGCAGCCGGCGGCGGCCCCCGCGCGGGCGATCGCGAGCACCTCCTCCTCGCTCAGGTACGCCCGCTCGCCCCGCCGCGGCGGGCGCGCGAAGGTGCAGTAGCCGCAGACGTCGCGGCACAGCGTCGTCAGTGGGATGAACACCTTCGGCGAGTAGGTGACGAGCGGCCCCGGCCGCAGCCGCCGCGCCTCCGCCAGGAGGTCCTCGAGCGGCGTCGAGCTCAGGTCGCGCACGCGGCGAGCATACGCGGCGACACGGCGCTCACGTCCGCCGCATGCGCGCGCGCGCGACGAGCTGACCGGCGCGGTGGAAGAGCCCGCTGACGCCGTTCGGGATGACGAACATGACGAGGACGAGGACGACCCCGTACACGATCGCCGGCCCGCCGGGCTTCTGCGTCTCCGCGATGATGCGATCGGGCAGGAGCGCTCCCAGGTCCTCCCCCTGCGCCCACAGCGGCAGGAACTGGATCACGATCGCCCCCACCACGAGCCCCGAGAGCGCGCCCAGGCCCCCGACGACGACGCCGACGAGGAGGAAGATCGAGAGCGCGATCGGGAAGGTGTCCGGGTTGACGAAGGTGTTGGCGATCGCGAAGAGGCCGCCGGCCACGCCCGCGTACGCCGCGCTGATCCCGAAGGCGAGCGTCTTGTAGCGGGCGAGGCTGACCCCGGAGGAGACAGCGGCGATCTCGCTGTCGCGGACGGCGCGAAAGGCTCGTCCCGTACGCCCGCGCAGGATCAGCCACGCGACCGCGAAGGCGAGGAGCGCCACCGTCCAGGTGAGGTAGTAGAGCCAGTCGTTGAAGGTGAGCTCCCAGCCGAAGAGCTCGACGTTCGTGAGCGAGCCCGTGAGCTCGGGCGTCCCGAAGAGGTTGATCCCGGAGCCGCCTCCCGTCCATTCCTCGAAGCGCTTCACGGCCGAGGGCATCGCCACGGCGAACGCGAAGGTGGCGAGCGCGAGGTACAGGCCCGAGAGCCGCAGGGCCGGCAGCCCGAAGGCGAAGCCGAAGAGGCCTGCGACGAGTGCGGCGAAGGGAAGCGTCCACACGTCCTTGAGGCCGCCTCCCAACGGCCCCCCGAACTGCTCGTTGCCGGCCATCAGGATCGCGGTCGTGTACCCGCCGATGGCCATGAAGGCGCCGTGCCCGAGCGAGATCTGACCCGTGTAGCCCGTGAGGACGTTCAGCCCCAGGAGCGCGATCAGGTAGATGGCGACGTACGCGTACTGCTGCGCCTTGAAGTCGTTCACGAACGCCGGCAGCACCGCGACGGCGACAACGAGCGCCGCGAAGGCGAGCCCGCCGACGGCCCGAGTGACGCGAGGGCTCATACGCGCTTCACCTCCGCGTGGCCGAAGAGACCGCCGGGACGCACGAGCAGGACGACGAGGATGACGAGCAGCGCGGCCGGCAGCCGGAGCTCCTCGCTGAACCAGTCGAAGAACCGGTACTGGCTCAGGTAGCTGAGCAGGTTGAGGATGACGCCGAGCGCGAGCCCGCCGACGACCGCGCCCACCGGCGAGTTGATCCCGCCGAGCACGGCGGCGGCGAAGGCGTAGATGAGGAGCGCCTGCATCAGGTTGGGATCGAGCCCGACGCTGGGGGCGGTCAGCATCCCGGCCACGGCGCCCAGCATCGCCGCGAACCCCCACCCGAGGGCGAGCATCCAGCTCACGCGCACGCCGACCAGCCGCGCCTCCTCCGGGTTGACCGCGACCGCCCGCAGCGCCAGCCCGACCTTCGTGAACTGGAAAAGGAGCCAGAGCAGGACGACGATCCCGAGCGCGACCGCGATCGTCCCCAGGTCCTGCACCGAGACGGCGACGCCGCCGACGTCGAGCACGTCCGACGGGAACGGGCTCCGCAGCTGGTGCGGCTCGCCCGACCACTGCCAGATGACGAAGCCGTTGATCGCGATCAGGAGGCCGATGGTGACGATGACGATGCGCAGGACGCTTCCCCGCTCGACGGGCCGGATGACGATCCGGTGGGTCGCGACGCCGCCGGCGAACGAGAGCGCGAGGGTCGCCGGAAAGGCAAGCCAGTAGTTCCAGCCGTGGTTGGCCCACAAGGTCCACGCGATGTACGTCGAGAGGGTGGCCATCTCCCCCTGCGCGAAGTTGATCACCCCGGTGGAGCGGTGGATGATGACGAGCGCGAGCGCGAGCAGCGCGTAGATCCCGCCCGAGGCGAGCCCGGAGACGACCTGCTGCATGAAGTCGGCGAAGGCGGCGGCGAGCATCGGCGCTCAGTACCCCAGGTAGCTCCGGCGGACTGACTCGTTCCCACGCAGCTCCGCGCTCGTGCCTGCGAGCGCGACCCGACCGACCTCCAGCACGTACGCGCGAGAGGAGACGGAGAGGGCGGCGCGCGCGTCCTGCTCGACGACGAGCACCGCCAGGCCCTCCTGCTCGTTCAGCTCGCGGACGACGCGGAAGAGCTCGCGCACGACCAAGGGCGCGAGCCCGAGCGAGGGCTCGTCCAAGAGCAGCAGCCGCGGCCTGCCCATGAGCGCGCGCGCGAGCGCCAGCATCTGCTGCTCGCCGCCCGAGAGCGTGCCGGCGCGCTGACGGCGGCGCTCGGCGAGCCAGGGGAAGTAGGTGGCGACCCGAGCCAGGTCGGCCTTCACCTCCCGGTCGCGGCGGACGTAGGCGCCGAGGCGGAGGTTCTCCTCCACGGTTAGGTCGACGAACGTGCCCCGGCCCTCGGGCACGTGCGCGATCCGGGCGCGGGCGACGGCCTCCGGGCTGCGCGGGAGCGGCTTGCCCTCGAGCTCGATCGTCCCGCTGCGCGAGACGGTGCCCGAGATCGCGCGCAACGTCGTCGTCTTGCCCGCGCCGTTGGCGCCCAGGACGGCGACCACCTCGCCCTCGCCGACGGTCAGCGAGACCCCGTGCAGCGCCTGCACGGGCCCGTAGCGGGCTTCGACCCGGTCCAGCTCGAGCAGCGTCCTCACGCCTCTCCGCCCTCCTCGCCGTCCTCGACCTCGCTTCCCAGGTAGGCCTCGATCACCGCCGGATCGGCCTGGACCTCCGCCGGGGTGCCGGCGGCGATCTTCCGTCCAAAGCTGAGCACGTTGACGTGGTCGGAGATGCTCATCACGAGCTGCATGTGGTGCTCGACGAGGAGGATGGTCAGCTCGAAGTCGTCGCGGAGCCGGCGGATGAACGCCCCCAGCTCCGCCACCTCCTCGTGGTTGAGCCCCCCGGCGGGCTCGTCCAGGAGCAGCAGCCGGGGCCGGGAGACGAGAGCGCGCGCCAGCTCCACGCGCTTCTGCGTCCCGTACGGGAGCGAGGCGGCCGGAACGTGCGCGCGGTCGGCGAGCCCGACCACGTCGAGCATCTCGAGCGCCGCCCGCTCCGTCCCCTCCCGTCCGCGGCTGTGCGCGCCCACGAGCACGTTCTCGAGCACGGACATCGTCCGGAAGAGCTGGATGTTCTGGAAGGTGCGGGCGATCCCCTTGCGCACGATCCGGAAGGGCGGCTCGCGCAGGATCGAGGTCCCGTCGAGCAGAACCTGGCCGGAGTCGGGCGTGTAGAGGCGGGTGATGACGTTGAAGGCGGTCGTCTTGCCCGCGCCGTTCGGCCCGATCAGCCCGGAGATCTGGCCCTCCTCGACGTCGAAGGAGACACCGTCCAAGGCGACGATGCCGCCGAAGCGCAGGGTGACGTCCCGAACCTCGAGCAGGGCCATCGGCGTCCTACCCTAATCGGCCTCGACACCGACAGGCAACGAACCTCTCATCGCCCGGAGCCCGCCGCTCGGAGGGGCGCCTCCATCCGGTGTCAGACACCAGCAGGTCGGGACGTTTTCGATCCATTGATCCGAGGACATGGCCCTCTGAGGTCGTCGCATGCCGTCGCAAGGCACCAAGCGGTGGCGGGGCACCGCTAGCTGTGGACACTTTGTTGCACTCTCGGCGCGAATGAGCCTTGACAGGAACCGGTGTCTGACACCGGTTCGGCAGACGCATTAGCATCGTTCCTGATGGACCTGCGCGACACGCCTGAGGAGGCCGCCTTCCGGGCGGAGCTGCGCGCCTGGCTCGAGGAGCACCTGCCCGAGGAGCTGCGCGGGCACCGCGGCGGCGCGGCCCGCTTCGACGACCCTGCTCTGCGCGCCTGGAGCCGCGCGCTCTACGACGCGGGCTACGCCGGGCTGACCTGGCCGAAGGAGTACGGCGGCGCCGGCGCGCCCTACACGTTCCAGGCGATCTTCCTCGAGGAGCTCGCCCGGGCCGAGGCGCCCCCGCACATCGGCGTGATCGGCATCGGGATGGCAGGGCCGACGATCATGGCCCACGGGACGGAGGAGCAGAAGGCGCGCTACCTGGCGCCGATCCTCTCGGCCGAGGAGATCTGGTGCCAGGGCTTCTCGGAGCCCGGCGCCGGCTCCGACCTCGCCGGCGTGCGCACGAGCGCCCGGCTCGAGGACGGGTACTTCCTCGTGAACGGGCAGAAGGTCTGGTCCTCCTTCGCGCACATCGCCGACTGGTGCATCCTGCTCACCCGCAGCGATCCCTCCTCGACACGCCACGCAGGCCTCACCTACCTGATCGTGGACATGCACGCCCCCGGAGTCGAGGTGCGGCCGCTGCGGCAGATCACCGGCGAGGCCGAGTTCAACGAGATCTTCTTCACCGACGTGCGCGTCCCGGTCGAGAACCTCCTGGGCGATGTCGGCGGCGGCTGGCAGGTGGCGATGACGACGCTCCTGCACGAGCGGGGCACGCTCGGCTTCGCGCTGCAGGCGGCGCTCGAGGTGCAGGTGCGCAAGCTCGTCTCGCTCGCTCGCGACCGCGGTGCCGAGCCGCTCCAGCGGGACCGGATCGCGCGGGAGTGGATCGAGCTACAGGCGCTCCGCTACACGAACTACCGGGCGCTCTCGCAGCTCGTCAAGACGGGCATCCCGGGGCCGGAGGGGTCGATCTCGAAGCTCGTCTGGTCGGAGGCGAACCAGCGGGTGACGAAGCTCGCGCTGGAGCTGCTCGGCCCCGACGCCGCGCTCGGCCCGGAGAACGCCCCCTACGGGGGCTACTGGCAGCACCAGCAGCTCCGCAGCCGCGGCAACACGATCGAGGCCGGGACCTCGGAGATCCTCCGTAACATCGTCGCCGAGCGGGTGCTCGGACTCCCCAAGTCGCGCTGATGGACCTGACCTTCACCCCTGAGCAGGAGGCGCTGCGCGAGCAGGCGCGCCACTTCCTCGCCGCCACCCCGGAGCCCTCCTGGCGCGAGCTCGCGGAGCTGGGCTGGACGGGCGTCTCGATCGCCGAGGAGGAGGGCGGTGCGGGGCTGACCTTCGTCGAGGAGGCGGTGCTCCTCGAGGAGCTCGGCCGCGCGCTCTACCACGGGCCGTACTTCTCCACCGTCGCGCTGACGCTGCCCGCGCTCCCGCCCGACCTGCGCGCGGCGGTCGCGGCCGGCGAGGCCTCCTGGACGCTCGCGTTCGGGCCGCTCGTGCCCGACCTGGACACGGCCGAGCGGGTCGCGACCGTGGGTGGCGACGGCATCTACGAGCTCGAGGGAGCGGAGCGCGAGGTGCTGGCGACGACGGACGAGACGCGCCCGCTCGGCGTCGTCCGCGGCGGGGAGCCGGGACGACGGCTGGCGGACGCGACCGTGCTCGAGGAGATCCGCTCCCGCTCGCACGCGGCGCTGGCGATCGAGGCCTGCGGCGTCGCCGGGCGGGCGCTCGAGCTGGCGGTGGAGCACGCCGCCACCCGCGAGCAGTTCGGGCGCAAGATCGGCGCCTACCAGGCGGTCGCGCACCCGCTCGCGGACGCGTACACGCGCCTCGAGCTGGCGCGCTCGCTGGCGCTCTGGGCGGCGTGGTGCGTCGCGGAGCGAGACCCGCAGGCGGCGCTCGCGGCGGCTGCGGCGAAGGCGACCGCCGCCGAGGCCGCGGTGCGGGTCTGCGAGACGGCGATCCAGGTGCACGGCGGGATCGGGTTCACCTGGGAGCACGTGCTGCACCGGCTGTACAAGCGGGCGCTCTGGATCGAGAGCTTCGGCGGGTCGGGGACGCGCCTCCGCGCCGAGGTCGCGGCGGCGCTCCTCGAAGGACGAGCGGAGCCTGAGGTGGGCGTCCCTCCCGTTCCGGCCACGGTCGAGCAAGGAGGCTGAGGTGGAAGGCCTGATCATGGACTACCAGCTGAACGTGCCGGCGATCCTGCGGCGCGGCGAGCAGCTCTTCGGGGACAAGGAGATCGTCTCCCGCCTGCCCGACCGGAGCTGGCACCGGTACACCTACGCGGAGTTCGCCCCTCGGGCACGTCGCCTGGCCGCAGCCCTCCGCAAGGAGCTCGGGCTACAGGACGGCGACCGCGTGGGCACCTTCTGCTGGAACCACTACCAGCACCTGGAGACCTACATCGGCGTCCCGGTCGGCGGGATGGTCACCCACACGCTCAACCTGCGCCTCCACCCAGACGACCTCACGTACATCGCCAGCCACGCCGGCGACCGCGTCCTGATCGCGGACAAGGTGCTCTGGCCGCTGGTAGAGAACTTCCGCGAGCGCGCCGGCTTCGAGCACGTGATCGCGGTCGGCGAGGGGCCCACCCCGGAGGGGGCGATCGAGTACGAGGACCTGCTCGCGAGCGCGGAGCCCGGCGACCTCCCCGACCGCGACATCGACGAGCGGCAGGCCGCGGCCATGTGCTACACGAGCGGCACCACCGGCCGGCCGAAGGGTGCGCTCTACTCCCACCGCGCGATCGCCGTCCACTCGCTCGCCTGCGCGATGGCAGGGGTGCTCTCGGTCACCGAGAAGGACACGGTGCTCCCGGTCGTGCCCATGTTCCACGCGAACGCGTGGGGCTTCCCCTTCACGTGCACGCTCGTGGGCGCCAAGCAGGTCTTTCCCGGCCCCTTCCTCGATCCCTCCAGCCTGCTCGAGGCCTTCCAGCAGGAGCGGGTCACGATCACCGCCGGGGTGCCGACGATCTGGCTGGGAATCCTGCAGGAGCTGGACGCCAACCCGGGGAAGTACGACGTCTCCTCGGTACGGGCGATGGTGGTCGGCGGCTCCGCCGCGCCGCAGGCGATGATCGAGGCCTTCGAGCGCCGGCACGGCCTCAAGGTGCTCCACGCCTGGGGCATGACCGAGATGTGCCCGCTCGGCACCGTTTCGGAGCTGACGAGCCGCGAGCTCCAGCTCCCCGAGGAGGAGCAGTACCGCTACCGGGCCAAGCAGGGCACCCCGGCGCCGTTCGTCGAGATCCGCGCCCGCGGCGCCGACGGCCTCGTCCCCTGGGACGGCAAGACGATGGGCGAGCTCGAGGTGCGCGGCGTCTGGATCTCGTCCGCCTACTACAACTCCCCCGAGGGAGCAGACCGCTGGACCGAGGACGGCTGGTTCAAGACCGGCGACATCGTCACCATCGAGCCGAACGGCTACATCGAGATCCAGGATCGCGCCAAGGACCTGGTCAAGTCGGGCGGCGAGTGGATCTCGACCGTGGCGCTCGAGAACGCGCTCATGGGGCATCCAGCCGTCGCCGAGGCGGCCGTCATCGCCGTCCCCGACGAGCGCTGGTCGGAGCGGCCGCTGGCCGTGGTCGCCCTGCGCGAGGGCGCCTCGGCGACGGCGGAGGAGCTGCGCGAGTTCCTCGCGCCCCACTTCGCCAAGTGGTGGCTGCCGGACCGGTTCGAGTTCGTGGAGGAGATCCCGAAGACGGCGGTCGGCAAGTTCCGCAAGACCGCGCTCCGCGAGCGCTTCGCGCAGCAGACGGCGGATACGGCGTCGTGACCTACGTCCGCACGGAGCGCGAGGGGGCGGTCGCGGTCGTCACCATCGACCACCCGCCGGTCAACGCCCTCTCGGCCGCCCTGCTCGAGGAGCTGGAGGCGGAGCTCGAGCGCCTCGATGCCGACGAGAGCGTGCGCGCGATCGTCCTCCGAGGCGCGGGCGAGCGGGCCTTCGTCGCGGGCGCCGACATCTCCGAGTTCCCGGCGCTACGCGAGGCCGCCTCGCAGGAGACCGGCTCCGCCCGGGGCATCCAGCGCTTGGGCGCGCGCATGGACGCCGCCCGCACGCCGTTCGTCGCCGCCATCCACGGCTTCTGCCTGGGCGGCGGGCTCGAGCTGGCGATGTGCTGCGACCTGCGCGTCGCCGCCGAGGACGCCCAGCTCGGCCAGCCCGAGATCAAGCTCGGCCTCATCCCGGGCGGCGGGGGGACGCAGCGGCTGCCGCGGCTGGTCGGGATCGGGCGCGCGCTGCTCCTCAACCTGACCGGCGACTTCATCGACGCCCGCACCGCCTACGAGTGGGGGCTGGTGGAGAAGGTGGTGCCGCAGGCCGAGCTGCTGGAGACGGCGCTCGGGCTCGCTCGCACGATCGCCGCCCGCTCGCCGCACGCCGTCGCCGTCCTCCGCGAGCTCGCGCGCACGACTCGCGACCTCCCACTCGAGGAGGGGCTGCGCCGCGAGGCGGAGGGCTTCCGCCGCTGCCTTGCAAGCGAGGACGGCCTGGAAGGCGTGACCGCCTTCCTGGAGAAGCGGGAGCCCCGGTTCAGCGGTCGGTGAGCCGCCACGTGACGCGTATCGAGGACGGAGAGCGATCCGGTCGCAGCGCTCCGCCGGTTCAGCGGCCGGTGAGCGGCCACGTGACGCGTATCGAGGACGGAGAGCGATCCGGTCGCAGCACCTCGCCGGTTCACCGGCCGGTGAGCGGCCACGTGACGCGTATCGAGGACAGAGAGCTATCCGGTTGCAGCGCTCCGCCGGTTCACCGGCCGGTGAGCGGCCAAGTGACAAATTGTCACTTGGCCATGTGTGGCACAGCGTCCTCCGCCTACCGCGATCCGTGAGAGCAGTCGTCCTCCGGGGGATCGGCGGGCCCGAGCAGCTCGCCCTCGAGGAGGTGCCCGATCCGGTCGCGGGCGACGGGGAGGCGGTGGTCGAGGTGCGCGCGGCCGGGGTCAACTTCGCCGACATCCTCATCCGGCTCGGCCGCTACCCGCAGATGCCGCAACTGCCTTCGGTGCTCGGCTCCGAGATCGCGGGCGAGCTCAAGGGTAGACGCGTCTTCGGCCTCGTCGCAGGGCAGGGCGGTGGCTACGCCGAGCGA
>Ga0073934_10003223_pt1 | contig 30826 bp, 20 predicted proteins | sample LarsenN4metaG_FD_76834 | JGI IMG/M metagenome (GOLD analysis project Ga0073934, IMG submission 76834) | Hot spring sediment bacterial and archeal communities from British Columbia, Canada, to study Microbial Dark Matter (Phase II) - Larsen... ...
ACCACCTCGGAGATCTGCATCTCGCCGGCGGCGATCTTGTCGGCGTAGGTCAGGATCTCGGCGATCGTCGTCGGGCTGGCGCTGATGGCGAACATCATCGCCTGCAGGCCGCCCTCGATGCGCTTGGCGATCTCGATCTCGCCCTCGCGCGTCAGCAGCTCGACCGTGCCCATCTCGCGCATGTACATGCGCACGGGGTCGGTGGTGCGGCCGAACTCGGAGTCGACCGTGGACAGCGCCGCCTCGGCGGCTTCCTCGGCCTCCTCGTCGGTGGCGGTGGCGGTGGTGCCGCCGGCCACCAGCAGCGTGGCCGCGTCGGGCGCCTGCTCGTAGACCGCGATGCCCATGTCGTTGAGCATCGAGACGATGGCTTCGAGGATTTCCTCGTTGATCAGGCGCTCGGGCAGGTGGTCGTTGATTTCCTGGTGCGTCAGGAAACCCCGCGTCTTGCCCATCTTGATGAGCGTCTTGAGCTCCTGGCGGCGCTTGCTGGCCTCTTCCTCGGTGAGCGTGGTCTCCTCGAGGCCGAACTCGCGCATCAGCGCGCGCTCCTTGGCGCGGCTGACCTTCATGCGCAGCGGCTTCGCCTTCTCGGCCTCGGCCGCGGGTTCGGCCGCCTCGGGCTCGGCCTCGGCTTCGCCGTCGAAGTCGGCTTCGATGTCCGTCAGGTCTTCGTCCTCGCTCGCCTTCAGGTCCTTCTTGCCCCCTTTGGCGCCCTTGGCGTCGGGCTTGCCGCCGGCCTTGCCGGTCTTGGCCGGCGGGGCCTTCGCCTCGGGCTTTGCCGGTTTGGCCGAGGCCTTCTCGGCCGCCTTCGCAGGCACGGCCTTCTCGGGCTTGGCCGGCTTCGCCGCGGGCTTCTCGGCCGGCTTGGCGGCGGCCTTGGCGGGCTGAGCGGCCTTCGCGGCCGGCTTCGCCGGCTGCGCCGGCGCCTTGGCCTTGGCGTCCTTGGCGTGGTCCTTGGAGTCCTTGGACTTGCCGGCGGGCTTGGCGGGCTGGGCGGCAGGCTTCTTGGGGGTGGTCATGCGATTCCTTCGGGCGGAGCTTCGGGCAGATCGATCAGCTCGTTCGAGTTCTTGTGGCAGGCTCGCGGTGCCGGCGCGAAGCGCCCGGCCGGAACGGCCGGATGCAAGCCCCGGTGAGGGTCGCCGGCGCGGACACCGGCTCTGCACTGTGGGAGCTGCGCACGAGACCCGAGCCGGCAAGCTCGCGTGACTGGTTGGAGAATGCAGCCCTTGCGGGATAGGGGTGACCGGAAAGACCCTTGTCGAGGGTGGTCGGGGCCCGGAGGTGCTGCTGTCACTCTTGCCGCTGCGGAGAACGGCGGATTATACCCGGCCACCTCGATGGGCGTGCCCCGCACCCCCGGGGCGGCCCCGTCGGAATCAGGCCGTGGCGCCCCCGGCACGCCCGGCCTTGATGGCCGCAACCTGCTCCAGGATCGCCCGGTAGCGAGCCAGGTCCTCCGGCCCCGGGCCGGCCGCGACGATGCTGTCGGCCTCCTGGCGCAGCACCGCCTGCCATAGCACCGACAGGATCCGCCGCAGTTCGTCGAAGCTGTGTCCCTCGTCGCCGAGCCCGGCGCGCACCCATGCGCGTGCGCGCTCGGCCCACGGCTCGCCGGCCATCGCGTCGTGCAGTTGCGACCAGGGCTGCGGCCCATGCTCGACGGTCTGTGTCTCCAGCCATCGCACGACGTCGCCGTAGGGCGAAGCGAGTTCGTGCAGCAGCTGGACGTCGTCGGGCGACAGCTTGTCCCACCAGTCGCTGTGCTGCAGCAGCAGGCGCAGTGCCACGTCCGCCGGGCCGGCCGGGGCGACGCGGATCGAGCCCGGGCGCAGCAGCCGCAGCGGCCCCGCGCGGCTGGCCGTCGAGGGACCTCTGGCCGCTGCGGCTCCCCACAGCCGCGCCAGGTCGCTCGTCTCGAGCCGCGCGGCGCCGGCCAGTTCGGCGAGCATCTGGCGCTTGAGCACCCCCTCGGGCAGCGCCTGCCAGAGCGGGCGGGCCTGTGCCAGCATGCGAGAGCGCCCTTCGGCGGTCTCGATGTCGCAGCCCTCCGAGGCCTGCTCCAGCAACTGCCGGGACAACGGCACGGCGGCCGCAACGGCGGCCCGGAACGCATCCGCACCAAGGTCGCGCACGAAGCTGTCCGGGTCGTGCTCCGGCGGCAGGAAGAGGAACTTGATGTTGCGCAGGTCGGTGGCGTGCGGGAGCGCCGCCTCCAGCGCGCGCGCGGCGGCGCGGCGCCCGGCGGCGTCGCCGTCGAAGCTGAACACCACCGAGTCGGTGAAGCGGAAGAGCTTCTGCACGTGCTCGGCCGTGCAGGCGGTGCCGAGCGTGGCCACCGCATTCGCGAAGCCGTGCTGGGCCAGCGCCACCACGTCCATGTAGCCCTCGACGACCAGCGCATAGCCCGCTTCGCGCAGCCCCTGCCGTGCCTCGAACAGGCCGTACAGCTCGCGCCCCTTGCTGAACAGGGGCGTCTCCGGCGAGTTGATGTACTTGGGCTTGCTGTCGTCCAGCACGCGGCCGCCGAAACCGATGACCTCGCCACCGACGCCGCGGATCGGGAACATGATCCGATTGCGGAACCAGTCGTACCGCCCGCGCGCCCCGGGCTCGCCGGCCTCGCCCTCGTCCTCCTCGCGCTGGCGCACGAGACCGGCCTCCTCGAGGCGCGGGTCGTCGTACTGGCCGAACACGCCGGCCAGCGTGCGCCAACCGGGCGGCGCGAAGCCGAGCCCGAAGCGCGCGGCGATGACGCCGGACAGGCCGCGCCCCTTCAGGTACTCGATCGCGCGCGGGCTCGCCTTGAGCTGCGAGCGGTAGAAGTCGGCTGCACGCGCCAGCAGTTCGCCGAGGCTCTGGCGGCGCTGCCGGAGCGTGGCCTGGCGCTCGCGCTCCTGCGGGCTGGCCTGCTCCTCCGGCACGACCATGTTCGCGGCCTGCGCCAGCTCGCGCACGGCCTCGACGAAGGACAGCCCGAGATGCTCGACGAGGAAGCGGATCGCGTCGCCGCCGGCGCCGCAGCCGAAGCAGTGGTAGAAGCCCTTCGAGGGGGTGACGGAGAAACTCGGGCTGCGCTCGGCATGGAACGGGCACAGCCCCATCAGGTTGGCGCCGCTCTTCTTCAGCTCCACGTGGCGGCCGATCACGGCACCGATGTCGGTGCGTGACAGCAGGTCGTCGATGAAGCCTTGCGGGATCACCGTGGGAGTTTAGGGCGCGGGCCTCGCCGCACGCCTCGCCCGCTAGGAACCGGCCTGGCCGCCCTGCGACAGGGCCGGCCCGAGCGCGAACATGCCGCGGTACTCGCGCACCCACGTCGCCACGCGGTCCACCCGCATCGGCGCGGCGATGCCGTTGCCCTGGCCGATGTCGCAGCCGAGCTCCAGCAGTGCGCGCGCCTGCGCCGGCGACTCGACGCCTTCGGCGACGACGGTGCAGTTGAAGGTGCGGGCCAGTCCGATGACCCCTTCCACGATGGCGCGGTCGTGCGCGTCGTCGAGCATGTGGTGCACGAAGCTGCGGTCGATCTTCAGCGAGTCCACCGGCAGCCGCTTCAGGTAGGTGAGCGTGGAGTAACCGGTGCCGAAGTCGTCGAGCGCGAAGCGCACGCCGAGGGCGCGGCAGCGCGCCATCAGCGAGGACGTCGCCTCGATGTCGGCGTGCGCGGCGGTCTCGAGCATCTCGAGCTCCAGCTTGGAGGCCAGCGGCTCGGGGCGGCGCGCGAGCAGGGCCGCCAGCCGCCCCGCGAAGTCCGGCTCCTGCAGGTGGCGGGCCGAGATGTTGACGCTGACCGAGATGTCCAGGCCCGCGCGCTGCCACTGCACGAGGTGGTCGAGCGCCTGCGCGAGCACCCAGTCGCCGACCCGCGCCGACAGGCCGGTGTTCTCGATGAGCGGCAGGAACTGCATCGGCGCGATCAGGCCCTGTTGCGGGTGGTCCCAGCGCAGCAGCGCCTCGAGCCCCAGCACGCGACCGCTGCGCATGTCGACCTTGGGCTGGTAGAAGAGGACGAACTCGTGCAGGTCGAGCGCCTCCTGCACGCGCCCGATGGCCATCACGCGCTCCTCGGTGCGGCGGCGGCCCTCGGGGTCGAAGAACAGGTACCCGTTGCGGCCCGCCTGCTTGGCGCCGTACATCGCGTGGTCGGCGTGGCGCAGCAGCGTGTCGGCGTCGCTGCGGTCGATCGGGTAGATGGTGGCGCCCATGCTCGCGCTCACCTGCACCGGCTCGGACTCCTGGTCGATGGCGTACGGCTGCGCGACGACGCGCAGCACGCGTTCGACGGCGAGGCGCGCCTCTTCGATGGTGCCGGCGCGCAGCAGCAGCACGAACTCGTCGCCCCCGAGGCGCGCCGCGGCGTCGGCCCAGTTCTCGCGGCTGCGCAAGGCGCCGCGCAGGCGCCCGGCCAGTTCGACGAGCAGCCGGTCGCCCGCCGCGTGCCCGTGCCGGTCGTTGACGGGCTTGAAGTGGTCGATGTCGAGATAGCAGACGACGAGAAGGTAGCCGTCGCGGTCGGTGCTGCGCATCGCGTCGACGAGCAGCTGCGAGAGCCGGGCGCGGTTGGGCAGGCGCGTCAGCTCGTCGAAGTGGGCCTGGCGCTCGAGCTGCTCGCGCTGCCGGCGCTGCTCGCTGATGTCGGCAATGACGACGACGTGGTAGTCGGGCCGCCCTGCCGTGCCGGCGGCGCCCGGCACCGCCGAGATCGTCGTCTGCAGCGTGAGCGGATGGCCGTCGCCGCGCTTCTCGAACAGCTCGCCGCGCCAGCGCCCCTGCTCGCGCAGCGCGGCCCACATGGCCGCGCGCTGCTCGCGCGCCAACGGGTCGGCCGGGTCGGGCCGCAGGAGGGAAGGGACGCGGCCGAGCATCGCCTCTCGCGCGGTCCCGAGGATCTCGCAGTAGGCCGGGTTCACGTCGAGCGTGCGCATCTCGGCGTCGGTGACCAGCAACCCCTCGTGCAGGTGCTGGAAGAGGTTGAGCGACATCCGCTGGCGCTCGAGCGCCTCGTGCCGATCGTGGATGTCGGCCAGCGTCACCAGCACGCGGGTCGGCTTGTCGCCGGCGTCGCGTTCGGTCACCAGCAGCGTGGCCTCGAACCAGCGCCAGCCCCCCGCCTCCGGCAGCCGCACCTCGACCTGGCGGCGGCCGGTGGCGCCCGCCTTCACGGCGTCCACGGCCGTGGCCAGCCGGGACTGGTCGTCCCGATGCACCTGGGCCAGCCAGGCCACCGGATCCCAGCGCCGAGCGCGGAAGTGGGTGAGGGCGCGCCAGGCGGCCGATGCGAAGCCGGTCCCGGTGGCAAGGTCCCAGTCGGCCACGCCGAGCCGGGAGCCGTCGAGCGCCCACTCCCAGCGCTGCGCCTTTCCGGCCCAGGCCACCGCCGCGGCGTGGGCGCCGAGCAGGGCCGCCACACACGAGGCGGCCCAGACGAGCAACGCCGCGCCGAACTCGGTGCGCAGCGACTCGGGGTGGCCGAGGTCGTGCAACGCCGTGGCAGCGACGAGCGTGCCCAGCAGCGTGGCGCCGGCGGCGAGGGTGAAGTGGCCGCGCAGCGCCAGTGCTGCCGCCAGCAGCGGCACGACCAGCGCGGCGAGCAGCTGCAGCGCGGGGCCCATCTGCGGCAGGGCCCACAGCGCGGCCAGCGCGCAGACCACGGCCAGCAGCGCCAGCAGGGTCTCGCGCCAGTCGGCCTGCGGCTGCAGCGCCTGCAGCACGCGCCGGTCGGTGGCCAGGCCGGCGGCGCTGGCCAGCAGCATGCCGAGCACGAGGATGCCCCAGCCGGCCACGCCACTGGGCCACCACAGCTCGGCCTGCGCCGTCGCGACCCAGGCGCTGAGCACGAGCGACGGCGCCGCCGCCGCCAGTGGCACCACCAGCACCAGCGCACCCACGTCGCGGGCCCGCTCCAGCCGCGCGTCGAAGGCGAGCAGGCGCAGCAGCCGGACGGCGATGACCACCGTGGCCGTCACGGCGAGCACGGCATAGCCACCGAGCCACAGGCCGTAGGCGCCCGAGGCCATGGCCGTGACGAGGCCGATCAGCACCGCGGCCAGCATGGCCCAGTTGAAGCGCAGCACCATCGCGAGCGCCAGCCCGGCGGGCAGCGCGACCCAGGACCAAGGTTCGGCCGGAGGCCAGGCCAGCGCGCCCGCGTAGGCCAGTGCCACTGCCGCCAGCGCCACCGTCACCCAGCGCAACGGCATCAGCGTGCCGGCGACCCAGGCCAACGCCCGCGCGCGCAGGCCGTCGGGTCCGGGCGGCGGGGTCAAGGGGGGAGCCAGCGGGTGGGCCGTGCCGTCGGTGCCTGGTGCACGTCCGGCGTCAGGTGCTGGGGGGTACGTAGCCGGCGGGTCGCTCGGCACCTTCGCCGAAGAAGAACTGCTCCATCTGCCGCGCGAGGTACTGCCGGGCGCGGGCGTCGGCCAGGTTCAGCCGGTTCTCGTTGACAAGCATGGTCTGGTGCCGCTTCCACATCTCGAACGCCTCCTTGCTGACGTTGTCGTAGATGCGCTTGCCCAACTCACCCGGGTAAGGCGGGAACGCGAGGCCTTCGGCCTCCTTCTTCAGATAGATGCAGTTCACCATGCGGGCCATCGGGGCACCTCTTCAGGATGTCGGGCTCTGGGGGATCAGAGCCGCTTGACCAGCACCTGCGAGCGCCGGTCCCAGTTGTATTTTCGCTTGCGCGCCTCGGGCAGCCAGTCCGGATCGACCTGCGTGAAGCCGCGTTTGATGAACCAGTGCATGGTGCGCGTGGTCAGCACGAACAGGCTCTCCAGCCCGGCGGCGCGTGCGCGCTGCTCGACGCGCTTGAGCAGCCGGTCGCCGTCACCCTGCCCCTGCGACAGCGGGCTCACGGTGAGGGCGGCCATCTCGGCCGTGCGCGCCTCGGGGTAGGGGTGCAGCGCGGCGCACCCGAAGATGATGCCGTCGTGCTCGATGACCGTGTAGTTGGCGATGTCGCGCTCGATCTCGGTGCGCTCGCGCCGAACCAGCGTGCCGTCGCGCTCGAAGGGCTCGATCAGCTGCAGGATGCCGCCGACGTCGTCGCTCGTGGCCTCGCGCAGGCTCTCGAGCTTCTCGTCGACGACCATGGTGCCGACGCCGTCGTGCGTGAACACCTCGAGCAGGATGGCGCCGTCGGTGGCGAAGGGCAGGATGTGCGAACGCTCGACCCCTCCCTCGCACGCCCGCACGCAGTAGCCGAGATAGTGCGCGAGGTCGGTCGGCGTGCTGGCCGGCGGCAGCTGCGTCAGCAGTCGGCGCGCATCGGCCAGGGCGAGCTCGGTGTCGATCGGGCTCTCGGGGTCGTCCAGGCGCTCGCGGATGCCCGGCACCTCGGTCAGGAAGAGCAGCTTGTCGGCCTGCAGCGCGATGGCCGTGGCGGTGGCCACGTCCTCCATCGTCAGGTTGAAGGCCTCGCCCGTGGGCGAGAAGCCGAACGGCGACAGCAGCACGATGGCGCCACCCTCGATGGCGCGCTGGATGGCGACGTGGTCCACGCGGCGCACGAGGCCGCTGTGCTTCATGTCGACGCCGTCGACGATGCCCACCGGCCGGGCGGTCAGGAAGTTGCCCGACACCACGCGCACGGTGGAGTTGGCCATCGGCGTGTTCGGCAGGCCCTGCGAGAAGGCCGCCTCGATCTCGAAGCGCAGCTGGCCGGCTGCCTCCTGCGCGGCGTCCAGCGCCACCGGGTCGGTGATGCGGATGCCCTTGTGGTAGCGCGACGTCTGCCCCTTGGCGGCCAGCTGCTCGTTGACCTGCGGGCGGAAGCCGTGCACGAGCACGATCTTCAGGCCCATCGCGTGCAGGATCGCTAGGTCCTGCACGAAGGCGCTCAGCTTGCCTGCGGCGATGGCCTCGCCGGCGAGCGCGACCACGAAGGTCTTGCCGCGGTACATGTGGATGTACGGCGCGACGGCGCGGAACCAGGGGACGAAGGTGTGCGGAAAGACGAGGCTCATCGGCGGGGCGGGTCGGACGGGGCGGTGGCCGGCTCCGAGGCGCCATTTCGAAGCGCGTTCATTGTGCCGCACGGGGCGCAATGGCCCTTGACGGCCACCTGGCAGGCCGTGACGATTCCCACCCCAATCCACCGGGGCAGGAGGGCCGATGAAAACCTACGAGGATGTCTTCAAGACGGCCGGCGCGTTCAGCTGGACCGAACTCATGACGCCGGATCCCAAGGCGGCGACCGAGTTCTACGGGCAGCTGTTCGGCTGGCAGTTCGACGTCATGAACATGGGGCAGGGCGACTACCACGTCGTCAAGACCGACGGCACGGCGGTCGGCGGCATCATGGGCATCCCGCCAGGCCAGAGCATGCCCACCGCCTGGAGTGCCTATGTCACGGTGGCCGACGCCGATGCGGCGGTCGCGAAGTGCCAGGCGCTGGGCGGCAAGGTTTGTGTGGGGCCGATGGACATCCCGAACGTCGGCCGCTTCGCGGTGCTGCAGGACCCGCAAGGCGCGGTGTTCAACGTCATGGCCTACTCGCCGCCGACGAACTGATCCCGGGCGGAGGGGCGCCGATAATGCGCGCCCCATGACGAACCAGCGGCCCGCCAGTGGCCGAGCGGCACGCGCCGGGGGGCCGGCGCGGCCGCACGCAGCGCCGGAGCAGCCGCCCCGGCCGGCGAACCCGCTGCCCCCGATCACCTACCCAGAGGCGCTGCCGGTCAGCGCCCGCCGCGACGAGATCGCGCGGGCGATGCGCGAGCACCCGGTGGTGATCGTCAGCGGCGAGACGGGTTCCGGCAAGACGACGCAGCTGCCGAAGATCGCGCTCGAGCTCGGGCGCGGCCTCGCGGCGGGAGGCCGCGGCCTCATCGGCCACACGCAGCCGCGGCGCATCGCGGCCAGCAGCGTGGCCAAGCGCATCGCCGACGAGCTGCAGACGCCACTCGGCGAGGTGATCGGCTACAAGGTGCGCTTCCAGGACCGGCTGTCGCCCGGCGCCAGCGTCAAGCTGATGACCGACGGCGTCCTGCTCGCCGAGACGCAGGGCGACCCGCTGCTGAAGGCGTACGACACGCTGATCATCGACGAGGCGCACGAGCGCAGCCTCAACATCGACTTCCTGCTCGGCTACCTGCGCGAGATCCTGCCGCGGCGGCCCGACCTCAAGGTCGTCGTCACCTCCGCGACGATCGACGCCGAGCGCTTCGCGCAGCACTTCGCCTCGGCGCGCGGGCCGGCGCCGGTGATCGCGGTCAGCGGCCGGCTCTACCCCGTGGAGCAGCGCTGGCGGCCGTTCGAGGAGAGCCGCGACTTTGGCCTCGACGACGCGGTGGCCGAGGCGGTGGACGAGCTCTGGCAAGGCGCGCGTGCGGCCGGCGACATCCTCGTCTTCCTGCCCGGCGAGCGCGAGATCCGCGACTGCGCCGACCACCTGCGCCGGCACCTCGCGCAGACGGCGCGGGGCGGGCCGATCCCCGAGATCCTGCCGCTCTTCGCCCGCCTCTCGCAGGCCGAGCAGGACCGCGTCTTCACGGCCGGCAACGGCCGGCGCATCGTGCTGGCCACCAACGTCGCCGAGACCTCGCTGACCGTGCCCGGCATCCGCTACGTCATCGACAGCGGCCTGGCGCGCGTGAAACGCTACAGCTTCCGCAACAAGGTCGAGCAGCTGCTCGTCGAGCCGATCAGCCAGGCGGCGGCCAACCAGCGCGCCGGCCGCTGTGGCCGCGTCGCCGACGGCGTGTGCATCCGCCTCTACGAGGAGAAGGACTTCGCGGCGCGGCCGCGCTTCACCGACCCGGAGATCCTGCGCAGCTCGCTGGCCGGCGTCATCCTGCGCATGAAGTCGCTGCACCTCGGCCGCGTCGAGGACTTCCCGTTCCTCGAGCCGCCGCCGCGAAAGGCCATCGCCGACGGCTACGCGCTGCTGGCCGAACTCGGCGCGGTGGACGACGACAACGAGCTCACGCCCACCGGCCAGGAGCTCGCGCGCCTGCCGCTGGACCCGCGCGTCGGCCGCATGATCCTCGAGGCGCGCGAGCGGCAGTCGCTCGCCGAGGTCCTGGTGATCGCCGCGGCGCTGAGCGTGCAGGACGTGCGCGACCGGCCGCTCGATCAGCAGCAGGCCGCCGACCAGAAGCACAAGCCCTTCGACGACGAGAAGAGCGAGTTCATGGGCACGCTGGCGCTCTGGAAGTGGATCGAGGCCGGGCGCGGCGTGCACGGCCACGGCGCCGCCGGCGAGCAGGCTCAGCAGACCGACCGCCACAAGCTCAGCCACCGGCAGCAGGAGCAGCGGCTGCGCGAGCACTTCATCAGCCCGCGGCGCGTGCGCGAGTGGCGCGACATCCACACGCAGTTGCACACCGTGGTGGCCGAGCACGGCTGGCGCCTCAACGGCACGCCGGCCACCTACGAGCAGGTACACCTCGCGCTGCTGGCCGGGCTGCTGGGCAACATCGGCTGCAAGGCCGACGACGACGACTGGTACCTGGGCGCGCGCGGCATCAAGTTCTGGCGCCATCCCGGCGCGAACCTGTCGAAGAAGCCGGGCCGGTGGATCGTCGCGGCGGAGCTCGTGGAGACGACACGGCTCTTCGGCCGCGGTATCGCCGCCATCGAGCCGCAGTGGATCCCGCCGCTCGCCGGCCACCTGTTGAAGAAGCAGCTGCTCGAGCCGCGCTGGGAGAAGAAGGCCGGCGAGGTGGTGGCGCTGGAACGCGCGACGCTCTACGGCATCGTCGTCTACAGCAACCGGCGCGTCAGCTACGCGCAGGTCGACCCCGTGGGTGCACGCGAGATCTTCATCCGCGAGGCGCTGGTGGCCTGCCTCTCGGAGCCGGAGGCCTGGGACGCGCGCCACCCGTTCATCGCCCACAACCGGCGCCTGCTGCGCGAGGTGCAGGAGCTGGAGCACAAGGCGCGCAGGCAGGACGTGCTGGTGGACGAAGGGCTGATCCACGCCTACTACGACGCGCAGCTGCCCGCGGACGTGTGCGGCACGGCGAGCTTCGAGCGCTGGTACCGCGAGGCCACGAAGCGCGAGCCGAAGGCGCTGCAGCTGACGCGCGAGGAGCTGATGCGGCACGAGGCGGCCGGCATCACGACCGAGGCCTACCCGAAGGTGATCCGCCTGGGCGGCATCGACTGCGCGGCGAGCTATCTGCACGAGCCGGGCGACGCACGCGACGGTCTTACCGTGACGGTGCCGATCTACGCCCTCAACCAAGTGAACGAGGAGCGCTGCGAGTGGCTGGTGCCCGGCATGCTGCCGGCCAAGGTGCAGGCGCTGGCCAAGAGCCTGCACCCGCGGCCGCGCTCGCGTCTGGTGCCGCTGCCCGAGTTCGCCGAGGGGTTCTGCGCTTCGGTGCCCTTCGCACAGGGCAGCCTCGTGGAGGTGCTGCTGAAGGCGGTGCGTGAACGCACGCAGCTGCCCGTGCAGCGGGGTGACTTCAAGCTCGAGCAGCTGAGCCCGCACCTGTTCATGAACTTCGTCGTCGTCGACGAGCATGGTCGGCAACTGGGCATGGGGCGCGACCTTGCCGCGCTGAAGGCGCAGTGGGGAGCGCAGGCGCGCAGCGCCTTCCAGGCACTGGCGGCCTTGCGCGCGACACCAGGTGCCGCGACGTCCGCGAGCGCCGGCTCGGCGAGCGATTCGGCCCGCGTCACCGCGCGCGCGGAAGTCGGACCGCAGGCGCGCGCGCAGGCATCGGCTCGCGGCGGCGTGTCCGCGAGCGTGTCGGCGCCGGCCGCACCGCCCGCGGGTCCAGCCCCGGCAGAGACCGCTCGACACACCGCGTGGACGTTCGGCGAACTGCCCGAGCTGATGGAGGTGAGGCGTGGCAGCCAGACCCTGGTGGGTTTCCCGGCGCTCGTCGACATGGGAGACGCGGTCGCGGTCGAGGTCTTCGACGAACCCGAGGTCGCTGCCCGCCGGCATCGGGCCGGGTTGCGGCGCCTCTTCGCGCTGCAGCTGCGGGAGCCGCTGAAGTACCTCGAGAAGAACGTCCCCGGCCTGGCCGCGATGGCCACGCAGTACATGTCGCTGGGTACCCTGGAGGAGCTCAGGGCGCAGATCGTGGACGTGGCGCTGGAACGCGCGTTCCTCGCTGATCCGCTGCCCGCGGACGCCGCGGCGTTCAAGGCGCGGGTGGAAGAAGGGCGCACGCGCCTGAACCTGATCGCCCAGGAGGTCGCACGCCAGGCTGCGGCCGTGCTCGGCGAGTACGCCGCGGCACTGCGCAAGCTGCGCGATGCCAAGCCGCCGCGCGAGGTGGCGGAGGACGTGGCCGCGCAGCTGCAGCGGCTCGTGGGCAAGCGCTTCCTGGCCGAGACGCCGTGGGCGCAACTGCAGCATCTGCCGCGCTACCTGAAGGCGGTGGTGTTGCGGCTGGACAAGCTGCGTGCCGACCCCGCGCGCGACGCCGCACGCATGGCCGAGCTGCGGCCGCTGGAGCAGCGCTGGCTTCGCCGCCAGGCCGAACTGCGCGGTGCGGCGCATGCCCGGCTCGACGAGTACCGGTGGCTGCTGGAGGAACTGCGTGTCAGCCTCTTCGCGCAGGAGCTGCGCACGCCGCAACCGGTGAGCTCCAAGCGACTCGAGAAGGTCTGGGCGCAGATCGACGCCTGACTCTGCGCCACGACGCCCCGGCAGGGTGCGCTGCCGTGCGGTTGACCTGTCGCAAATGGCAATGATTCGCAATTGCGTTATGATTCACCCAATCCCGTCCCGGCATCGCGCCGGCTCAGGCAACGCCAATCCAGGATCGCCGCGAATGAATGCCCTGTCCCGCCTCTGTTCCGCCTTCAAGCCCGCCTTGATGGCGCTCGTTCTCGCTGCCTCGGCGCCGGCCACGATGGCCCAGGAACGGGTGCTGAATCTCTACTCGGCGCGGCACTACCAGACCGACGAGGCGCTGTACGCCAACTTCACCAAGGCCACCGGCATCCGCATCAACCGCGTCGAGGCGGACGACGCTGGCATCCTGGCGCGGCTGAAGGCCGAAGGCGCGGCCAGCCCGGCGGACGTGATCCTGCTCGTCGACGCGGCGCGCCTGTGGCGCGGCGAGCAGGACGGGCTCTTCCAGCCGGTGCGCTCGGCCGTGCTCGAGAAGCGCATTCCGCCGCAACTGCGCGGTGCCGACGCAGGGCAAGGGCCGCAGTGGGTGGGCGTCTCGACGCGTGCGCGCGTCATCGTCTACGACAAGGCGGCGCTCAAGCCGACCGACGTCGACACCTACGAGAAGCTCGCTTCGCCGGCGTTGAAGGGCAAGCTGTGCATCCGCTCCGGCTCGCACCCCTACAACCTGAGCCTCTTCGGCTCGATGCTCGAGCGCCAGGGCCCGGCCCGCACGGAAGCATGGCTCAAGGGTGTCGCCGGCAACCTGGCCCGCCCGCCCAAGGGCGGCGACACCGACCAGATCCGCTCCGTCGCGGCCGGCGAGTGCGCCGTGGCGTTGAGCAACAGCTACTACTACGCGCGGCTGCTGCGCAGCCAGAAGCCGGAAGACCGCGAGGCCGTGGCCCGAACCGGAGTCATCTTCCCTGACCAGGCGGGAGCCGGCGCGCACGTCAACATCTCGGGCGCCGCCGTCGCGCGCAATGCCCGGAATCGCGATGCCGCGGTGGCCTTCCTCGAGTACCTGACGAGCGACGAGGCACAGCGCATGCTGGCTGACGGCAACAACGAGTACCCCGCCGTGGCGGGCCTGAACACGGACAACCCAGCGCTGGTCGCGATGGGCCGCTTCAAGGCGGAGACGGTGCCGATCGCCAAGGTCGGTGCGGCCACCGCTCAGGTGCAGCAGATGCTCGACCGGGTGGGCCTCAAGTAACCCCCCGGCGCGCGCACCCTCGCGTTGCACCGCGCGAGGGACCCCTCGGTCGAGGTGCGTGCCGTGCGTGACGTTGTCGGCACGGAGCGGCGGGCCGACGGCCCCGCGCCCTCGGGCCGGGGCCGGTCGACGCGTGTCTCCGTCGCTTGCCCCACCTAGAATCCGCCGCGTCCCGCAGGGCGCCCCGCGGGCGTCCAGAGCCCTCGAGGCTGGCACGACGGCGGGCCTGCGGCTCTTCTTCGGGGGTGCTGTGCCGGGCGCGAACGGTTCGAGGTTGCGGGCTTGGGTGCCGATCGTGGCCTGTGCACTGCCGCTGGCCTGCGCGGCGCAGGGGACGCGGCCGCCGGGCGCCGCGGCCAGCGCGCCTGCGAAGCCCGCGTCGGCCGTGGCCGGCGCGAACGGCGCGAACGGTTCGAGCGGCGGCACCCACGGAAGTGGCGCCAACGGCGGCGCAGGCGCCGATCCGGCGTCGATGGACCGTGCCCGCCGTGCCGCCGAGAGCCCGCTGCGGGCCATCATCGAGGCGGGCAGGGTCCGCCGTCGCATCGAGGGCGACTCGACCACGGAAACGGAGGCCGCGCCGCCCGCGCCGGCGAGGTTCCTGGTTGCGCCGGACACCCCGGTGATCACGATTCGCACGTTGCCCAGCGAACCGGAGGTCGCCCCGGCCGCCCCTCGGGCGGCGCTCGCCCCGGGCGGCGTCGCCCCACTGACGGCCGCGCCATCGGCGGTACCGGAACTCACCCGGCCCGTGCCGGGCGTGAAGGCGTTGCCGCCCGCGGCGTCGGCGCCGACCACGCCCGAGTTGCGGCACATGGTCGAACCCGAGGCGCCTCCCCGGTTGCTCGAGCAATTGACCCGTCCCGAGGTGGCGGTCGAGTTCACCATCGCTGCCGACGGCTCGGTCGTCGACGTCGAGGTGCAGCCGCCGGTGCCGCGGGCGCTCGTGCCGAGGATCGTCGAGGCTCTCGGGCAATGGCGCTACGCGCCGGCGGCCGCGCCGCGCAGGCACCGCGTGCAGCTGGTCTTCAGGTCCGGCGGCTGAGTCGCCTGCCGGCAAGGGCCCGGCTTCAGAGCCCGAAGACCCGCAGCGCGCGGTCCATGCCACCCTCTGTGATCGAGAGCATCGCGCGGTCGCGCACCGCCGGCTTGGAGTGGTAGGCGATCGACAGCCCCGCCACGCTCATCATCGGCAGGTCGTTGGCGCCGTCGCCGACGGCGATCGACCGTGCCGGCGAGATGCCCATCAGCTCGCACACCTCGAGCAGCACGCGCTTCTTCTCGGCGCCGTCGACGATCTCGCCCCACGGGCGCTCGAGCAGCAGGCCGGTCAGCTTGCCGTCGACCACCTCGAGCACGTTGGCGCGCGCGAAGTCCAGGCCGAGCCGCGAGCGCACGCGCTCGCTGAAGAAGGTGAAGCCGCCGGAGACGAGCAGCGTCTTGAGCCCGGCGCCCTGGCAGGCGCGCACGAAGGTCTCGACGCCGGGGTTCAGGCGCAGGCGCCGCTCGTAGACCTCCTCCAGCGCGCTCACGGGCACGTCGCGCAGCAGCGCCAGGCGGCGGCGCAGGCTGTGCTTGTAGTCGGTGATCTCGCCGCGCATCGCCGCCTCGGTGATGGCGGCCACCTCGGCACGGCGGCCGGCCGCTTCGGCGATCTCGTCGACGCACTCGATGCTGATGAGCGTCGAGTCCATGTCGAAGGCGACGAGCTTGAAGTCCGCAAGCTTCAGCGGCGGTGTGACGCCGCGTGCGAAGAGGCCGGGCTCGATCTCGCGTTCGCGCAGCACGACCGTCATGCTGGCACCTTCTGCGGCGAGCCCAGCGAACGCAGCAGGTCGCGCATGAACTGCGCCCGCTCGGCCGGCGATTCGATCTGCCGCTCGACGCGCAGCTTGTCGTTGCCGGCCAGCTTGATGGCACGGTTCTTCTGAACCAGCTCGATGATGCGTATCGCGTCGATGGGCGGGTTGGGTCGGAAGCTCACGCTCATCAGCTTCGGTCCGGCATCGATCTTCGCCACGCCGTAGGGCTTGGCCAGCACGCGCAGGCGGTGCGTGTCGAAGAGAGTCTGGCCCTGCGCCGGCAGGCGGCCGAAGCGGTCGGTGATCTCCTCCAGCAGCGCATCGATACGGTCGGTGCTCTCGGCCGTCGCCAGGCGCTTGTACAGCGACAGCCGCGTGTGCACGTCGCCGCAATAGGCGTCGGGCAGCAGCGCCGGCGCGTGCAGGTTGACCTCGGTGGTGCCGGCCAGGCCGCCGAGCGGCGACAGCAGGTCGGGCTCGCGGCCGGCCTTCAGCGCGCGCACCGCCTCGGCCAGCATGTCGTTGTAGAGCTGGAAGCCGACCTCCATCATGTTGCCGCTCTGCTGCTCGCCCAGCACCTCGCCGGCGCCGCGGATCTCGAGGTCGTGCATGGCAAGGTAGAAGCCGCTGCCGAGCTCTTCCATCTGCTGGATGGCCTCCAGGCGCTGCGCGGCTTGCTTGGTCAGACCTTCCTTGTCGGGCACGAGCAGGTAGGCGTAGGCCTGGTGGTGGCTCCGGCCGACGCGGCCGCGCAATTGGTGCAACTGCGCGAGGCCGAACTTGTCGGCCCGGCTAATGACTATTGTGTTGGCCGTCGGCACGTCGATGCCGGTCTCGATGATCGTCGAGCACAGCAGCACGTTGTGGCGCTGGGCGACGAAGTCGCGCATCACCGCTTCCAGTTCGCGCTCGGGCATCTGGCCGTGCGCGATCGCGATGCGCGCCTCGGGCAGCAACTCGGCGAGGCGGTCGCGCCGGTTCTGGATGGTCTCGACCTCGTTGTGCAGGAAGTAGACCTGGCCGCCGCGCTTGAGCTCGCGCAGCACGGCCTCGCGGATGATGCTGTTGCCCTCGTTCTGCACGAAGGTCTTGATGGCCAGGCGCCGCTGCGGAGCGGTGGCGATGACCGAGAGGTCGCGCAACCCCTCTAGCGCCATGCCCAGCGTGCGCGGGATCGGCGTGGCGGTGAGCGTCAGCACGTCGACCTCGGCGCGCAGCGCCTTCATCGCCTCCTTGTGGCGCACGCCGAAGCGGTGCTCCTCGTCGATGATCAGCAGGCCCAGCCGCGCGAACTTCACGTCCGAGGCCAGCAGCTTGTGCGTGCCAACGACGATGTCGATGGTGCCGGCGGCGATGCCCTCCAGCGCCGCCTTCACCTCCTTGGCGGTACGGAAGCGCGACAGCTCGGCCACCTTCACCGGCCACTTGCCGAAGCGGTCCACGAGCGTCTGGTAATGCTGTTCGGCGAGCAGCGTGGTCGGCGCGAGGAAGGCCACCTGCTTGCCGCCGTGCACGGCCACGAACGCGGCGCGCAGGGCGACCTCGGTCTTGCCGAAGCCCACGTCGCCGCAGATGAGGCGGTCCATCGGCTTCGGGCTGATCATGTCCTGCACGACGGCATGGATGGCCGCGCGCTGGTCGGCCGTCTCCTCGAAGCCGAAGCTCGCCGCGAAGGCTTCGTAGTCGTGCGCCGAGAAGCGGTGAGCGAAGCCGTCGCGCGCGGCGCGCTGGGCGTAGAGGTTCAAGAGCTCGGCGGCGGTGTCGCGCACCTGCTCGGCTGCCTTCCTGCGCGCCTTCTCCCACTGGCCGCTGCCCAGCTTGTGCAGCGGCGCCTCCTCGGCGCTGACGCCGGTGTAGCGGCTGATCAGGTGCAGCTGCGACACCGGCACGTACAGCGTCGCCTTGTCGGCGTACTCCAGGTGCAGGAACTCGCTGGTTCCCTCGCCCAGGTCGATGTTCTTCAACCCCTGGTAGCGGCCGATGCCGTGGTTGGCGTGCACGACCGGGTCGCCGACCTTCAGCTCGGAAAGGTCCTTGATCAGCGCGTCGACGCTGGAAACCTGTTCCTGCTTGCGCCGGCGCCGCGCCTGCGGCGTGGTGGCGAAGAGCTCGGTCTCGGTGATGAACTGCAGCGAGCGGAGGGGTTTCGCGTCGGCCGTGGCCGCCGCGTCGACCTCGAGCCAGTGGAAGCCCTGGGCGAGCGGCGCGGCAACGATCGCCACCTTCTCGTCGCCGGCCTCGAACTCGGCCAGGCTCGCGACGCTCGGCACGTCGATGCGGTGATCGCGCAGCAGTTCCAGGAGGCTCTCGCGGCGGCCTTCGCTCTCGGCCACCAGCAGCACGCGGTGCGGCGTGCTCTGCAGATGGCGCTCCAGCGAGGCCAGCGGCTCGGTGGCGCCGCGGTCGACGCTCACGTCGGGCAATGGCCGGCACCACGGCAGCGGTTCGCCGCCGCGGATGGCGACGGTGGCATGTGGCTGCGTCGCGGTGAAGAACTCCTCGGCACGAAGGAAGAGGTCTTCCGGCGGCAGCAGCGGCCGTTCCTTGTCGTGCTGCAGGAAGCGATGGCGCTCGCGCGTGTCGGTCCAGAAGCGCTGCAATGCGGCATCGATCTCGCCGTGCAGCACCACGGGCGCGTCGGCGCCGACGTAGTCGAAGAGCGTCGCCGTCTGCTCGAAGAAGAGCGGCAGGTAGTACTCGATGCCGCCGGTGGCGATGCCCGAGGCGATGTCCTTGTAGATGCGAGCCTTGGTCGGGTCGCCCTCGATGCGTTCGCGCCAGCGCGATCGGAAGGCGGTGCGCGCCGCCTCGTCCATCGGGAACTCGCGGCCGGGCAGGAGGCGCACCTCGGGCACGGGGTAGAGGCTGCGTTGCGTGTCGGGGTCGAAGGTGCGGATGGAGTCGACCTCGTCGCCGAACAGGTCGACGCGGTACGGCACCGGCGAGCCCATCGGGAAGAGGTCGATCAAGCCGCCACGCACCGCGTACTCGCCGGGGCCGACGACCTGGCTCACGTGCTCGTAGCCGGCGAGCGTGAGCTGAGCCTTCAGGCGTGCCTCGTCGAGGCGGCTCTTCTGCTTGAAGTGGAACGTCGTGCCGGCGAGGAACGAGGGCGGCGCCAGCCGCGTGAGCGCCGTCGTGGCCGGCACCAGCACGACATCGACCTCGCGCTGCTGGATGCGCCACAGCGTGGCCAGCCGCTCGGAGATCAGGTCCTGGTGCGGGCTGAAGGTGTCGTAGGGCAGCGTCTCCCAGTCGGGAAACTGCGCCACGGCCAGTTCGGGCGCGAAGAAGGGCAGTTCGTCGGCCAGACGCTGCGCGTCGGCCGCCTCGGCCGCGAAGATCACCAGCGCAGCGCCTTGCGCCTTGCGTGCACCGGCACGCGAGCGGGCCAGCTCTGCCAACCAGAGCGCATCGGCCGAGCCGTGCGGGCGAGGAAGTGTGAAGCGCCGGCCGGGCGCGAGCGGTGGAAGCTGCATCAGGGAAGACAAGCGCCCCCTCGCAGGCGGCACGGCGGTCGCGTGCACGCAAGGGGGCGTGTGGACGCACGATTCTAGAATCGCCGTCGATGCCCGAGTCGTCCCGTCGCTGCTATGCCTTGGTGCCCTGTGCCGGGGTCGGCGAGCGCGCGCAGGCCGGCGGACCCAAGCAGTACGCGGTCGTCGCCGGCCGCAGCGTCGTCGCCCACACGCTGGCGGCGCTGGAGGCGGTGCGCGCGCTGCAGGCGGTGCTGGTGGTGCTGGCCCCCGACGACTCTATGTTCGAGCGCCACGCGCCGGCCTTCGCCGGGCCGCGCGCCTGGGTGGCGCGCTGCGGCGGGCCCACCCGCGCGGCCTCCGTGGCCAACGGCCTGACGGAACTGCTTCGACGTGGCGCGGCGCACGACGACTGGGTGCTGGTGCACGACGCGGCCCGCTGCCTGCTCCGGCCGGCGTGGGTGGAGGCGCTGATCGAGGCCTGCATCGACGACGAGGTCGGCGGACTGCTCGCACTGCCGCTGGCCGACACGCTGAAGCAGGCCGCCGCCGGCGAGCGTGTGGCCGCGACGGTGGCACGCGAAGGCAAGTGGCTCGCGCAGACGCCGCAGATGTTCCGCCTCGGCCTGCTGCAGCGCGCGCTGACCACGGCCGGCACCGGCGTCAGCGACGAGTCGAGCGCCGTCGAGGCCATGGGCCTCGCGCCGCGGCTCGTGCGGGGCGACCTGGAGAACCTGAAGCTCACCTGGCCGGCCGACTTCGCGCTGGCCGCACGCCTGCTGGAGACCCGGACATGAGTCCCGCCGCCGATGCCGCCTTTCCCTTCGAGTTCCGGGTCGGCGAAGGCTGGGACGTGCACGCGCTCGTCACCGGCCGGCCGCTGGTGCTGGGCGGCGTCGTCGTGCCGCACACGCACGGGCTGCTCGGGCACTCCGACGCCGACGCGCTGCTGCATGCCGTCACCGATGCGCTGCTCGGAGCCGCCGGCCTCGGCGACATCGGCCGGCTGTTCCCCGACACGGACGCGGCCTACGCCGGAGCCGACTCGGCAGGGCTGCTGGCGCGGGCGCTGGAACGCGTGCGCGGCGAAGGCTGGGTGCCGGTCAACGTCGACGCGACCATCGTTGCGCAGGCGCCGAAGATGGCGCCGCACATCCCGGCCATGCGCGAGCGCATCGCCGCCGTGCTCGGCGTCGAACCCGGGCGGGTGAACGTGAAGGCGAAGACGGCGGAGAAGATGGGGCCGGTGGGCGAGGGCCGGGCCATCGAGGCGCGGGCGGTGTGCCTGCTGATGCGCCGGCCGCCCGGCGCGTAGGCACGGCGGGCGCGCAGGAGCGCCCGTTCGCTCAGACCTTGCTCGCGGGCGAGCCGGCGCGCGTGTCGGCCCAGGCGAAGTTGCTGTCGCTCATGATCGTGCTCGGCGTGCCGCCGCGCCCGCCCTTGTCCTTGTCCTTGCCGGAGCCGGCGCGGCCCGACTGCACGCGCTTGAGCCGGATGTGTGCGATGAGGCCCCCCTCCGGCGCATTGGCCAGCTCCAGGCTGCCGCCCATGCGCGCCACGGCCTTCTCGACGATGGCGAGCCCGAGGCCCGCACCGGTGGCCGCCGTGCGCGCCGTGTCGCCGCGGAAGAACGGCGTCGTCAGCTGGGCGAGCTTCTCGGGAGCCACGCCGGGGCCGTGGTCGCGCACGCTCACGATGAGCCACGGCCCGGCCTTCACGTGCCAGACGTCGACCTCGGCGACGCCGGAGTAGTTGCTCTTGCCGTAGCGGCGGGCGTTCTCGAAGAGGTTCAGGAAGACGCGGCCGAGTTCGGTCTCGTCGGCGATCACCTGCAGGTCGGGTGCCAGGCGCGACTGGATCCGGATCTGCGTCGGATCGCGGAAGCGCGCCGCTTCCTCGTCGACCAGGCGCGTGACGTTGATCGGGCCCATCTTGGACTCGCCGGGGCGCGCGTAGTCCATGAACTTGTCGATGATGGCGTCGAGCTGGTCGATGTCGCTGGCCATGTTGCGGCGCGCGTCCTCGTCGACGACGCTCATCTCGGCCTCGAGCCGCAAGCGCGCCAGTGGCGTGCGCAGGTCGTGGCTGATGCCGGCCAGCATCACGGCGCGGTCTTCCTCGACGCGCGCCAGCTCGCGTGCCATGCGGTTGAAGCCGCGGTTGACCTCGCGGATCTCGCTCGTCAGCGTGTTCTCGTCCAGGCGCGAGTCGAGGTCGCCCTCCCGGATGCGGGTGGCCGCGAACGACAGCTGCTTCAGCGGCCGGTTGATCAGGCTTGCGATGGCCACCGACCCGACGAGCGTGGCGAGGAACGCGATGCCGAGCCAGGCGAACCAGGTACTGCTGGCCACCGAGGCGGGATTGGTGGCATCGGCCTGCAGCCAGTAGAGGTCCTGCTCGATCGAGAAGCCCACCCACAGGCCGCTCTGGTTGTTCACCGTGCGTGCCACCACGGTGTCGGGGCCGAGCACCCGCTTGAGCTCCGACGCGAGGCGCCGCGAGAAGCGGTCGGTCTCGAACGACAGCCACTTGTCGCCCGGCTCGCGCGGCGTGACGCGGATGGCCGTGGGGCTGGCCATGCTCTTCAGCAGCGTCACCCGGTTGATGCCGTCGGCCGGGATGAGCGCGGCGCGCGCGAGGCTCACCAGGCCGGCCGTCTGCTGCGCCTGCTGCACGGCGCGCGGCTCCAGCTCCATCGCGTGCAACGTGTACACCCACGCGTAGACGCCGCCGGCCAGCAGCAGGGCCAGCAGGAAGAACGTGCGCCAGAAGAGGCTGAAGCCGACCGAGGGGTTCTTGGCCACCGGATGCTCGGGTGCTCGTCAATCACCGCGCGGCGCGGCGCGCGGGCGAAAGGGCGGCGCGGGCGGGCCGCGCGAAGCCCTCAGTTTGCGCCATCCGGCACGAACACGTAGCCGACGCCCCAGACCGTCTGGATGTAGCGCGGCTGCGCCGGGTCGGGCTCGATCATCTTGCGCAGGCGCGAGATCTGCACGTCGAGGCTGCGGTCGAAGGGCTCGAACTCGCGTCCCCGCGCCAGCTGGGCGAGCTTGTCGCGCGACAGCGGCTGCCGCGGGTGGCGCACGAGCGCCTTCAGCATCGAGAACTCGCCCGTGGTCAACGAGATCTGCTCCCCGTTCTTCGAAAGGCGTCGCAGCGACAGGTCGAACTCGAACGGGCCGAAGGTGACGACCTGGGCCTCCTTGGAGGGGGCGCCCGGGGCCTCCGGCGCCGGCCGCCGGCGCAGGACGGCGTGGATGCGGGCCAGCAACTCGCGCGGGTTGAAGGGCTTGGGCAGGTAGTCGTCCGCGCCGACCTCCAGACCGACGATGCGGTCGACGTCCTCGACCTTGGCCGTCAGCATGATGATCGGCGTCTGGTCGTTGGCGGCGCGCAGGCGGCGGCAGATCGACAGGCCGTCCTCGCCCGGCAGCATCAGGTCGAGCACGATGAGGTCGAGCGTCTCGCGCGTGAGCAGGCGGTTCAGTGCCTTGGCGTCCTCGGCCAGGAGGACGTCGAACCCCTCCTGCGAGAGGTAGCGCCGGAGCAGGTCGCGGATTCGCGCATCATCGTCGACGACGACGATGCGGTCCGGGCGGGCGTTGGCGGGGGTGCTCATGGGCCTCTCCGAATTTGTAACAGCGGCATTGTGGGCCTCGGCCAACCGGGGTTACACGGGGTAGGGACCATTCGTTACAAGTATTTCGCGCTTGCGCAAGGGTTGGTCGAACCTCCGTTTCGCAGGGCGCTCGGCGCCACTGCGGGCACCGGGGCCTTCCGATTCGGCAGCATCGCCGCTTCGAGGCGCGAAGGGTCGGATGTGCACGAAGGAATGATCAGGATGACGACGACAGATCTTCGGGCCCCCAGGGCCAGGCAGTGGCGCCATCTCGGGGCCTGGCTGACGGCGGCTGCCGCCATCACGCACGCGAACGCGCAGACCGTGGCGACAGGCTCGCCGTCGCCCGCCAACGTGGTGTCGCTGAGCGCCTCCGCCACGTTGGAACTGACGATGGACTGGCTGACGGTGGTGTTCAGCACGATGCGCGAAGGCACCGACGCGGCTGCCGTCCAGGGCCAGCTCAGGCAGGCGCTCGACGCGGCACTGGCCGAGGCGCGCCGCATGGCCCGGCCGGGAGAAGTGCAGGTGCGCACCGGCGCGTTCTCGTTGCAGCCCCGCTATGGTCAGAAGGGCGGGGTCACGGGCTGGCAGGGATACGCCGAACTGGTGATGGAGGGTCGCGACACGACGGCGATCGCGCAGGCGATGGGGCGGGTGCAGACGCTGACGGTGGGCCGGGTGACCTGGTCCCTGTCTCGCGAGGCGCGCGAGAAGGTCGAGAGCGAGGTCACCGCGCAGGCCATCGCGCGCTTTCGCAGCCGCGCCGACGACGTAGCGCGCCAGTTCGGCATGAGCGGCTACACGCTGCGCGAGGTGGCGGTCAGCGGCAACGAGCCGGGCGGAGCGCCGCCCGTCATGATGATGCGTGCGCAGGCCGCCCGCGGAGCCGCCGACGAGTCGTTGCCGGTGGAGGCCGGCAAGGCCCAGGTGACGGCGACCGTGACTGGCACCGTGCAGTTGCGCTAGTGCCCGCGCAGGCGCCGGCAGGCCCCGGGTCGTGACGGCCTACTGCGCCGTCCAGCCCCCGTCCACCGCCCAGGCAACGCCGCGCACGTTGTCGGCCGCTGGCGTGCACAGGAACAGGCAAAGGCCGGCCAGTTGCTCCGGCGTCGTGAACTGCAGCGAAGGCTGCTTCTCGGCCAGCAGGCGGCGCGTGGCCTCCTCGTTGCCGACGCCGTCGGCGGCGGCCCGCGCGTCGACCTGCTTCTGCACGAGCGGCGTCAGCACCCAACCCGGGCAGACAGCGTTGACGGTGACACCCGTGGTGGCGTTCTCGAGTGCCGCCGCCTTGGTCAGGCCGACGATGCCGTGCTTGGCGGCCACGTAGGCGCTCTTGGCGGCCGAGGCCACGAGCCCGTGCGCCGAGGCGATGTTGATGACGCGGCCCCAGTTGCGTGCGCGCATGCCGGGCAGCGCCAGGCGCATCGCGTGGAAGGCCGAGCTCAGGTTGATGGCGATGATCGCGTCCCAGCGCTCGACCGGGAACTCGTGCACCGGGGCGACGTGCTGTATGCCGGCGTTGTTGACGAGGATGTCGACGCGGCCGAACAGCCGCTCGCAGGTGCGCACCATGTCCTCGATCTCGGCCGGCTTGCTCATGTCCGCGCCGTGATGCACCGCCCCGGCATCGTGCTTGCGCACGGCAGCGAGCGCACCATCGACATCGCCGAAGCCGTTGAGCATCACGCGTGCACCGCCTTCGGCCATCGCCAGCGCGATGCCGAGGCCGATGCCGCTGGTGGAGCCGGTGACGAGGGCGACCTTCCCTTGGACTCCGGTGGACATGGAACGACTCTCCTGTAGCGAACGGGCTTGTTACGATGACTTCATTATCGACCCGCGCCGCGGCGAGCCGCCGTCGCCGGCCCGGGCCGCGCCCACCTGCGAGACCCCATGAGCGCCACCACCGCTGCACAGCCCACGCTTCACCACGTCCAGTGCCTCGACGCACGCGGCCTGCACCGCATGGCCTACTGGCAGTGGCAGCAGACCGGCCACCTCGAGCAGCCCCGAACCCTCGTCTGCGTGCACGGCCTGTCGCGCCAGGGGCGGGACTTCGACACCCTGGCTCGTGACCTGACGAGCCACTTCCGGGTGATCTGCCCCGACGTCGTCGGCCGTGGTCGCAGCGATCGCCTTGCCGACCCGATGGGTTACGTCATCCCGACCTACGTCGCCGACATGGTCACCCTCGTCGCGCGGCTGGATGTCGGGCAGGTGGACTGGGTCGGCACCTCGATGGGCGGGCTCATCGGCCTGGGGCTCGCCAGCCTGCCGGGCTCGCCGGTGCGCAGGCTCGTCCTCAACGACGTCGGCCCGACCGTCGAACCCGTCGCCATCGAGCGCATCAAGACCTACCTCGGCCAGCCCGTGACCTGGAAGGACGAGCAGGAGGCCGCGGCGGCGCTGTGGAGCGTGTCGCAGGGCTTCGGGCCGCACTCGGCCGAGCAGTGGCTCGAGCTGACGCGGCCGCAACTGGTGCCGGCCCCGGGTGGCGGCGTGATGTCGCACTACGACCCGGCCATAGCGGCCCCGGTGCGCGCGATGACGCCCGAGATGCTGAAGGCGGCCGAAGCGATGACCTGGCAGGCGTATGACCGCATCCGCTGCCCGACGCTGTTGCTGCGCGGACGGGACTCCGACCTGCTGCTGCCGGCCACCGCGCAGGGGATGACCGAGCGCGGGCCGAAGGCACGGCTCGTCGAGTTCGCGGGCGTCGGCCACGCGCCGACTCTGGTGGCTGCCGAACAGCGCGCCGCCGTGCGCCAGTTCCTGCTCGACCCGTGAAAGCCGGTCCGGCGGCCCCCCCGAACCCGCAGGCCGCGGCGGCCATCGTGCACCTGGCCAGCGAAGAGGCGGCCGCGGACGCCGCGGCGGCCGACGCGCAGGCCCTCGCGGGCGCAGGCGAGGCGGACCCGGTGGCGCGGGCGCGCGCTTTCGCCGAGCCGCTGCTGGCCGGCCAGCCGCTCGACACCGGCGAAGACGCGCTCGCCCACGCCGACGGCGTGGCCGGCGTGCTCGCCTCGATCGGCGCCGCACCCGCGCTGTGTGCCGCCGCCTATCTCGTCTACGCGGGCGACTACCTGCAGCGCCCCGAGGAAGTGCTGCGCAAGGCGTTCGGCGAGCACGCGGCTCGCCTCTGCACCCTGACGCGCCAGCTCGTGCAGATCCAGCGCGCGGCGCGTGGTGCCGTCGTGCCGGGCGGGCAGCGCGCGCTGCAGATCGAGCGCGTCCGCAAGATGCTGCTCGCGTTCTCGCGTGACCTGCGCGTGGTGCTGCTGCGACTGGCCTCGCGCCTGCAGACGCTGCGCTGGTTCGCGGCGATGCACCGGCCTTGCCCGGCCGACCTGGCCACCGAGTCGATGCAGGTGTTCGCGCCGCTGGCCAACCGGCTGGGTGTCTGGCAGGTCAAGTGGGAGCTCGAGGACCTGGCCTTCCGATTCCTGCAGCCCGAGGCGTACCGGCGCGTGGCGCAACTCGTGCAGGAGAAGCGGGTCGAGCGCGAGCAGGGCGTCGAGCGCTCGCGCGCACAGCTCGCGCGGCTGCTGGAGGAGGCGTTGATCCGGGCCGAGGTGCTGGGGCGACCGAAGCACCTCTACAGCATCTGGAAGAAGATGCAGGGCAAGGGGCTCGACTTCGAGCGCGTGCTCGATGCGCGCGCGCTGCGGGTGATCGTCGACGACACCGCCACGTGCTACGCGGTGCTGGCGCGGGTGCACGAGCGCTGGCACGCCGTGGAGGGCGAGCTCGACGACTACATCGCCCGCCCCAAGCCGAATGGCTACCAGTCGCTGCACACGGTGGTGGTGGCCGACGACGGTCGCGCGCTGGAGGTGCAGATCCGCACCCGTGCGATGCACGAGCATGCCGAGCACGGTGTCGCCGCGCACTGGATGTACAAGGAGGCCGGGACCCGAGGCTATGCCGGCGTCAGCGCCAGCGGCGACTTCGAGGAGCGCGTGGCCGAGGCGCGCAAGGCCGTGCTGCGCGAGCTGCTCGCCTGGCAGCGGGACGCGGCTCACGGCGCCGAGGAAGGATCCGGCACGGCGGCCGCGCCGCCAGGCGCCGCGGAGGCGTCGTTCGACGATCGCATCTACGTCTTCACGCCGCAGGCGACCATCATCGACCTGCCGGCGGAGGGCACGCCGGTGGACTTCGCGTACGCGCTGCACACTGATCTCGGGCATCGCTGCCGAGGTGCGCGCGTCGACGGCGCGATGGTGCCGCTGAACACGCCGCTGCAGTCGGGGCAGACGGTGGAGGTGATCTCGGCCAAGGAGGGTGGCCCCTCGCTGGACTGGCTCAACCCCGAGCTCGGCTACCTGCGCAGCCCCCGCGCGCGCGCCAAGGTGCGCGCCTGGTTCAACGCGCAGGCGCTGCAGGCCACCACCGCGCGCGGGCGCGAGCTGGTCGAGAAGCTGCTGCAGCGCGAGGGCCGCACGGCCGTCAAGCTCGACAGCCTCGCCGAGGGCCTGGGCTTCAAGAGTGCCGAAGCGCTGTTCGAGGTGGTGGGCAAGGACGAGTACTCGCTGCGCCACATCGAGAACCTGCTGCGTCCGACGCCTGCCGAGCCCGAGGAGGAGCGGGTGGCGCTGCAGCGCTCGCGCAGCGGCGGTGCCTCGCGCGGCGGCGTGCTGGTGGTCGGGGTCGACTCGCTGCTGACGACGCTGGCGCGTTGCTGCCGACCGGCGCCTCCGGATGCGATCGGCGGTTTCGTCACGCGCGGCAAGGGGGTGGCCATTCATCGCGCCGACTGCTCGAACCTGCGCCACATGGCGGCCGCGAACCCCGGCCGGTTGATCGAGGTGAAGTGGGGCGACGCGCCGGCTGCCCATGCCGGGGAGGCGCTGTACCCGATCGACGTGCTGATCGAGGCAGCCGACCGCAGCGGCCTGCTGCGCGACATCTCCGAGGTGTTTGCCAAGCAGAAGGTCAACGTGACCGCGGCGCACACGCAGAGCGCGCGCGATCGCAGCACGGCGTGGATGACGCTGACCGTGGAGGTGCCCGATGCCGCCCGCCTGGCGCCCGTGCTGGCGCAGGTGGCGCGCGTACCGGGCGTCCGTCACGCACGCCGCAAGTGAGCCGGCGGTGGCCGGCGGCGGTCGGCCTCCGGGGTGCTGTAGAATGCGATCTTCGACAGGCGTGTAGCTCAGCTGGTTAGAGCACCACCTTGACATGGTGGGGGTCGGTGGTTCGAGTCCACTCGCGCCTACCAACAAGCAAGCCGCCGGGTCCGAGAGGGCCCGGCGGCTTCGTCCTTTCTTGCCCTCGGACGCGCTGGCCCGGCGGCCTCGCAGGGGGAAACCCCGCGCCGGGTGGCCGCGCGCACGCTCCTAGAATTCCAGGGACGCAGTGTCAGATCAGGTAGCCCATGCCCGCTTCGCGCCGTTCCTCCGCCGATGCGTCGGCCAAGTCAGCGGCCGAGGCGCCAGCGTCCTCGGTGCGGGTGCTGAAGAAGTATCCCAATCGCCGCCTCTACGACACGCGAACCAGCAGCTACATCACGCTGGCCGACGTGAAGCAGATGGTGCTGGCCGGCGAGTCGTTCGAGGTGCGCGACGCGAAGACCGGCGAGGACCTCACGCGCAGCATCCTGCTGCAGATCATCCTCGAGGAGGAGTCGGGCGGCGTGCCGATGTTCAGCACGCAGTCGCTCGAGCAGATCATCCGCTTCTACGGCCACGCGATGCAGGGAATGATGGGCACGATGCTCGAGAAGAACCTGCAGGCCTTCACCGAGCTCCAGGCGCGGCTGCTGGAACAGAGCCGCGGCCTCTACGACCCGAAGAACCTCACGCCGGAGGTCTGGACGCAGTTCATGAGCGGCCAGACGCCGATGATGCAGAACCTGATGACCAGCTACATCGAGCAGAGCCGGCAGCTGGTGGAGCAGCTCCAGCGCAATTCGGGTGGCCTGTTCCCGGGCGTCCCGGGGTTCGGCGCGGGCAAGAAGTAGCGGGCGGCGCGGCCTCGCGCTCGATGGGCGCCTTGGCCGCAAGGGGCGGTCGGTGATCGCCGAGAATCTCGCCATGAGCTCCAATGACCCGAGCGGGGCGGTCGGAACGACGGCCGTCAACGCCTTGCCGGCCAACCCGCCGCCGCGGATCGGCTTCGTGTCCCTCGGCTGCCCCAAGGCCCTGACCGACTCCGAGCTGATCCTGACGCGCCTGCGGGCCGAAGGCTACGAGACGAGCAAGACCTTTGCCGGCGCCGACCTCGTCGTCGTCAATACTTGTGGCTTCATCGACGAGGCGGTCAAGGAGAGTCTCGACACCATCGGCGAGGCGCTGGCGGAGAACGGCAAGGTCATCGTCACCGGGTGCCTCGGCGCCCGCGGGGGGCCGGACGCCGGCCCCGGCACCGAAGGCGGCGGCAACCTCGTGCGCCAGATGCATCCCAAGGTCCTGGCGGTGACCGGCCCGCACGCGACAGACGAGGTGATGTCGGCCGTGCACCGGCACGTGCCGAAGCCGCACGACCCCTTCGTGGATCTGGTCCCCGAGGTGCGCGCCGAATTTCGTGGTGCCGCCGGCATCAAGCTGACGCCGCGCCACTACGCCTACCTGAAGATCAGCGAAGGCTGCAACCACCGCTGCACCTTCTGCATCATTCCGAGCATGCGCGGCGACCTCGTCTCGCGCCCGATCGGCGACGTGCTGAACGAGGCGAGGGCGCTCTTCGACAGCGGCGTGAAGGAGCTGCTGGTCGTCAGCCAGGACACCTCGGCCTACGGCGTCGACGTCAAGTACCGGACCGGCTTCTGGGACGGCAAGCCGGTCAAGACGCGGCTGGCGGATCTTGCGGAGAGGCTGGCCGAGCTGGCCGCCCCATACGGCGCCTGGGTGCGCCTGCACTACGTCTATCCCTATCCAAGTGTCGACGAACTGCTGCCCTTGATGGCCGACGGAAGGATCCTGCCCTACCTCGACGTGCCGTTCCAGCACTCGCATCCCGAGGTTCTGCGGCGAATGAAGCGCCCGGCCAGTGGCGAACGCAATCTCGAGCGCCTGCAACGCTGGCGCCAGGCTTGCCCGCAGCTCGTCGTGCGCAGCACCTTCATCGCCGGGTTCCCGGGGGAGACCGAGGCCGAGTTCCAGCACCTGCTGGACTTCATGCACGAGGCCGAGATCGACCGCGCCGGCTGCTTCGCCTACTCGCCGGTGCAGGGGGCGGCCGCCAACGAGCTGCCCGGGCAGCTGCCGCAGCCCGTGCGCGAGGAGCGGCGCGCGCGCTTCATGGCGGTGGCCGAGGACGTGTCGGTGCGCAAGCTGCAGCGCCGCGTCGGCGCCGAGATGCAGGTGCTCGTCGACCAGGCGACGGCGCTCGGCCGCAAGGGTGCCCGCGGCCGTACCTACGCCGACGCGCCCGAGATCGACGGCACGGTCCGCCTGCTGCCGCCCGCGAAGGCGAGCCGGACCATGAAGGCAGGCGAATTCGTGCGTGCCCGGATCGTGTCCGCCGAGGGGCACGATCTCGTCGCGATGCCGCTGTAGAACCCTCCGCCGGAAAGAACCCCGCACTTGAAGCCCGACGCTGCCAACGCGCTCATCCACCACTCCTACGAGCCGCCGGCCGGCTTCGCGGCGCCCCAGGTTGGCGTGTTCAAGGCCTCGACCGTGCTGTTCAAGAGCGTGGCCGCGATGCGCGCGCGCGACTGGCGCAGCAAGGCGGGCTACACGTACGGCCTGCACGGCACGCCGACGACCTTCACGCTCGAGGAGCGCATCGCCGCCCTGGAAGGCGGGCGGCACTGCCTGCTCGTGCCCAGCGGCCTCGCGGCCATCGCGCTCGTCGACCAGGCGCTGCTCGCGCCGGGCGACGAGATCCTGTTGCCGGCCAACGTCTATGGCCCGAGCCGCGAGCTCGCGCGCACCGTCGTTGTCGGCGTCACGGAACAACGCCACGCGTGCGAGCACGGTGAGGGCCCGACCCTCGATCCGCCGGTCGCCGGCGACGTGTGCGGCTTCGCTGACGTCGAGCATCTCGGTCGAGACGGTCGGAATGTCGGTCATCCGCCACGCGGCACGCGCCGCGAGATAGCGCCGTTCGAGCGTCGCCTCGAGCTCCACCGAGCGGACGAGCAATCGCCGCGCGACGCTGTTCGCCTCACGTGCGAGAGCCCGG
>Ga0073934_10003224_pt1 | contig 30818 bp, 30 predicted proteins | sample LarsenN4metaG_FD_76834 | JGI IMG/M metagenome (GOLD analysis project Ga0073934, IMG submission 76834) | Hot spring sediment bacterial and archeal communities from British Columbia, Canada, to study Microbial Dark Matter (Phase II) - Larsen... ...
TATCGCTGGCGCTTTGAACGTTATGATTCCAACTTCCACCGCTTCTGAGCAGCCCGCTTCGCAATCTCCTTCCGACGCTCCGCCGTCATCTTAGCAGCACGGGCCGCGCCACCCTTCTTGCCCATGGCTGCGGCCGCAGGGTCTTTGCCCCGCTCTTCTGGCGTAGGCGGTCGATCCTCAACCTCTCCCGTAGCCACGTCGATGACGAACTTGGCGAGCTGGGCAGGATCGCGGGGGCGTTTGCGGCGTGTGTCCATGGCCCGGAATATGCCCCCGGTGTTTGCGCCGCGCCACAGCTAGTCAATAGGACCAGAGTCAAACTGACCCATTACCCCATTTGGTCGTAGGCCGGACCCACGACCCTTCAGGTCGGGTCCTGCCGGGCGCAAGCCGTGGATCGGCGCGTCACTGCGGCTTGATCTTGGCGAACCTCACCACCTTGGCCCAGCGCTCGGTCTCCATGGCGATGAGCTTGCGGAATTCGTCCGGTGTCATCTTCAGCACCGGGCTGCCGAGGCTCTCCAGCCGCCCGCCGATCTTGGGATCGTCGAGCGCCGCATTCACCTCGCGATTGAGCAGATCGATGATCTCGCGCGGCGTCTTGGCGGGTGCGCCGATGCCGGACCAGCCGCCGCCCACGTAGCCCGGCACCGACTCGCCCATGGTGGGAACGTCGGGCACCGCCTTCGAGCGCACTGCCGGCGTCACCGCGAGCGCGCGGATCTTTCCCGCCCGGATATGCTCGATCGACGACGGCAGATTGTCGAACATGACCTGCACCTGCCCGCTCATGAGGTCGGTCAGCCCCGGCACCGAGCCGCGGTACGGCACGTGCACCATGTCGACGCCGGTCATCATCTTGAACATCTCGCCGGAGACATGGCCGGCGCTGCCGATGCCGGGCGAGGCCATGTTGATCCTGCCGGGATTCTTTTTGGCATAGGCGATCAGCTCTGGCACGGTCTTCGCCGGAAACGCGTTATTGGCAACCAGCACCTGATAGCCGCGGCCGAAGGTTGCGATCGGCGCGATGTCGCGGCCGAAATCGACATTCGCGGTGCCGTAGAGCGTGGTGTTGACCACGTTGTTCGACGAGACGATGAGCAGCGTGTAGCCGTCCGCCGGCGAGCGCGCCACGTGCTCGGTGGCCACGTTGGCGGCGGCGCCGGGCCGGTTCTCGACGATGAAGGTCTGGCCGAGCCGCTGCTGAAACCGCTCCGCCATCAGCCGCGCGAAGATGTCGATCGCCTGCCCGGGCGGGAAACCGACGACGATGCGCACGGTGCGCGACGGATAAGCCTGCGCCCGCGCGGTCGACAGCGCCGGCAATGCACCGGCGGCGGCGGCAAGCTGCAGGAATGTGCGGCGCGGAAGCGTCATGGTGCGTCCTTTCCCAATCGTGTTGTTGGCCTGTCGTGTCGACGGTCTGCTATTTCGCGGTGATGCCGGTCGCCTTGATGATCGGCAACCAGCGCGCAATCTCACTCTTGACCAGCGCGCGGAACGCCTGCTGGCCGCGCTGCTTCTTGTCGGGGATGTCGCTGCCGAGCTGGAGCATGCGCTTGCGCGAGGTCGGATCGTCGAGCGCCTTGTCGAGCGCATCGGTCAGCCGGTCGAGAACCGGCTGCGGCGTCCCCTTCGGCGCGAACAGGCCGTTCCAGGCGGAGGCCTGGAACGCCGGCAGGCCGGCTTCCACGGTCGACGGCACGTTCGGCAGCGCCGGATTCCGGTTGGGCGCGGCGAGCGCAAAAATCTTGATGTTGCCGGCGGCATAGGGCGAGGCGCCGACGATGATGTCGCCGCACATGTAGTCGATCTGGCCGCCCATCAGCGCGGTCATGGCCGGGGCGCCGCCGGCGAACGGCACCAGCGTCGGCTTCACCTCCAGGATCGAATTGAGCAGCAGGCAGGTGGTGAAGAAGATCGAGCCGACGCCGGCATGCCCCATGTTGAGCTTGGTGTGGTTCGCCTTCACATAGGCGATGAATTCCTTGAGGTTGTTGGCCGGAAAGTCCTTGCGCGCCGCGATCAGCACCGGAAACGAGGCCACCAGTCCGATCGTCTCGAAATCGACATCGGGCCGGTAGGCAAGCTTCGGATAGAGCGCAACCGAGGCGGCGTGCGTTCCCATCTGGCCCATCAGGATGGTGTAGCCGTCGGGATCGGCGCGCATCGCGCGCGTCGAGCCGGTGGTGCCGCCGGCGCCGCCGACGTTCTGCACCACGATCTGCTGGCCGAGCGTCTTCGACATGTGGTCCGCCACGACGCGGGCCGAGACGTCGGTCGAGCCGCCGGGCGGGAACGGCACGATCAGCGTGATGTTGCGGGTAGGCCAGGTCTGCGCCCATGCGCTGCTCGACACGCCGATGAATGCGGCGGCCGCCATCGTCAGCACCACAGATAGACTGTGTCGGCGTCGGTTATTCACGATGTCCCTCCCAAATTTTTCCGCCGGCCTTATTTCGCCTTGATGCCGGCCGCCTTGATGATCGGCGTCCATTTCGCGATCTCGGCCTTCTGGAATGTCGCAAGGTAGGCCGGCGTCAAGTTCTCGCGCGGCGTGAGCACGTAGCTCTGTTCGACAAACCGCTTGCGGATCGCCGGATCGCCGAGTGCGCTGATTACGGCGCTATTGAGCTTCGCGATCACGTCCTTGGGAGTTCCCTTGGGCGCGAACATCGCCTGCCAGGGCTCGATATAGGCACCGGGCGCGCCGGCCTCGTCCACGGTCGGGATGTCGGGCGCCGTCGCGGTGCGGCTCTTCGCCATCACCGCGAAGATCTTGATGCGGCCGCCGCGGAACTGCGGCAGCGAGGTGATCGGATCGAGGATCGCCATGTCGAGGTTGCCGGACACGAGGTCCGGAATCGACGGCGCGGTGCCCTTATACGGGATCAACTGAAAGCGCGTGCCGGTGATGTTCTGGAACAGGACGCCCCCGATATGCGACGGGCTGCCGGGACCGGCGGTGCCCGACGACGCCTTGTCGGGATTGGCCTTCAGCCAGGCGATCAGTCCGCGCAGATCGTTCGCCGGCAGGTTCTTCCTGGCGGCGACCAGCCACGGCGTGCTGCCGATCAGGGCGATTGGCTCGAAGTCGGCGACCACGTCATAGTTGAGCGTGTAGACCGCAGCGTTGAGCGCGTGCGTGACGTTGGCGCCGTAGCAGATCGTGTAGCCGTCGGGCGCCGCGCGCGCGACCCGGCCGGCGCCGATCGAGCCGGACGCGCCGGTGATGTTCTCGATCACCACCGGCTGCCCGAGCGCGTCGCGCATGCCCTGCGCGACCAGGCGCGCATTGGTGTCCATGGTACCGCCGGCCGGCACCGGTACCACCATCGTGATCGGGCGCGACGGAAACGCCTGCGCGCGTGCGATGCGCGGCAGGGCCGGGATGGCGGCGGCGCCTGCCGCCAGTTGCAGGAACCGCCTGCGTGCGAGTCTCATGGTGTCCTCCGTAGCTGGTTTTGTCGTTCCCGCGGGCCGGGTTTCGCGATCATCCCGGCTTCAGGCCGCCCTCCCGGATGATTCGGAGGAATTTTGTGCTTTCCGCCTTGGCGAAGGTAGCGAATTCCTCGATCGAGATCGTCCTCACGTCGGCTCCGGCCGCCAACAGCTTGGCCTTCACATCCGGCTGCGTGAGCAGCTTGTTGATCTCGGCATGCAGGCGCCCGACGATTTCGCGCGGCGTGCCGCGCGGCGCGAAGAATCCCTGCCACAGCGCGATGTCGAAATCCGCGATCCCGCTCGCTTCGGCGACGGTCGGCGTGTCGGGCGCGACGCTCGACCGTCGCGCGGTCGATACGGCCAAAAGCTTCATGGTGCCGGCCTTGACGTGCGGCACCGTCGGCGGGAAGCCGGAGAAGAACATGTCGACGTGCCCGCCCAGGATGTCGTTCAGCGCCGGGCCCGCGCCGTTATAGGGCACGTGCGTCATCTTGCTCTTGGTGCGCAGCCGCAGCAGTTCGCCCGACAGATGTCCCGGCGTCGCCGCGCCTGCCGATGCGAACGACAGCGCACGCGTGTGCGACATCTTCAGCATCTCCGCGACGGTGGAATAGGACGCCTTGCCGGGCGCCACCAGCGCCAGCGGCACCACGGTGGCGAGCGCGACCGGCGCGAAGTCGGCGATGGGGTCGTACCCCAGTCCCTTGTTCCAGTGGTGGTTGATCGCCATCTCGCCGGTCTGGCCGACCAGGATCGTATGGCCGTCGGGCGCCGCCGACGCGACCGCCTTGGTCCCGATCGCACCGGTCGCGCCCGGGCGGTTCTCTACCACGACCGATTGCCCGAGCGCCTGCCCCAGCCGGTCGGCCAGCACCCGCGCGACGATGTCGCCGGTGCCGCCCGGCGCATAGGGCACCACGAGGCGCACGGTGCGGCTCGGATACTGCTGCGCCGATGCAGGAAGGGCTGCGAAGACGGCGGCGATACCCGCAACAATGCCGCAGCGTCGAAGAAACATGGCGTCCTCCCGCAGGTGATTTTCTGGAATTCTAGGCCGGCGTTGCGGACGATGATATCCCTTTCCGGCACCCTAGAATTCACAGGGCCGCGCCGGATTGTCCCGCATGATCTGCTCCGCCGGCGGTCGGGGCAAACGCAGCGAGAAAATCATCGCGCGGCGAGACCGGAATCCTGATCACGACGCCGTCACTTTGGCGTAGCATTGCACAATTGGAACGACAGGGGTTATGGATTCCGGGATCGGCGCTGTCGCGGCGCCCCGGAAATGACGGCGGGCTCATGGCATTGACGCAGGATCAGAAGCTCGCGGGCGTGCGCGCGCTGCTCAATCCCAGGAGCATCGCCATCGTGGGCGCCAGCGACCGCCCGGGCAACTGGTCGATGCGGGTCTTCCAGAACCTGCGCCGCTTCGAATTCCCGGGCCCGATCTATCCGGTCAATCCGCGCAACAGCACCGTCTGGAATGGCGAGACCTGCTATCCCGCGCTGACCGATCTGCCGGAAGCGCCCGATCATGTGGTGGTAATCGTGCCGGGCGCGGCCGCTATCGACACGGTCGCGCAGGCCGGCAAGGCGAAGGCGCGCAGCGCCACCGTATTCTCCGGCGGCTTCGGCGAAGGCGGCGATCCCAAGGGCCGCGAGCTTGCGGCTAAGCTCCGGCAGGCGATCGACGACGCTGGTCTTGCGGTGTCGGGGCCCAACTGCCTCGGCAATATGGCGGCACCGCAACGGCTGATGACCATCCCCGACGACCGCATCACCAGGCTCGAACCCGGCCCGGTCGCGATCGTCGGCCAGAGCGGCGGTATCGTGATGGCGCTCCAGCGCGCGATGCAGGCGCGGGGTCTCACCACCGGTTACGCGATCACCTCCGGCAACGAGATCGGGCTCTACACCTCGGACTACATCCGCTACCTCGCCGACGATCCGCAGCTGCGGGTGATCGTCTGCTTCATCGAGTCGATCCGGCATGCGGCCGAGTTCAGGAGCGCCTGCGAGCATGCACGCAACGCCGGCAAGCCCGTGGTTGCGGTCAAGATCGGCGGCACCGAGGAGAGCCGCCGGGCGGCACTGGCGCATACCGGTTCGCTGGCGGGCTCGCTGGACTGCTTCGACGCGGTGGCCGAGACGATCGGGGTGACCCGGCTCGACACGCTCGACGAAGTGGTGGAAGCCGCCGAGTATTTTGCCCATGCCCCGATCCCCAAAGGACCGCGCCTGTGCGGGATGACCTACTCCGGCGGCATGAAGGGCATGATGCTGGAGGCTGCCGAGCGGCACGGCCTGTCGTTCCCCTCGCTGGCTCCCGAAACGCTCGCCAAGGTCGGAGAAGTACTGGGAGTCGGCACCTCGCTCGGCAATCCGCTTGATGCCGGCTTTGCTGCGCTCAACAGCGCCGACGTCTATTTCAAATGCATCGACATCCTGCGCGCCGACCCCAACGTCGATCTGCTGCTGGTGCAGGAGGAACTTCCGCCCGCGCCCAGACTCAACAACAAGGTCGACAATCTGCTGCAAGTCGACCGTACCGTGGCCGGCGGCGACGGACCACCGGTCGCGGTGATCTCGATGATCTCCTACATGTTCTCCGAGCACACGCGCGAGTTCCGCGCGCGCCTCCCGCACCTTCCGGTGCTGCAGGAGATCGACAAGGCGATCAAAGCGGCCGGCGCCGCCGGGCGCTACGGAGCGTTGCGCGCGGCGGTCGCCACCGCCGCGCCCGCAACGACAACCGCCAAGCCGAACATCGCGGCGGTGCTGAAGCGCCGCACGCGGGCCGCCGACGGCTTTTCAATACTCAACGAGGCGGATTCGAAAGAGCTTCTACGCGCCTACGGCATCCGGACGCCGAACGAGGTGACCGCGCTGAGCGTCGATACCGCGGCGATGGCAGCAAAGGACATCGGCTATCCCGTGGTGTTGAAGCTGCTCGCGGCCGAGGTGCAGCACAAGTCCGACATCGGCGGCGTGATGCTCGGCATCAGGAGCGAGAACGAGCTGCGCTCGTCCTACAACAGGCTGGCGCAGAACCTCGCCAAGGCGCGATCCGGCGCCAAGCTCGAACAGGTGATCGTCGCCGAGCAGGTGGCGGGCGGCATCGAGCTGGTTCTCGGCGTGCAGCGCGATCCCGAGGTCGGCCCGGTGGTGATGTTTGGCACGGGCGGCGTCAATCTCGAACTGCACAAGGACGTGAGTTTCGGCGCGGTGCCGCTGCCCGAGTGGCAGGCGAAGGCGATGATCGCGCGCACCGTCGCCGGGCGGCTGCTGCGGGGCTATCGCGGCACGCCGCCGGGCGATGAGGAGGCGGTGCTGGCGGCGCTGATGGCGCTGGGCCGGCTTGCGCACGACCTTGGCGACCAGCTCGAGAGCATCGACATCAATCCGCTGGTGGCGCTGCCGGCCGGCGAAGGCGCCATCGCACTCGACGCTCTGGTGGTGCTGCGGGATTAGTGTCCCGCAAACAGCAGGCTTGGTCGCTATGCACCCAACAGCGGACTCGTTATGCTCACATTGAGTTTTGTCGTTCGTGACCCATTGCTGACATGGCCGAAGTCAGATTCGTGAAATTAAAAGCCTTGGGATATCGATTGGGAAGCGGAGCTAGCCTATCTCAGCTTGATGCTGGCCGTTCGGATCACCTTACCCCACTTCTCGGTTTCGTCGGCGATCAGCTTGCCGAGTTCGGCAGCCGACATTGGCATCGCATCGCTTCCGAGGTCTCGCAGTCGTGTGACAACTTTGGGATCGGCTACGGCTGCCAAGATCTCCTTAGACAGCGTCTCAATAATATCGACGGGCGTGCTTTTCGGCGCACCGAAACCGTTGAAAACAACAACCTCGTAGTCCGGCACAGTTTCATTCACGGCCGGGATATTCGGCAGCACTTGCGAACGAGTGGGGGAGCTAATAGCCAGAGCACGCAATTTGCCGGCATTTATGTGCGGAATGGATGCAGCCGGCGCAATGAAAGCCAGTTGCACCTGTCCGGCAAGCAAATCTGTAATCGCCGGCGGGTCGCCGCGGTAAGGCACGTGAACCATGTCCACTCCGGACATCGTCTTGAATAGTTCTCCGGACAAGTGCGACATGCTGCCAATCCCAGCGGATGCGAAATTGATCTTGCCGGGATTGGCCTTGGCGTAAGCAATGAACTCCGCAATCGACTTCGCAGGAAACGCAGGGTTGACCATCATGACAAACGGAAAGCGGCTGATACCGCCAATCGGCGCGATATCGCGAATGAAATGGTAGTTCAGCCGATCATAGAGCGCGGCATTGATGGTGTTGATCGAGGTGGCAAAGAGCAACGTATAGCCATCTGGCTGCGCGCGGGCGACGAACTCTGATGCAATGTTAGTTGCAGCCCCGGGGCGATTATCGACGACAAACGGCTGCCCAAGCCGCGCAGAAAGATGTTCTGAAACAATCCTCGTGATGATGTCGCCAGCGCTCCCTGCAGGCAGACCGACTACGACTCGCACCGGTCGCGATGGATAGGTCTGCGCCTTTGCGATTTGTGATATCGCCGGCAGCGCGACAGCGCCGGCGACCAGATGCAGGAAACGACGGCGGGGCAATTTCATGACCGTTCCTCCCAATTTGGCGTGGCCATTTCTCTTAGGCGAGGCCATTGGCCGCGGGCGGTCATGGCGTTCTCCCTGGAAAGCTGTATTAATTCGATGGCGGACCTTAACTGAGATTGATATAAGCAAATAATTCTAACTTTTGATGTGGTCATAACTATCTCTCTATGAGTACCATATCGCCGCCTTCGGACGCAGCAGGATGAAATGGAACGACCGCATCGGCCGCCGTCTCAAGCTGCATGATCTTCACGTTCTGCTGACGGTCGCCGAACTCGGCAGCATGGGCAAAGCCGCCGAGCGGCTCGCGGTGTCGCAGCCCTCAGTGTCGAAGGCCATCGCCGACATAGAGCATACGATCGGCGTGCGGCTTCTTGATCGCACATCGAAAGGTGTGGAGACGACGGCCTATGGTCGCGCTCTGCTCCGGCGCGGTATGGGCGCATTCGATGAATTGCGACAAGGCATCAAGGATATCGAGAACCTGGCCGACCCGACCGTCGGCGAGGTGCGGGTCGGATGTCCGGAGGCGATCCTGGTCGGATTGATGACCAAGGTCATCGACCGCTTCTCCCAAAAGTATCCACGCGTGACTATTAATGTCACGCCAGCCAACAATATGGTTCAACAGTTTCGGCTGCTGCGCGATCGATCTGTCGATTTTCTGGTCGGCGCGATGGCGACTCCAATTACGCAAGACGATTTAGGTACTGAAGTTCTGTACCAAGACCGGCTGCATATCCTGTCGGGAAACAAGCATCCTTTAGCTCAGCGCCGCAAGATTGAACTCATGGAATTGGTCGACGAGCCATGGTTATTGCCACCCGAGAGCATTCTCAGCTCGCTTCTCGTCGGTGCCTTCGATGACCGCGGCCTGGCTATTCCAAAAGCCGGCGTGCGATCCTATTCCTCCTATCAGCGCCTCAATCTGCTCGCCACCAACCGTTTCATCTCCGCGGAGACGGACTCGGTGCTGCGTTTCAGTGCCGATCGTTTCTCGCTGAAAGTCTTGCCGGTCGACGTTGCGTTTCGTCCTTGGCCCATGGGAATTGTGACGCTAAAGAATCGGACGGTAAGCCCGGCAGCGCAGAATTTCCTCGACTGTGTGCGCGAAGTCGCAAAGCCCGTGATGCAAAGGAAATAGTCGACTCTAGCGCCGTGTCTGGTGCTGGCCCGAAGGCGAAGTCCCGGAAGGTCCGCTTTTCTGCCGTTCTTGGGGTACAAACGGACATCAATGCGGCTGATCTGACCGCCTCGATTTACGAGCACACGGCCCAGCCTGGCGTGTCCCAGACGCGCGCAGCGAGAGCCGGGACCCAGGGCTACACAATATTCGCCGCCTTATGCGCCTCGCGATTCTTGCGCTGGGTCCCAGGTCTCGTTGCGCTCGCATACGCTCGCTTCACTCGCCCGGGACACGCGATATAGTGCTCTCAGTAGCGGAGGTCCCGATGGCCAGGCGTTCGATAACGTGTATCCTGCTCGGCGTTGCACTTTCTTTGGCAACGACTGCGTGTTCCTTCTCAGCCTCCGCCGCCGAGATCGATCCGAAGCTGATCGCGGCGGCGAAGCAGGAGGGCAAGCTCGTCTATTACACCGACCTCATCATCGAGCAGGTTGTGCGGCCGCTGGTCGGTGCCTTCGAGAAGAAATACGGCATCAAGGTGAGCTTCACGCGCGGCGACAGTCAGGTGAATTCGGTCAAGGTGCTCAACGAATACCGCGCCGGCCGCGTGCAGTCCGACGTGTTCGGCCTCACGTCCGGGTTCCACGTGCTGGTCGACGCCGGCGCCGTGCGGCAGTTCACCACCGCCAATGGCGACGAACTGCCGCCGCAGTATCGCGACCCCAACCGCTACTGGGTCGCCACCCACGTCTATGTGATGACGCCCGGTATCAACACCGGTCTGGTGCCCGCGGCACAGCGGCCGAAGACCTATGACGACCTGCTGGCGCCCTATTGGCGGGACAGGATGGTCTGGAAGCCGAACGACATGTCCGGCGCGCCCGGCTTCGTCGGCAACATCCTCACCTCCATGGGCGAAGCGCGCGGGACGGACTATCTGCGCAAGCTCGCCGGACAGAAGATCCGGATGGTCAACGCCAGCGCGCGGGCGATCCTCGACCAGGTGATCGGCGGCGAATATCCGATGAGCCTCCAAATCTTCAATCATCACGCCGCGATCAGTGCAAAGAAGGGCGCGCCGGTCGATTGGGTGAGGCTCAATCCATCCACTGTGAATCCCAGCCTGGTCGCACTGACCAGAAATGCGCCGCATCCCAATGCCGGCCAGCTCTTCATCGAATTCATGACCTCGCCGGAGGGACAGGCCATCTTCCAGCGCGCCAACTATCTGCCGGCGCGGCCGGACGTGCCGCCGGCGATCCCCGAACTCATACCGGAGAAGGGCGGGTTCACGGCGAACGTCATCACGCCCGAAATCCAGGCCAAACAGCTCGACCACTGGGAGAAGGTGGTGGCGACGCTGTTCAAGTGACGATGTCCGCGCTGCAACGGGCTCCGCGCATTCCTTCCCCTGAACGGCGGAGGTCGGCCGGCGTTGCCGCGCTTGCGGCAGTGGTTGCGCTGACGGGACCATCCGCCCTTGCGCAGTCGCCGACCCCCATCACCCGCAACGCGCTGGTGCCGTTCGACGTCTCGCCGTTCCCCTACCGCGGCATCGCGCCGAAGACCGGCAAGCCGTTCCTCGACGTCGAGGACGGCGAACGCCGCGGCCGCAACGCGCCGCGCGGCGGCATCCTGTGGGAAGACGCCACCTACAGCGACCGCCGCGTGCTGATGTCGATTCCGCGCGGCTTCGACATCCGCAAGCCATCGCTGATCGTGGTGTATTTCCATGGCAACGGCGCCATCCTGTCGCGCGACGTGCGCGGCCGCCAGCAGGTGCCGCGCCAGATCGTGGAATCAGGGCTTAACGCCGTGCTGGTGGCACCGCAGTTCGCACGCGATGCAGCCGATTCCAGCGCCGGCCGGTTCTGGGAGCCGGGAGTGTTCGCGCAGTTCCTGGCGGAGGCCGCCGACCGGCTGACCCGGCTGCACGGCGACCGGCGCGCGCATGCGGTGTTCGAGCGGGCGCCGATCGTGATCGCCGCCTACAGCGGCGGCTACCATCCGCTCGCCTATGCGCTGGCCGTCGGCGGCGCGACCCAGCGGGTGCGCGGCGTATTCCTGTTCGACGCGCTCTACGGCGACCACGACAAATATCTCGACTGGCTCGGCCGCGGGCCGGAGGCGTTCTTCGTGAGCACCTATGGGCCGCTGGTGAAGCCGCAGAACGAGGAATTCCAGAAGCACCTGACCGAGCGCGGCATCCGCTTCACCACCGATTTCCCGCCGCACCTGGTGCCGGGGATCAACGCGTTCCTGGACGTAGGCGCCGAGGTCAAGCACAACGATTTCGTAACCCAGGCCTGGTCCGCCGACCCGCTCAAGGTGCTGCTCTCGCGCGTGCCGGGCTATGTACGGCGGTGACGCGCCGTGCATTGCGCGCATTGTCGGGATTCGCTAGCAGGGGCAGAACGACGGAGCCACGAATGCTGCGGGCTCCCTCTCCCAAGAAGAGAGGGAGCCCGCTAAAGTTCGCGGCGCGCCTGTACCCAACACGGGAGACGATGCCTTGCCCTGGATGAACGCCAACGGAGTGAGCCTGCACTATCAATTGGAGGGCCAGCACGGCCCGGTCGTCGTGCTGCTCCACGAGATGGGCGGCACGCTGCACAGCTGGGACGAGGTCGCACCCGAACTCGCGAAGGACCATCGCGTGCTGCGCTACGACCAGCGCGGCCAGGGGCAGACCGAGAAGGTGCGCCAGCAGTTCACCAACGATGACGCCGTCGGCGATCTCGAAGCCGCGCTCAAAGAGCTCAATCTGCCGCCGCCGTACAGTTTTGTCAGCGTGGCGGCGGCGGCGACCCAGGTGCTGCGCTTCCTGGAGAAGCACCCGGAGCAGGTGGCGTCGATCGTGCTGTGCAATCCTGCCCCCGGCGTCACCGCCGACCGTGCCGGTGCGCTGGTGGAGCGCGCCGAGCAGGCCGAGAAGCTCGGCATGGCCGGCGTCATGGGCATCACGCTCGACAAGTCATACCCGCCGACGCTGGGCGAGCCCGCCGCCTACGCGGCCTATCGCGGGCGCTATCTCGCCAACGACCCGGTCGGCTTCGGGCTTGCGCACCGCATGCTGGCAATGACCAACATGCTGCACATGCTTCCGAAGATCTCGGTGCCGACCATGGTGGTCGCCGGCAGGCACGACACTGTGCGCCCGCCCGCCGGCACCGAGGAACTGGCGAAGAAGATTCCCGGCGCGAAATTCGCCCTGATCGAGGAGGCCGGCCACTTCCTGCCCACCACCGGCCCGAAGACGCTGGTGAAGCTGCTGAAGGATTTCCTGCCGAAGCAATGATCGGTGTAGGGTGGGCAAAGGCGCGGTGGCACCGACCATCTGCGGGGGCAAAATCGAGCGCGCACCGTGCCCACGCATCGAGGCCGCGGCGATTTTGCCCACCCTGCAAGTGAGGTTCATTCAATGAAAACCACCGCCAACGGCATCAGCATCAACTACCAGATCGACGGCCCGGAGGGCGCGCCGTGGCTCATCTTCTCCAATTCGCTCATCACCAATCTCACGATGTGGGACGATCAGGTCGCCGGCCTGAAGAACGACTACCGCATCCTGCGCTACGACCAGCGCGGCCACGGCGGCACCGACGCGCCCGCGGGCAAGTATTCGTTCGACATGCTGGTCGGCGACGTGATCGGCCTGATGGACGCGCTGTCGATCAAGCGCGCGCACTTCTGCGGCCTGTCGATGGGCGGCATGACCGCGCTGTTCCTCGGCCAGCGCCACGGCGACCGCTTCGACAGGATTATCGCCTGCGACTGCGGGCCGGCCTCGACGCCGCAGTCGGCGCAGCAATGGAAGGAGCGCATCGACCTCGGCGCCGAGAAGGGCATGGAGGCGCTGGTCGACGTCACCGTGAACCGCTGGTTCCCGCCGGAGTTCGTCGCCACCAAGGCGCCGGTGCTGGACAAGATCCGCGGCATGATCCGATCGACGCCCTACCAGGGTTTCGCCGGCTGCGCCTACGCGCTGTCGGATTACGACCTCAAACCGGGGCTCGCCGGCATTAAGAACCCCGTGATGTGCATCTGCGGCACCAAGGACGCGACCTATCCCGGCATGAAGGCGATCGTCGCGGCCGTGCCGGGTGCGAGACTCGTCGACATCGAAGGCGCCGGCCATATTTCGAACGTCGAGCAGCCGGCGAAATTTAACAACGCGATCCGCGATTTCTTGAAGGCCTGAGACGCTGTCATTTGCGGCACCGTGCAGCGGCGGGCCCGGAATCCACGCTCCGGGACCCGCGCCTTCGGCGCGTCCCGGAATGACCGCTTCGCAACTCAGCGCTGCTGCCGCGCCGTTGCAAACGATCCGGGGCCGATATACCTCATGGAACACGCCCCTTTTTCGGGTATAAGGTGCTCGCATTTCGCGGCCGCGAAGGCACGGCGGCCGATCTGGAGGAAGCAATGACCCTGCGCGAACCGGAAGTCCGCCCCGGCATCTCCAACAAGGCACGCGAACTGATGGAAGGCATCAACACCGATGCCGCCAACGACCACATCTGGGTGCGCACGCAGATGAATGCGCCGTCCCAGCGGGCCTGGTTCGCCGATCCCAGCGGCACCGGCACCAAGGGAACCGGCCGCGTCGCCGCCAACCAGCTCAAGAGCGCCCCCTATCGCTGGCGCTGGCGGGACTACAAGGCCTATCTCGACCGCCTCTCGCGCATCGCCGCCGAGGCCGACGTGCCGCCGATCGAATTCGCCGACCGGCAGTCGATCCTGCTCACCAACCCGGGCCTCGGCGGCCGGCTCCAGGTGACCAACACCATCCGCTGCGCGATCTCGATCTACAATCCGGGCGACATCGCACCCGCGCACGTTCACTCGCCGAACGCCAGCCGTACCATCCTCTCCAACAAGGGCGGCTACACCAATGTCGAGGGCGAGCGCTGCGAGGCCACGCGCGGCGACATCATCCTGACGCCGAACGGCACCTGGCACGACCACGGCAACGAGGACAAGGAGCCGGTGATCTGGATCGACATGCTGGACTGGCCGCTGATGGAGTTCCTGGATTGCGCCTGGGTCGACCAGGAGTTCAAGCCCGGCACCGGCACCAACCAGAAGAGTCAGGCGACTGTGCACAAGCCCGGCTATTCGGAAGCGCTCTACGGCAATGGCGGGCTCGTCCCGACCTTCGTCTCGCACCAGCTCGGCTGGGGCCATGAGCCGGCGCCCTACATCCACTACCGCGGCGAGCAGATCCGCGCCGCACTGACGAAGCTCCGCGGCGAGGCGGGCGATCCGCACGAGGGCATCCAGATGCAGCTCGTGAACCCGGTCACCGGCAAGCCGGTGTTCGCCACGCTGAACTACCAGGCGCAGCTCATCCGCGCGGGCGAGGAGACGCTGCCCAAGCGCGAGACCTGCGGCACCTTCCACGTGGTGATCGAGGGCAAGGGCAAGACGCAGATCGGCGATCAGACCTTCGACTGGGAACCGAACGACATCTTCGTCGTGCCCAACTTTGTCTGGCGCAAGCACATCAACACCGGCTCCGAGGACGCCATCATCTACACGGTGTCGGATTCGGCGCTGCTGCGCTCGATCGGCCAGTACCGCGCCCAGGGCAAGGACAAGGCCGGCAAGGTGATCCAGCTGGTGCAGTGACGCGCTGCGCATCGCGCACGACGCACAAGCTCTTAATGACGAAGGCGCCGCCCACCGGGGCGGCGCTTTCCTTTTGTGCAACGGCAGTGATCTCAATCCGCCTCATGCTGAGAAGCATCGCGAAGCGATGCGTTTCGAAGCGCGAGGCGGCCACCGTCCTTGCGGCGTTGCTTCGAGACGCCCTCGCGTTCGCACGGGCTCCTCAGCATGAGGGCCGGAGAGCGGGCTCCTGCCGCAACGCCTACGCCTCGTCCACGATTCTATTGCGCAGCGTGCCGATGCCGGAAATCTCCACCTCCAGCGTATCGCCGGCCTTCATCCACACCGGCGGATTCTGCTTGGCGCCGATGCCGTCAGGCGTGCCCGTGGCGATGATGTCCCCGGGCTGGAGCGGCGTCCACATCGAGCAGAACGCGATGACCGCGGGGATGTCGTGGATCAGCATGTCGGTGCCGGAGCGCTGCATCTCCTTGCCATTGAGGCGAGTGACCAGCGTGAGCTTGGTCGGGTCGGGGATCTCGTCGGCGGTGACGAGCCATGGGCCGAGCGGTCCGGTACCCAGGAAATTCTTGCTGGCGACCAGCGAGTACTTGGTGAAGTCCCGTACCGAGCCGTCGCAGAAGCAGGTGTAGCCGGCAACGTGTGACAGCGCGTCGGCAGCCTTGATGTGGCGGCCGCTCTTGCCGATCACAAGGGCAAGCTCGCCCTCGAAGTCGAAGCTGGTGGAGACCTTCGGCCGCAGCATCTCGCCCTCGTGCGCAACGAGCGTATTGACGAAGCGGGTGAAGATGTTGGGCGCCTTGGGAGCCTCCGTGCCGTGTTCGGCCGCGTGGGACTTGTAATTGATGCCGACGCAGAGGATTTTCTCCGGGTTCGGGATCACCGGCAGGAACTTCAATCCGGCAAGCTTCTGGTCCGGCGCCGCGCCCTGCGCCAGCCGCTTCATCTCGTCGATGGCACCGCCGGCGATGGCGTCACGCAACGTAGCGTATCTGCCGCCAAGCCTGGCGTTCATGGTGACGACGCCGTCGCCGGACACGACACCGAATGATGGTTTGCCGTCCGCGATGTAGCTTGCAAGTTTCATGGTCGCATCCTTTGCTCAGCCGTCGTCCCCGTGCAAGCGTCGTGCAAGCGGGGACCCGGGAATTGCCGCGCCCACCCGCTTTCGCGGGATGACAGCAACAGATGTGGCGAGCGTGACGATCACTTATGATCGTGCTTGTGCACGTGCACCGGGCCGCCGTCCGGCCGCGACAGCATATGGCCGCAACCGGCCTTGTTGGCCCAGTATTCCCAGGCACGCCAGGTCTCGTTGGAATACGGGCTGTAGCCGCGGTTGCGGGCATCGATCTCGCCCTGCTTCAGATACTTGATGTCGCCGCCGAGCTGCTTGGCGCGCATCAGGGCGCGCGCATTGCGGGGCAGGTACACCGACACCCGCACCACCTCGATCAGCGAGCGGGCGCATGACGCAAAGCCGTGGCCGCGCATCAGCCCCACCGGGTTGCCGTCCATGGTCTTCGCGAGGTCGCGGCCCTGGTCCATGTTGGTCACAAGCAGGTTGGTGTCGCCGAACTTGTCGGCGATGTCCCAAACCGGCACGTTCGGACCGATGAAGCTGCCGGAGTGGATCACCGGACGGAGCGGCGTGCCCGAGGCGATGCCGAACGGCAGGATGTCCTCGGCGTGCGCGTGCACGGTCGCGTTCACGTCCGGATACTTCTCCATGATGCCGGCGTGGATGAACCGCTCGAGATAGAGCGAGCGCTTCTCGTCCTTGTTCACCGGCTGGCCGTCCATGCCGAACTCGATGATGTCCTCCTTCTCGATCAGCTCCGGCGCGAGCGACCGCGAGAGGAAGAACGTCTTCGGATTGTTCGGGTTGCGGACGGCGACGTGGCCGTAGGCGTCGACCACGTCCTCCTTGGCGAGGATGCGGTTGGCGATGACGAGGTCCTTGATGAGGGCGTCGAGATTGGACATGTGAGATTCACCGGAAGTCAGAGGAACGAGAAATCGATGGCTTGAGCCGCTGCCGGCCGACCGATGCTGCGGGCTCCCTCTCCCCGCAGGGGAGGTGGAGCACGCCGGGTTCGTGGCACCGTAATCGAATCCATAAGCTTGGCTAGTGCTCGCCCCAGATCGGGCAGAACAGCTCCTCAAGCGTCGGCTTCCAGTCGGTGAGGTGCTGGTCCTGAAGATACTGCACCAGCGCCTCCAGCGTCGGGCGGTTTGGCTCGACGCCGTAGGGCCACGGATCGCCGTTGAAGTATTCGTAGATCTCGTCGATGTCGCGCGGCAGCCACGGCAGCATGTAGCGCAGCGCGCGCTGGTTATACATGCGCTCGAGCGCGATCTCCTTGGCGCGCTGGAAGGCATTGAACAGGCTGGTCGCCACGAAGGGATACTTCTCGTAGACCGACTTCTTGATCGCAACGAGATGCATGATCGGATAGATCTTGGTGCGCCGGTAGTGGTCGCGCTCGCGCTCGACGAAGTCCGGGAACAGCCGCGCGATGTCGGGATTGGTGCGGAACGACTCGGGCATGGCGGTGCCGATGGTCGCGTCGATCGCGCCCTCCTGGATGAGATCGTCGAGCGACTTGTTGGGCGGCCCCTGTGTGATGTTCACCGGCTTGAGCAGCGGCAGCACGGTCGGCGAGCCGTGCGCGCCCTGGGTGTTGATGGCGCCCTGTACCCAGGTGACCTTGGAGAAGTCGACGCCGTGGTCGTGCTGCAATATGCCGCGGATGAAGATCGCGGCGGTCATGGTGTAGAGCGCGACCCCGATCCGCTTGCCTTCCAGGTCCTTCGGCTTCGAGATGCCGGCCTTCTTGTTGATGCCGATGAAGGAGTGCCGGAAGCAGCGCGACGGGAACACCGGGATGGCGACGAAATTGCACTTCTTGTTGGCGTAGCGCTGGACGTATTCGGACGACGAATACTCCGCCACGTCGAACTCCTCGCCGCCCGACATGCGGTCGAAGATCGGACGCGGCTGCTCGATGCGTATGAAGTTGAGATCGATGCCGTCCGGCTTCACCTCGCCGGTGTAGAGCGGCTGCATGCGGTCGTACAACGCGGACGCAAACGTAAGCTGTAGATTGGCCATTGGTGCTGAGACCCCCGGTGCTCACAGGACTGCGGTTGGGTTATCACGCCGGACGCCGGAAGGGAAAGAGGAGGAAAGCCCGCCGCAGGCGCACGCCGCCCCCGGCCGCGGCGCCAATTCGCATCTGAATTTGCTTGCCTGCGTAAAAATCGGTGGCGCTCGCCGGCGATGCCGCTGCACCGGCAAGCAATGCCGCCGCCGCAAGCGCCTTGATCGTGACCCGGGATCGCCCGTCCAGCACGCTGTCACCTCACTGTTGCTTGCACGCGAACCTACGTCTCATCCACGACTTCGTTCCGTAGCACGCCGATCTCCGGCACCGCCACTTCCACCACGTCGCCCGGCTTGAGCCAGGCCGGTGGCTTCTGGTGACCGCCGGCGCCGGTCGGCGTGCCGGTCCAGATCAGGTCGCCGGGCTTGAGCGTCGCGAAGGTGGAGATGTAGTTGATCAGCCAGGCGAACCCCCAGGTCAGGCGGTCGGTGGTGTCGTCCTGGCGCAGCGCGCCATTCACCTTGGTGGTGACCCGCAGCGGCCTGGCCGGGTCGAGGTCGTCGGCCGGCACGATCCAGGGCCCGAGGCTCCCGGAGGCGTCGAAGTTCTTTCCCTGCGTGACGTTGAGCGTGCCGTGGCGCAGCCAGTCGCGCACGCTGCCCTCGTTGCCGAGCGTGAGCCCGCCGATATAGGAGAGCGCCCTGTCCTGCGGGATGTGGCGTCCCTCCCGGCCCATCACCAGAACGACCTCGCCTTCGTAATCGAACTGCTCCGAGACCTTCGGGCGTACGATCGGCTGGCCGCCGCCGACCAGCGAGGTCGGGAAGCGCTGGAACAGGTTCGGATACTTGTTGGGCGCCTGCACGGCGCCGCCCTTGTACTCGGCGCCGCGGTCCGGATAGTTGATGCCGACGCAGATGATCTTTTCCGGCTGCGGGAGCGGCGGCAGCAATACGACGTCCTTGAGCTGATGATCCGGCGCGCCGGTTGCCGCCGCCCTCGCCTCGCCCACGGCACCGGCGCGGAACACGTCGAGCAGCGCCGGATACTTGGTCAGGCGCTTGCCGAGGTCGACAATGCCGGCGTCGGTGACCGCGCCGTAGCTCTCCCGGCCGCCCGCTTTGAATGATGCCAACCGCAAAACCATGCGACGATCCCTCCCTCGCGGCCGCGCTTGCGGCCAGCGGCCGGTCCCGCCAATATGGCGGTCGACCCCCAATACATGCGCGTTGCAGGAGAAATCAATGACCAAAGTCCGCGAGTTCATGACCGGCTGGGAAAGCCCCGACACGCATCAGATGATCCCGCTGGTCTGGAGCGACCGGAGCAAGGAGGGCCTGCGCGGCACCGCCAAGGGCAAGCGCTTCACCCCGAAGCTGCGGCCGTTCGACATGCTGTCGGAGCCGAACCAGCGGCTGAAGATGTTCGAGAGCGCCGACGTGCGCGTCATCGTCGAAAGCGTGACCGGCACCCAGCATTTCCGCCGCAACTCCGATTTCGACGAGGTGCTGATCCAGTTCTGCGGCACGAGCCATGTCGAGAGCGAGTTCGGCAAGTTCGATCTCGGCATGGGCGAGGTGCTGGTGATCCCGGGCGGCGTGTCCTACCGCTCGACCGGCGCCAACGACTGCCTGCGCATGGTGCTCAACCTGCACGAACCGGTGTTCAAGGTCTTCAAGGCGGAGGACTACACCAGCGAGACGACCTACGTCATGAAACGCCTCAACGGGCCGAACTGGTCGGCGCCGCCGGCACCCCCATCGAACGCGAAGGTGATCGAGAAGCTGTACATCTGGGACGAGGATCCCGAGGACGCCACCATCATCGAGCGCGATTATTCCGACCTGGTCGGCGTCTCCAGCATCAAATCCGGGCAGAACATCGTGAAGAAGGTGCGCGCCTTCGACATCTTCACAGAGATTACCGGCAAGGCGGCGGGGCCGAAGATCGTGGAGTCTCCGCACTGCCTGATCGACGCGTACAACACCGTCGGCGACCAGTGGGCGTTCCACCGCGCGCTGCGCTCGGAGGAATTCGCGCTCCAGTTCCAGGGCACCGGCGACAACATGTCGGAATACGAGCACCGGACGCCGACCAAAGCGGGCGACGTGATGCTGGTGCCGATCGGCATCGGCCACTGCATCGAGAACTGCTCGAAGGACTTCCGCCGCCTCGTGATCTACTCCAAGCAGCGGCTGAACGTGCTGGTGTCGCCGGCGATGCACCTCTACGAGTCGACGTTCGAGAGCAAGGAGACGGTCCACAAGCCGGCCGCCTGGCACGCCGAAGTCGCCGCGATGGCGTGAGGCCACCGTACTCAACTGCCGTCCCCGCGAAAGCGGGACCCGGCAACCCCGGCCTCACGATCATGGAAAAGCCGGTGGTTGCTGGAAGCCCGCTTTCGCAGGCATGACGTCCGAAAAAATGGTTCGCGGGAGTCTACATTGGCCGAAGAGCATATTACCTTCACCTCCAACGGCCTGAAGCTTGCCGGCAATATCCAGGTGCCGGCCGGCACGGGGCGCGGCGAAAAGCGCCCGGCCTTCATCGTGCTGCACGGCTTCGGCTCGACCCGGCACGCCGGTAACGTGAAGGGTCCTTGCGCGATCCTCGACAAGCTCGGCTACGTCACCATGCGTTTCGACATGCCGGGCTGCGGCGACAGTGAAGGCGCGCGCGGGCGGCTCATCTGCCTGGAGCAGGTGCAGGCGACCTCCGACGCGCTGACCACGCTGGCGCAGCATCCGAACGTCGACGGTGCGCGCATCGGCGTGCTGGGATCGAGCTTCGGCGCCGCGGTCGCGGTCTATTGCGGCGGCGTCGATCCGCGGGTCGCTGCGGTGATCTCCGCATCCGGCTGGGGCCATGGCGAGCGCAAATTCCGCAAGCAGCACCCGACGCCGGAAGGCTACGCCAAGTTCACCGCCATGCTGGCGGAGGGCAAGGCGCATCGCGAACGCACGGGGCAGCCATTGATGGTGCCGCGCTACGACATCGTGCCGATCCCCGAGCACCTGCGCACCCATGTGCTGCCGGGCTCGATCCAGATGTTCGAGGCTGAGACCGCCCAGAGCATGTTCGACTTCCAGGCCAACGACGTCGTGGCGCGAATCGCGCCGCGCCCATTGCTGCTGCTGCATTCGTCGGACGACCACGTGACGCCGGTGGAGCAGTCGATCGAATTGTTCGCGCACGCCAAGCAGCCGACCGAACTGCATCTCTTCTCCGAGACCGACCACTTCATGTTCGCCGAAGGCAACACGCGCGTGCACCACGTGGTGCAGAACTGGCTGGCGCAGTACTTCCCCGTGCGGGCGAACGCCAAGGCGGCCTGAGAGCTTAGGTGGCCAAGGCCGCCGCGCGCGGGCGTGCCAGCCAACAGCCGCGTGACCCCGCTTCGCGACGGCACCCGGCGCGCTCGCGCCTTTGCCCTCGCTGCGATCTGCGCTACCATCGCAGCATGAAAGCATTGCTGGTCGCGTTTCTGACAATAGCCGCCCTCGTGCGCGACGCACCGGCGCAGGATTTTTACGCCGGCAAGACCATCAATATCGTCGTCGGCTATTCCGCCGGCGGCGGCTACGACCAGTATGCGCGGCTCTTGGCGCGGCATTTCGGCCGCCATATTCCCGGCAACCCCGGCATCGTCGTGCAGAACATGCCGGGTGCCGCCACGCTGACGGCGGTCCGCCATCTCGCGGCCAACGCGCCGCGGGACGGCACCGCCATCACCATGTTCGATCCCGGCCAGATCCTGGAATCGCTGTCGCAGCCGGAGCGGTTCAAGGTGCGCTTCTCCGACTACCAGTGGATCGGCGCGATGTCGCGCGAGGTCACCATCTGCTACGCGTGGCACGCGACCGGCATCAAGACATTGAACGACATGCTGGCGCGCAAGGAGTTCCTGATCGGGCTCACGGCCAAGGGCTCGGCGGTCTATGCCAACGGGCGCGCGCTGATGAAGCTGTTCAATGCGCCGATCCGCCAGATTGCGGGCTACCCAGGCTCGAACGAGCAGCGGATGGCGGTGGAACGCGGCGAGCTGGAGGGCGCCTGCGCCTCCTGGAGCGCGATCCCGCAGGACTGGATCAGGAACCGCAGGATCAACCCGCTGGCGCGCTTCGCCGCCACCCAGCCTGCCGACATGCCGCCGACGCCCTACGTGATCGACCTCGCCAGGACCCAGGAGCACCGCGACCTGCTCGCCATCCTCAATGCACCCGGTGAGCTCGGCCGGCCCTTCATCATGGCGCAGGAGGTCCCGCGCGAGCGCGTGGCAATACTGACGGAGGCCTTCGCCCGTACGCTGAAGGACCCGGCGCTGCTGGCGGAGGCGAGGAAGCAATCGCTGTCGATCGACCTGTTCAGCGCGCAGGAGTCGGAAAAAATCATCCGGACCATCTATTCGGCTTCGCCCGACCTCATCCGCAAGCTCAAGGACGTGGTGGACTGAGGACACCACCTCCGCTCTTTCGCTGGTCCCTGGTTGTTGACTTCGTTCTATATTTGTTCTCCATAGCGCGATGCCCACCTTTTCGCCCCAACAGGACGCCGCGCTAAAAGCGGTGTCGCAGTGGCTGAAGACCAAGCCCGGCAGCCGCGCGCCGGTATTCCGGCTGTTCGGCTATGCCGGCACCGGCAAGACCACGCTGGCGAAGCACATCGCCGAGGGTGTCGACGGCAAGGTCCTGTTCGCGGCCTTCACGGGCAAGGCCGCACAGGTGATGCGCAACAAGGGTTGCGCGGGCGCCTCCACCATCCACAGCCTGATCTACCGGCCGCGTGAAAGCGGTGCGGAGACGCCGACCTTCGAGCTGTTCGACGATGCGCCGGCATCCAAGGCCAAATTGATCGTGGTCGACGAGTGCTCCATGGTCGATGCCGAACTCGGGCGCGACCTCAAGTCCTTCGGTGTGCCGCTGCTGGTGCTGGGCGATCCGGCGCAACTGCCGCCGATCCGGAACGGTCCGAATGCCGGCGGCTACTTCACCGACGCGCAGCCCGACGCCATGCTCACCGAAGTCCACCGGCAGGCGCTGGGTGATCCGATCATCAAGCTGTCGATGGACATCCGCGCCGGCCGGGCGCTGACGCCCGGCGACTATGGCGAGACGCAGGTAGTAAGCCGTGACGATCTCGATCCGCAGCGCGTGCTCGATGCCGACCAGGTGCTGGTCGGGCGCAACGCCACGCGTCGCGCCTACAATCAGCGGCTACGGCTGCGCCGCGGCATCGAGGACGCGATGCCGGTGGCGGGCGACAAGCTCGTGTGCCTGCGCAACAACCGGCGCAAGGGCCTGTTCAACGGCGGGCTCTGGCTGATCAAGGAACGCCCGCGGCCGCGCCGGTCGATCCTGCGCATGCATCTCGCGCCCGACGAGGGCGTGAGCGATCGCGTCGTCAAGGTCTCGGTGCGGCCGGAGTGCTTCGCCGGCGGCATCGAGGATCTGCCGTGGGAGCAGCGCAAGCGTCACGACGAGTTCGACTTCGGCTACGTGCTTACGGTGCACAAGGCGCAGGGCTCACAATGGGACGACGTGGTGTTGTTCGACGAGTCGTTCGCCTTCCCCGACAGCCGCGACCGCTGGCTCTACACCGGCGTAACGCGGGCGGCAAAGCGGCTGACGGTGGTGGTATAGGTCGGTTGCAGTCAGCGACCTGAGCTATTTCTTCCCCTCCACTTCGCGCACCGGACTCTCGGGTACGATGCCGGCGCGCCGGCGGGCGAACTGCTCGCGGCCGTTCGCCTCCCATTCGCCGCGCACCGCGCGCTGCGCAAACGTCTCCCAGTCGTCGCCCCACTCGCCGAGCGAATAGCCGTGCCAGGGCGGCTGCGGGGTGAGCGCGGGAAGCTTCAACTCGTCCCAGATCGCCTTCGCATTTTCCATGAACGGCTTGGTCGGCAAGGCGAGCGGCGGCGCCGGCACCTTCAAGGTCGCGTCGATCAGCAGCGTGGAGTCGCTGTCGCGCAGGCTGGTCTTCGGCCCGTGTCCCCGCGACCGGTAAGGCAGCACGTGCAGGTCGTCGACCGGATTCATCCGATAACCGAGCGACCAGAACACGGCATCGGTGTTGGTCGGGTCGATGTCCTCGCTTACCGCGATGCAGAGCTTGCCGCAGTCGGCGAGCAGCGTGGCGGCGCCCGACAGCGCGCGCCAGACCTCGCTGCGCGGCATGCCGTGCGCGCACTGTACGAAGATGGTCTTGCGCAGATTGGACAGCGGCTCGTGCATGACCACGCGGCGCACGCCCTTGATCGAGAGCCGGTCGCGCAGATGCACGAGATACATCGGCTCGTAGGCGAGGCGCTTGACCAGGCTCGATTCCGACGGCGTCACTTCCGAAATAATGGAAGCGAACACCGGGGTGCGCTTGCGGGTGATCGCGGTCACCTGCATCGACATGTTGAACTCTTCGAGCGCGATGTGACCGTGGCTCTCGCCGAACGGCGCCTCCGGCTCCAGCAGTTCGGGATCGATCAGCCCTTCGACCACGATCTCGGAATCGGCCGGCACGACCAGATCGCAGGTGACGCACTTGACGGTGCGAATCGGCGCGCCGGCGAGCCCGCCCGCCACCGCCATCTCGTCGACATCGATCGGCAGCTTCATCGGTCCGGTGAACATCGCCACCGGCGCCGCTCCGATCGCGATCGCGATCGGCATCGGTGTCTTCAGCTTGCGGTGCTTGAGCCAATGCAGATAGCCGCCGGCTCCGCCGATGCGCGTGCCCATGCGCACGCCGAGCCGGTCGGTCGCCTTCAGCTGACCGCGGTAGGTGCCCATGTTCTGGATACCGCTCTCCGGGTCGCGTGTGATCGCGAGCGTCGCGGTGAGGTAGGGAGCGACATCGTAGCCGGGCGTCGAGATCGGCACCGGTAGCGCCGCCAGCCCCTTGCCCAGCCCGCGCAGGTCGTCGCCAGTGATCACGACCTCCTGGCAGGGCGCCGACGTTACCCGCACCGGCGGGATCGGATTGGCGATGGCGTTCGACCACGCGGCCTCGATCTCGTCGACCGGCCTGCCCATGCCGAGCGAATAGATGCGGGCGGAGGCCGCCAGCGCGCCGACCACCACCGGCATGTCGAATCTGCGGCCGTCGGCGCCGACCACGTTGGTGAACAGGAAGGCGCGGCGCTGGTCCTCCGGCAGGCCGCCGGCAAACTGCCAGCGCACCAAGGGATGCAGCTCGGTATCCTTGTTGATCGGCCGATCCACGCGCACGACGAGTCCCTGCGCCTCCAGGTTCTTCAGATGCTGCTGGAAGTCGGTCGGCGGGCCCTGCGTCGTGGCGGCGGTGGCGGCCGTTTCGGTCTTGTCGAGCATTGTTGTCCTTGTCGAATTGATGAACTCGTCGTTCGACCGCAAACCTACGCCTTGCGCCGCCCGTTGTCATGCCCGCGCCAACGGGCATCCGGCAACCAGCGAAAGCGCTGTGATTGCTGGACCACCCGCTTTCGCGGGTGATGACGGCGGTGTATGCGGGTCAGTCACGGATCAAACACGGGGGAACGTGCCGATGTCCGACCTGATCACATCATCCCGCGCCGGAGCGGTCGTCACCATCACCATCGACCGGCCGGGCGAGGGCAACGTGCTCACGCTCGAAATGCTGCGCGCGCTCACCACGCGGCTGAAGGAGGCGGGCACGACCGACGCCAAGGTGATCGCGCTGCGCTCGACCGGCGACGACTTCTGCAAGGGCCGCGAAGCCCGGGGTGGGCCGCAGGACCCCACCGCGCTCGTCATGCGCGACCAGATCCTGCAACCGATCCTCGACGTCTACGACGCGCTGGCCAATGTGCCGCAGCCGGTGGTGTGCGCGGTGCAGGGGGCGGCGTACGGCTTCGGCTGCGCCATGGCGACGGCCGCCGATGTGACGATCGCCGCCGAGGGCGCATCCTTCAAGCTGCCGGAGATGACCCACAACCTGCCGCCGACGCTTGCGATCTCGGCGCTGATGACCAAGGTGCCGCGCAAGGCGATCGCCTGGATGGTCTATACGCTGGCGGAGATCGACGCACCCACGGCGCAGGCGCTCGGCATCGTCAGCGCGGTGGTGCCGCGCGCGCAACTCGATGCGGCGGTGGACGCGGCGCTGGCATCCATGAGCGCCCGTTCGTCGGCTGCGCTCATCGCGGTGAAGGACTATCTGCGTTCCGCCCCGATGATGGAACCGCGCGGCGCCGCTGCCTACGGCGCGGCGCTGCTCGCCGGGGTGCTGACGTCGGCAAGCCGGTAGCACGATGCGTGCCGTTGCGCTGTATGCCTGCGGGTGTCTGCTGCTGTCGGCGGCGGCACCGGCGCGCGCGCAGCAGCGCTGCATCGAGGTGCCGCCGGTGCGGACCTGCACCGGCGAGGTCGGTCCGGTGCGCACGCGCACGGTCGCCGAATCGGTGGGCGGCGACGTCACGGAAGCCGAGGTCGTCGCGGCGGCGAAGTATGCCGACAGCCCGGGCTACGCGCGCGCCGTCGGCGGGCTGCAGCTGCAGCTCGTGCCGTTCAGCACGCTGACCGAGCGCGCCAACCTGTTCGTGCGCCTGATGAAGGCGCGCCGGCAACCGGGCGTGCCATGGGTGCGTTTCGGCCGCTACGACTGGCGCGCGCTGGAGGGCGACGGTATCGTGCGCGTGGAGGCCAGACGGATGGAGCGATAATCCCTCCCCGCGAAGCGGGGAGGGTGGCCCGCGCGTGGCCGGGTGGGTGCCGCTGATCCGGCAGGGCAAGCTGCGCGCGCTCGGCGTGACCACCGGCAGCGCGTCAAGGCGCGGCCGGACGTGCCCGCAATCGCCGCCGGGCGCCCTCTCCCCTTGCAAGAGGAGAGCGCGCGACAGTGGGCACCGCGACGGCGACCGCTCAGCGGCCGTCCCGGCCGGAACCGCGATATCCCCGGCGGCCGCGATCGTCGAAGCGATGGTCGCCGCGGGCGCGCGGTCCCTCGCTGAAGCGCCGTCCGCCGTCGCGGCCCCCGTGCCAAGCGGCCCCGCGAGCGTTGCGCAGCAGCGTCGCGAACTGCCGCTTCTGCCGATCGTCGAGGCTCTTGTAGAACGGCTCGATGGCGTCGGCGAACTGCTTCAGCGCAGCGGCCCGCGCCGTCATCGCCTCGGAGCCGCGGCGCGTGCGCTCGATCAGATCGGCGCCGTCGCGCGAGGTCCGGCGCTCGCCCATGCGGGCGGCACGCTGCTTGGCGAGTTCCCGGATCGCCGCCTCGACGGCGGGCCACTGCTTCTCCTGCTCGGCCGTCAGCCGCAGGCGATCCTTGATCCGCGCGATGCGCGCATCCACGCGCGCGTTGATGCTTTCGACACTCGGCCCGCGCGGCGCATCGGTGCGCGATCCGGGCTGAGCGATGGCCAGACTGCCACCGGCAATGACGAGCGCGGTGGTTCCGGCCAGAACGGTCTTCCACATGACAAGCTCCTTCGATGAGCGTCACCCCGCGCCAGATTGGAAGAGCGCCGTGCGCCGCTCAAGTTAAGGATTCCCCACGTAGGTGAATGGGCCGCTCAGGTAGATGAACGTCTGATTCAGCTACGTGAACGCTCGTTCAATTCGCATGGTGGTGCAGTCAGCCCCGCCCTGCTACCGTGCCGCCACACAACAGCGGGGGCAACGACAATGGCCAAGACGCGCATGGTGCTCGAGATCGGCATGGGCACCGACATCCGAGGCGCCGACCCGACCAAGGCCGCCTGCCGGGCGCTGCGCGATGCGCTCTGGCACAACTCGCTCTCGATCGCGCCCGCGCTCGGCCTGACGGTCAATGACATGATCGTCGACATCCACATCGGCGTGCCGCGCCCCGGCGAGGTGGACAAGGCGGCGGTGATGGCCGTGCTTCCCTACGGCAAGGGCTCGGTGACGGTGGTCGAAGGCGGCCTCGAAATCCAGAACGACGCCGGCACCAATTCGACGATGATTGCCAATGCCTGCGTCGTCGTCAGCCTCGACGTCGCGTGAGGAACCATCCATGCCCAAGACCCGCGTCATCCTGGAGCTGGGCTCCGGCAACGACCTGCACGGCTCCGACTACACCAAGGCCGCGCTGCGCGCCGTGCAGGATGCGCTGCACCACTCGTCGCTGTCGTTCGTGCGCACGCTGAAAGTCGACAAGACGAAGCTCGACGTCGAGGTCACGATCGGCGTGCAGCGGCCGGAGCGGGTCGATCTCGACACGGTCAAGGCCTCCCTGCCGCTCGGCAACGTCACCGTGAAGGCCGTCAAGGGCGGCCTCGATGTGGTGGATGCGGAGAACAACGATCAAGCGACCATCGCCAGCGCCGCGATCGCGGTGCGGATCGAGACGGGGTGATCAGATTGGGAATCATGGCCCTCATGGTGAGGGGCGCACGCAGTGCGCCGTCTCGAACCATGGCGCATTCGGAGCGTGCCGCCATCCTTCGAGACGCGGGCTTCGCCCGCTCCTCGGGACAAGGGCGGAGATGGCTCGAAGCGCCTACGCCTTCTTCCGATACACCAGCAAGGTCTTGTACTCGCCGACGTGCGCGACCGGGCGCTCCTTCTCCCATTGCGCGATCACCGGCTTGGCTTTCGCGAACGCATTCGAGCCCGTGTAGAACAGGATGTGCCCGCCGGGGCGCGTCTTGTCGGTGAGGAGGTTCGCCACGGCGAGGTCCGTCAGTCCGCCATAGGCGTCGGTCTGCGGGCCCCGGAACTCGCAGAGGTGGAACAGCGTCACCAGGTCGAACGTGGGCAGAAGCTTCGCGTTCAGCAGATAGATGTCGCCGAACACCACGTTGTAAGTGCGCAGCAGCTGCGGCCGCCCGCTCACGAGCTTCACGTAATGCTCATATTCCTGCGGCGACGCGGTGATGCCGAACACCGAATTGCGCCGCTCCGGCTTGGCGCATTCGATCCCGACATGGTGATGCCCGCCGGTACCGAAGTGATAGATCGCGGCGTCCGTGATGCGCTGCCGGTCGAGCCACTCGATGAGCTGGCTGTCGCAGTTCTCGATGCGCAGCCAGTTGTCCTCGTAGACGTTCATCTTCGGGCCCGGCGCCGTTTTGGCTGTCTTGCCGTCCGCCTCGGCGTAGAGCGCACCCGCGAGGCCGAGATACCAAGCGCCGGCCACGCCGCCGCCGGCGAGCGCGCGCGCCAGGAGACGGCGTCGGTTGAGGCATTGCAACATCAGGCCGTGCAACATGATGTCCTCCGTTCGGTCCAGGCGATACGCCATGATAGCGGTGCGGCCGCAGGTGGGTTAGCCCCCAAACGCGCAACAGGGTTGCCGCCAGTCCCGATGGCGGGTTACGGCGCTTCGCGCCTGACTCACCTTACGCAAGTCGTCAGCGTCGCTCGGCTGGCCACGGCCGCCGCGCGCCAAGGCGCACATGCAGAATCTCGATCGCGTCGGCTTCGACGCTGTATAAGATCTTGTAGCCATACCGTGCCACCACCTTGACGCGGACGGTCGGGTCGGAGGTCCGGCGCGCGCCGAGCGGGTTTTGCGCAATGTCGCCGACGACCGCATGGATGGCGTCCATGACGTTCCGCGCCCCGGCCGGACTGCGTTCATCAAGATAACGGAAAATATTGTCGAGATCGGAGAGCGCCAGCTCGCGATAGCGCACCCTCATGCGACGCCGTAGCGCTTCCAGAACGCCGCGACCACATCGTCGGACGCCAGTTCGCTGCGTCGGGCGGCATCGATGGCTGCCTTCTCGTCATCGCTCAAGGCGTAGACGCCGGTCCGGCGCGCCTCGATCTCACGCGCCAGCGCGGCAAGCTCTTCCTGATCTTCCTGCGGCCAGGCGGCCACCCGCTCGAGAATGTTTTTGACCGTTGCATTCATGACAGCAAGATAGCATCCCGGAGCCCGGATTCCCAGAGCGAGGGGCGCACGCATGTCGTAGCGCGAAGGGTGGGTTAGCGCCGAAGGCGCGTAACCCACCGGCTGAGTCTGCCGCGAGTCCCATGGTGGGTTACGGCGCTTCGCGCCTAACCCACCTATCAGCTGTCATTGGGAGATAATTTTTGAGCAGACTGCGATATCCGGTCTCAATATCGGATCATCGCTAAAATTCCCTGTAAGAGCGACAGATTTCAACCAACGCTCTCTATAAGCCTCAGTCATTCGCTTGATTTGGTCCAGTGCAAACTGTTGATTGAAACGTGGACGTTGCTGTAGCAACAACAGATAGCGATTCCCCGTCGCAGTGAAGTGCTTTCCCGTCGCCTGAAGATCAGTAATCTGCTCAAGATAACCGCCGACGAGGATCATTACAGAAGCGCACCTCATAAAGACATGGTCCGCCGCACCAGGGTTTTTGACGAAGTCATTCTGCTGCATATATCGTTCAATTGTTGTCATTTCCTGTGAGAACGCATTTTGCGAAATGAGCAGATTGCCGAGCAATATTGCGGCGAAGCAGAAGCGCACCATGAACTCCCGATCTATTGTTTTGACAATATACGCTATGTTGCTTACCCGCGCGCTTCGTCGGTCGGAGTATTGACCGGATTTTTCTTGGCAAGGCGGCGGCGGACTTCTGCGGCCTGCTCATCGGTGAGTTGGTAATCGCTCTGATCCTGGGCTTCCATGAGCGTGAGGACCTCAGCCGCGTCCGCCTGACGCTCGGGCGGCCACGTCAGCACGCGATCGAGGATTTCCTTCACCTGATCTTTCGTCATGATGTCAGCGTATCACAAATGGCGCAAAAATCCATCGACCTCATGGTGAGGAGGCGCGAAGCGCCGTCTCGAACCATGGCCACGAACGACCCTTGGTCATCCTTCGAGACGCGCCCTTCGGGCGCTCCTCAGGATGAGGTCTGAGGTTGCTTCTCTCTCTCTGCGTCATTGCCGGGCTTGTCCCGGCAATCCACCTTTCGCAAAAACAAAAAGATGGATGCGCGGGTCGAGCCCGCGCATGACGCTGAAA
>Ga0073934_10003225_pt1 | contig 30804 bp, 32 predicted proteins | sample LarsenN4metaG_FD_76834 | JGI IMG/M metagenome (GOLD analysis project Ga0073934, IMG submission 76834) | Hot spring sediment bacterial and archeal communities from British Columbia, Canada, to study Microbial Dark Matter (Phase II) - Larsen... ...
AGAGGTCGTACATGCGCTCGCGCAGCGACGAGACGCCGCTGATGACGTGTGGGTTCTGGTAGGCACCGTCGAGCGTCGTGATGCTGGGCGACACCACCGGGTAGCGCTGCAGCAGCGGCAGATTGCGCTCGACAGAGGCCACGAAGTCGGCGGGGAAGATCAGATCGTTGTTGCCCACTGCCGCGACCTGCAGGTCGGGGCGCGTCTCGCGCAGGCGCGCGAGCCCGGCGTTGAGGCCGCCAAAGTAGCCGGTGTTGGTTTCGCTCAGCACCAGGTCGACGTCGTCGCTGCCGGCCGCGAAACGCGTCAGGATGGCCCTCTGCTCAGGGCGCGAGCAGTTGTCGACGATCACGCAGTGCACCCGATGGCCGGCGTTTGCGCGCAGCGACTCGATCGCGCGCACCGTGTCGGCGCTGCTGTTGTAGTTGGTGCAGACGTAGGCCAGATTCATGGCGACACTGTGGTGCCCGTGGCCCTGGACGCGCGCAGCCGGCGCAGACGACCGGCAATGGACGAGAGGTTGTTCGGGAAGGCTGCGAACGAGAACACGAACGCTAGGAGTAGGTAGCCAACCCGCTGCAGCGCAGTGGCCTTCATGCACAGTCCGATCGTGGTGTAGACGTACGAACGGTACAGTTGCGCTGGAAACGCCGGGTTCAGCCGCTTTAGGAACGGGATCGAGTCCAGGTCCATCTTCAGTTGTGCCACCGTCACGGTCGAGGACATGCCGGCGCCGTGGCGCCGATACGCGCACATCGGCTCCTCGCTGTAGTGCACCTTGCCGGCGAACGACATGCAGAAGTTCAGCAGCCGGTCGCACGACAGCACCGTCGGCGCCGCCGCGAAGGTGTCGACGACGGGCCGTCGGAACAGCACCGATGCAGTGTGGAACAGTCGGCCTCCAATGAGGTCGCGCGTGCCCAGCGTGACGGGCACGTTCTCGCGGAAAAGGCGCGGCGGCTCGCCATCCCGCACGACGCGGGCCTGGTGCGTGGCGGCGGCGTGGTCGGGGTGCGCGTCCAGGAAGGCCACCTGCTTGGCCAGCTTGAGCGGGTCGATCCAGTAGTCGTCGCCCTCGCACACGGCGACGTACTCGCCGCGGCAGGCCTGCAGCGTGCGCGAGAAATTGGCCATCACACCGAGGTTGCGGTCGCGCGGCAGCAACCGCACGCGCGGATCGCGCCGTGCGAACTCGTCGCAGATGGCGCCGGTGCCGTCGGGGCTGCAGTCGTCGCCGATGACCAGTTCGATCTCGAAGTCGCACTGCTGCGCCAGGACGCTCTCAATCGCCTGCGCGATGAAGGCCGCGTGACGGTACGAGATCATGCAGACGCTGACCTTCGGTGTCATGGCCTGAAGCCCCGGTTGAAGACCACGAGCACGCCGATCAGCGTCAGCGCGAACCAGAAGTGCACCTGCTCTATCGGGTTGACCATCATGCCCACCATCCACGACGAGGCGAGTACGTAGAAGGCCGCGCCGGCTCCCCAGTGACGCCACGACCGCTGCAGCAGCAGCGTCACCAGGGCGCCGTAGATCAGCCCGCCGGCCACGATGCCGACGAAGTGGAAGTCGCGGTACAGCCCGAACAAGAAGGTGCCGAAGGCGTTGCCCTCGATGACGTCGATGCGGCCGAGGTCCACCGTCTCATTGTTGAAGTCGGCATTGATGGAGCTCGCGGCCACGAAGCCGAGGTCCAGGCGGCGCGAGATGATCTCCACCGCCTGCTCCAGGAAACCGAGCGACGAGCGGCCCAGCGAATGGTCGTGCAGCAGGCTCGAGGGATTGAGGAAGTGGTGGCCGTAGAACGCGAACCCGGCCATGTGGTAGCCGAACATGTAGCGCTGCAGGCCGCCCAGCACGTCGCCGCCGAAGCGGTTCGCGGCGACGGCGACCAGCGCCACGATCAGCAGCAGCACCAGCCCTAGCGCCTTGCGGTCGACCGGCAGGCCCCGCGCCATGCCGACAACCAGGTAAAGAACGAAGAACCAGAACAGGTAGATCAGCGAGTAGTTCACCTGCCACAGGTACGAGAACAGCAGGATGTTGAGCGCGGCGACGATCAGCACGCCCCGCAGCGCCCCGATTCGCAGTGCCAGCGCGACAACCACCAGCGTGTACGACACCGGCCAGACGATGGCCTTGGTGGCCACGTCGAGCAGGCCCGAGCCGGTGAGCGACTCGCCGCTGAGCTCACCGCGTCGCAGCCTGATGAAGTACTCGATGAAGCTGTCCGTGAACGCACCCGCCCTGTGCAGGCTCAGCAGCACGATCAGCAGGCAGCCCAGGGCCATCACCATCAGCATCGTGCGCAGCCAGGGCGACACCGCGGCGGCCGGCGAGCGCCCGCTGCCTGCGGGCAGCGCTTCCGGGCCGGGGCGGCAGGGAGTCAGAACCAGCATCAGGAGATGGCCAAGCAGGAAGACCGCGATAAAGACGCCGAACTGGGACAACACGCTCAAGGGCGGTGAGACGAAGATGTTCAAGGGCGTGATGGCCGCGACGAGCCAGAAGGCCCACCAGGCCGCCATCAGGTACACCGGCGAGTGCGCAAACCAAGGCTGAGACATTGCTCGACGCCTCGATCAGACCGCCCGCCCGGCTGCCCGGACCAGCATCCGACGACCTTCTGAGGAGCCCAGCACCGCAGCGACCGCACAGGTGAGGGCAAATCCGATAGTGTAGAAAGCTGCGGACCACCGGTCTCCGAACGCGCCGGGCGACAGCAGGTGGAGCGCCACCGCGGCCCCTTGCACAAGCAGAACAGCCGGCAGCACGTCGTGCAGCAGCCAGCGCGAGTGCAGCCCCGGCTCGAGACGGGCGTGGGAGTAGGGCACCCAGGTCAGTAAGTACAAGGCGTTCACGGCCAGCCAGGCAGCCCCGGCGCCCACCGCCCCGTTGGCCGTTGCCGCCGCGAGCACCGACGGGATCAGCACGGCGCCCATCGCGCAGTTGCCGATGATGTGGTGCCGGAGCGTGCCGCGGGCGTACTGCAGGTAGAAGGGAAAGGCGCTGAGGGCGAGCAGCCCGTTGCCGATGGCGTACATGCGCAGCACGTCTTCGGTGCGGTCGGCGATCTCGCCGCTGCCAGTCCACGCGAACATCAGCGGGCCCGCGCACCAGGCTAACGTCGAGGCCGCGGTTCCCACGACGATGGCCACGAGCTGCGTCGCCTGCGCATAGACCTGTCGCACCGCCGCCAGCTGCTGATTGGCGTGCAGCCGCGCCATGCGCGGCATGATGCTGCTGCTGATGGGCCCGGTCAGCAAGGTGATGCCGCCGGCCACCAACACGGCCAGCGAGAAGTAGCCGAACTCGGCCAGGGGCAGGATGCCGGACAGCAGCAGCTTGTCGCTCTGCGTCACCAACACCCACACCGACGAGGTGAGCGCGATGCCGAGCGCGAACTTCACGAGCGGCCGCACCGGTGCCAGCGACCAGCCCACCGCCTCGGGCAGCCCGCGCTGCGGCGGTAGCAGGGGTTGGCTCTTCCACCACAGCCCGGCGAGCTCGAGCGCCGCGACTGCCAGCTGGTGCCAGAAGAACACGACCGGCTTGAAGCCCCAGATCGCCATGCTCGCGAACACCGCCACGAAACGTAGCGTCGCTACCAGCGCGTTGAAGCCACCGAGCCAGACCAACCGCTCGGCACCCGAGATCACGCCGCGGTACAGGCCGCCGAGCCAGCGCAGTGCCACCGCCGCGGCCATAGTCTGCAGCGCCAGCACGACCTCGCCGGGCGCCAGCCTCTCCAGCTTGAGCCAGCGCTCGGCCAGCACCTCGCCCAGCAGGAACAGCACCAAACCCCCGACGACGGCGACAGCGACGAAGACGGTCGACAGCGCCCGGTACACGCGGCGGTAGTCCAGCGCCGGCAGGGCCTGGCCGTGGTAACGGGCGGCCTCGCGCGCAATGGTCGGTGTCAGCCCCAGGTCGAGCAGGTTGAACCAGGCTTGCAGCATCGCGAAGAAGCCGACGAGGCCGTAGGCCTCGCTGCCCATCGTCGACAGGTACAGCGGCATCATCACGATGCCGATGAAGGCGGTATAGATCTGGCTGGCGTAGTTGGCCGCCAGGTTCGCCTTCAGCGACATTGCTGTGGCTGGCTCGGGCGAGGCTGGCCGGCCAGGAAAGCCTGCTCCAGTTCAAGCAATCCGCGCTCGCGTTCGCGCACGCGCCGGGCCGGCTGCCCGGCGTAGATGCCGAAGGCGCGGCAGTCCTCGCGCACCAGCGAGAGTGCGCCCACGGCGACGCCGTCCTCGAGGGTCAGGCCCGGCAGGATCACCGAGCCCGAGCCGACGATCACGTGCCGACCCAGCCGTACGTCGGCGTGGTGCACGTCCTTGTAGGCATCGGGCACGGTCGGGTTCGTCATCGTCCGGCCGCTGTAGTCGTCGCTGCTGGAGTAGATCGACACGCGCGAAGAGAGGTTGCAGAAGTCCCCGAGTTCGATGCGCCCGGCGCCGATGAGCGAGGTGTACACGGCCACGTGGACGTGCCGCCCGATGTGGATGCCTCCAGTTCCGGCCGAGAGGACGCAGAAGTCGTCGATGCGCGTGTGGTCGCCCAGCTCGATGCGGGACGCAGAATGGAACGAGGCCTTGTCCGAGACGCGCAGGTCTTCGCCCAGGGCCGCGAAGCCCATGCGCTCCAACTCGGCGCGACTGAGCAGGCCCATCCTCAGCCCTTGCGCACCAGGTCGATCACGCGCAGCTGGTCCTCGGACGCCAGCGCCGGGTAGATCGGCAGGCAAAGCACGCGGTCTGCCGCGGCCGCGGCCACCGGCAGGTTGCTGCGCTGCGCGCTGGGCAGACCGCGGTACATCGGGAAGTCCGAGATCAGCGGATAGAAGTAGCGGCGCGTGAAGATGCCATGCTCCTTGAGGTGCTGGTACAGGCCGTCGCGGTCCAGCGGGTAGCCGGGCTCGACCAGGATCGGGAAGTAGGCGTGGTTGGACACCTTCTGCCCGCTGGTGGGCAGGCAGCGGATGCCCTCGACGCCGGCCAGCCCCTCGCGGTAGGCGGCGTCGATCGCGGCGCGCCGCGACATGATTTCGGGCATGTGCTTGAGCTGCAGCAGGCCGAAGGCAGCGTTGAACTCGCTCATTTTCGCATTGATGCCCGGCGCCACCACGGTGACCTCGTCGACGAAGCCGAAGTTCTTCAGCCGGTCGATGCGCTGCTTGGTCTTGGCGTCGTGGCAGACGATGGCACCACCCTCGAAGGTATTGAACACCTTGGTGGCATGGAAGCTCAGCACCGACAGGTCGCCGTGATTGAGCACGCTGCCGCAGTGGCATTGCACGCCAAAGGCATGCGCCGCGTCGTAGATCACGCGCAGGTTGTAGCGGTCGGCGATGGCCTGGATCGCGTCGACGTCGCAGGGGTTGCCGTAGCAGTGCACCGGCATGATGGCCGTGGTCTGCGGCGTGATCGCGGCCTCAATGCGCGCCGGGTCCATGTTCAGCGTCACCGGGTCGATGTCGACGAACACCGGCCGGTTGCCGTGCCAGGTGAGCGAGTGCGCGGTGGCGACGAACGAGTATGGCGTCGTCAGCACCTCGCCGGTGATGCGGAGCGACTGCAGCGCCGTGATCAGCGCCAGCGTGCCGTTAGAGAACAGCGCCACCTGCGGCACGCCGAGGTACTCGCGCAGCGCGGCCTCCAGGCGCTGGTGGAACGGCCCGCCGTTGGTGAGGATCTTGTTGGCCCAGATCTCCTCGAGGTAGGGCTGGAACTCGTCCAGGGACGGCAGAAAGGGCTGGGTGACGTAGATGGTCGACTGGCTCACGGTGCGATTGTCGTTGCGTGGTGTCGGCTTCGGCCGTGCCGCGAATGGGGCAGCCGATGTGGTTCAGGCCGGCGTACCGCGCCGGAAGGAGGCGCGCAGCCGCTGGAGCCTGCTCAAGGTGAGCGGGTCCGCGCCGGCGCCGCTCAGGCCGTGGCGCAGCAGCACGAAGACGAGCAGAGCCACGCCGGCCAGTCCGGTCGAGACCACGGCGATGACGCTGCGTCGCGGCCGGCTCTTGCGCTCCGGCGCGACCGCGGCGTCGACGACCTGGATCAAGGTGCCGTCGCGGCTCTCGTCGACGCGGGCGAGCTCGAACTGCTTGGAAAACAGCTCGAACAGGGTCTCCTGGTACTTGAACTCACGGTAGCGGCCCAGGTAGTTGGAGTCAGTCGCGCCCTCGGCCGCCGACTCGAGCTTGCCAAGCTGCGCTCGCAGGGCTGCCACCACGCTCTGCTGCTGCACGACTTCGGGTGCCTCGTCGGCGAGCCGGCTGCGCAACACACGAAGCCGGACCTCCGAGGCGGTGAGCTCCGCGCGTAGCCGCGCGTAACCCTCGGCCGCCGCCCTTGGCTCGGCCCTTAGCGTGCCCTGGTTGAACCCGCTCTGCTGCAGGGCCTGCTGGGCCTCGGCCAGGCGCTCGCGTGTCTGCTTGAGCTGGGTCTCGAAGAAGACCCGGCGCTGCTGCGCCTCGGAAAGCGCCAGCTCGGCGGTGATCCTGCGCAACTCGGCCACATGACGGTTGGCGATTTCGGCGGCCCGGCCCGGGTCGGGATCGTCGACCTCCACGGAGATCAGGCCGTCCTTCTTGCCGAGTACGATGCGCACGCGCTCGTTGAGCTGCTCGCGCGCCTCGATGCGCAGCCGCGTCTTGTAGACCCGCATCAGGTCAAAGGCCTCGATGATGCGGTCCTGAACGTTGACCGACTGCATCAGCGACACGTACTGGTCGGCCGGACTCTTGATGCCACCGGCGACGCCGGCCAGCCCGGCGAGCGCACCCAGGGACGCGAGCGCCGAAGCGGCCCCGCCCTGGCTCTGCTGCGGCGGCAGGAAGGTGGTGCGGGCCGTGTAGGTTGGCGGCACGAGGTAGGACGCGCCCACTGCCAGCGCGCCGATGACGAGCGGCCCGATAACCAGCAGGCGCCAGTTCGCGGCAATCGGCACCGCCAGCTCCAGCAGAGAAATGCCTTCCTCCGCAGTGGGCGCTGCCGAGGTCGACCCGGTCTGTTCCTGCGGGTTCATCGGCCCGGACTGCTGAGGGCGCCGGTCAGGCCAAGGTTGGCCAGAACCTGCGACCCGTCCCCGAGGCCGCGCACGAGGACGCTCCAGGCGCTCTTCCCGACCAAGTGCTTCAGCTCGCCGATGGTGTCGACCTGAGCGAGTGTCGTCGCCTTGGCGGTCATGACGAACCAGCCCAAGTCGCGGCGGTGGATGATGCAGCCGTCGGCACGCACGATGAACAAGGTGACCGTGCGGCCCTCGCGTTACGGCTGCTGCTGGCCACCGCGCCCACCGCGTAGACGAAGCCTGGTGCCGCCGGCAGGACGATGCTGTCTCCGTCTTTCAGCGACAGGTCGGCCAGCAGGTCGGTGCTGGCGCATGTCTTGGGCACGGCCAACGAGAACCCGACCGCCAGTGCCTTCGCCAGCAGTGGCGCGCCGATCAACGAGCGCCACCGCAGCAGCAGGGCGACGAAGGCCTCCATCAGGTCGACCTCGGCCGGCGCCGCCACGGGGGCCGCGGAGGCCGGTCCCGGGTTCCAGTTCATCGCGTCGCACTCACGATCCCCGCCACCCCCAGCCCGAACTGGAACACGATCTGCGTCCAATCTTTCGCCGCCTGAAGGAAGGTGGTCTTGTCCATCTCCTCCGGGACGAACAACGTGTCGCCCGGCTCCGCCCGAAGTTGCTCCAGTCCGCCCCCGCGCCCGAACCAGTTGCCGCTGCTCTGCCGACCGCTGACAACGCTGCCGTTCCCCCGCACGACGAACAGGCTGCCACGATCCGCGCCCTTGGTGGGCCCGCCGGCCAGCACGAGGTAGTCGTTGAGGCTGCGGCCCGGCATGTGAAGGTAGGTCGCGGCGTTGAACACACTGCCGAACACGCCCACCGTGGTCGGCCGGGAGGGAACGAAGATGCGATCCCCATCCTCCAGCGCGAGGTCGGGCAGCTCGGTGGCGTTGGGCTCCAGCTGCAGCACCACGCGCCCGGTGGGCTTGAGCGCGCGCAGCCGTTCGATCAGCCGCTGCGTGCCCGCCGCCCGCGCCTGCTGGCCGGCCGCCTCTTCGCTGCTGGCCACGCGCTGCGTGCCCGAGGCGCGCGCGAAGTCGGTCTCGAGGTCGCGCAGCGCGCGGTCGTAGTTCTCCTGCTGCGTGCGCTGCACGCTCGCGCGCGTGAACTCGGTGGCGAAGATGTACGCGCCGGGCGTGAAGCCGCCCGCAGCGCGGATGGCGTCGAGCAGGCTGCTGCTCTCCGGCAGCACGTACTCGCCCGGCCTGTTCACCTCGCCTTCCACCTTCACCCGCTTGGCCTGCCGCTGCAGCGGCAAAGCCGCCGACACGGCACTGAACGCGCGCAGCAGATCGCCATGCGACAGCCCCGCGCGCTCGTCGCGCGGCAGCTCGAGCTGCGCAATGCGCCCGGTGTTGCGTTCCGCCAGCCGCTCCACCGCCAGCCGGCTGCGGTCGGCCACGGCAGTGAAGCCGCCCACCATGCGCAGCGCGTCGGCCACCGTCTCGCCGGCCTTGAGCTCCACGACCGCCGGCTTGTTGACGCTGCCGATGAAGCCCACCTGCGTGCCCACCGGCCCCACGTGCACCACGTCGCCGGCCTGCAGCACGCGGTCGGCGGCGCGGTCGCCCTTGAGCAGCAGGTCGTAGAGGTCGAAGCGCGAGACCGTCTCGCTGCCGCGGCGCACTTCGATGTTGCGGAAGCTGCCGGCCGCCGAGGGGCCGCCGGCGCGCATCAGCGCGGCCACCACGGTCGACAGGCTGCTCACGGTGTAGGCGCCGGGGTTGACGACGAAGCCGGTCACGAAGACGCGGATGCCGCGCAGCTGCCCCAGGCTCACGCTGCTCTGGAAGTTGCGGAACACGGTGGCCACGCGGCGGTTCACCACCTCCTGCAGCTCGGCCAGCGGCACACCCGAAACCTGCACGGTGCCGACGCGCGGGATGGTGATGCGGCCGCCGCGGTCGACGACGAGGCGCAGGTCGGCATCGACCGAGCCCCACAGTGTCACCAGCACCTCGTCGCCCGGACCGATCACGTAGTCGGCGGGCGCCAGCGGGCTGAGTTCGGCGCCGCGCCCCTCCGCGCCGCCGGTGACGAGCTCGCTGCCGAAGCGGCGCACGGTGGTGTCGTTGCCGGCCTGCTGCTGCACGTAGCGCTCGAACTCGCCGGGCACGTAGGGCGGGGCAGGGGTCGTCAACGGCTCGGCGGACAGGCGCTGCGGGTCACGGCCGTCGTCGCGTGCCGCGGGCAGCGCGCGCAGGCGAACCGGACCGCCGGACTGTGCGGCGGCGTCCTGCGCTTCGGAGGACGTCGAGGGCAGGCCCGGGTTCAACGCGGTCTGGGCTTGGGCCGGCGCGGCCAGGGAGAGCAGGGCGAGAAGGACAAGCAAAGCGCCCAGCAGGATCGCCAGCTTCGACGCTCTCTCGGTCACGCGGGCGATCGACATGGGCAAGGAGGGCAACGGACGATGAGGAACCAACGCGCAGGACCGGGACGGGCGGAGACGCTCGACGCTCGAGGTGCTCGAAAAACGCGCGATTCTAGCCACCGCCTGCAGCCCGCCTGCAGCCCGCCGGCGCCGGCGCGCAGGCCCGACTTTCTGCGGAAAGGTCCGCATCCCGACCTCCCTACAATCCGCCGCATGCTCGCCCTCGTGGTCGCCTTCGCCGTGTCGCTCGGCATCACGCTGTTCGTGCTGCACTCGGCGCGCAGCCACGGCCACCTCTCGCTCGATCACAACCTCGACGGGCCGCAGAAGTTCCACGCCCGCCCGGTGCCGCGCATCGGCGGCGTGGGCATCCTGCTGGGCATCGTCGCGGCCACCGCGGCAATGTGGCTGGCGGGCGCGCCGTCGTGGCAGTCGGCGGCGATGCTGCTCGCCTGCGGCCTGCCGGCGTTCGCGGCGGGCCTGATCGAAGACCTGACCAAGTCGGTCCGTCCGGCCAAGCGGCTGGCCGCCACGGCGGTGGCCGCCGCTCTGGCCTGGTGGCTGCTCGGCGCGTCGATCAACCGCACCGACCTGCCGGGCCTCGACTGGCTGGTGTCCTATCCCGTCGGGGCCTTGCTGATCACGGTGTTCGCGGTGGCCGGCATCGCCAACTCGGTGAACATCATCGACGGCTTCAACGGCCTGGCCTCGATGTGCGTGGTGATCATGCTGGCGAGCCTGGCCTACGTGGGCTTCCAGGTCGACGACCCGCTGGTCGCGCTGCTCGCCCTGGCCGGGGTGGGCGCGGTGCTCGGCTTCTTCGTCTGGAACTTCCCGGCCGGGCTCATCTTCCTGGGCGACGGCGGGGCCTACTTCCTCGGCTTCTACGTCGCCGAGGTGGCCATCCTGCTGCTGGTGCGCAACCCCGAGGTCTCGCCGCTGTTCCCGCTGCTGGTCTGCATCTACCCGGTGTTCGAGACGCTGTTCTCGATGTACCGGCGGCGCTTCCTGAAGGCCGTGCCGGCGTCGATGCCCGACGGCATCCACCTGCATTCGCTGGTCTACCGCCGCGTCATGCGCTGGGCGGTGGGCGACCGCAGCGCCAAGCAGCTGACGCGGCGCAACTCGATGACGTCGCCGGTGCTGTGGATGCTGTGCATGTTCTCGGTGGTGCCTGCGATGCTGTTCTGGAACAGCACGCCGCTGATGGGGCTCTTCCTGCTGCTGTTCGGGTTGACCTACATCGGCCTGTATTGGCGCATCGTGCGTTTCAAGTCACCGCGCTGGATGCGCGCCATCGCCACGCGGCCGCGGCCGCTGGAAGGCCAGCGCTAGGCCATCGCCAGGCCAGCATGGGGCCGACCGGCCAAGGCGCGGCGATAATCGCGCCTCGATGAGCGAATCCCCTGTCCCGCCGGGCGAAGCGGCTGCCCTCCCGGCCCCGCTGTTCTCCACCCTCCCCCTCGACCCCAAGCTGCTGCGCGCCGTGGCCGAGAGCGGCTACGCGTCGATGACGCCGATCCAGGCCAAGGCGATCCCGATCGTGCTGGCCGGCCGCGACGTGATGGGCGCCGCGCAGACCGGCACCGGCAAGACCGCCGCCTTCACGCTGCCGCTGCTGCAGCGCATGCTCAAGCACGAGAACGCCAGCATGTCGCCGGCGCGCCACCCGGTACGCGCCCTGGTGCTGGCGCCGACGCGCGAACTCGCCGACCAGGTGGCGATGAACGTGGCCAAGTACGCCAAGTACACGCAGCTGCGCAGCGCGGTGGTCTTCGGCGGCATCGACATCAAGCCGCAGACCGAGGAGCTGCGCAAGGGCGTCGAGGTGCTGATCGCCACGCCGGGCCGGCTGCTCGATCACATCGAGATGAAGACGGCCGTGCTCAACCAGGTCGAGTACGTGGTGCTCGACGAGGCCGACCGCATGCTCGACATCGGCTTCCTGCCCGACCTGCAGCGCATCCTCTCCTACCTGCCCAAGGAGCGCCAGACGCTGCTCTTCTCGGCCACCTTCTCGCCCGAGATCCGGCGCCTGGCGCAGAGCTACCTGCAGGAGCCGGTGACGGTGGAAGTGGCGCGGCCCAACGCCACCGCCACGAACGTGGAGCAGCGCTTCTACAGCGTCACCGACGACGACAAGCGCCGCGTGGTGCGCCAGATGCTGCGCTCGCGCGAGTTGAGCCAGGCCCTGGTGTTCGTGAACTCCAAGATCGGCGCGGCGCGCCTGGCCCGCTCGTTCGAGCGCGACGGCCTGCGCACGCAGGCGCTGCATGGCGACAAGAGCCAGGACGAGCGGCTGAAGGCACTCGCCGCGTTCAAGGCCGGCGAGGTGGAGCTGCTGGTGGCCACCGACGTGGCGGCGCGCGGCCTCGACATCGCCGACCTGCCCGCGGTGTTCAACTTCGACGTGCCCTTCAACGCCGAGGACTACGTGCACCGCATCGGGCGCACCGGGCGCGCGGGGGCGTCGGGCCTCGCCGTCACGCTGGTGACGCGCGACGACGCGCGCATGATTTCGGAGATCGAGAGGCTCATCAAGAAGAAGATCGAGATCGAGCCGATCGAGCTGGACGACGATCGCCCGCGCCGCCCGCGCCGGCGCACGGAGGACGACGACGAGCGCGAAGCGGCGCCGCGGCCTGCGGCACCGACGCCGCGTGCGGCCGCCGAGCCGGCACGGCGCAGTGCCGCGCCCGCCGACCCGCTGTTCGATCGCCCCTACGAGCCGAGCGGCTCGGGCCAGGCGGCGTGGGAGAAGGGCGCCGCCGCGCCCACGCCGGCGCCGGCGCGCGGCCTGTCGCCGAACATCCGGGCCAAGAAGAAGGTGGCGACGCTGCTCGGCGGCGGGCGCTGAAGACGGCGAGCCCCGCTCTTCAAGCCTGGAAGCAGAACACCGCGGGAACGCGGTCGGGCAGGGCCGCCGGCGCGGCCTGCCAGTCGGCCACGCTGGCCATGCGGCAGTAGCCGGCGGGCAGCGTGAGGCCGCAGGCCACCGCCACCCGCGTGGTGGGCGCCAGGCTCGCCAACATCGACGCGAAGAGCGCCTGGTTGCGGTAGGGCGTCTCGATCACGATCTGCGTCTCCTGCGCGCGGCGCGAGTGCGCCTCGAGTTCGCGCAGCCGCGCCATGCGCGCTGCGGCGTCCTGCGGCAGGTAGCCCACGAAGGCGAAGCGGTTGCCCTCCAGGCCGCTGGCGGCCAGCGCCAGCATCAGAGAGCTGGGGCCGGCGAGCGGCAGCACCGCGATGCCGGCACGGTGCGCCGCGCCGACCAGCGCGCTGCCCGGGTCGGCCACGGCGGGCAGGCCGGCCTCGGAGAGCAGGCCGAGGTCGTGGCCTTGCAGCGCGGGGGCGAGCAGGGCGGCCCAGTCGTCCAGCGCGGGATGTTTCGTGTTGGCCGCGCCGGTCGCGCCGGTCGCGCCGGCGGCGCCGCCCGCACCCGCCGCACCGGGCCTGCCCTTCGGCGGCCGCGGCAGCACCTGGATCGACTGTTGCTGCAGCGGCAGCGCCAGCGGCGCGTGGGCCGCCACGCGCTTGAGGAAGGCCCGCGCACTGCGCGCGTCCTCCACCACCCAGTGCGTGACGGCCGCGGCGCGGCGCAGCACGGCCAGCGGCAGCACCTCCTCGATGGGCAGCGCGTCGTGGCCGAGGTCGAGCGCGTTGGGCACCAGCAGCAGGCGGCCGCGGCTCTGCGGGTTCATGCGCCGCGCGGGCCGTTCAGGCGCTGGCCAGCGGGTCGATGCCCGCCGCGCGCAGCAGCGCCGCGGTCTGGATGAGCGGCAGGCCGACGAGCGCGGTCGGGTCGTCGGACTCGATCGACTCGACCAGCGTAATGCCGAGCGTCTCGCACTTGGCGCTGCCGGCGCAGTCGTAGGGCTGCTCCAGGCGCAGGTAGCGCTCGATCTCGTCCGCGCCCAGCACGCGCCAGCGCACGCGCACCGGCACGTTGATGCTGCGCTCCATTCCGGCGGCCTCGTGGCGCACGCACACCGCGGTGTGGAAGACGGTGCTCTGGCCGCTCGCACTCTGGAGCTGCTGCACGGCGCGCTCGTGGTTGCCGGGCTTGCCGACGGCCTGGCCGCGCAGCTCGCAGACCTGGTCGGAGCCGATCACCACCGCCTGCGGCCGCAGCGCCGCCACCGCGCGCGCCTTGGCCTGCGCCAGGCGCAGCGCCAGTGCGGCCGGCGCCTCGCCGGGCAGTGCCGCCTCGTCGACCTCGGGGGCCACCACCTCGAAGGGCAGGCGCAGGCGTTCGAGCAGGGCGCGCCGGTAGCGCGAGGTGGAGGCGAGCACGAGGGGCGGCATCGCGGGATTGTCGCGCCGCGGCACTACACTGCCGGCGGCCATGAAGGAACGGCACCTCGACGCACGCGCGCTCGACGTCTTCGCCCTGGCACGCGCGGCGGCCACGGTGGAGGGCGGCTGGCCGCTCGCCGGCTTCGAGCGCCTGGGCGCCGATCTCTTCGACGAGGCCGACGCACCGCCCGCCGGCGAGGTGACCTACCGCGCCGCCGGCACGCAACGCCCGGTGCATGGCGGCGACCCCGAGACCTGGCTCGCGCTGCACGCCGAGGCTAGCGTGCGCCTGGTCTGCCAGCGCTGCCTGGGCCCGCTGGCGCAGCAGCTGCAGGTGGACCGCCGCATCCGCTTCGTGCGCGACGAGCAGGAGGCCGAGCGCCTGGACGAAGACAGCGACGACGACGTGCTGGCCTTGCCGGGCGGCCGCCTGGACCTGCACGTGCTGGTCGAGGACGAACTGATCCTCGCGCTGCCGCTGGTGCCGCGCCACGAGGCCTGCCCGCAGCCGCTGTTGCGCGAGCACGACGCTGCGGCCGCGTCGACCACCTCCGCGGCGGCCGCCGCCGGCCCGGCCGACGGGCCCGGCGAGCCGGAGGAGGGCGAAGCCGGCACGCGCCGCCCCTTTGCCGTGCTCGCCCAGCTGCGCCGGGGACGCGCTTGAGCCGCTGCTATACTTCGCCGCTTTTGCCGGGCCCGGGGGACCGCCTCCGCGTCCCAGGAGAAACCGATCATGGCCGTCCAGCAGAACAAGAAGTCGCCGTCGAAGCGCGGCATGCACCGTTCGCACAATGCCCTCAGCACGCCGGGCACGGCGCTCGAGCCCACGACGGGCGAGGTGCACCTGCGTCACCACATCAGCCCGACCGGCTTCTACCGCGGCCGCAAGGTCCTGAAGACCAAGGCCGACGCGTAAGCGCCAGCCTCGCGCTGCGCGCGCTCGGGGGCCCTCGACCTTGAGCGAACCCGCCCACGCCCCGCTGGCCAGCGTGCGCCTCGCCGTCGACTGCATGGGCGGCGACCACGGCGTGGCGGTCACCTTGCCCGCCTGCCGGGCCTTCCTCGACAAACACCCGGACGCCTCGCTCACGCTGGTGGGCAGCGAGGCCGCGCTCGCGCCGGCCGCCGGCTGGCCGCGCTGCCGCAGCGTGCTGGCCAGCGAGGTCGTCACGATGGACGACCCGGTGGAGGTGGCGCTGCGCAAGAAGCGCGACTCGTCGATGCGCGTGGCCATCGCGCAGCTCAAGTCCGACGAGTCCGGAGACGCCGGCGCCGCCGACGCCTGCGTCTCCGCCGGCAACACCGGCGCGCTGATGGCGCTGGCGCGCTACCTGCTCAAGACGCTGGATGGCATCGACCGCCCGGCCATCGCCACCGTGATGCCCAACCGCCGCGACGGCTTCACCACCGTGCTCGACCTGGGCGCCAACGTCGACTGCACGCCTGAGCACCTGCTGCAGTTCGCGGTGCTCGGCAGTGCGCTCGTCGCCGCGGTGGACGGCAAGGAGGAGCCGACGGTCGGCCTGCTCAACATCGGCGAGGAGGCGATCAAGGGCAGCGAGACCATCAAGCGCGCCGGCGAGCTGCTGCGCGCGGCGGCCGCCGGCGGGCACGTCAACTTCTTCGGCAACGTCGAGGGCAACGACATCTACAAGGGCACGGTGGACATCGTGGTCTGCGACGGCTTCGTCGGCAACGTGCTGCTCAAGACGAGCGAGGGCCTGGCGTCGATGCTCACCGACTTCATCCGCCAGGAGTTCGAGCGCAACCTGCTCACCAAGCTGGCGGCGCTGGTGGCGCTGCCGGTGCTGCGCCACTTCAAGCAGCGCGTGGACCCGCGGCGCTACAACGGTGCGGCGCTGCTCGGGCTGCGCGGCCTGGTCTTCAAGAGCCACGGCTCGGCCGATGCCTACGCCTTCGAGATGGCGCTCACGCGGGCTTATGATGCCGCCCGCAACCGGCTGCTCGCCCGCGTGCACGACCGCATCGGCCCCACGCTGGCGGCGTTGCCTGCCCAGGCCGCATGATCACGTCGCAACGCTACTCGCGCATCACCGGCACCGGCAGCTGGCTGCCGCCGCGCCGCCTGTCCAACGACGACATGGTGAAGATGCTCGCCGCGCGCGGCATCGAAACCAGCGACCAGTGGATCGTCGAGCGCACCGGCATCCGCGCGCGCCACTTCGCCGACGAGGGCGTGACGAGCAGCGACCTGGCCCTGCACGCGGCGCGCCACGCGCTCGAGGCGGCCGGCCGCAAGGCCGACGACGTGGACCTGATCATCGTGGCCACGTCCACGCCGGACATGGTGTTCCCGTCCACCGCCTGCATCCTGCAGCACAAGCTGGGCGTGCACGGCTGCGCCGCGTTCGACCTGCAGGCGGTGTGCTCGGGCTTCGTCTACGCGCTGGCGGTGGCCGACGCGATGGTGCGCGCCGGCAGTGCGCACTGCGCGCTGGTCGTCGGCAGCGAGGTCTTCTCGCGCATCCTCGACTTCAACGACCGCACCACCTGCGTGCTGTTCGGCGACGGCGCCGGCGCCGTGGTGCTCGAGGCGAGCGACAGGCCCGGCATCCTGGCCAGCGAACTGCACGCCGACGGCCGGCACGTCGACATCCTGTGCACGCCGGGCACGGTGGCCGGCGGCAAGGTGCTGGGCGACCCGCTGCTCAAGATGGACGGCCCGGCGGTCTTCAAGCTCGCGGTGGGCGTGCTCGACAGCGCCGCGCGCGCCGTGCTCGAGAAGGCCGGCCGCAGCGAGGCCGACCTCGACTGGCTGATCCCGCACCAGGCCAACATCCGCATCATGCAGGGCACGGCCAAGAAGCTGAAGCTGCCGCTGGACAAGCTCGTGGCCACCGTGCACGAGCACGGCAACACCTCGGCCGCGTCGGTGCCGCTGGCGCTGGACGAGGCGGTGCGCAGCGGCCGCGTGCAGCGCGGCGACACCGTCATGCTCGAGGGCGTGGGCGGCGGCTTCACCTGGGCCGCGGTGCTGCTCGACTACTAGCGTTCGCCGCGCCGCGCCGGCTTGCCGTCTTCCAGGATCTCGTCTTCCATGCATCCCTTCGCATTCGTCTTCCCGGGCCAGGGCTCGCAATCGGTCGGCATGCTCGACGCGTGGGGTGACCACCCCGCGGTGAAGCGCACGCTGGAGCAGGCTTCCGCCGCGCTCGGCGAAGACCTCGCCAGGCTGATCCGCGAGGGGCCGAAGGAAGCGCTCGAACTCACCACCAACACGCAGCCGGTGATGCTGACCGCCGCGATCGCCTGCCTCGAAGCCTGGCGCGCCGAAGGCGGGCCGGAGCCGGCGGCGGTGGCCGGCCACTCGCTCGGCGAGTACAGCGCGCTCGTCGCGGCCGGCGTGCTGAGCCTGGCCGATGCGCTGCCGCTGGTGCGCTATCGTGCCCAGGCCATGCAGCAGGCGGTGCCGGTGGGCGCGGGCGCGATGGCGGCCATCCTCGGGCTCGATGCCGCCGTCGTGCGCGAGGTCTGCGCGGCGGTGGCCGCCGAGACGAACGACGTGGTCTCGCCGGCCAACTTCAACGATCCCAAGCAGACCGTGATCGCCGGCAGCAAGGCCGCGGTGGACCGCGCCTGCGAGCAGCTCAAGGCCGCGGGCGCCAAGCGCGCGCTGCCGCTGGCGGTGTCGGCGCCGTTCCACTGCGCGCTGATGAAGCCGGCCGCCGAGGCGCTGCGCGAGCGGCTCGCCGGCGTGCCGCTGGCCGCGCCGCGCATCCCGGTGGTCAACAACATCGACGTGGCGGTGCAGAGCGATCCGGCGGCGATCCGCGACGCGCTGTACCGCCAGGCCTTCGGCCCGGTGCGCTGGGTCGAGGTGGTGCAGGCGCTGCGTGCGCGCGGCCTGGCGCATGTCTTCGAGTGCGGGCCGGGCAAGGTGTTGGCCGGCCTGGTCAAGCGGGTGGACGGCGAGATCGCGTCGATCTGCGTGCAGGACCCGGCCACGCTGGCCGAGGCCAAGGGGATGCTGCAATGAGCAGCGCCGCAACGCTTCAGGTCGCGCTCGTCACCGGCGCCTCGCGCGGCATCGGCAAGGCCATCGCCGCGACGCTGGCCGCGCAGGGCTTCAAGGTCATCGGCACCGCCACCAGCGCCGCCGGTGCCGAGGGCATCGGCGCGGTGCTGGCGCCGCACGGCGGCAAGGGCATCGTGCTGAACGTGACCGACGCCGCCGCCTGCGACGCCGCCGTCGACGCCATCGTCAAGGAGCACGGCGGCCTGCACGTGCTCGTCAACAACGCCGGCATCACGCGCGACCAGCTCGCCATGCGCATGAAGGACGAGGACTGGGACGCGGTCATCGACACCAATCTCAAGGCCGTGTTCCGCCTGAGCCGCGCGGTGCTGCGGCCGATGATGAAGCAGCGCCACGGGCGCATCGTCAACATCACCTCGGTGGTGGGGGCGAGCGGCAACCCGGGCCAGGCCAACTACGCCGCCGCCAAGGCCGGCGTGGCCGGCATGACGCGCGCGCTGGCGCGCGAGCTCGGCAGCCGCAACGTCACCGTCAACTGCATCGCGCCCGGCTTCATCGCGACCGACATGACCGCCGAGCTGCCCGAGGCGCAGAAGGCCGCGCTGCTGGCGCAGATCCCGCTCGGCCGCCTGGGCACGCCCGAGGAGGTGGCGCACGCGGTGGCCTTCCTCGCCAGCCCGCTGGCCGGCTACATCACCGGCGCCGAGATCCACGTCAACGGCGGCATGTTCATGGGCTGAAATCGGCGCTGCGCCGCGCCCGCGTCGCCGCGCTGCGCGCCGGGTGACCGCCGTTGGCGCCGTTAGAATCCCGCCGCTTTCCTTTCCCCTTTTGCCCCCCACTCCTGGAGGAGTCATGAGCGATATCGAAGCCCGAGTCAAGAAGATCATTGCCGAGCAACTCGGGGTGCCTGAGTCCGACGTCACCAACGAGAAGGCCTTCGTCGCCGACCTGGGTGCCGACTCGCTGGACACGGTGGAGCTCGTGATGGCTCTGGAAGACGAGTTCGGCATCGAGATCCCCGACGAAGAGGCCGAGAAGATCACCACCGTGCAGTTGGCCATCAACTACGCGGTCAGCCACCAGAAGTCCTGAGCGGCGCCGCCTCGGCCTGATCTGCGCACGATGAGTCGCCGTCGCGTCGTCGTCACCGGCCTCGGGCTGGTCTGTCCGGTGGGCAACAGCGTGCCCGAGGCCTGGAGCAACCTGGTCGCGGGCCGCAGCGGCATCGCCGGCATCACCAAGTTCGATGCCTCGGCCTTCGCCTGCCGCTTCGCCGGCGAGGTCAAGGGCTTCGAGGTCGAGAGCTACATGCCGGCCAAAGAGGCGCGGCACATGGACACCTTCATCCAGTACGGGCTGGCCGCAGGCATCCAGGCCGTGCGCGATGCCGGGTTGCCGACGGGCGACGCGCTCAGCGAGCCGCAGGCCGAGCGCATCGGCTGCCTGATCGGCTCGGGCATCGGCGGCCTGCCGCTGATCGAGGCCACGCACAAGGAGTACGTGGAGCGTGGTCCGCGGCGCATCTCGCCGTTCTTCGTGCCGGCGGCGATCATCAACATGATCTCCGGGCACCTGTCGATCAGGTTCGGCTTCACCGGGCCCAACCTGGCCATCGTCACGGCCTGCACGACCGGGCTGCACTGCATCGGCGACGCCGGCCGGCTCATCGAGTACGGCGACGCCGACGTGATGATCGCCGGCGGCGCCGAGGCCACGGTGTCGCCGCTCGGCATCGGCGGCTTCGCGGCGGCGCGGGCGCTGTCCACGCGCAACGACGATCCGGCCGCCGCCTCGCGTCCCTGGGACAAGGACCGCGACGGCTTCGTGCTCGGCGAGGGCGCCGGCGTGGTCGTGCTCGAGGAGTACGAACACGCGAAGAAGCGCGGCGCCAAGATCTATGCCGAGCTGGCCGGCTACGGCATGGGCGCGGATGCGTACCACATGACCGCGCCCAACGTCGACGGCCCCAAGCGCGCCATGCTGGCCGCGCTGCGCAACGCCGGCATCAACGCCGCCGAGGTGCAGTACCTCAACGCGCACGGCACCTCCACGCCGCTGGGCGACGTGAACGAGACCAACGCGATCAAGCTCGCGTTCGGCGAGCAGGCGCGGCGCATGGTCGTCAGCTCCACCAAGTCGATGACCGGCCACCTGCTCGGCGGTGCCGGCGGCGTGGAGTCGGTGTTCACCGTGCTCGCGCTGCACCACCAGGTGGCGCCGCCGACGATCAACATCGTCAACCAGGACCCGGAGTGCGACCTCGACTACTGCGCCAACGAGGCGCGGTCGATGCGCATCGACGTCGCGGCGAAGAACAACTTCGGCTTCGGCGGCACCAACGGCACGCTGGTCTTCCGCCGCGTGTAGGCGGGCTTGAAAGCGGCGCCGCCGGTGAGCGTGCGCGCCGCGGGCGGCGTGCCCTGGCGCGCCCTGCTGGTCACCTTGCCCGCGCTGGCCGCCGGCGTGCTGGCCGCCTGGCTGGCGGCGTGGGCCGAGGCCGCCGGCACGACGGCCGCGCTGGCCGCCGCCGCAGCGGCGCTCGGCGCGGCCGCGCTGGCGTGGCGGCTCGAGCGGCCGCGCGAGATCGAACTCGCCTGGGACGGCCAGCGCTGGAGCGCCGACGGCGTGGCCGGCCGGCTCGAGCCGGTGATCGACCTCGGCCCGTGGCTGCTGCTCGAGCTGACGCCCGAAGAGCGCGGCCTGTCCCGGCGCTGGATCCCGTTCTCGACCGCCTCGGCCGGCCCCATGCTGCCGGCGCTGCGGACCGCGGTGTATTCTTCGCGCGCCGCAGCCGCCCCGTCTCCCGCCCCACCCCGAAGCGGCAGTCCGGGCCCACCCCCCACCTGAATGTCCGACGCCGACGCCCTGCTCGTCGATCGCGCCAAGCGCGGCGATGTGCGCTCCTTCGAAATGCTCGTGGTCAAGTACCAGCGGCGCATCGAGCGCTTGATCGGGCGCATGGTGCGCGACACCGATCTGGTGCAGGACATCGCCCAGGAAAGCTTCATCCGCGCCTACCGCGCGCTGCCGCAGTTCCGCGGCGACAGCGCTTTCTATACCTGGCTGTACCGGATTGCGGTGAACACCGCGAAAAAGGCCCTGGTCGAGCTCAAGCGCGACCCGCTCGTCTCCGAGTCAACCCTCACGTCGTCCGATGATGGCGAGGAAACTTCACGGGTCGAGAATGAACTAAGCGACGGCGAGACGCCCGAAGCACTTCTGGCCAGCAAGGAGATCGCCGCCGCCGTGAACGCGGCGATCGAAGACCTGTCCGAAGAGCTGCGCCAGGCCATCACGCTGCGCGAGATCGAAGGCTTGAGCTACGAAGAGATTGCCGAAGCGATGAACTGCCCCATCGGCACCGTGCGCTCACGGATCTTCCGCGCCCGCGAGGCCATCGCGCTGCGGCTGCGCCCGCTGCTCGACACCCGCGAAGGCGAACGCTGGTAGCGCCCCGCAACCCCTCCCGCCCGGAACAAGCGCCCCCATGAGCATCGACCCACAAGCCCCGCGCGAACACGACGAGCGCGATTCGCCCAAGCTCTGGCTCTCGGCACTCGCCGACGGCCAGGCCGACGCCGCACCGAACGGATGCCAGCTCTGGCGCGAGGACCACGAGGCGCGCCGCACCTGGCACCTGTACCACCTGATCGGCGACGTGCTGCGCAGCGACGAGCTGGCGCAGCCGCCGGCGCGCGACGCCGCCTTCCTGGCCGGCCTGCGCGAGAAGCTGGCCGCCGAGCCGGTGCCCCTGGCGCCTGCACCTGCGCCCGCGCCCGTGGTGGCCGAGCCCCGCGCCGCGCGGCGTCATCTCGGCTGGCGTGCGCCGGCCGCGGTGGCGGCGGGCTTCGCCGTCGTGGGCGTGGCGCTCGTGCTCACGCGTTCGCCGCTGCCCTGGTCGGGCGGGGCGCCGGGCACGCCCGGCACCGCGCCGGGCCTGGTTTCCGTGAGCGCGCCGCCGACGGCAGTGACGGCGCAGCCCGGCCCGGCGGTGGCCGGCGGTGCACCGCAGATCGTGCTGAGCGGTGAACTCATCCGCGATGCCCGCCTCGATGCCTACCTGCGCGCCCACCAGGCCGCGCGTGGCAGCGCGGCGGCCGCGTTGCCGGGCGGCGGCCTGCGCAGCGTGGAGATGCTGGTGACGCCGATCGCGCCCCAGCAGGCCCCGGCTGCGGGTGGCGCCCGGTGAGGGTGGCGGTGCCGGGGTGCGCGCGGGCTGACTGGCGCGCGCTGGCCTCTGCCGGGCTGTCCGGTTGTCTTGGTCTCTTGAGCCTGTTCGGTCTGTTTGGCCTGGGCAGCGTGGCGCTGCCCGCCAGGGCCTCCGCCGAAGCCGACGCCCGCGTCTGGCTCGAGCGCATGCGCAGCGCCGCCAACAGCGGCAACTACCAGGGCACGATGGTGTTCTCGGCCGGCGGCACGATGAGCAGCTCGCGCGTCTGGCATTACCGCGTCGGCGACCAGACCTACGAGAGGCTGGAGGCGCTCGATGGCCGCCAGCAGCGCATCTTCCGCCACAACGACGAGGTGCGCACGCTGTGGCCGCAGTCGCGCGTGGCGGTGGTGGAAAAGCGCGCGCCGATGGGATCGTGGCAGACCCTGCCGCAGGCCGTGGAGCCGCGCGCGCTGGAGAACTACGCCTTCAGGCGCGAAGGCGCGGCGCGCGTCGCCGACCGCGACGCCGCGGTGTTCCTGCTCGAGCCGCGCGACGGCCTGCGCTTCGCGCAGCGCCTGTGGGCCGACCAAGCCTCGGGCCTCATGCTGCGCGCCGAGACGCTGGGCCCGGACCGCCAGGTGCTCGAGATGACCACCTTCTCCGAGATCGAGATCGGCGTCAAGCCGCAGCCCGAGTCGGTGCGGCAGGCGATGCGCAAGATCGACGGCAAGCCCGACGCCAAGGAGCCCTGGCGCGTGCTGCGCCCGCCGCAGCGGCGCACCGCGCTGGAGGCCGAAGGCTGGGCGCTGCGCCAGGCGGTGCCGGGCTTCCAGCTCGCCGGTTGCGTGGTGCGCGGCATCGAGAGCGCGGGCGAGGAGATCTCGGTCCTGCAGGCGGTGTTCTCGGACGGCCTCACGCATGTCTCGGTGTTCGTCGAGCCCTACCGCGCCGACCGCCACCGCGGCGAGGGCCAGGCCCAGCTCGGCGCCACCAACACCGTGCTGCGCCGCCTGGGCGAACACTGGATCACGGCGGTCGGCGACGTGCCGGCTGCCACGTTGAAGCTCTTTGCCGACGCGCTCGAGCGCCGGCGCTGACCCCTCTCGCCCTTCATGCCACTGCTTCGAGTTCATCGATGAACCACTTCGCCCGTCTCACCGCCGGCCGGCTGATGTTCGCCCTGGCCACCGCGCTGCCCGCGCTGCTCGCCGCTCCGGCCCTGCTCGCTCCCGCCCCGGCCCTCGCCCAGGCCAACGCGCCGGCGCTCGGGCTGCCCGACTTCACCGAGCTGGCCGAGCGCATCAGCCCCTCGGTGGTCAACATCCGCACCACCGAGCGCCGCACCGGCGCGGCGGCCGGCGATCGCGAGGGCGTCGACCCCAACATCGAGGAGTTCTTCCGCCGCTTCGGCATCCCCATCCCCAACCGCCCGGGCCCGCGCGGTCGCGGCGGCGACGACGACGCCACGCCGATGCAGCGCGGCGTCGGTTCCGGCTTCATCCTGAGCGCCGACGGCTACATCATGACCAACGCCCACGTCGTGGAGGGTGCCGACGAGGTCATCGTCACGCTCACCGACCGGCGCGAACTGAAGGCCAAGATCATCGGCAGCGACCGCCGCACCGACGTGGCGGTGGTCAAGGTCGACGCCGGCGGGCTGCCCTTCGTGAAGATCGGCGACGCCAACCGCCTCAAGGTGGGCGAGTGGGTGATGGCCATCGGCTCGCCCTTCGGCCTGGAGAACACCGTCACCGCGGGCATCGTCAGCGCCAAGCAGCGCGACACCGGCGACTACCTGCCGCTGATCCAGACCGACGTGGCCATCAACCCCGGCAACTCCGGCGGCCCGCTGATCAACCTGCGCGGCGAGGTGGTGGGCATCAACTCGCAGATCTACAGCCGCTCGGGCGGTTTCATGGGCATCAGCTTCGCCATCCCGATCGACGAGGCGGTGCGCGTGTCCGAGCAGCTGCGCACCGTGGGGCGCGTGATCCGCGGCCGCATCGGCGTGCAGATCTCGCCCGTCACCAAGGAGGTGGCCGAGGCCATCGGCCTGGGCCAGCCGCGCGGCGCGCTGGTGCAGAGCGTCGAGAAGGACGGCCCGGCCGACAAGGCCGGCGTCGAGGCCGGCGACATCATCGTCAAGGTTGACGGCCGCAACGTCGAGAAGTCGGCCGACCTGCCGCGCATCGTGGGCGCCACCAAGCCCGGCTCGCGCGCCGCGCTGCAGGTGTACCGGCGCGGCAGCCTGAAGGACGTCGCCGTCACGGTGGCCGAGTTCGAGGCCGACCGCCCGGCACGCCGCGCCGCGGCACCGGACTCCGGCTCGCCGCAGGCCTCGGCCAAGAGCGCGCTCGGCGTCACCGTGTCGGACCTCAGCGACGCCAACAAGCGCGAGCTGCGCGTGCGCGGCGGCGTGCGCGTTGACGCGGTGGAAGGCCCCGCGGCGCGCGTCGGCCTGCGCGAGGGCGACATCATCCTCTCCGTGGACAACACCGAGATCAGCGACAGCAAGCAGTTCGCGAGCATTGCCGCGCGCGTGGAGAAGGCGCGCGCGGTGAGCGTGCTGGTGCGGCGCGGCGAGTGGGTCAACTACCTGGTGATCCGGCCCGGCCGCTGAAGCCCCGGCGCGCCGGTTCTGGGGGCCGACAAGCCGACTTGATCAGCAGGACTTTCCGCATCGCGGGATACGGATGGGTCCAGAAGAACCTCAGTTCTGGGCCCCGGACCCCCCGTTTGTTAGTGACCTTTCACTTCAACTGACCAGGTCAGGGGATTCAGTTCGGCGCGGTCTAGAATCACGGCAAGGCAGGCGGCTTTACCGCCGTGCGGCGCCGCAAGCCAAGCGCACGAGACCTGCCGTCAGGGTTGTTTCGAGGCTGTAGACAAGCTGTTGATAACTATCTGCTGTCGGATCCCCGCAACGGCCGGAAATCAAGCATTGGCGCGGGTTCCCGGCCGGTCCTTTTGGTTAGAATGGTCGCCCAACAAGCAGTTGCCAAACGTTCTGTTGGAAGGCGCGTCAACCCATTGGACGCGCCTTTTTTTTAGCCTCGCGCGACGCGCCGCAGCGGCCTGCGGTTGATGTCGCCGAACGTGCCGGCCGTCGCATGCGGCACGCCGGGACCGATACAGCGCGGCTGCAATCCGATCCGATGAACCACATCCGCAACTTTTCCATCATCGCCCACATCGACCACGGCAAGAGCACGCTCGCCGACCGGCTGATCCAGCGCTGCGGCGGCCTGGCGGAGCGCGAGATGGAGGAGCAGGTGCTCGACTCGATGGACATCGAGCGCGAGCGCGGCATCACCATCAAGGCCCAGACCGCCGCACTGCACTACACCGCGCGCGACGGCCGCACCTACCAGCTCAACCTGATCGACACGCCAGGCCACGTCGACTTCTCCTACGAGGTCAGCCGCTCGCTCAGCGCCTGCGAGGGCGCGCTGCTGGTGGTGGACGCCAGCCAGGGCGTCGAGGCGCAGACGGTGGCCAACTGCTACACCGCGCTCGACCTGGGCGTGGAGGTGATCCCGGTCCTCAACAAGATGGACCTGCCGCAGGCCGACCCGGAGAACGCCGCCAGCGAGATCGAGGACGTGATCGGCATCGACGCCACCGACGCCATCCGCTGCTCGGCCAAGACCGGCGAGGGCATCGACGAGATCCTCGAGGCGGTGGTGCACCGCATGCCGCACCCCCGGGGCAACCCGGAGGGCCCGCCGCGCGCGATGATCATCGACAGCTGGTTCGACAACTACGTCGGCGTGGTGATGCTGGTGCGCGTGGTCGACGGCTCCTTCGCCAAGGGCGAGCGCATCCGCATGATGGCCACCGGCGCCGTCTACGGCGTCGAGCAGCTCGGCGTGTTCACGCCCAAGAGCGAGCCGCGCGAGCGGCTCGCCGCCGGCGAGGTGGGCTTCGTGATCGCCGGCATCAAGGAGCTCAAGGCGGCCAAGGTCGGCGACACCATCACGCTGGACAAGAAGCTGCCCAACAACGCCGGCCCGGCGAGCGAGCCGCTGCCGGGGTTCAAGGAGATCAAGCCGCAGGTCTTCGCGGGCCTCTACCCGAGCGAGGCGAGCGAGTACGACCAGCTGCGCGACGCGCTCGAGAAGCTGCAGCTCAACGACTCGAGCCTGCGCTTCGAGCCCGAGGTCAGCCAGGCGCTCGGCTTCGGCTTCCGCTGCGGCTTCCTCGGCCTGCTGCACATGGAGATCGTGCAGGAGCGGCTGGAGCGTGAGTTCGACCAGGACCTCGTGACCACCGCGCCGAGCGTGGTCTACGAGGTCGAGCTGGGCGACGGCACCGTGCTGCTGGTGGAGAACCCGAGCAAGATGCCCGACCCGGGGCGCATCCGCGAGATCCGCGAGCCGATCGTGACCATGCAGCTGTACATGCCTCAGGACTGCGTGGGCCCGGTGATGACGCTGGCCAACGTCAAGCGCGGCATGCAGCTGAACATGGCCTACCACGGCAAGCAGGTGCACCTGACCTACGACATGCCGCTGGCGGAGATCGTGCTCGACTTCTTCGACAAGCTCAAGAGCGTGAGCCGCGGCTACGCCAGCATGGACTACGAGTTCAAGGAGTACCGCGCCGCCGACGTCGTGAAGGTCGACATCCTCATCAACGGCGACAAGGTCGACCCTCTGGCGATGATCATCCACCGCGCGCAGAGCCAGCACCGCGGGCGCGAGGTGGTGTCCAAGATGCGCAAGCTGATCCCGCGCCAGATGTACGACGTGGCCATCCAGGCCTCGATCGGCGCCAACATCATCGCGCGCGAGGACGTCAAGGCGCTGCGCAAGAACGTGCTGGCAAAATGCTACGGCGGCGACATCACGCGCAAGCGCAAGCTGCTCGAGAAGCAGAAGGCCGGCAAGAAGCGCATGAAGCAGATCGGCACCGTCGAGGTGCCGCAGGAAGCCTTCCTGGCCATCCTCCAAGTGGACGACTGACGCAAACAACAATGAGCAGCTTGACCGGCGCCCTCTACGGCGCACTCATCGTGTACCTCGGCGGCTGGTTCCTGGGCTACTGGACCGGCAACTTCTCGCTGCTGCTGTTCGTGCTCACGCTGGTCACCTTCGGTTACTGGCTGGCCGAGCGCTTCCGCTTCAAGCCGGCGCGCGAGGCGGCGGCCGCCCGGCTCGAGCGCGAGGACGCGGCGCGCCGCGCCAACCTGTCGCAGATGGGCATCGAGAAGGTCGACGGAGACGTCGCCGAGGCCAAGCAGAAGCTGCTCATGCAGCCTTGGTGGCTGGACTGGACCGCCGGCCTCTTCCCGGTGATCCTGATCGTCTTCCTGCTGCGCAGCTTCCTGTTCGAGCCGTTCAAGATCCCCTCGGGCTCGATGGTGCCCACGCTGGTGGTGGGCGACCTGATCCTGGTGAACAAGTACCACTACGGCATCCGCCTGCCGGTGATCAACAAGAAGATCATGGACAACCAGCCGGTCAAGCGCGGCGACGTGGTCGTCTTCCGCTACCCGGTGGATCCGCGCCAGGACTACATCAAGCGCGTGGTCGGCCTGCCGGGCGACGAGGTCGGCTACCTGAACCAGAAGCTCGTCCTCAACGGCAAGCCGGTCGAACTGGTGGCCAAGGGCGAGCACTACGACGACGAGACGCTGCGCTACGCGCCGATGTTCGCCGAGAAGCTGGGCAGCGTGGAGCACCTGATCCGCGTGCTGCCCAACCGCGTCGGCGACTACGGCCCGCCGGTCAAGGGCTTCCCGTTCGCCGAGAATTGTCGCTACGTGCCCGAGGGCCTGACCTGCAAGGTGCCGCCGGGCCACTACTTCATGATGGGCGACAACCGCGACAATTCGCTGGACTCGCGTTTCTGGGGCTTCGTGCCCGACGAGAACCTGGTCGGCAGGGCCTTCTTCGTGTGGATGAACTTCGGCAACCTCGGCCGCATCGGTGCCTTCCACTGATGGTGCGGCGGGGCAGCCAGAGAGGGGCGATCGGAATTGGCCACCATGCATAGGCTGGCCGCGCGCGTGCCGCGCGGCGTCACGTTGTTCGGGCTGCTGTTCTGGGCTCTGCTGATCGGCTTCGTGGCCTACCTGCTCGTGCGCACGGTGCCCACGGTCAACGAGTACCTGACGATCCAGCGCGCGGTGGACCAGATCGCGAGCAACAACCCCACCACCGTGGCCGAGGTGCGCACCGCCTTCGACAAGCAGAAAGACATCGAGTACTCGATCGCCGAGATCTCGGGCAAGGACCTCGAGATCACCAAGGAGAACGACAAGGTCGTGATCCGCTTCGCCTACGACAAGCTGGTGCCGATCTACGGCCCGGTGTTCCTGATGATCAAGTACGAAGGCCGGTCGCGCTAGGCGCGCGGGCCGGACCCAAGCGCATGCTGGCCCTGGAAAAGCGCCTCGGCTACCGCTTCGACAACGCGGGTCTGCTGCAGCGCGCGCTCACCCACCGCAGCTTCGGCGCCGAGCACAACGAGCGGCTCGAGTTCCTCGGCGACGCGGTGCTCAACCTGGCCGTCTCGCGCCTGCTCTACGAGCGCCTGGCCGCCAGCGACGAAGGCGAGCTGACGCGCGTGCGCGCCCAACTCGTGCGCGAAGACAGCCTGCACCGCGCCGCGCTGGCGCTCGGCCTGCCCGAGGCGCTGCGCCTGTCCGAGGGCGAGGCGCGCGGCGGCGGCGCGCTGCGCCCCTCGATCCTGGCCGATGCGCTGGAGGCGATCGTCGGCGCCGTCTTCCTCGACGGCGGCCACGAGCCGGCCTTCGAGCTGGTGAAGCGCCTGTTCGGAGAGCAGATCGATTCGAGCGACCTCGACCGCAAGGACGCCAAGACCGAGCTGCAGGAGTGGCTGCAGGCGCGTCGCCTGCCGGTGCCGGCCTACCGCATCGTGGCCACGCGCGGCGAGAAGCACGCCCAGACCTTCGAGGTCGAGTGCGCGGTGGCCACGCTCGGCCTGGCCGAGCAGGGCGAGGGCCGCTCGCGCCGCGCCGCCGAGCAGGAGGCGGCGCGCCGCATGCTCGACGCGCTCAAAGCGAGCGACAGGCCCGGCGGCCCGCTGCGCTCGTGAACGAAGGCGCCGCGCCGCCGGCCGGCGGCCCCGAAGGACTGGAAACGCAGCGCTGCGGCCTGGTGGCCATCGTCGGCCGCCCCAACGTCGGCAAGAGCACGCTGCTCAACGCGCTCGTCGGCCAGAAGATCAGCATCACGTCGAAGAAGGCGCAGACCACGCGCCACCGCATCAACGGCGTGCGCACGCAGGGCGCCGCGCAGTTCGTGTTCGTCGACACGCCGGGCTTCCAGACCAAGCAGCAGAAGGCGCTCAACCGCACGCTCAACCGCACCGTGCTGGCCGTGCTCGCCGACGTCGACGTCGTGCTCTTCGTCTGCGAGGCCGGCCGCTTCGGCCCCGACGACGCCAAGGTGCTGGCCCTGGTGCCCGAGGGCAAGCCGGTGATCCTGGTGGCCAACAAGCTCGACGCGCTGGCGCGCCGCCAGGACGCGCTGCCGTGGCTGGCCAAGATGCAGGCCGGGCAGCGCTTCGCCGAGTACGTGCCGATGAGCGCGCGCAAGGCGGCCGACGTCGAGCGGCTGCTGGGCATCGTCGAGCCCTACCTGCCCGAGCAGCCCTGGCTGCACGACGCCGACGCGTTGACCGACCGCGACGAGCGCTTCCTGGCCAGCGAGCTGATCCGCGAGAAGCTCTTCCGCCTGACCGGCGACGAGCTGCCCTACACCTCCACCGTGGTGATCGAGAAGTGGGAAGAGGAGGAGGGCGAACCCGACGCCGCCGCGCCCGGCGCACGGCGCATGCGGATCGCCGCCGCCATCGTCGTCGAGCGTGACGCGCACAAGGGCATGGTCATCGGCGCCGGCGGCGAGCGGCTCAAGCGCATCGGCAGCGAGGCGCGCCAGGAGCTCGAGACGCTGCTCGACGCCAAGGTCTTCCTCGAGATGTGGGTCAAGACGCGCTCGGGCTGGGCCGACGACGAGGCGCACCTGCGCAGCTATGGCTACGAGTGACAAGGGCGCGCCCGGGTCCGCGCGATCGGGAGCGGCGCGATCCGCAGCCGCGCGCTCGGCGCCGCTGCAGGCCTTCGTGCTGCACGGCTGGGACTGGAGCGAGAGCAGCCTGATCCTCGACCTGTTCACGCGCGGCCAGGGCCGCGTCGTGGTGGCGGCGCGCGGGGCGAAGAAACCCACCTCGAGCCTGCGCCCGGTGCTGCTGCCGTTCCACCCGCTGCAGGTCTGGCTGGCCAAGCCGGCCGGCGAAGACGACGAGGTGCGCGCGCTGCGCGCCGCCGAGTGGGCCGGCGGGCCGGCGCTCGCCCCGGCCTCGCTGATGTCGGGCTTCTACCTCAACGAGCTGGTGATGAAGGGCCTGGCGCGCCAGGACCCGCACCCCGTGCTCTACGACGCCTACGCCAACACGCTGCTCGCGCTGGCCGACGGTGCGCTCGACGAGGCGAGCGCGCTGCGCGCCTTCGAGCTGACGCTGCTGCGTGAGCTGGGCGTGCTGCCCGAGCTGAGCAGCGTGACGCTGACCACCGAGCCCCTGCGCGAAGACGCGCGCTACGCGCTGGCGCCCGAGTCCGGCCTGGCGCCCGAGAAGAACGGCATCGCCGGCCGCGCGTGGATCGGCATCCAGGCCGCGCTCGACCACGGCAGCCCGGCGGCGCTGCGCGAGGCGGTGCGCCCGGTGGCCGGCGCGCTGCGCGTGCCGCTGCGCAGCCTCGTTCACTATCATCTGAACACCACCCAGCTGCGCACGCGCCAGGTCTGGCTCGACATGCAGCGCCTCGCCGAACCCGCACGCCGATGAACCCCCTGGTCGCCGACGCCTCGCCGCACCTGCACGGCGGCCGCACCGCGCTGTCGGTCAACGTCAACAAGGTGGCGCTGCTGCGCAACAC
>Ga0073934_10003226_pt1 | contig 30777 bp, 25 predicted proteins | sample LarsenN4metaG_FD_76834 | JGI IMG/M metagenome (GOLD analysis project Ga0073934, IMG submission 76834) | Hot spring sediment bacterial and archeal communities from British Columbia, Canada, to study Microbial Dark Matter (Phase II) - Larsen... ...
CCACCTCGCCCTGGTCGGGCTTCTCGGCGGCGGTGTCGGGAATGACGATCCCGGACGCGGTTTTGCGCTCTTCTTCCAACCGCTTCACGATCACGCGGTCGTGCAACGGACGAATCTTCATCGTGGAGTCTCCTGTATTGTTTGTCCCTGGAATGATCGAGAGGCTCGACTAGCACTCGCCTCTATCGAGTGCTAATAATAGTGCGAAACACGGATCAAACACAAGGGGTTAGCCGTGTCTCGTGCAGAAAAGACCACTGTGAGCGAGCGCACACTCACGAGCAGAAACGAGGGCAAGTGCCCGTGGAAGCGGCTGAAACCCCGCGTTCAGCCAGCGAGTTCGAGGGGGGCGCCGGCAGAAACGCCGAAGCGGTACACGGTCTTGCGATTGCCGTCGAGACGCGGCGGAATCGGGCGGTGCGGGCAGGGCGGGCGGCGGCGACCTTCCGCTGTGAGCGTGGCGTCGTCGGCGTAATCCGCCCAGATGCCGCCGCGCACCGGCCGGAACAGCCACATGAGGTAGCCGCGCACGGCCGCGAGCTGCACCAGCTCGTCCGCGTCGGGGGCGTCCGCCACCACCACCTGGTTGCCGTTGATGCCGAACGGGAACGCGCCGAACGCCTGCAGGCATTCGAGCGCCTCCGCCGACGAAGCACCCGGGCGCATGCACCCGGGGCGCTCGGCGCGCGCGACGTCCCAGGCGCCGAGCTCCCATGCCGCTTCCATGGTCGCGCGGTCCACGGCGACGAGGTCGTCCCAGCGCTCGTTCAGCTGCAGCGCGGAACTGGGCACCGGCGTGTATGACACCGCTTCCGCCTGCTCCGTGTCAACGAGCCGCTCTTTGATGAAGCCGTGCCAGTGCAGCGTCAGGATCACCGGCGTGTCCGGGCAGGGCACCGCCGCCAGCGTGATGCCGAACAGCGGCAAGCCGGTCGCGGCGATCTGGTCCTCGATGCGCTCAAGCAAGCCCATGCTCCGTCCCGTTCCTTGCAGGTGCTAAACTCCGCTGCGCACGCACGCAAGCATCAGCAAGTTCGATGCCAGCCTGTTCATTCCAACGTCGCGGGTGACGCCGCGGTTGACGCGGTGAGAAGTATTGCGCAGGCGCGGCTCATGCCGGCGCCCGGTGATGTGTGACCGATGTTGCAGCCGCGCTGATCGAAGATAGCGGACTCCCGTCTCCTGGTTCCATCTACTCGCCCAATTTTTTAAAGCCTTCGCAATCAAAATGCAAACTAGCACTCGCAGTAACCTGCTGCTAAAGCGCAGTCTCGGCGCGGTCTGGCATCCTTGCACCCAGATGAAGCAGCACGAGTGGCTGCCGCTCGTGCCGGTCGCGCGGGGAGAGGGCTGCTGGCTCTACGATTTCGACGGACGGCGCTACCTCGACGCGATCAGCTCGTGGTGGGTGAACCTCTTCGGCCACTGCAATCCGCGCATCAACGCCGCGCTGCGCGCGCAGCTCGAGCGCCTCGAGCACGTGCTGCTCGCGGGCTTCAGCCACGAACCGGTGGTCGAGCTCTCGGAGCGCCTCGGGCGCGCGACCGGCGGGAGGCTCGGCCACTGCTTTTATGCGAGCGACGGTGCCTCCGCGGTCGAGATCGCGCTCAAGATGAGCTTTCGTTACTGGCGCAACCGCGGCCGTCCCGGCAAGACCCGCTTCGTGAGCCTCGCGGGCAGCTATCACGGCGAGAGCCTGGGCGCGCTCGCGGTCACCGACGTCGCGCTCTTCAAGGACAGCTACGGCCCGCTCCTGATGGCGAGCCACCAGGTGCCGAGCCCGGACTGGCGGCTCGCGGAAAGCGGGGAATCGCCGCGGGACTACGCGCTGCGCTGCGCGCAGGCCCTCAAGCGGCACCTCGAGCGGCATCACGGCGAGACCGCCGCGCTGATCGTGGAGCCGCTGGTGCAGGGCGCGACCGGCATGGCGATGCACGACGCGGAGTACCTGCGCCGCGCGCGCGCGCTCTGCGAGTGCTTCGAGGTGCACTTGATCGCGGATGAGATCATGACCGGGTTCGGCCGCACCGGCACCTTCTTCGCCCACGAGCAGGCCGGCATCACGCCGGACTTCCTGTGCCTGTCCAAGGGGATCACCGGCGGCTACCTGCCGCTCTCGGTCGTCATGACGCGCGACGCGGTCTATCAGGCCTTCTACGACGACGAGGTCGCGCGCGGGTTCCTCCACTCGCATTCCTACACCGGCAACGCGCTCGCGTGCCGCGCCGCGCTCGCGACACTCGACATCTTCGAGCAGGACGACGTGATCGCGGCGAACCGCGCGCGGAGCGCGCGTCTCACGGCCGCCGCGGGCGCGATCGCGCAGCACCCGCGCGTCGAGCACTTCCGCAGCACCGGCATGATCTGGGCGTTCGAGGTGGAGACCGGCGATCCCTTGTTCGCGCGCAAATTCTTCGCGGCCGCCCTCGAGCGCGAGCTCCTGCTGCGGCCGCTCGGCAACACGGTCTATTTCATGCCGCCGTACGTGATCAACGAGGAGGAGAGCGCTCTCCTCGTCGGGCGCACGCGCGGGCTCCTCGACGGGCTGCCGCCGGGTTGAGCCCCGGGGCTCGCGATCCATGAAGCTCACCTTTCTCGGGGCCGCCGGAGAGGTCACCGGCTCGTGCTTTCTCGTCGAGGCGCAGGGCGCCCGCTTCCTCGTCGACTGCGGTCTCTTCCAGGGCGGGCGCGAGGCCGAGCGCAGGAACCGCGCGCGCTTTGCGTTCGCTCCGCGCGCGCTCGACTTCGTGCTCCTCACCCACGCCCACATCGACCATTCGGGCCTGCTGCCCAGGCTCGTCGCGGAGGGATTTCGCGGCCCGGTCCACGCCACCGCGGCGACCTGTGACCTGCTGGAAGTGATGCTGACCGACAGCGCGCACATCCAGGAGAAAGAAGCGGCGCGGGCGCGCGAGGCAAACGCGGCCGCCGGCGAGCAGGACCCGCCGCTCTACAGCGTCGGGGACGCCGAGGGCGCGCTCAGGCAGCTCGTTCCCGTTGCCTACGACGCCGAGTTCGTCCCGCGGCCGGGAGTGCGGGTCCGGTTGCGCGACGCGGGCCATATCCTCGGCTCCGCCATCATCGAGCTGTGGGTGGACGAAGGCGAGGCGCGGTGCAAGCTCGTCTTCTCCGGCGACATCGGCCAGCGGCTGCGCCCGCTGGTGCGCGACCCGGCCGCGATCCACGAAGCGGACCTGCTGCTCGTGGAGTCCACCTACGGCGACCGGCTGCACAGGTCGTGGCCGGACACGCTTGCCGAGTTGATCCACGCGGTGACCGACACGCTGGCGCGCAAGGGCGGCAATGTCATCGTGCCCGCGTTCGCCATCGGCCGCACCCAGGACCTGATCTACCTGCTCGCCGACCTCTACCGGCAGGGGGAGCTGCCGGAGATGGACATCTACGTCGATTCCCCGCTCGCGCTCAAGGCGACCGAGATCACGTTGCGCCACCTCGCGGAGCTCGATCCGGAGGCCGCGGAGCTCATCCGCTGGCTCGCGGCGAACCGCGGACGCCCGCGCATCCGCTTCGTGCAGGACCTCGAGGAATCGATCGCCCTGCACCAGATCAAGCAGGGGGCGGTCATCATCTCGCCGAGCGGCATGTGCGAGGGCGGCCGCATCCAGTACCATCTGCGGCATAATCTGGGAAGGCCCGCATGCAGCATCATCATCCCCGGCTTTCAGGCAGAGGGCACACTGGGACGCAGGCTCGTCGACGGCGCAAGCGAGGTGCCGATCTTCGGCATCCCGGTGCCGGTGCGCGCGCAGATCTACACCATCGGGGGCCTGTCGGCCCACGCCGACCAGCAGGGCCTGCTCGACTGGCTTGCGCACTTCGAGCCCCCGCCGCGGGCAACTTATGTCGTGCACGGCGAGGGGCGGGTCGCCGAAACCTTCGCGCGCGCGGTGCGCGAGCGCCTGAAGTGGCCCGCGGTGAGCGTGCCCCGGCCTCACTCGAGCGTGGCCCTGTAGTGAACCGCCGATGAACGCGGATAGGACGAGAGTTCAAAACGCGCCCGGAGCCGGCTTCTTCCCGGCCTCTGGCGGGGGTCGGCGGCGGCTACGCGCTTTCCGCTTCCTCGATGTGCTCAGGTCGTGGGCAGCACGGCGGGCGCGCCGCGCCTGCCTGGGCTGCGCCCTGCTGCTCGCCGTCTGGCTCGCCGCGCTGTGGCCGGCAGGCGTCGCCGCGCAATCCGGCGCGTTGCCGGAACCGGTCGCGCGCGCGCTCGCGCAGGCCGGGATACCGGAGAGCGCGACCGGGCTCTACGTGCACGAGATCGGTGCCGAGCGCCCGGTCATCTCAGCGGGCGCCGAGCGGGCGCTCAACCCGGCTTCGAGCATCAAGCTCCTCACCACCTATGCCAGCCTGGAACTGCTCGGACCGGCCTATACGTGGCCCACCGAAGCCTACGGCATGGGCGCGCTCGCGCAGGGCGCGCTCGCCGGAGATCTCGTATTGAAAGGCTACGGCGACCCCAAGATGACGCTCGAGAACTTCTGGCTGCTGCTGCGGAACCTCCGCGCCCGGGGGCTGCGCGAGATCCGCGGCGATCTCGTTCTCGACCGCAGCTTTTTCGAAGCCGAAGCCTTCGACCCGGCGCGCTTCGACGACCAGCCGACCCGGCCCTACAACACCGGCCCCGATGCGCTGCTCGTCAATTTCAAGGCGGTGCGCCTGCAGTTCATCCCGGAGCCGGAAGCGCGCGCCGTGCGCATCGTCGCCGAGCCCGAGCTCCCGCAAGTGCAGATCGTGAACAACCTCGTGCTCGACAACGGCGGGTGCGGCGACTGGGTCGGCAGACTCAAGCTCGATGCGCAAGGGGGGGCGGCTTCCGCCCGCCTCGCATTCAACGGCCGCTTTGCCGCGGCCTGCGGTGAGCGCGTGCGCAATTACAGCGTGCTCGGCCATGCGCAATACGTGCTCGGGCTCTTCCGCGAGCTGTGGCGGGAGCTCGGCGGAACACTCAGCGGCGGCGTGCGGGACGGCGCGGCGGGGACGGAAGCGCGGCTCATCGCAGCCGTGCAGTCCCCGGCGCTCGCCGAGATCGTGCGCGACATCAACAAGTTCTCGAACAACGTGATGGCGCGCCAGCTGTTCCTGACGCTGGGGGCGGCAGGGGCCGGAGCGCCGGCGTCTGCCGAGAAGACAACCCGCGTCATCCGCCAGTGGCTCGCGCAGAAAGGATTGTCGTTTCCCGAGCTCGTGCTCGAAAACGGCTCGGGCCTCTCCCGCATCGAGCGCATCAGTGCGAAAAGCCTCGGCCAGGTCCTGCTCACGGCGTTCAGGAGTCCCGTCATGCCGGAGCTGATCGCCTCGCTGCCGCTCGCCGCGGTGGACGGCACCATGAAGAAGCGCCTCTCGGGCGCGGAGGTGGCGGGCCAGGCGCACGTCAAGACCGGCTCGCTTTCCGGCGTGCGCTCGATCGCCGGTTACGTCCTCGACGCCCAGGGCAGGCGCGTGGTGGTGGTGTTCATCGTCAACCACGCGAACGCCGGCCATGCGCAGCCCGCGCAGGACGCGCTGCTCAAGTGGGTCTACAACCGCTGAGGATTTTGCCGGCCCGCAAGTCCGGCAAAATCCTCAACTGAACGGAAGCCATGTCACCACCCTAAAACAAAGCCCGGCAAGCCGCCGGGCTTTTTTTACAACCCGAGCTCGCGCCACAGCTCGTCCACGCGGCGCTTCACCTCCTCGCTCATCGCGATCGGCTCTCCCCAGCGGCGGTCGGTCTCGCCCGGCCATTTGCTGGTCGCGTCGATTCCCATCTTGGATCCCAGGCCCGGCACCGGACTCGCGAAATCGAGAGAGTCGATCGGCGTGTGCTCGGTGATCATGGTGTCGCGCCGCGGGTCCACGCGCGTCGCGAGCGCCCAGATCACTTCCTTCCAGTCGCGGATGTTGACGTCGGCGTCCGTGACGATGATGAACTTGGTGTACATGAACTGCCGGAGAAAGCTCCAGATGCCGAACATTACGCGCTTCGCGTGCCCGGGGAACTGCTTCTTCATGCTCACCACGGCGAGCCGGTAGGAGCAGCTCTCGGGCGGCAGGTAGAAGTCCACGATCTCGGGAAACTGCCGCGCGATGAGCGGCACGAACACTTCATTGAGCGCCATGCCGAGCACCGCCGGCTCGTCGGGCGGCCTTCCCGTGTAGGTGGAGTGATAAATCGGATCACGGCGGGTCGTGATGCGCTCGATCGTGAACACCGGGAAGCGTTCCTGCTCGTTGTAGTAGCCGGTGTGGTCGCCGAACGGGCCCTCGAGCGCGGTCTCGCCCGGATGGATGAACCCCTCGAGCACGATCTCCGCGGAGGCCGGCACCTGCAGATCGTGGGTGAGGCACTTGACGATCTCGGTCCTGCCCCCGCGCAGCAGCCCCGCGAACTGGTACTCGGAGAGCGCGTCCGGCACCGGCGTGACCGCTCCCAGGATGGTCGCCGGGTCCGCTCCCAGGGCGACCGCGACCGGGAAGGGCTCGCCCGGGTGCGCCAGCGCGTGATCGCGAAAGTCGAGCGCGCCGCCGCGATGCGCGAGCCAGCGCATGATCACCTTGTTGCCCGCGATCACCTGCTGGCGGTAGATGCCGAGGTTCTGGCGGCGCCGGGCGGGCCCGCGCGTCACCGTCAGCCCCCAAGTGATGAGCGGCGCGGCGTCGCCGGGCCAGCAGGTCTGGACCGGCAGCCGCGCGAGGTCCGCCTGCGCGCCCTCCCACACCGCTTCCTGGCATGGCGCGCGCGACACTTCCCGCGGCTGCATCGCCAGCACCTGCTTCAGCAGCGGGAGCTTCTCCCACGCGTCTTTCCAGCCGCTCGGGGGCTCGGGCTCCTTGAGGTGGGCGAGGAGCTTGCCGATCTCGCGCAGCGCCGCGACGGGATCGTCCGCCTCCACCCCCATGCCGAGCGCGACGCGCTTCACGGTGCCGAAGAGGTTGCCGAGCACGGGGATGGTGTGCCCCTTGGGCTTCTCGAAGAGCAGCGCGGGGCCGCCGCGCTTGAGCACGCGGTCGCAGATCTCGGTCATCTCGAGCCGCGGGTCGACCGCCGCGGCGACGCGCTTCAGCTCCCCGCGCGCCTCGAGGCGGGCGATGAAGTCGCGGAGATCGTGGTACTTCATGGTGCGGCCCGGCCCCCCCCGCGCGCGTCACGGGCGGACGCGGATGCGGAAGTAGAGGTCGAGCGCGAGCCCCGCAAAGATGGCGAGCCCGACCCAGTTGTTGTTGAGAAACGCCTTGAAACAGCCTTCGCGGTCGCGCGCCGCGATCAGCCGGTACTGGTAGGCCACGAGCCCGGCGGCCGCCGCGAGACCCGCGTAGTAGAGCGCGCCGAGCGCCCGCCAGTAGCCGACCGCGGCCATGAGCGCGAGGAACAGCCCGTGCGCGGCCATCACCCCGGCGACATCGTGGCGGCCGAGCAGGATCGCCGAGGATTTCAAGCCGAGCCTCGCGTCGTCCTCGCGGTCCACCATCGCGTACTGGGTGTCGTAGGCGATCGACCAGAACATGTTGGCGAGCATCATCACCCACGCCACCGCGGGCACGCTCTCCTGCTGCGCGGCGTACGCCATCGGGATCGAGAAGCCGAAAGCGATGCCGAGCCAGGCCTGGGGGAAGATGAAGAAGCGCTTGAGAAAGGGATAGGTGACGGCGAGCGCGAAGGCGACGAAAGACAGCTTCACGGTGAGCGCGTTCAACTGCAGCACCAGCGCGAAAGCCAGCAGCAGGAGCGCCGCCGCCAGCGCCAGCGCCTCCCAGGGCCGGATCAACCGCGCCGCCAGCGGCCGGTCGCGGGTGCGCGCCACGTGGGGGTCGAAGTCGCGGTCGGCGTAATCGTTGATCGCGCAGCCGGCGGAACGCATCAGGATCACGCCGAAGAGGAAAACGAGCAGGATGTCGGGGTCCGGAACGCCGTACTTGGCGAGCCACAATCCCCAGAGCGCCGGCCACAGCAGGAGCAGGGTGCCGATCGGCTTGTCGAGCCGGATCAGCCGCTCGTAGGCGTCCAGCCGTTGCTTGAGGGCCGCGATCACAGCGTCAGTGTCCCCGGCAGGAAGATCTCGGTCACCAGTATAGGCGAATTACGCAGGATGAATAACGAGCGCCGCGCCCACAGCGCGGGGGCGCGCGCGCCGAGCCTCGCGCGCGCCCGCGCATGGAGCTCGTCGCGCGCCTCGAGCTTGCGGAAGCGCAGCGGCTGGCGCCGCACCCGCGGATCGGCGAAGAGCGCCGCGCCGAGCGGCCGCGTTCCGAGGCGCGCGAGCGCGCGCCACGGCCCGCGCAGGTCGCGCCGCCGCACGACGCTGTGCGCGAACACGACCGGCGTCCTCCCGCAATGGAGATACACCTCGCGCACCAGCGTGCCGCGCGCGCGGTCCCCGACGAGAAAGCGCTCGTCGCGCGTCGCGCGCCGCGGGCCCTGGAACACGAGCTCGACCCGGAACGCGGTGCAGCGCTCGCGGAGGCGGTCGGTCAACGAGCCGCGGTCGATCAGCCAGGCGTGGTAGCGCCCGGTCCCCGCGCCGGGGCGGCGACGCCAGCAGCGGTCGCGCGGGATGTTTTTCTTAGCCACGGAGAGCACGGAGAATGAAAATTCAGGGTTGGGGATGCGAGATGCGGGATACGAGATGCGGGATGCGTTATATAGCTCATCATTTATCACGGATCGCGCATCGCGAATCATACTCTGTGAGCTCGGTGTCCTCCGTGGCTCAAATTCACACCTTCAAGTACTCGTGCCGCGCGCCGAGCCAGCGCGCGAGATGGCGGCGCGCCGCCTCCGGCCGCTCGCGCAGAAGCGTCTCCGCCGCGGCGCGCGCCTGATCGAGCAGATCGAGATCGGCGCTCAAATCGGCGAAGCGCAGGAGCGGCACCCCGCTCTGGCGCGCGCCCAGGAGCTCGCCGGGGCCGCGCAGCCTCAGGTCGTGGCGCGCGATCTCGAAGCCGTCGTGGTTCTCGTAGATGATCCTCAATCGCTCGCGCGCCGCCTCGGTCAGCGGGTTCGCATAGAGCAGGATGCAGGTGCTCCTATCCGCCCCGCGGCCGACGCGCCCGCGCAGCTGGTGCAATTGCGCGAGCCCCATGCGCTCGGCGTGCTCGATCACCATCAGCGTCGCGTTCGGCACGTCCACGCCCACCTCGATCACGGTGGTCGCCACGAGGAGCTGGATCTCGCCGCGCCGGAACGCCTCCATCACGCGCGCCTTCTCCTCGCCCTTGAGGCGCCCGTGGACGAGCCCCAGTCTCAGCTCGGGAAAGGTTGCGGCGAGCGCGGCGTGCGTCTCGAGCGCGGTCTGGAGCTGCAGCGCCTCGGACTCTTCTATGAGCGGGCACACCCAGTAGGCCTGGCTCCCCGCCATGCAGGCGTCGCGCACGCGCCGGATCACCTCCTCGCGCCGCGCTTCCGACACGAGCTTGGTCGTCACCGGCGTGCGCCCCGGCGGCGCCTCGTCGATCATCGAGACATCGAGGTCGGCGTAGTAGCTCATCGCGAGCGTCCTCGGGATCGGGGTCGCGCTCATCATGAGCTGGTGCGGCTGCGCGCCCGGGTTGGGGCGCGCGCCCTTCATGCGCAGCGCGAGGCGCTGGTGCACGCCGAAGCGGTGCTGCTCGTCCACGATCGCGAGCGCGAGGTTCGCGAACGCGACCTCTTCCTCGATCAGGGCGTGGGTGCCGACCGCGATCCTCGCTTTGCCCTTCGCCACCGCGGAAAGCGCCGCGCGCCTCTCCCGGCGGCCGAGGCTGCCCGAGAGCCAGACCAGCTCCACCCCGAGCGGCGCAAGCCACGCGGCGAGCTTCGCGAAATGCTGCTCGGCGAGGATCTCGGTCGGCGCCATCACGGCCACCTGGTAGCCGTTCTCCACGCACTGCAGCGCGCCGAGCGCCGCGACCACGGTCTTGCCGCTGCCGACGTCGCCCTGCAGCAGGCGCTGCATGGGGTGCGGCCGGGCGAGGTCGCGCTCGATCTCGCGCCACGCCCGCGCCTGCGCGCGCGTGAGCTCGAAGGGCAGCCGCGCGATGAGCGCGCGGGTGAGATCGCCGCGGGCCTTGAGCGAGGGCGCGCCCGCGGTCCGCCGCCGCTCGCGGGCGAGCCGCATGGAGAGCTGCTGCGCGAGCAGCTCGTCGAACTTGACCCTGCGCCAGGCCGGGTGGCGCCGCCCGGAGAGCTGCGCCTGCTCGATCTCGGGCGGCGGGTTGTGCAGCAAGAGAACGGAGTCGCGGAACGGCGGCAGGCCCGCGCGCGCGAGGAGCTCCTGCGGCAGGGTGTCGTCCAGATCGCAGTCGAGGAGCGCGCGCGCGATCAGCCGCCGCAGCGTGTCCTGCGTGAGGCCGGCCGTGGCCGGATAGACCGGCGTGAGCGAGGCTGCGACCGGCATCTCGCCGTGCACGAGGCGATATTTCGGATGCACCATCTCCGGCCCGAGGAAGCCGTGGCGGATTTCGCCGTACGCCCGCACGCGGCTGCCTGCGGCGAGCTGCCTCACCTGGCTCGGGTAGAAATTGAAGAAGCGCAGCGTGAGGACGCCGCTGCCGTCGCCGACGTGGCAGACGAGCTGGCGCCTCGGACGGTACTTGACATCTGCTTCGACGACCTCGCCCTCGACCAGCACCGGCCGGCCCGGCGGCGCCTCGTTGATCGCATAGAGGCGCGTCTCGTCGTCGTATCGGAGCGGGAGATGCAGCACGAGATCGAACTTGGCTGCGATCCCGAGCTTGCCGAGCTGCGCCAGGGTCGAGCGGCTCAACCCCGACAGTGAAGGATCAAGGGCGATGGGTAGTGCCCCGGAGCGTGCGCGCGCCATGTCTCGCACTCATCACGCATCGCGCATCACGCATCACTCCAGGTGCATGATGGCGTCGATCTCGATGAGCGCCCCGCGCGGCAGGCTCGCGACGCCGACCGTGGCGCGCGCGGGGTAGGGCGCCGTGAAACAGGCGGACATGATCTCGTTCACGCGCGAAAAGTTCGCGAGATCGGTGAGATAGATCGTGAGCCTGACGATATCGCGCAGATCGCCGCCCGCCGCCTGCGCGACCGCCCGGAGGTTCTCGAACACGCGCCGGGCCTGGGCATCGATCCCGGCGGCAAGCTCCATGCTCGCCGGATCGAGCCCGATCTGGCCGGCGAGATAAACCGTCGCCCCGCAGCGCACCGCCTGCGAGTACGGCCCGATCGCCTTGGGCGCTTGCTCGGTATGGATGATCCGCTTCGACATGCTGCCCCCTCGTCCGGCAACGCCGGAGCGTGTGTGTCAATGCTGTCCCGGAAACCGGGAAATGGACAGGATTCACAAGATTAACAGGATTAAATCCATTGAAGAAATCATCCGGGCAGGCGCGGCACGTACTTCACGAGGATGCTGCGCCGGATCTCGCCGAGCCGCCGGAGATCGACGCGGGGCACGTGCAGGAGAACGCGTTCTTGGGCATCGAAAAGCCCGTGGCTCTTCGAGGCGTGCCAGACAAAAAAAGGCCGGGTCATTCCCGGCCTTTTTTTGGTGGAGACGAGGAGGATCGAACTCCCGACCTTCGCATTGCGAACGCGACGCTCTCCCAGCTGAGCTACGTCCCCACGAGGGCGCGTATTTTAGCCAATCTTTCAGGCGGCTACAATGCAAGCCCGGCGCCGCGGCTGGCGCCCGGCGGCCCGAACCCGCATGATCGCTCCATGAGCGGCCCTCTCGCCCCGGCGAGCGGCTTGCGTGCTCGCCTTTATCGCACGCGCCTCGCGCTCGCGCAAGCGGCGGCGCGGCTGCACGCCCTGCCGCGCCGCGCACGCCTCGCCGCGCTGTGGCTGACGGCGGGCGCGACGCTCGCGCTCATGTTCGCGGGCCGCTTGCCGCAGCCCGCGGCCTACCACGGCTTCGCGGACACGGTCGCCCGCCTGGGGATCCCCAACTTCACGAATGTCGCCTCGAACGGCGCGTTCGTGGTCGTGGGTGTAGCCGCGCTCGCCTGGTTCTGGGTCGAACGCAGGCGCCTCCTCGGCACGCGCTGCCTCGACGCGCGCGAGCTCGCGCTCTACGTGATTCTCTTCGCGGTGGCGATCCTGGTAGGAGCGGGCTCGGCGTATTACCACTACGCGCCGACCCATGCGACCCTCTTCTGGGACCGCATGCCGATGACGCTCCTCGCCGCCGCCCTCGTCAGCGCGTTCTTCGCGGAGCGCTTCGGCGGCAGGACCGGCCTCGCGCTCTTCAGCGCGCTGGCGATTTCATTGCCCGGCACGCTCGTGTACTGGCGCATGAGCGGGCCCGACGGCGCGGACAACGTCTGGCCGTATCTCGTCGGCTTGAACGGAGCGCTCGCCGTGGGCGCGCTCGCGGTGCTGCTGTTCCCCTCCCCGTACACCCGCAGCGGCCAGGCGCTCGTCGCCCTTGCCCTCTACGCGTTCGCGATGCTCTTCGACAAGGTGCTCGACCCGTGGCTCTACGAATCATCGGGCCGATTCATGGGCGGCCACGCCTTCAAGCACCTGATGGCCGCATTCGCCCTGTTCTGGCTGCTGTGGTTCATGCTGCGACCCCGCGCGCCGCGCCGGGACGCAAGGATATAATTCGCCTCGAACCGGCAGCAAAGCCCTGGCGTGATCCCGCGCGCCGGCACTGCCGACCGAGGCCGCCATGGACATCAAGCCGCCTTACGGCTACGGGGACATCGTCCCGCTCACCAAGCAGCATCGCGTGGCGCTGCCGCAGGGGCGCAGGCTGCCGCCCGTGTTCCGCAACCTCGCCGCGCTGCCGCTCTCCTACACGGAGTTCGGCGCGGCGTGCCGCGACTATCCGATCGCGTTCGTGAGCGGCGACGGGGGCAAGACCTTCGCGGCGATGGCGGTGCTGGGGCTCGAGAACCCGAAAAACCTCTTCGTGGCGGAGGATGGCACCTGGGACGCGGGCGTGTACCTGCCGGCATACGTGCGGCGCTACCCCTTCTGCATGACCCGCGTGACGGTGGATGGAAAGGAGCAGCCGGAACGCATCGCCTGCGTCGAGAGAAGCGCCCTGAGCGAAGCGGGCGAGGCGCTCTACGACGCTGCGGGCGAGCCGCTCAAGGCGTGGGCAGAGCGCAGAAAGCTCCTGTTCGAGTTCGAAGCCGACCTCGTCCGCAGCGAGGAGCTGTGCCGCACGCTCGCCGAGGCGCAGCTGCTCGAGGCTTTCACCCTGCAGGCCATTCCCACCGCGGGCGCGCCGCTCGCGATGACGGGCCTCCACCGCGTGGCGGAGCCGAAGCTGGCGGAACTTTCGCCGGAGACGCTCCGGGATCTCACCCGCAAGGGCATCCTCGCGCGCGTCTACGCCCACTTGATCTCGCTCAACAACTTCGGGCGGCTTCTCGACCGCCGCGCAGCGGCCGGCGCCGCCGCGGCCGCCAGGCCCGCGAGACTCAGCTAACCCGTCGCAGCCCCGTGAGCCCAGTGACGCCGGCGAGCGCTCAGCGCGCGCGATACGCCCAGGCGAGCATCACGAGGCCGGCGAGGACCATCGGCGCGGACAGCCACTGGCCCATGCTCAACCCGAGCGCGAGCAGCCCGAGGAAGCTGTCGGGCTCGCGCGTGTATTCGACGAGAAAGCGGAACGCCCCGTAGCCGATGAGGAAAGCCGCCGAAACCGCGCCGCGCGGGCGCGGCCGTGACGAGAACCACCACAGGAGCGCGAAGAGCAGCACGCCCTCGAGCGCGAACTCGTAGAGCTGCGAAGGGTGCCGCGGCACGCGGTCCACGTTCGGGAAGACCATCGCCCAGGGCACCGCGGCGGGACGGCCCCACAGCTCCGCGTTGATGAAGTTGCCCAGGCGCCCGGCCCCGAGCGCGAGCGGCACGAGCGGCGCGATGAAGTCGGTGACGCGCAGCCAGTCCTGCCTGCGGCTCGCCGCGAACCACGCCATCGCGATCAGCACCCCGAGAAAGCCGCCGTGAAACGACATGCCGCCTTCCCACACGTAGAGGACGCGCCACGGCTCCGCGAGGTAGTCGCCAAGCTTGTAGAAAACGACGTAGCCCAGGCGCCCGCCGATGATCGTGCCGAGGATGCCGTAGAACATCGCATCGTCGAGGTCTCTCGGGGCCCACACGCCGCCGGGCGCCGCACGCAGGCGGTGGCGGCCGACGAGCCAGATGAGCGCAAAGCCGGCGAGGTACATCAACCCGTACCAGCGCACCGCGAGCGGGCCGAGGTGTATCGCGACGGGATCGAACTGCGGGTGCACCAGCATTCCGCGGCCGGGGATTGGATTAAAATGGCGGCCTCATTATACGGGGCGGAGGAACGCCGTGGCAGACAACAAGCGCAGCCGGATCATCACCCAGGGCGTCGCGCGCTCCCCGAACCGCGCGATGCTGCGCGCGGTCGGTTTCGGCGACGAGGATTTTTCCAAGCCCATCGTCGGGGTGGCGACCGGCCACTCGACCATGAACCCGTGCAACGCCGGGATCCAGCCGCTGGCGGCCGCTGCCGAAGCCGCGTTGAGGCGCTCGGGCGCGATGCCGCAGCTCTTCGGTTTTCCGACGGTGACCGACGGCATCAGCATGGGCACCGAGGGCATGAAGTTCAGCCTGGTCTCGCGCGAGGTGATCGCGGACGCGATCGAGACCGCGACGCAGAGCCAGTTCATGGACGGCGTGCTGGTGGTGGGCGGCTGCGACAAGAACATGCCGGGCGCGATGATCGCGATCGCGCGCATGAACATCCCCGCGATCTTCGTCTACGCCGGCACCATCAAGCCGGGCAAGTGGAAGGGTCAGGATCTCACCATCGTGAGCCCGTTCGAGGCGGTGGGCGCGTTCACCGCCGGGAGAATGGCGAAGGAGGACTTCGACGGCATCGAGAAGAACGCCTGCCCCACCTTCGGCGCGTGCGGGGGCATGTACACCGCGAACACCATGTCCTCGGCCTTCGAGGCGCTCGGCATGAGCCTGCCCTACTCCTCGACCATGGCCTGTCCCGACCCGGAGAAGGCGGCGAGCGCGGCGCAATCCGCGGAGGCGCTGGTCAACGCGATCCGCAAGCAGGTCCTGCCGCGGCAAATCATCACGCGCCAGTCGATCGAGAACGCGGTCGCGGTCGTCATGGCGGTGGGCGGCTCGACCAACGCGGTGCTGCACTTCCTCGCCATCGCGCACGCCGCGAGGGTGAAATGGACGATCGACGATTTCGAGCGCGTGCGGCGCAAGGTGCCGGTGCTGTGCGACCTCAAGCCCTCGGGGCGCTACGTCACCACCGAGTTCCACGCGGCGGGCGGCGTGCCGCAGGTGATGAAGATGCTGCTCAACCACGGTCTGCTCCACGGCGGCTGCCTCACCATCACCGGCCAGACCATCGCCGAAGTGCTGAAGGACGTGCCCGACAACCCGGGAGCCGACCAGAACGTGATCCGGCAATGGAGCAACCCGCTCTATCCCCGCGGGCACCTCGCGATCCTCAGGGGCAATCTCGCCGAAGAGGGTTGTGTCGCAAAGATCACGGGCCTGAAGAACCCCTCGATCACCGGACCTGCGCGCGTGTTCGACTCCGAGGACGCCGCGATGGCCGCGATCCTCGCGCGCAAGATCAAGGCGGGCGACGTGATCGTGATCCGTTATGAAGGGCCCCGGGGCGGGCCGGGGATGCGCGAGATGCTCGCGCCCACCTCCGCGTTGATCGGGCTCGGGCTGGGCAACTCGGTCGGGCTCATCACCGACGGGCGCTTCTCCGGCGGCACGTGGGGCATGGTGGTGGGGCACGTCGCGCCGGAAGCGGCGGTGGGCGGCACGATCGCGCTCGTCAAGGAGGGCGATTCGATCACCATCGACGCCCGCAAGCGGCTGATCCAGTTGAACGTCACCCGGGCCGAGCTCGTGCGGCGCCGCGCGCGCTGGAAGGCGCCCGCGCCACGCTACACGCGCGGAGTGATGGCGAAGTACGCGAAGCTCGTGTCCTCGGCGGCGAAGGGCGCGGTCACGGACTGATCATCGTGCTGAATCTTTTCCTCGCCATCGTCATCCATGACCTCGAGGCGAGCAGGCTGGCCGAGCTGGAGGCGTTGCGCGAGCTCGCGCGCACGCGCGAAGCGCTCGTTCCCCAAGTCTATGTGCCCCGCGGCGCGGCGCGCCTACGCCACCGCGCTTGAACGCTCACCGCACAACCTCCTCGCGCGCATCGGGCTCGGCAACACGGCGTACGCGATGAGAGACCTTACGGCAGCCCAAGCGGCTTATCGCCAGGCCACACGCGACCACCCGCAAGCCGCCGATGCCTGGAACAACCTCGCGCAGACCTCGCTTGAGCTGGGCCGCAAGTCCGAGGCAATGTTGGCCGCGCAGCGCGCGGTCGAACTCGGCGGGCCGCGGCTGTCCCATTACCGCGCGACGGCCAAGGTCATTGTCGAATCGCGCTGAGGGAGCAGCGCGCGGCGGGACCGGGGCGGTTCGAGCGCCCGGTTTTGTGACACAATCCGAAGCCCGGCTCCCTCCTGCCATGCCCAACCGCCTCGCCAGCGAGACCTCGCCCTACCTCCAGCAGCACGCGGAGAACCCGGTCGACTGGTACCCTTGGGGCGAGGAGGCGCTCGCGCTCGCGCGCAGCCTCGACAAGCCCGTTCTGCTCTCGATCGGCTATTCCGCGTGCCACTGGTGCCACGTGATGGCGCACGAATCGTTCGAGGACGCGGCGGTGGCGGCGGAGATGAACCGGCACTTCGTCAACATCAAGGTCGATCGCGAGGAGCGGCCGGACCTCGATCAGATCTACCAGGCCGCGCACGCGATGCTCACCGGGCGCGGCGGCGGCTGGCCGCTCACCATGTTCCTCATGCCGGACGGCACGCCGTTCTTCGGCGGCACCTACTTCCCCAAGCACGCCCGTTACGGCATGCCCGGGTTTCTCGACCTGCTGCCCCGGATCGCCGAGGCCTACCGCGAGAAGCGCGGGGAGATCGCAAAGCAAAACGCGGCGCTGCTCGAGGCGCTCGCGGGCACGCTGCCCGCGCCCCGCCCCGGGCACGCGCTCACACGCGCCCCGCTCGACGCCGCCCTGCGCGAGCTCGCGCGCGTGTTCGACGACGTGCACGGCGGCATCGGTCACGCGCCCAAGTTTCCGCACCCCTTCGAGCTTGCGTTCTGCCTGCGCCGCCACGCGCTCGAGGGCGGGCAAACCGGCCTCGCGATCGCGCGGCTCACGCTCACCCGCATGGCCGAGGGCGGCATCTACGACCAGTTGGGCGGCGGCTTCTGCCGCTACAGCGTGGATGAGTACTGGGGCATCCCCCACTTCGAGAAGATGCTCTATGACAATGCCGCGCTGCTCGCCCTCTACGCCGACGCGTGGCTCGTCACGGGCGAGGCCCTGTTCCGGAAGGTCGCCGCCGAAACGGCGCAATGGGTGATGCGCGAGATGCAGTCGCCGGAAGGGGGTTACTACTCCTCGCTCGACGCCGACTCCGAGCACGAGGAGGGCAAGTTCTACGTCTGGACGCCCGCGGAGGCGAGGGCGCTCGTGACGCCCGAGGAGTATGCGGTCATCGAGCCGCACTACGGGCTCGACGGGCCGCCGAATTTCGAAGGCCGGCACTGGCACCTGCGCGTCGCGAAACCGCTCGCTTTCGTCGCGAAGAGGCTCGGGCTGCCGCTCGTGGAGTGCGAGGCGCGGCTCGCCGGCGCCCGCGCCAAGCTCTTCGCCGCGCGCGAGAAGCGGGTGCGGCCGGGCCGGGACGAGAAGGTGCTCACCAGCTGGAACGCGATGATGGTGCGCGGCATGGCGCGCGCCGCGCGCGTGTTCGGCGAGCCGGCGTGGCTCGGCTCCGCCCGGCGTGCGCTCGACTTCGTGCGCCGGGCGCTCTCGCGGGACGGGCGGCTCCTTGCCACCTACAAGGACGGCCGCGCGCACTTGAACGCCTACCTCGACGACCACGCGTTCCTGCTCGACGCGGCTCTCGAGCTCATGCAGTGCGGCTTCCACGCCGCGGACCTCGCGTTCGCGCGCGAGCTCGCCGAGCTCCTGCTCGAGAGGTTCGAGGACCGCGCGGCGGGCGGCTTCTTCTTCGTTTCCCACGACCACGAGAAGCTCGTTCATCGCGCGAAGCCCGGCCACGACAACGCGACGCCTTCGGGCAACGGCATCGCCGCTTTCGCGCTCGCCCGCCTCGGGCACCTCCTCGGCGAGCCGCGTTACCTCGCGGCCGCGGAGCGCGCGTTGCAGCTCTTCTACCCGTTGCTCGAGCGCCAGCCGAGCGCCTTGGTGAGCCTCGCCGCCGCGCTCGACGAACACCTCGCGCCGCCGCAGATCGTCGTTTTGCGCGGGGGCGAGCGTGCGATCGCCGAATGGCAGCATGCGCTCGCCCGCGTCTATCGTCCCGCCACGCTGGTGATCGGGATCGCCCGTGGGGCCGGCGGCCTGCCCCCCGCGCTCGATAAATCTCCGCCGCCGGACGAAGCCGCAGTCAACGCCTGGGTGTGCCGCGGCGTTACTTGCCTGCCGCCGCTCGGCGAGCTGGCCGAGCTGGAGCGCGCACTGTCCGGCGGCTAACCCGGAGAAATCCAAATAGGCGGCTGCTCGGCGCCAAAAAAAAAAGCCGGTGACCACCGGCTTTTTTTATGGAGTACGCCTTGCAGCTCTCGCTAAGGGGCTTGGGCGAGGATTTGAAATTGACAACCCGCTGGCCCCTGCGGATAATGATTTTTTTCGCCGCAACAACGGCTTATCGCGAGGAGCTTCCATGATTCGCAGACGCCTTTTCACCATCGGTTCGGCTCTCGCGCTGACGGGCGTGCTCGCCGCCTGCGGTCAAGAGCCGCCGCCCGCGCCCAAGGCCGAAGCGCCGAAGCCGGCCGAGGTCGTGGTGAGAATCGGCTCGGTCGCGCCGCTCACCGGACCGCAGGCGCACCTCGGCAAGGACAACGACAACGGCGCGCGGCTGGCGATCGAGGAACTGAACGCGAGGGGCGTGATGATCGGTGGCGCGAAAGTGAGGTTCCAGCTCGTGAGCGAGGACGATCAGGCCGATCCCAAGACCGGCACCATCGTCGCGCAGAAGCTCGTCGACGCGAAAGTCGCCGGCGTGATCGGCCACCTCAACTCCGGAACGACGATCCCGGCTTCCAAGATCTACAACGATGCCGGCATTCCGCAGATCTCGCCCTCGGCCACCAACCCCAAGTACACCCAGCAGGGCTACAAGGGCGCGTTCCGCGTGATGGCGAACGACGTCCAGCAGGGAAAGGCGCTCGGCGAGTACGCCGTCGCCAAGCTCGGCGCGAAGAGGATCGCGATCATCGACGACCGCACCGCCTACGGCCAGGGGCTCGCCGACGAATTCGAGAAGGCGGCGAAGGCGTCCGGGGCGGCCGTCGTGGGGCGCGAGTACACCAACGACAAGGCGACCGACTTCCGCGCGATTCTCACCAGCGTCAAGGCGAAGAAGCCCGATCTCGTGTTCTACGGCGGCATGGACGCGCAGGCGGGCCCGATGGTGGCGCAGATGAAGTCGTTGGCCGTCAAGGCCCGGTTCCTCGCGGGCGACGGCGCGCAGAGCCCCGAATTCATCAAGCTCGCGGGGCCGGCCGCCGACGGCGTGGTGGCCTCCTCGCCCGGGCTGCCGCTCGACAAGATGCCCGGCGGCCGGGGCTTCACGGAGCGCTACAGCGCAAAGTACGGCCAGATCCAGATCTACGCGCCCTACGCCTACGACGCGGCCTCGACGCTGGTCGAGGCGATGCAGCAGGCAAACTCCACCGAGCCCGCCAAGTACCTGCCAGAGCTCGCCCGGATCAGCCGCCAGGGGGTGACGGGACCGATCGCGTTCGACGAGAAGGGCGATCTCAAGAACGGCCCGATCACGCTCTACGTGGTGAAGGGCGGCAAGTGGGAAGCGCTCGAAACGGTGGGCGGCGAGGGCGCCGCGCCTGCCGCGGCGCCCGCCCCCGAGAAGCCCGCTGCGGAGAAGAAGTGACGATGGTGTAATGAAAAGGGCGTATCCGGGTCTTCATACGGCACCTGCGGGTGCCGTTTTTGCATGTAGAACGCGTTCCAAAGGCATCCAAGAGCTCGAGCAGCGGCCGATGAACGCCGATCACTGCGGACAGGCTGAAAGCCACCCGGCGTCTTGTTCCCGCCCCTCATCCGTGTTGAGCTGCGTTCATCCGCGGTTTCATTTGGCTTTTTGACACGGCTTCCAGTTTGTAGGTAGCGTCGAGGCATGGACATCTTCCTGCAGCAGCTCATCAACGGTGTCGTCCTCGGCGCGATCTACGCGCTGGTCGCGCTCGGCTACACCATGGTCTACGGGATCCTCGGGCTCATCAACTTCGCCCACGGCGAGGTGGTGATGATCGGCGCCATGGTGGCGCTCACCGTCATCCAGGCGCTCGTCGCCAGCGGCGTGGCGCTGCCCGGGCCGGTGATCGCGGCGCTCGGGCTGCTCGCGGCGATGCCGGTGTGCATGGCCCTCGGTTACGGCATCGAGCGCGTCGCCTACCGCCCGCTGCGCGGCGCGCCGCGATTGACGCCGCTCATCACCGCGATCGGCATGTCGATCCTGCTGCAGAACGCGGCGATGATCATCTGGGGCCGCCAGTACCGCTCGTTTCCCGCGCTGCTGCCGGCGACCCCGCACCAGCTCGCCGGAGCAACCATCAGCGAGCTGCAGGTCTTCATCGTGCTGCTCGCGGCCGCCATCATGCTCGGGCTCGCGTGGCTGGTGCACCGCACGCGGCTCGGGTGCGCGATGCGCGCCACGTCGCAGAGCCCGGAGATCGCGGGGCTGATGGGCGTCAACATCAACACCGTGATCTCGCTCACCTTCGTGCTCGGCTCCGCGCTCGCCGCGGTCGCCGGCGTGATGATCAGCGCCTACTACGGCATCGCGCACTATTACATGGGCTTCATGCTGGGGCTGAAGGCGTTCACCGCCGCGGTCCTCGGGGGCATCGGCAATCTCGCGGGGGCGATGCTGGGCGGGCTTCTCCTCGGCGTGATCGAGAGCCTCGGGGCGGGTTACATCGGAGCGCTTACCGGCGGCTTCCTCGGCAGCCACTATCAGGATGTCTTCGCGTTCTTCGTGCTCATCGTGGTGCTCGTGTTCCGCCCCTCGGGCCTGCTCGGCGAGCGCGTCGCCGAGAGAGCGTGAACGGTGAATCGTAAGTCGCCGATCGTGCGTTCCTCGCCAGCCGTGATTTTCACCGCTCACGATTCGCCATTCACGATTCACGCAAGGGGGGCGCGCCGTGGCTGACCTCATCGGGCGCTGGCACAGACTTCGGCGAGATCCCCGGGCGGCGTGGGCCGCGTACATCGCGCTCGCGGCTCTCCTCGTCGCGCTGCCGTTCGTGACGGACTGGGCATTCGGCCGGACCTGGGTGCGCATCAGCGCGTTCGCGCTGCTCTACGTCATGCTCGCGCTGGGGTTGAACATCGTCGTCGGCTACGCGGGGCTCCTCGACCTGGGCTATGTCGCGTTCTTCGCGGTGGGGGCGTACTTCTACGCGCTGCTCGCCTCGCCCCAGTTCGACGTGCACCTGCCGTTCTGGCTGCTGCTGCCGGCGGGCGCGGGCGTGGCGTGCGTCTTCGGCGTGCTGCTCGGCGCCCCCACGCTTCGCCTGCGCGGCGATTATCTCGCGATCGTGACGCTCGGCTTCGGCGAGATCATCCGCATCTTCCTCACGAACCTCAACGCGCCGGTGAACATCACCAACGGCCCGCAGGGCATCAACCTGATCGATCCCATCCGGCTGGGCGAGCTCTCGCTCGCGCAGACGCACGCCGTGCTGGGCGCGGTCCTGCCGCCCGTCTACAACTACTACTATCTCTTCCTCCTGCTCGCGCTCGCCGTGATCTTCGTCTCGATGCGGCTCGAGGACTCGCGCATCGGGCGCGCGTGGGCGGCGATCCGCGAGGACGAGGTGGCGGCCGCCGCCATGGGGATCAACACCCGCAACGTGAAGCTGCTCGCCTTCGCCATGGGCGCGAGCTTCGGCGGCGTCTCGGGAGGGCTCTTCGCCGGTTTCCAGGGCTTCGTGAGCCCCGAGAGCTTCACCCTGATCGAATCGGTCATGATCCTGTGCATGGTGGTGCTGGGCGGCATGGGCCACATCCCGGGGGTCGTCCTCGGCGCCGTGCTGCTGGTGGTGCTGCCCGAGGCGCTGCGCCACCTCGGGCCGTGGCAGCAGGCGCTCTTCGGGCGCGTGCTCGCGGATCCCGCGGACCTGCGGCTGCTGTTGTTCGGGCTGGCGCTGATCCTGGTGATGCTGCTGCGGCCTTCCGGGCTCTGGCCCTCGGGCATCCGCCGCCGCGAGCTGGCGGCGCAGGGCGAGGAGGCGCGCCACGAGACGGAGGGCGTCTATGACGCCGCGCGCTGAGCCCGCCGCGCTGCTCGAGGCGCGCGCGGTGAGCAAGCGCTTCGGCGGGCTTGCCGCGCTCTCCGAGGTCTCGCTCACGGTGAAGCGCGGCGAGATCTTCGGTCTCATCGGCCCCAACGGCGCGGGGAAGACGACGCTCTTCAACCTGCTCACCGGCCTCTATCATCCCGACGGCGGCGAGTTCGTCTTCGACGGCGTGCCGCTCGCCGGCGCGAAGCCGCATCGCGTCGCCGAGCGCGGGATCGCCAGGACCTTCCAGAACATCCGGCTCTTCGCCAACATGAGCGTGCTCGAGAACGCGATGGTCGGGCGCCACGTGCGCACGCGTGCCGGCGTGATCGGGGCCGTCGTGCGCGGCGCCGCGACGCGCGCCGAGGAAGCCGCGATTGCGCGCCGCGCGTATGCGCTCCTCGACTACGTCGGCATCGCCGCGCGCGCGGCGGAGCTCGCGCGCGAGCTTGCCTACGGGGACCAGCGCCGCCTGGAGATCGCCCGCGCGCTCGCGACCGACCCGAAGCTGCTCGCGCTCGACGAGCCGGCCGCGGGAATGAACGCGACGGAGACCGCGGAACTGAAGCGCCTGCTCGAGCGCGTCCGGGGCGACGGCGTGACGCTCGTGCTGATCGAGCACGACGTCAGGCTCGTGATGGGCCTGTGCGACCGGGTGGCGGTGCTCGACTACGGCAGGAAGATCGCCGAGGGCACGCCCGCCGAAGTGCAGCGCGATCCTGCCGTGATCGAAGCGTACCTGGGAGGGACCCTTGCTTGAGGTGAGCGGGCTCAAGGTCTCCTACGGCGGCATCAATGCCGTGAAAGGCGTCGATTTCGCGGTGAAGGCCGGCGAGCTCGTCACCCTGATCGGCGCCAACGGCGCCGGCAAGACGACGACGCTGAAGGCGCTCGCCGGGCTGCTGCGGCCGGCCGCCGGGTGCATCCACTATAATGGCGAGGACACCACGGCGCTGCCGGCATGCGAGCTCGTGCGCCGGGGACTGGCGCTGGTGCCCGAGGGGCGCGGCGTGTTCGGGCGCCTGACGGTGGCGGAAAACCTGGCGATGGGCGCCTACAGCCGGCGCGACCGCGCGGCAATCGCCGCCGATCACGACCGCGTCTTCGAGCTGTTCCCGCGCCTTGCCGAGCGCCGCGGGCAGCTCGCGGGCACGCTCTCGGGCGGCGAGCAGCAGATGCTGGCCATCGGCCGCGCGCTGATGAGCCGGCCGCGGCTGCTCCTGCTCGATGAGCCGAGCATGGGCCTCGCGCCGCTCATGGTGCAGAAAATTTTCGCAACCATCGTCCACATCGCCGCCGAAGGGGTGACGCTGCTGCTGGTGGAACAGAACGCCAAGCTCGCGCTCGAGGTGTGCCACCGCGGCTACGTCATGGAGAGCGGCTCGATCACGCTCGCCGACAGCGCGCCGCGGCTCCTCGCCAATCCCCGGGTGCGGCAGACCTACCTGGGCGAATGAGGACACCGGGGCTCACCACGCTGGCCGCGGCGCTGCGGGCGATCCGCGCGGCGACCCCGCTGCGCGCATCGCTCCTCGCCGCGATCGCCGTCGCGCTCGCCGCGGTTCTCGGCTATCTCTACTACAAGACGCAGGGCACGGGCTTCAAGCGCCACAACGAGGTGCTCGGCCTGCTGCGCGAGCTGAAGGAGATCGACGCGCGCTGGGACGTGGACATCCTGCGCGCGCGCAACGAGCTCGCGCCGGCGCGCTCCCCGGCGGTGGACTACGGCCCGGCGCTCGCGCGCGTGCGCCAGGAGCTCACCGCCGCGGCGCTGGAGGTGGACAGCGCGCTGTTGCGCGCCAGCGTTGGCGAGCTCGGCGAGGCCTTCGTGCAGAAGACCGAGCTCATGGACAAGTTCCGCAAGGCGAACGCCGCGGCGAGGCAGGGCCTCGCCCAGGTGCTCGCGGCCGAATCGGAGATCGCGGGACTGGTGCGCGGCGCGTGGCAGGAATCCCGCGACCGCGAGCGCCTGGTCGCGGCGGAAAGCGCCGTGGTGCAGCTGCTCGCCGAGGCGCAGCGATACTATCTTTCCCCGACCGAGGCGCAGAAGAAGAGCGTGGAAGCGCTCGCGGCCGACCTGCGCGAGGCGGCGGGTCGCCTGCCGCCCGCTCTCCGCGACGGCGTGATTCGCCTCGACGGCAGCGTGCAGCACCTGCTGGACGCAAAGCCGATCGAGCAGGAATTGTTCACGAAGCTCTCCTTCCTGCCGGCGGGTCCGCGGGTGGACAGCCTGACCGGCGCCTACTCCCGCGAGCTCGAATCGAAGCTCGCCGAGCGCGAGCTCTACCGCGTCTATCTCATCGCCTACTCGGCGGCGCTGCTGATTCTGCTGGCTTACCTCGCCACGCGGCTCGCGGCGAGCTACCGGCTGCTCAATGCGGCCAACCTCGCGCTGAAGCAATCGAACGAGAACCTGGAGCAGCGCGTCGCCGAGCGCACGCACGAGCTCTCCGAGGCGCTGAAGCAGCTGAAGGAGTCGGAGGCGCAGCTCATCCAGACCGAGAAGATGTCCTCGCTCGGCCAGATGGTGGCGGGAGTGGCGCACGAGATCAACACGCCGCTTGCCTACGTGAAGAACAGCCTCGGCTCCGTCAAGGGCAAGCTGCCCGAGCTCGCGCAGCTCACCGCCGAGGCGGAGAAGCTGCTCGCGCTGCTGCGCGCCGGGGCGGCCGATCCCCGCAGTCTCGGCCAGCAGTTCGCGCTGACCGAGCGGGTGATCGCGCAGCTGAAGGAGCACCACGTGCTCGACGAGCTGCAGGAGCTGCTCAAGGACGGGCTCTACGGCATCGAGCAGATCGCCGAGATCGTCACCAACCTCAGGAATTTCTCGCGCCTTGACCGCAGCAAGGTCGCGGCCTTCAACCTGCACGAGGGTCTCGAGGCGACGCTGCTCCTCGCCAAGCACGAGCTCAAGGGGCACGCCGTGAAGAAGAACTTCGGCGACATTCCGCCGGTCACCTGCTCGCCGTCGCAGGTGAACCAAGTGTTCCTCAACCTCATCAACAACGCCGCGCAGGCGATCGAGTCGGGGCACGGGGTGATCACGCTCACCACGCGGCGCGAGGGCGCCGACCGGGTCGCGGTGGAGGTCGAGGACAACGGCAAGGGTATCGCCCCCGAGGTCCTGCCCCGGATCTTCGATCCCTTCTTCACCACCAAGGACGTGGGCAAGGGCACCGGCCTGGGGCTCGCGATCGCCTACAAGATCGTCGAGCAGCACGGCGGCAGGATCGACGTCGAGTCCACCGTCGGAGTTGGCACCAAATTCACGATAGTGTTACCGTTGACCCCCCCGGAGCCGCCCGCGGCCGCGGCGTGAGCGCGGCGGGCGGCTCGAAAGAAGAACATGAGCGTTCCGGCGAAGATCGGGAAATACGAGATACAGGGCGTGCTCGGCCAGGGAGGCATGGGCACGGTCTACAAGGCATTCGATCCGGCGATCAAACGGCCGGTCGCCATCAAGACCATCTCCAAGTCCGCGCTGGACCCCGCGGACCTGCAGTACGCGCTCACGCGCTTCCGGCACGAAGCGCAGGCCGTGGGCCGCCTCATGCACCCCCGCATCGCCGCCATCTACGACTACGGCGAGGAAGTCGACATCGCCTACATCGTGATGGAGCTCGTCAACGGCAAGTCGCTGTTCCAGCACATGCAGGACAACGTCCGCTTCGAGCTGAAGGAGATCGGCGAGATCGTGCGGCAGCTCCTCGACGGTCTCGCCTACGCGCACGCCCAGGGCGTCGTGCACCGCGACATCAAGCCTTCCAACATCCTGGTGAACGAGCAAGGCCGCATCAAGATCAGCGATTTCGGCATCGCGCGCCTCGACTCCTCCAAGCTCACCCACGTGGGCGAGGTGATGGGCTCGCCCGGCTACATGTCCCCGGAGCAGTTCCTCGGCACCGAGGTCGACGCGCGCAGCGACATCTACTCGGTCGCCATCATCGCCTACGAGCTGCTCACGGGCAAACGCCCGTTCATCGGCAACGACGCCGAGGTGATGCGCCAGGTGCTGAACGACCGCCCGGCCAACCCCTCCACGCACAATGCGAAGATCTCGGCGCAGCTCGACTGGGCGTTGCAGAAGGCGCTTTCCAAGAAGCGCGATGAGCGCTTCCAGAGCGCCCCCGAGTTCGCCGAGGCCTTCACCCGGGGCATCGACGCGAGCATTCGCCATACCGCGCCGCCGCCCGCGTCCAAGGGGATCGAGGATGCGACGACCCAGCGCATGGACGCCGAGCTCGTCCAGGCCGCGCGCGCGCTCGCCGCGACGCAGCAGGCGCGGGCCGGGACACCGGCTGCAGCCGTCGCGCCGGCCGTGGCGGCCGCGCCGGCTGCGGCGGCGCCCGTGGCCGCCGCCAAGAAAGGGCGCATTCTGTTCGTGGACGACGAAGAGCGGATTCTGACGGCGCTGCGCTCGGTCTTCCGGCGCGACCATCACGTGTTCACCGCCGTGAACGGCGCGGAGGCGCTGGAGTTCGTGCGCCGGTTCAGCCCGCACGTGGTCGTGAGCGACCAGCGCATGCCCGGGATGACCGGCATCGAATTGCTGCGCGAGGTGCGGCAGATCGCCCCGGGCGCCGTGCGCATCCTCCTCACCGGCTATTCCGACCTGGCGGCCATCGTGGGCTCGATCAACGAGGGCGAGGTCTACCGCTTCATCAGCAAGCCCTGGGAGAACGAGAACATCCGGAGAGTCATCGGCGAGGCGGTGACGGTCGCCCTTCAGCTCGCCGAGACCGCGCCGACGCCCGCCATCGTCCCCGATCCGATGACCGCCGGCATCCTCGTGATCGACGCCGAGCGGGAGACCTTCGGGGCGGTGAGGGAGCTCTTCGACTCGTTCTGCCCGGTCGCGTGGGCGCCCGCCCTGGACGATGCCTTCAGCGTGCTGCAGTCGCGGGAAATCGCGCTGATCGTCGCCGACGTCGACAGGAAGGCGGCGGAGGTGGTGACGGCGCTGAAGCTCCTCAAGCACATGCACCCGGAAATCCTCGCCATCGCGGTGGCCAAGGCCTCGGATTCGGAGATCGTGGTCGAACTCATCAACCAGGCGCAGGTCTTCCGCTTCCTCAACAAGCCGGTCGACTCCGGCCTGCTGAAGCAGCACGCGCAGTCGGCCTTGACCCGCTACCAGGCCTACCGGCAGACGCCGCAACTCGTGCGCGAGCACCAGGTCGCCGCGCCGCCCGTTGCCGTGGACGACCCGTCAACGCAGAACCTCCTCGAGCGCATCCGCTCGCTCAAGAGCTGGCTCGGCTAGCCCGCGTGTTTCATGGCTGCCACGGTTTCAGGGTCACGGGATCGAAGCGCGCGCGGCAACGCTTGCAACATGCGGCCTGAACCGTTTTTCTTCTCGCGCGGTCCCGCTCGGGATCTTTCGTTCAGGATCTTGGCGGCCGCGAGGCCGGCAAGATCCTATAGCCAGTCTTTCGCCACCAGGAACTCGGTGTAGAGCGCGGCCTCCGGGCTGCCCGGCTCGGGCCGCCAGTCATAGCGCCACGCGGCCCGCGGCGGCAACGGCATGAGGATCGACTCGGTGCGCCCGCCCGACTGCAGGCCGAACAGCGTTCCCCGGTCGTAGACCAGGTTGAACTCGACGTAGCGGCCACGGCGGAGCGCCTGGAACTCGCGCTCGCGCTCGCCGTAGGGGAGATCCTTGCGCCGCTCGACGATCGGAAGGTAGGCGGGCAGGAAATGCTCGCCGACGCTGCGCGCCAGCGCGAAACAGGCGTCGAAATCCGGCCGGTTGAGATCGTCGAAGAAGATGCCGCCGACGCCGCGCGGTTCCTGGCGGTGCCTGAGGTAGAAATACTCGTCGCACCACTTCTTGAAGCGTGGATGGTAGTCGGGCCCGAACGGCGCCAGGGCATCGCGGCAGCAGCGGTGGAAGTGCCGGGCGTCCTCGGCGAAGCCGTAGTACGGGGTGAGGTCCATGCCGCCGCCGAACCACCACACCGGCTCGGCGCCGCCTTTTTCCGCGAGGAAGAAGCGCACGTTGAGGTGCACCGTGGGCACGTAAGGGTTCTCGGGATGCAGCACGAGCGAGACCCCCATCGCCTCGAACGAGCGGCCGGCGAGCTCGGGCCGGCTCGCGCTCGCGGAAGGAGGCAGGCTCCGGCCAAGAACGTGGGAGAAGTTGACGCCGCCGCGCTCGAGCAGGCGTCCGCCCTCGATGACGCACGTCACGCCTCCGCCGCCCTCGGGTCGGGTCCATTCGTCGCGCACGAACGGTTTTCCGTCGAGCGCAGCGAGCCGCGCGACGATATCATCCTGCAACCCGGTGAGAAACTGCCTGACGGTCTGAGTGTCCATTAGGCGCCTGGAGCTCGCCCGCGCCCGCAGAAACTTGCAGGAGCTCAGGCGTAAGGAGTCGGTCGGGCGGGGGCCCGACCAGCTCCTATGGGCTCTTCTTCAATCCCAGCGCCTGGAGCATGCGCGCGATGTCGGCATCCTCCGCGGCGATCACCTCGCCGAACGCCCGGGCGGGGAGATAGGCCGGGGTCACGAACAGCCGTTCGGCGGAAGCGCGAAACTCCGCGCCCTCCACGGTCGCGCGGATGGCCGCCTCCAGCCGCGCGGCAGCCGCCCTGGGCGTGCCCTTCGGCACCGCGATGCCGCGCCAGAGCTCGGCAGCCACGTTCACGCCCTGCTCGGTCGCCGTTGCGACGCCCGGAAACGACGGATCGCGCCGGGCGCTGAGCGCCGCGAGCACGCGCACCGTGCCCGCCTTGATGTGGCCGGCGAGGGCGCCCGGCAGCTGGACCACGGCGTTGACGTGCCCGCCGAGGAGACTCGGCACCACCTGCGCCGCGGCAAACGGCACATCCAGCACCTCCGCGCCGGCCGCCTTGAAAAGGGCCACGGACGAAAAGTGGGTGTGGCTGCCGGTGCCGGAGTTGCCGACGGTGAGCTTGCCCGGGGCGCGCTTCGCCTCCGCGACAAAGTCCTTCAGGCTCTTCCACGGCGTATCGGCCCGCACGACCAGCAGCGGCGTCTCGACGAGCGCCCGCGCCACCGGTTCGAAGGCGCGGTAGTCGAAGGCGAGCGCCCCGGTGTGATAGGTCGTCGAGATCGCGTTCGAGCTCCACACCATGTTGTAGCCGTCGGGCGTTTGCGCGGCGGCGTACTTGAGGCCCACCGCGCCGCCCCCGCCGGGCCGATTCACGACCACGATGTTGGTGTTGAGATGCCGCGACATGCCTTCAGCGAGCATGCGCGCGGTGATGTCGGCCGAGGTGCCGGTCGGAAAGAGCACCGTCATCAGGATCGGCCGCTTGCCCGGAAAGTCCGTCTGCGCCGCAGCGGGACCCGCAGCGGCGAGGGCAAGCACGGCCCCGAGCAACATGCCGAAGCCCCGAAAACGAAAGCCGATCCTCCCCGTTTCCATCGCCTTTCCCCCAGGAGTTTGTCGGAGCACGCTCCGACAAACTCCTCATTCATTCTTAACCGCCAAGCGGTCTTGTGCAAGGAATCTGCCGGACCCCGTCCGGCAAATTCCCGCTGGCGGGATTCTACCATCCCGCATGAAGCCAGCCCTGCGCCGAAACCCGCGCGCTGTCAGCAGCTGCCGGGGAATGGGTCGCGCCCCCGCACGAAATCGACGTTGCTCTGGCGCGGATTGCGGATCACGTGCTCGAGCGCGACGATGTTGCCCGCGTCCTCGCGCGCCCGATCGAAGCCGGCCGCCATGACGGTCGCCGCCCGGCTCGCCCTTACCTGCGGGCCCCGCCCGCCGCGCGGTGGCCGATGTCCCGGCGGTATTGCATGCCGTCGAAGCGGATGCGCCCGGCGATCTCGTAGGCGCGGCGCTGCGCGGCGCGCACGTTGGGCCCCAGCGCGGTCACGCACAGCACGCGGCCGCCGCTCACGACGACGTCCCCGTCGGCCACGGCGGTGCCGGCATGGAACACGTGATAATCCTCCTCGGGCGCGGGCAGCCCCTGTATCACGTCGCCTTTGCGCGGCGCGTCGGGGTAGCCGTGTGCCGCGAGCACGACGCCGAGCGCGACCCGCGTGTCCCACTCGGCTTGCGCCTGGTCGAGGCTGCCGGCGAGCGCGTGCTCGATGAGCGTCACGAGATCGCTCTTCAGTCGCAGGAGGATCGGCTGCGTCTCGGGGTCGCCCATGCGGCAGTTGAATTCGAGCACCCTCACCCCGCCGTCTTTCCCGATCATCAGGCCGGCGTAGAGGAAGCCGACGTAGGGCGTGCCCTCCTTTTCCATGCCGGCGATCGCGGGCTGAATCACCTCGCGCATCACCCTGGCGTGGATGCCGGGCGTCACCACCGGCGCCGGCGAATACGCGCCCATGCCGCCCGTGTTCGGCCCGCGATCGCCGTCGAGCAGCCGCTTGTGGTCCTGGCTGGTCGCGAGCGGCAGCACGTGCCGGCCGTCGGAGAGCACGATGAAGCTCGCCTCCTCGCCGGGCACATAGTCCTCGATCAC
>Ga0073934_10003228_pt1 | contig 30773 bp, 38 predicted proteins | sample LarsenN4metaG_FD_76834 | JGI IMG/M metagenome (GOLD analysis project Ga0073934, IMG submission 76834) | Hot spring sediment bacterial and archeal communities from British Columbia, Canada, to study Microbial Dark Matter (Phase II) - Larsen... ...
CATCCCGGATGCTTTGGTCCAGGCGCCGGATGCTTGCTTCCAGACTGGCCATGCCATCCACATTCTTGGACAGGCTTTCCCGAATCGCTTCGGCGCCGATGGTGCGGCCGGCGCCGGTTGCCACATCGATGGTGTTTTGGCCAGCCTGAACGGACACGGCCTCTGCGTCGCGGAGTATGGCGTCTATGGCGCGGGCCGCGCCAGACCGACTCCCCAGCGCCCGGCGCTGGGCTTCCATGAATGCGTCCGCGCCTGCGTTGGGTCCGGCCACAGCCTCTGCCACACGGGTAGCGCTGGTGTCCATCTCCATGCCCGGCCGGATGCTCGGGGCGTTGGGGCCGAATATGCCACCGCCACGCTCCGCGTACTGGCGCCGGGCCAGCCTGATGCGAGCGGCTTCCATGCTGTCCAGGGGCGCCATCGCTGCTGCCCGCGCTTGCACGCTGGCGATGGCGTTGGCAACCACCGTGTCGGTGATGTCGTAGCCAGCGGCGCGGGCGTCGGCCAGGGTCTTTTCCACCTGGGCCTGTCCGTCCTGGTCCAGCCCGGAGCGGGACAGGGCCACGGCGTTGGCGTAGCTGGCGGACGGATTGCCGGGCGTCAGGCTCGCCAAGCGGCGGCGCTGATCTTCATCGAATCCGGACGAGAACGCAGCACGCATGTCCTGGCCGATGGATCCGGCTGCGCCGGAAATCCTCCCGCCCAGGGCCACCAGCGCATCCGATCTGGCGGCCTGAACCTGTTTCAGGGCGGCTGCGGCGGCGTTGGCGGATTCTACCGCCGTGTCTGCGGCCTTGGAGAAGATCCCGAAGGCGGTTGCCGCGATGGTCATACCAGCGGCGGCGGCGCCCACCGGGCCGGGCAGGCTGGACAGGCTGGCGCCCAGGGCTGCGATTTTGTCCGTGGCGGTGGCGCCGGCCGTGGACATAAGGGCGAATGACGCTGTGGCATTGCGGAGGAATTCCCCGGCCCGCATCTTGTGCGCCAGGGCGTCCCAAGCGTCACCGCCAGCCTTGGCCGCTACACCTGCCCGCTGGACTGCCACTGCGGCTCGGTCCATGCTGGCCGCGCCCTTGGTGGCCGCAGCATCCAGGGCCGTCATCTGCTGGGTGGCCTGGGTGGCGCCTGGCATCGACACCGTGACGGTCAGGGATGACATGGTCAGCCTCCACGGGGGGCGTTGCCGGTGTTCTCTGCCCAATCGGCCAGGATGGCCATTTCGTCGGGGGTTATGGCGACGGATGACAGGCCGATCATGCACGCCCACAAGGCTCGGCGGCGGCGCGTCCGGAGCACACTGGGCATGCGCCCACAGGCGGCAGCCGCCAGCGACACCACCAAGTCTGCGGCCTTGTCCCCCTCGCCCGCCACCAAGCATTCCAGTTCTTCGCGGGTCAGGTCGTAGGCGGTTGCCACCGCGCCCCATGCGACGTCCGCCAGGGCCGTCCCGTCCACCTTGGACTTGAACAGGTCGGCGCGGCGCCATTGCTCGGCCAGCTTGTCTACGGCCGCTTGGTACTCCGTCAGGGTCCCGGCCATGGCATCTGCGGGCGTGAATTGACACGGAACCACATACAGCACCAGTCCAGCGACCGGCAGTGCGACAGCATGGGCTTCCGGCTCCGGCGACCTATGCCGCCGGGCGTCCAACGTGGCTTGGTCCATCGTCACGGGGCCGCGTGGCAGCGGAACGTGATGGTGTAGCTGGGGGTCCCTTCGATCACGGGGCCGAGGCCCTTGCCGGTGCAGACGGCCTTGCCCCACGTTTTCGTGACGGCCGCGCCTGCGGTCCCCTTGCCCTCGGCCCGCGCCTTCAGTTCGATGGACAGGCTTCCGGGATCGCCAACGGCGGGCGCATCCAGGTACGACAGGAGGGTCAGCGTGACGGTGGCCGCGATGCGGTCCACGGCGATCAGCTGCACATCGGTGGCAGCAGCGCTGGTGTATTCCGACACCTGGCCGCCCTCATCGATGCTGGCGGACTGAGCGTCCGCAAACACGATGGGCGAGCCTGGGCTGGGCGGGGTGAAGGTGGCTGAGTTCAGCAGGTGGACGGTGGGGGCTGCCATGGTGTGGTCCTTGGGTGGTGGCCAATCCTAGCGGATGGCCCGGTGGCCGGAAGTGGCGCGGGCCTATCCGACCCGCGCCCGGTTGGGGACGGCAGCCGTGGTCACAGGGACGGCGCCGCCGGTCCCCACGGCTTGCGTGAGGTAGCGGTTTGCCGCATCGATGATGGCCTGGCGGTCCGCAGCGTTGGGTTCCACCGGGGACCGCTTGGGCATCGTGGGCGTGCCTTCGTGGAGATAGACAGCATAGTCCGGGAGGCCGTCCCACGTCATGGTCACGGTTTCAGGACCGGTCCTGACCACCCGCGCCTGGCCGGCCGTGATCGCGTCCCGCAGAGCGCCGGTCAACACCAACATGGGCAGGGCCTTCCCACGGGGGACAGACCGGCCGGCGGCGCGCATGGTGTTCTGTATGTCCTTGGTCGCCCCAGCCTTCCATGCCCCGTACCCGGCTGACAGGGGGGGCCATCCGTAGCGCCCTGCGTTGCCGCTGGTGAAATGAGACGCCACGATGGGGCGCCCACGGTATCCGCCGTTGGCATATTCTCGGCAGCCTGCCATGACGGCCATGGCCAGGATGTTGCGCGCGCCTGCGATCCGCGCCAGCCCCGATAGATCCTTGCCGGACATGGCTATTCCAGGGATGCGTGGATGGTGCCATCCGGCAGCGGCGTCAGGCGGATACGGCGGACCGTATATTGGTCGGCCTCATGTGCCGGCCGCCGCTTCCCCGCAGGGACGGGCGGCGGCGTGGTGTCTGCGGACGGCGGTGGGATGTCCGCCTCCCATGCATCGGCGGACGAGCTGGTGTTCATGGGTGCATCTGCTCCAGGTCTACGATCCACCGTGGCGCCTGCGCCGAGGCGGTTGTATCCAGGGCGTATCCGGTGATACGGTATCGGTGCTGGCGGGAGATGAGAACCTCATCCTCGTCTGGATACTGCGATACTGCCGAAATCGGCAGTCCGGAAGCGTTTTTCATGCGGAATATCATGGCGTGGCGCCCGCCCGTGGCGCTCGCAAACCCAACGGCAGTGCGCGGGTTTGTGGTGGCCGATGACAGGGAGCCGAAATCGAGTTCTGTCGCCCCCAACACGGATGCCACCGCCGCTGCGGTCAGGTTCCTGTGACCACGATACAGGTATTCATAGCGGCGAGCTGGAATGCGGGCCATGGCAGCATATGCCGCCGCGTGATATGTGCGGGCCTTGGTGATCAGGTCTGGAATATCGGATGCATCGTCGCCGGGCTTGTGGTAGCGCAGATGCGCCGCCAACTGTTCGTCAGTGTCCCCCATGTCTACCCGGCGCATGATGAAGTCCCAATAGCGGGTAAACTTCCGTATGCCCATCCGCTCTTCGGTGGTGGCGTCGCCGTCCATGATGGCCGCAGACTCGTCGGCCTGGCGCATCTTCACGTCGCTGCGGTAGATGTCCCGGCTGAAGGTTCCGCCTGGCGTGGCTGGATCCCTCACCATGGCTTCCACGTGGTCCGCCGTGATCGGGCGACCCGGCTTCCCGGCCAGGTCCGGCTGGGTCTGGGGGCGCAGGGTCGCCAGCAGCTCCTGGGTCTGGATGGACACGTGGCTGGCCTTCCAGGATGCCAGGGCGCCAGGATCGGATGGCTGCGGCTTGTCCCAGGGCTTGTACGGCGCCGTAGGAATCTTCCCCGTGGGTGGAATGGTCGCCGGGACAGGCGGAAGGTCCGGGCCGCCCATGGCCTTGGACACCGCCGCCGCGGCCTGCGCCTGCGCCTGTGCCTGGGCAACGGCTGTGGCCTTGGCAGCCTGGGCAGCGGCCTGCCGTGCCGCCGCTGCAACGGCTTGGGCCTGGGCGATGGCAGCCGCCGTGTAGATGGTGACGGGGACAGACGTCCCCGTGGCCAGGGCCACCATGGCCGTGGTGTGGCCCGAAACGATGAAGGTTCCGCCCGGCAGTTCCACCGCCACGACGGGTGTCTGTGTGGTGGCCGTGCCGGTGATGCCAGCGGACAGGTCGGCGCCGTCCAGGCTCGACACCGTGGGAATCATGCCAGCCAGGTCGGCCGGCGATGCCGTGCGTGTGGTGGTCTGGATGCTGGTTTTGTTCGTTGCGATCCAGCCCAATACGCCCGGCAGGGCCAGGGGCTTGTCCAGCGCCAGAGACGTCCCGGAGGCGGCAGCCTCCATGATGGCCTTGGCCTTGGCCTTCACCGTGGCGGACGCCTGCACGGCGTCCTGGGCTGCGGCCTGGGCTGCGGCCTGGGCTGCGGCCTGGACGGCCTGGGCGTCCACGACTGGCCAGGCGTCCGCGTGCTGCGTGGCCTTGGCGGCGGCCTCCTCCGCCGACAGCGGCGGGGCGCGGAGGGCGCGGGCTTGGCCCTGGGACAGGATCATCCGCGCCACCTCCCGCGCGTGCCCCATGGGCATGTCAGCAGCCTTGGCGATGGACATGGCCAGGAACCGCTCCCGGTCGGCACGGTCCAGCGCATCCGCTTGGGCAGCCAGCTTCCGCCAATCGATGCCTGCGGCTGTGAGGGTCGGATCCTTGTCCAGGAACGTACCTATGGCCTCCGCCTGGGTGGTCGGCGCGGACGGCGCTGTGGGCAGGATGTTGGCAGCCTCCGATCCCGGCGCCGCCACATAGCGGATGAAGCACCGGCATCCGTAGTCGAGGGGCGGCACGGGTGCGTTGGGGTCGCCGCTGCGCCACACGGTCCCATGGAGGGCGCGATGGCTGGGCCTGACCCTGGTGTCCTCCTGGGTCAGGAATTCATACCACACCTGCGTCCGGTCCAGGGCGCCGGTTGCCAGTGCAGCGGCGTCCTGTTTCGCCAACGATGCCGCCAGGTCGGAGACGGAGATGGTCAGGGTGATCGGATCAGCCATGGATGCCGCCTGCCATCAGACGCTCCAGTGCCGCAGGAATAGCGGCACGAGCGGCCCCGGCCCCCGCGTGGAACGCCTCCACAGCCAAGGTCTTGGCGTTGTCCTGGGTGCGCCGGGCAAGGTCCAGAAAATCCGCTACGAGATGCGCGTCTGTGCCGGTGGCGGCGGCATTGCCTACCAAGCCGTCCGCCTGGAAGCGCCAGGACCGTGCCAGGTTGGCACCCCATTCCTCTGCCGTGTGGCCAACGATGGGCCAGGACCGCATGGCATCCACGAGCTGGTTCCCCGCTACGTCCGCCACGATATCCAGGCCATCTGGCAATTCCTGGTTGGCCAGGGCGATTTCCCCATGCCAACCAGACACCATGGCGACCAGGGCTGCCAGGGTTGCCGTGGCTGCCAGGGCTGCCTCCGTATCCGTGGCCATGGTGGCCATGGCTGCGCGGGCGGCAGCCATGTCCGCAGACGCCTCATCCAGCCCAGCGCCAGAATCGCCCTTGGTCGCAGCCACGGCGGCCTGCGCGGCGCCGGTCAGACTGGCGCCCATGATCACGGCCACGCGGTCCGCTGCCTGAGCTGCCACGGCGTTGCCCTGGGCTACCAGAGACGCCTGACGGGCCGACGGGTCCACCATCAGCCTCGATACATGCGGACAGAGGACATGCTCATGGACTCCGTCGTATCTGGGGCCTTCCACCACACGGCGGAGCGGACTTCCGCTGGGACGATGGCGCCGCGCGCGATGCCTGCCACGTGGTCCGCAAACTGCTGCGCCAGGCGATCCACCAGGATCCATTCCGCTGATGCCTGCGGATAGACCTTGGCTCCCAGGGCGGCGGCGGCGCCAGTGGCGACCACGCCGGCCAGGCTGGGGATGGTGTAGGACGCGGACGCCACGTCCACGTCCAACGCTACCACCACCTGATCATTGCGCGCCAGCGGCGCGTCGAGGGTCACGGTGTATCCATCCCCGCCGACGCTGAATCGGCTTTCCTCCAATTCCATGGCCGCGCCGGGCGGCGTCGGGGTCGGCACCGGCAGCGGCATGTCGCCGCCTGCTCCCCAGGGATTGGTGCGGTAGATCGGGCGAGACACGAATGCCTGCGGCTGCCCGCGCCACACATGCAGCGACCCGGCCACCATGGGGCGCCATCCCGCCGGGATCGTGAAGGCGGACTGTCCGTCCGCAGCCCGATTCACCACCACCAGGAATTCCGGGTGCTGCAATTCCGCCAAGCGGGCGGACGGCATGGCCTGGATGATTTCCCCTGCGGCATCGGCCAGGGCGTCCGCCACCGCGTCCGTTCCGCCGAAATCTGCGGCGGTGGGGACATAGCCAGACAGGGCAAAGCGCCGCAGAGCCATGGCCTCCGTGGCGCCGAAATTGTTCCAGGTGGGCATGGGGGGCAGCTCGTTCAGGTCGGGGGGCTGGGCGGCGCCGGGATGGCTGGACGGATGCCAGAACCGCCCGCCTTGTGCTTGGCCAGGATGACGGCCACGTGGTCGCGGATGCCCAGGCGGTCCTGGATCTGCGCGGCCTGCGCCTTCACGGCCTCCACCTTGTCGCCTAATCCATGGGCTACTGCGGTGGCTGTCACGGCATGTCCATAGGCGATGGCCTGATCCGCGATGTCCGCAGCCTTGGCCTGGGCGGCACGCATGTCCTTGGTGGCCTTGGGGGCCATGACGGTGTGGGCCAGGTTGGCCAACAGGCCGAAGGCACCGGGGCTATGCCGCAGGACGCCCACGGCCAGCAGTCCCACACCGCCGATGCAGCCCAGGACCATCCCGAGCATGCCGGACGGTGGATCGCTAGCCGCCACCGCAGCTGCGTGCGATTCCGCCGTGATCGCGGGCGCAGCCGGGACGCCGGCCGGGGCCAGGATGTCCGGGCCGGTTTCAGGCGCTGGCAAGTCCAGGTTGGCCATGGCGGCGGACATACGGGCCAGGGCTGCCTCCCGCAGCACGGCCGCAGCATGCCGATAGGCCCCAGGATCTTCCGCAGTCGGCGCCGCCTTGTCGATGGCCCCGGCGGCTGCCATGTTGGCCTTGGCCTGGGCAGCCTGCGCCGCTTGGCCATCCGTCATACGGACGCACCCGCCCAAAGACACGGCAGCCAGGGCAACCAGGATGGCTGCGGCGCGCATCACTGACCGCCCGTGGTGATGATGCCCAGGAGGGCCGTCACCAGTCCGCCAATGCCGGTTGCGCCGGCCACGCCTGCAACCCACAGGACGCCGGCCATCTTGGTTCGCAGCTCCACGATGGCATCCCGGTGGTCCTGCATCTGTTTCGGCAGCTCGGAGACGCCATCCAGCGCCACGCTACCACGCTCCAGGCGGATCTTGATGGTCGCCACGTCCTCATGGAGCTGGCGCTGCGCCCGCAGGACCTCACGCAGCAGCCCAAGCATGTCCGCCGAGGGAATGTCCCCGCTGGACCCGCCGCGCCGGCTTCCCTCGCCGTGTTCGTACCGGGCGGTGCTGTCATCGTCCGATGGCGGCTGCGTGCGGGGGGGGGGCATGGCTTACTCCAGAGGACCGGGTGGGTCGAGGGGCAGGGTGATGATGGGGGAGCCGGGATGGTGTTCGTCCCGGTACACGATGGCGGCTGCTTCGTGCGCAAACTCGACCCAGCCGGATGCATGCACGATACGGTATTTCACGGTATGGTAACCTACCAGCGGTTGGCGTTGCGGTACAGGCGGAGCCACGCAAAGTCAACGTCCAGCGCCACGCTGGTCCCGGTGGTGCTGACGCGGTTCACGCTGATGATTTGCGACAGGTTGACATTGGCAGCCGGAATGTTCGTTGTGTGCGTGGCAACCAGGGCTCCGTTGACATAGTGGCGAACGGCGCTGCGGTCCGCCTCCACGTCCACGCGGTAGTTCACCCAGGTTCCCAGGGCCGGCGCCACGCCGGTATCGGTGACGGTTTCGATGCTGCTGGCGCGGGTCACGGCGAGCCAGTTCCCGCCGTCGCGGCTGGCGAGGTACACACCATGAGACGGAACGGTCACGCCCGACGCCAACCCCACGAATATCTCACCGCTCAGTCCGCCCGAAAACAGCGCCAGGGCTGGCGCAACATCGGCGCACCACTCCACCAACATGCCGCCCAGCCTGATCGGACCGGACGATCCGGGTGTTCCCGTGTGGGCCGCGCCCCGTTGGTTGGTGCTGGCGGCGGTCCCGGTCGCTGCACGGACCACCCCGTACCGATCACCACTCTGGACTGACGTCGTCGCCCAGGATCCGCCCGAGGTGGAAGCCGTCCATTGCCCCGGCCCGTTGACGCCACTTCCGGCCATGTCGTCATAGATGAACGTTTCCCGGTTGGCTTGAGACTTGAGACAGTCCGCCGCCAACCTGGCGGACGGCATGATGCCGGCCGTGAGGAATGACGCATCCGGTGAGTCCACCCAGTCTGCCCAGGCGCCTGCATGGAAGGTCCGCACCACACGACAGGGCGCGGCGTAGGCCGTGCCGCCTATGGTCGCCGTGCCGTTGCGGACTTCCACGCTGTATGAATACCCCTGTACCGGTGACGGGTCGTTCACGGTCAGCGTTGCGGTTGTGATGTAAACCCCTGCGTCTGCCGCTGTAAAGCTGGCGGTCCGTTCCTCCGGGCGCGGCTGCGATGCCGCGATGGCCGCAGATTGCGCGGCGGCTGCGGCGCCAGCTGCTTCCGCGCTGATGGCGGTCCTGGCGGCGGCAGCATCGGCCGCGCCCATAAAGGCATCGATGGTTGCGGAAACGGTAAGGTCTGGCATAGCATCCCCCCTCTCTCAGGGGTTAGGGGCGAACGTAACGGTCAACACCACCTGGACGTCGATAGTATGACGCGCTGTCGGGCCGGAGGTAGTAGGTTGGCGCGAACGGACCATCCGGCACGAAAACCGGCGCGAACAATCGGAGTCCGAACGGGCGGAACACGCCAAGCATGGTTCACCAGGCGGCGAGCACGATGGCGGAAACGGTGCTGGCGCCCGTGCTGCGAACGTAGGACTCGGAGGCATCGCGGTCAACCGGCTCAGCATACTCAGTGCCAGCGGCGACGTGCTGCCCGTGCGTGGTGAAGTCGGTGGACGATATCGCCGCTGCGTTCGGCCGCCGGCTCGCAATGACGAAGGCGCTGCGGTCGGTGCCGTCCGGGACGCGGGCCAGGACCTTCACAGCGCACGCGTCAGGCCCGTCGTAGCCTGCGGCGCGCATGAGGTCGAGAAGCCGGGAGCCGGTTCCTGCGTTGTTCGGTATGGTCACAGCGCCGCGCCACTCGGCGCCGACGACGTTCGGAAAGATTGCCATGGCGGTCCTTTCTCGCGCGGGACGCCCCAAAACTACCACGCAGCGGGAGAAGTCTAGGTTACACCCGGATCCGCCGCAATCTCGCGAAACGTCCAGGGCTTCCATGGCTGCGATGGCGTGGGATCAACCGTCAGGTCCCCAGCCTCCACCGCCGCCAGCTTGCGGTCACGCTCCGCGTACAGGGCCGCGACCCAGGCGCGGACATCCAGCGCTCGTTGCCGGCCTGCCGCGCTCCATGCGGCGAGCTGGACCGAGCCAGCAGGGGTGAGGTTCCGGCGCTCCGCATCTGCATAGGCTGTATACGTCGCTTCCAGCAGCTGGTGGCGCATGCTGGCCAGTTCGCGGCTGGCGTCCTCAACCCAGGCCTCGCCATTCCAGCGGGACCTCGCGCCATAGGGAGGCGGCACCACGGTGCTGTTCGGGCGCGGCTGTTCGGCCTCGTACCAGCCGACCAGGAAGCCCATGGAATCGTATGCATGGAAGCGCATGGGGCTACCAGTCGGTCATGGGTGTGCAGGTGTTCACATGGAATCGCACGGCGGCAGAGCCCAGGCTGGCATAGGATGATCCAATGAACCCGCCGTTGGCGCCATTGGCATTCGCTCCGTCGAACCGCATGCGTGTTGTATTATACACCGATGCGGTGACTTCGATCAGCGTTCCGCCTGCGTCGTACTTTCCCGAGCCGATACCTGCGGTGGCGCGTGTGTGTGCTGATCCGGCGCCGGTTTCCGCCGTCACCAGTCCGGTATCAATCGTGCCGATGGGGACAGCCCAGAGGTAATCGCCGGATCCGGCTGTCCCGGCTGTCGTCTGACGGTACTCGTAGCGACACAGAAGATCATGCCCGGCGCGGCGGAAATACACCCGGTCGTAGGTGGTCCCACCACCCTTGGTTGGATTGGTTGTCACAGCCGTGAGTGTCATGGCTCCTGCGTTCACCCAATCCGTGTCAAGCTTCTGGCCGATGATCCACCACGCGCCGCCGCCCGCGCTTTCAAGGATCAGCACGTTTGACGCCAGCAGCACCATGCCCTGATCCACGGCGCGGCCGGCGATGTATTCGCCTGTCGCCGGCTTCACGGTGTATTGCTTCGTATCCTTCATCCCGCCAGGCGGAATGTTCACATAGAATGCAACCTTGTTCCCCTGCGTGACGCTTGCAGGCAACGTGATGGTATAATCACTGGCGCCGGCCGCGACCACATGCGCTTTGCCCATGTCGCCGGTCGAAAGCGATACCGAGCCAGTGATGCTGCCGACAGCCTGCGCGTTCGTGCTCAGGTAGTCACAGGTCCCCGGCAGGGTGTCCCCCGCCGGGAGTTCGGCAATGATGCCCGCCACCAGGCACAGCGGGCGGCGTTCGGCCATGGGTCAGGCCGCCGTGGTGATGGCCGGGCCGGGAACAAAGACCAGCTCGGTCGCTGACAGGGCCTTGCCCACGAATTGCGACACTTTGCCGGCGCCGGTCGGCGGGGTGGTGGTGACGCCACCAGGCGATGCATCGCTGAGCCAGTAATGGGCTCCGATGGTGAGGCCGGTCCGGGCCGTGTTCGTCTGACTCGGCAGGTACACGGTGGCATTGGCGCCGGTGGAGACGGCCACAAGCACGAATCCGTTGGCTTCCTTGCCGGTGGTCGAAGCGTCGGCCTTGCGTGCCTTGAGAACCCCGGCATCCAGCCACAGGTTGACCATATCGCCGCCCGCCAGGGCTTCCGACGCCACCGCCACCTTGACCTCTGCCGCGACGCCCACGGGCATCATGGACGGATCGATGCGGCCGGTCGAGTCGAGGGCAACGATATCGCCATCGTTGCCGGCCCCGGCGCTGGTGACGGTGCCGGCTATCTCGGTGATGATACCGGACACCAAGCGGAGGAATTTCTTTGCTGGCATGGGAATGGTCCTTGGTTGCGTTAGAGGATGACCACCGGGGCTTCCGGCTCCACGATGATGCGGTTCGGTTCGATAGCCCTGGCCACTTCCCGCAGGAAGCCGGTTGAGGGCGGTGACATCAGCAGATTCCCGGCGTCTCCCAGCCACAGGGTCACAGGCGCCGGGAAGGACCATGCCGGGTCGGTCATGATGCCATACATGCGTGCTGAGCCGGTGGCGCCAGCCATGATGGCCCCGAGCGTGACACCCAGGGAAACGCCCATGTGGGCCGGGTTCAGATGGGAGGCGTAGCGCCATCCGGGCGCGGCCGGGTCGTACCAGACCACGCGCCCGCCAGACACCGTTTCCGCTGCAACGAACGCCATGTCCGTGGGGTCCGGGTCGCTGGCCGGCGGCGCGGGCGGCGGCGCAATGATGCCGTCCGTTTCGTAGGTGGCCCGGTCGTAGGTGTGGAACAGGGTGAAGCGGACAGCCAGGCTATGCCCCAGCGGGCCGGCTTGGACGGCATCGAATTGTTCCCTGCCTTCCGTCAGGTACGGATCTGCCCGCAGGTTGGCCAGCGCCACCAGGAGCATGCCACGCGCCCGCTCCTCGGCCTCTGCCAAGGATGGTTCCGGGACATGGGCGCGCATGATCCATTCCGTGGTGATGGTGCCGCCGGATGTGGCCTGTCGCTCCCAGGTGTCCGCCGTCTGGTGGATTTCCAGGGCCGGCAGGCGCCCACGGTGGAGTCCGCCCACATAGCCGGCGCGATCCCCCGGCAGCACCCGTGGTGATGTCGTGGATGCCCACGCTCCAGCGTCCACGCCAGCGGCGTCGGCAACGCCGGTCTGGCGACATGCCGCCAGAATACGCTCCCGCTGGACTCGGTGGGCCGTCACGATGGGCATGTTGAAGGAATCCCTATAGGACAGGACCCGGCGCGGCAGGCGCCGGCCGGGTCCATGGGTTCGTATCCTAGCGGATCAGGCCATGAGCTTGACGGCCAGGCTGGACCGGCGCTTGCCCATGCCGTACACCAGCGACATCTCCCACTGGCCCGCATGATAGCCCTTGTAGTGGGCCAGGCGCAGGCTGATGCCGGTAACGGGGTCGGTGATGATCTGGACCGAGCTGGCGGAATCGCCATCGGGGGCCTCGGCCGGCGGGCGGACGGCCAGGACGAACGCATCCCGGTGGGCCAGGATGTTGCTCCGGTGGCTGGCAGCCTTGGTGATGACCTCATTGTCGGCCACGGCGTTGGTCAGGCCCACGTTCAGAGTCAGATCATTTCCCGCCAAGCTGGCGACCACATACTTCGTCGCATGGCCCGCGAACGACACCACGTCGCCAGCCACCAGGGGGTTGGACCCGGTGTCCACCGTGATAACGGTCGTGCCGGCGGGGTAGCCAGCCGCGTTGTTGACCTGATAGCCGCTGCCGGTCCCAGCGGTGTGGGTGCCCACGGCCTGGTCCCAGCCGGTGGCGAAATTCGCCAGCATGCCCAGGCGGGCGGTGGCGAAATTGGTGCCGGCCGGGGCTTCCAGGGCCTTCTGGAATTGGGGCAGTTTGCCCGCCGAGGCGTATTCCAGGGTTGAGAGGACTGCCACACGGTCCATTTCCGGGGCCTTGGCGTCCGACAGGATGCGCCAGGCGTCCATCAGGACATTGGGGTTGCTGGCGAACGGGTCCGAGCCGGCGGATCCGATGGCAAGGCCGCACTGCTTGTCCATGTAGTCCCAGACGAATGCGCCCATCTCATGGATGAGGGCTGCCAGGGCTTCATCGAGCATGCGGACGCGGAATTCCGGGCCTCGGCTTTCAATCGCCTTCCAATCCTCGCCGGTCATATGGAAGCGGGCGCCGCGAGATTTGGTGATGGTGACCGTCTGCGCGGTGGGGGCGGTGTCGGTCAGGACCGGCGCGGTGGCGCTGGGGGTCACGTCGTAGGCGGTCAGAGCGGCGCTATGGCCAATGTTCACGGTCTGGCCCACGGCCGCGCCAGTGGCAGCGGTATCCAGGGTGGGGACGTTCAGGATGAAACCGGTCTGCCGCAGCACGCGATTGAGCGATGCGAACATGACGGGGATAAGGACGTTGAGGGAGTTCATCGGATAGGTTCCTGGTCAGGTGGTGATGGCTCTCGGTGGAGCTGGAAGCTGCGTCGGCCGGCGCCCTAATCCACCACGCGCAGGGTTCCCTTGCGCAAGGCTTCCGCCTGGGCCAGGGTGATAGTGCCCAGGTCGGCCCGGCGGATGGTGGCAGAGCTTATCGGAGGGTTGCCCGGCGGCTTGCCCCCCGTGCCGGAAGGAACCTTGGCTGTCTGGAAATGGGGTCGGGCCGCCAACCATTCCGCCAGGTACGCATCCGCGCCTAGTGGTTGGCCGTCACGCATGAGGGGTTGGCCGTCATCCCCCACGATGCGGACCACGGCGGTTTCCGGGTCGATCCCAGCCCTGCCGCGGACAAGGCTCACGATATCGGCCACGGCTTCATCCACAAGGCCTGGCGCCAGGCGTCGGATCTGGACGCTTAATTCCTGATCCACGACCCGGCGGGACAGGGCTTCCAGCTTGGCGTTGCTCTCGCGGGTCAGGATTTCCCGGACCTTGGCCAATTCGCCCTCTTTGGCCAAGCGTAGGACTTCCTTTTCCTGGGCTGCGGCGGCGGCTTGGTCCTCGGCCTTTTTCCGCTCAGCCTCCACCGCGCCAACCCGCTTGGCCAAATCCTCTCGCTCCGCCTTTTCCTTGGCGCGTGCCGCCATGAATGCTTCCGCCTGATCCTTGGGCATCTCCACGGTGACACCACCCGGCAGCGTCACCTTGACCAGCGCCGGTTTCCCATCGCCACCGCCCCCACCGGCGATCGGCGGCGTGCCGCCTCCGCCGTCACCGCCAGCATCACCGGCAGGCGCCATGCAGGTGGCCAGGAAGGGGATGGTGGGGCATCTGGTCATGGGTGGTCCTATGGGAAGGCGTGGCCCAGGTGCGTGCCCTGGGCAATGGTGACGGGCGCGGCACCCAGGTTGGACACCGCAGCGAGGAACAGGCCAAGCGGGTGGGCTGGAGATTCAGGCTCGGCGTAGCCGGCCGCCGTCACCACGAGGCCCAGACGGGCAAGGGACAGCGGCGTGCGCGGGGTGAGCGGTCCAGGTTTCAAGCCTGCCGTGTGGCGCAGGACCACCAGGCGCGGGACGCCTGGCCGAAATTCCACCGGGCCGTCCCCGTCATCCAGGATCATGGCCACCGCAGCGGTGCGAGAGGCGGACGATGCTGGCGTGGATGCCATCAGCCGGCGCCTTCGTCGTTGCCGTCATCCATCCCGGACGCTGCCATGCGGAACATGGATGCGGCAGCGGAAGCGGCACGGGCAGCAGCTCGGTCCTCGGTCATGCTCCCGGCCAATTCCTTTTCCTCATCCGGGGAGAGGGACAGGTTGCGCGCCGCGAATCGCTCTGCCACCTTGCGGCGGATGACCGATGGGATGGCGGTGGATGCGATGATGGCCTGCATGGACTGGGCCTCCGCCTGGAAGTCGGGCAGGTCCGCGTCAGCGGTGTAGTGTGTCGGCGCCGGCAGGTGGAATCCCCAGGCATCCGACAGGACCCGCCACAGGGCATTCTCCGCGTCCTCCGTGGCGCTCGCCAGGGCGTCCACGATGCTGGCCATGTCCGATGCGCGCCACGCCAGCGCCACGCCTGAAACGGCCTGGCCGGATGCCAGCGGGTCGCCGGGTGCCAGACCAGCTGCTCGGTAAAGGTAGCTGATTTCGTCCGTGAGGGCTTCCCGGATGCTGGCAGCCTGGGCTGGATTCGCGCCGATGAAGTCCACCCGTGCAGCCGGGTTGGGGAGACACAGGATGCGGCAGTTGCCCACCTTGACATCCTTCACGGCGGATTCGTCAACGCCACTCGCTATCATCTGGGAAAATGTGACGTTGAAGATCTCCTCATTCAGCAGGGACAGATAATTGGCTATAGCCTGCTGGGACTCGGCCAGCGGGCCAGCCTGCGAATCGCCTGCGGACGCCTCGCCAGCCCAATCGTTGTCGGGGTCCCACACCGGGCGCAGACGGATCACGGGCATGGTCGTGTAGCCGTGTGGCTGCTGCTGCCCGGCCGAAACGATCTCGCCGCCCGCCGTTGCGCCGGGCTTTACGGTGAAGTCCTGGAAATCGGTTTTGTCCATCCAGCGGAGGATGGCCTGGCCATTGGCATCGGTCCACATGAACAGGATTTCCGACAGACCTCCACCGGGCGCCTCCTCCCAATGCAGGACGCATGATGCATTCAGGACATAGACCACCGGGCGCGTGCCAGCCTGTGCCAGCTGGGCCTGCGTGGGGTTGTGCACGCCAGGGGATCCCGTCATGTCCGGCACCAGATAGCTTTCCCGGTCCACCTGGGCGCGGGCCAGGGCGCGACGCATCACGGTGTCCAGCGGGACGCCTGTGCCGGTGGCGTCGGCCACGAATTCCGTGGCCAGCGGTGGAAGATCAGCGGGCCGGATGGGTGGGCGCCGGAACACCAGGCCCAGGTATCGGCGCAGGATCGGCCCGACGAACCCGCGAGCTTTGGTGATGCGGAGGCGGCGCTTGTAGCCTGCCAGCTCCTCGCGCTCATGGTTCACCAGGACGGGGCCATCCAGCGCATCCCGGCCAGACAGGTATCCGCGTCCGCAGCGGTACGACAGGCGCCAGAATCGCCGCGCCACCTCATCCGTGGCGTACGTTGGATGCACGGGCGCCGGCTGGCCGATGACGGGGCGGATCATGCCCAGCAGGCTATGTCGATGGTCGGATCCGGGAAGGGCTTTCACAGCCCCCAATTCGCGGTCGTTGCCTTCCCCCGTGGCGCCGACACGTCCCACACCACATATCCGAGGGCGTCCAGGATATGGCCACGCTTCCCGTCCGGGCCTGGATGGTATCCGTCCCCTCGCCGGCCGGTCCGCATCAGCTCGTCCACCAGGCGCCGGCACCTGGCATGCACACGCAGGCGGATGACCCCGGCGCCGTCCAGGATCATCCGGGATAGATGGTTGATGCGGTGGTTTATGGGCGGATTTACGCCGTAGCAGTCGCCCGAGACGGACCACCCGAGGGACTTGGCCGTGGCCATGGCCACGGTGAATTCCGGATCTCCAACGCGATTGCGGTTGTGGGCGGATTTGTCCGGATGTAGCACCACGGGGCCGCGCCTGCCCCAACCTTTGTCGTTCGCCAAGCGGATGCACTGGTCTACCACCGCCGGTTCCTGGACCAATTCGTCCACGGCCACCAGGGTATGGTCTGGCCGCTCCTGGACCACGACCCAGCACATCGGTGCCACGTTGAAGTCCATGCCGATGCGGACCACCGATCCCGGCTGCCAATCGAATTCCGGACCATCCCCGACGTGCGCAGCCGGTGCAAAGGTCGGGTGCGCCCGGTCCTTGCGGTAGTCCACGGCCCTCCCTTCCAGGTATTGCTCTGCCAATTCAGCTCCGAAGGCGGCCCGGATGGTCGCGGCATATTCAGGAGACAGGGCGTGGTTGTCGCCGGTCCTGCCCTGGAAACGTCGGTGGTCGGGCAGGGGTTTGTCGGTCCAATCCCGTTGCACCCAGGTTTCCGTGCCTTCTGGCGTGGTGGTCACGAGGCCGTGGAGCCTGGTAGCCTTCGGGTGGCGCAGGCGGGCGCGGATTTGGGTGGGGGCGTCCCTGCGTGGGTCCACCTGCGATTCCGGCACGCGGCAGCCTTCGTCCACCCATATGGTTCCGGCCTCATAGCCTGCGATGCGGTCCGGTTCATCCGCCGACGCCAGGATGATGGGCTGATCTGATACCAGGATATGCGGGTATTGCATGTGTCCGCGACCGTGCGGCCGTGGCTCCACCACAATTCCGGCCTCGTCGGCTGCCCGCATGATTTCAGGGACGCAGATTTTCCATAGGTCCCCATATGTCGGCGCCACCACCAGACTTGGGCATCCGTTCATCCAGTGCAGCACCAGGAGCTTCCGGGCGCCGGCCCAGGTTTTGCCCGCGCCAAATCCACCTTGATACAGGGTCCAGCCTGGCGCCAGGTCCCGGAGGAACGCATGCTGGGGCGCTTGGTTGCCCCGCCACACCACCACCCTGGCCATCTATCCAGGCTTCGGTGACGGGTCGGGGGGGATCACCACGCGGACGGTTCCAGCTGTGCTGTTGGCGTCCACGTGGACGCTGCGGTCCACCTCCTGCCAGCGGCCCTGCGTTTTGAGGTAGAAGAACGTTGCCGCCGGGCACCTGCCGCTGGTGGCCAGGCGGTAGCACGTTTGCGCCACAGCCGCCAGGGCCTTGGCACGGCCGCGATGGAGGCGGTCCCGCGCATGACGCGTCATGGTGCGCTCAGCCATACCGAGGACCTGGGCGATCTGATCGTCGCGTAGACCCAGGCCTGCCATCGTTTCCGCCTGGTCCAATTCCTGAGGCGTCATCATGCGCGGCGGCCGCCCTGGTCCACGTGCCATGGAGGCATCCTATCCGGCTGCGGCCGTTACTCCACCACGCGGTCGTCCCCGCCCGTCAGGCGTGCGGCCGTGGCTTCCTGGTCCGCTGTGTCCGTGCACCGGATGACCAGCTGGTGCGTGTGCCCATGCCAGCCCCCGCTGCGGGTTGCCGCCGAACAGCACCTGCCAGGCTGCGATCAGCGCCGCAGCGACCGTCACGCGGGAGCGCCAGTCGGACATGGTCAGGCCACGCTCCACCGGTAGGCCATCTCCTGGTGCAACGACACGAAGCGGCGCCGACCGCCGATGATCGCGTGGTCCAGCAGGGGGCATGCGATCGCCCGGCCGGCATCGATGGCGTTTTAGGACGCCGGCATCGATGGCGTTTCAGCGCGTCCTGCGCCTTCCAGGATGGCGGCTGTGGTGGTGTTCAGGGCGCGAGCCAAGGCCTTGGCGGTTGCCAGACTGGGTGTCTTGGCGCCACACTCACATCGGGACAGGTGGGATTGCGACATGCCGGCCCTGCGGCTGGCCTGAACCTGGGTGAGTCCAGCGTTCCTGCGGGCCTGCCGGATGCGGGCGCCCATGGCTTTGGCGTCCGTGGTGGGAATGTGCCTCATGCGCACGGGAGCATATGTCTCCTGGTTATCGCGCAAGGCTCTGGCCCCATCCCGGTCATGAGCCACGGCAGCCCTGATCATCAGGTGCGGGGTGTCGGCATCGGCCCTGTCGCCACGATCACACCGCGTATCCTCCTCGCTACGAACAGGCGTGACACCCCCAGGCCACCCGCCACGACCATCGCCGCCACGCCAGCCGCAACCTGCACGACCGACACCACGTTGCAGGGAATCCTCGCCACGCCACATGCAGCCGCGGCGTGCCGTCGATCGTGGACAGGTGGTCGGTATCAGGCATGGCCGTCACCGTCGATGATCGCTCTGACCGCTTCCGGTTGTGCACCGGGTGCAACCAGAGCGTTGCGTGTGATGACCATGTAGGCGCGCGGGTCATCGCCGCGAAACGCCTGATACAGCCCGGCGCGCACCTCGTCGGTCTGGACCTCCACGCGCAGGCATCCGCCAGCGGCAAGCATGGGCAGAGCATAGGAGCGGAACCAGCTGTGGTAGGACATGGCTTCGTTCGATGTGCAGGGCCACCGTGCTTCGATGTCCTTCATGCCGGTGCCACCGTCGTCCTCGTCAACCATCGGATCGCAGAGCGTCAGGCATCCCAGGCGTACACCCTCGTCGATGTCGAACGGTCGCGGGTCCGGAAGGTCGGCAATGTTCAGCTCGACGGTGATGGACTGTGTGATGGTCATGTGTTCTCCGGTGTGATGGGAGGAAGCCCGAGCGTGCGGCGCAGGCGTGGCTGACGTCGGTTGATATGCGCGCGCGCAGGCGTGTACAGGTGGCGGCGCAGCCGATCGTCACCGCACCGCTCTGCGTCTCCGGCTCGCTGGATGGCGTCGCGGATGAAGCGCAGCGCAGTCGCATCCTCTGGCGCGAGCGTGCTGTACGTCGTGCGGTCGATCCTGCTGCCCTTGGCATGGTATCCGCGCTCGCATGGAACCTCGCGCCAGCTTCGTCCGCCCTGCTCGACCCGGACCGCCCGCATCGTCATTGACCCGCAGGCTGGGCAGTCGCGCCGGGTTTTGCCTCGGATGGATATGTCAGTGGTTGCGCTCCTATGCCGGTCGCCTGTCGCGGCGGCGCATCCGCTCGCGTGCGGTCGCGCCTGATCTGTGCGTTTCGAACATCCTCGCACCGGGCGTGCATCATGTCACCATGCACCGTGACGATGATGGCTTGGCTGTGGTCCATGATGTGTCCGCACCATGGGCAGCGATCACCGAAGTTCATAGCGTGCATGCCAGTTCTTCGGCGCGTGCATGCCGCTCTGCCTCGGTCTGTGGATCACGCGTGCGAGCCTGGGCGTTCGGGCTTGACGGTTGCATCGGAAACCAGCCGCCGCACGCGCGTTCGTGGATGATGTCGAAGCGCAGCTGGTTGCCATGCTGCCCCATGATGTCATGCGTGACCCCAACCCCACCCAGTCCATGTGGTGCCATGTCGAGCAGCTCGGCGCGCACCGATTCCAGAGCGGAGTCGAAAGCGGCCATGTCATCCTGACTGCTCGGGTGACCGTACTCGGCGCGGCGCAGCTTTTTCATTGCAGCAGCAGAGCGGGTCGGCGTGCAGAGCATGTCCATCAGCAGTTCCAACACCCGATATGTCCAGCGGATGCAGGCTCGGTCATGCGGTCGAGCATGGAGGTCGCTCACGGCGTTTCCTTCGTCGTGACGGTGGCGAGATAGGCGGCGAGATCAACAGCAGCGATGCGGACGTTCCGGTAGCCGGTGCGGATGAGGCGGCGCACCAGACCGGGCGAGACTCCAAGGCGCTCAGCCATCTGGGACAGCTCATCCATGCGGTCGATGTCATGCCAGCTCCCGATTTATGGGGGGTCAATTCCATGGCCAGCGCGTGCGGATGGCCATGTGAAGGTCTGGCAGGTCTGGCCAACCGAGCCGAGGACGGCGGCGCTGGCGCGACCCGTGCGAGGTGGCCCTGGGACCACGTGCAGCACGCCCGCAGGGTGGGGTGCATGTCGGGATGCAATGCTTGAGCATATGCTCAAGCATTGACAAAATGTGTCACCGTTTTTTCGTCGATTTGCGGGCTTTTTATCTGGGATGGTGTCCGTGGCCGGTCCGAGGTCCGATCCTCGCAAATTGACCATCTTGCGGCCGTGCGTCAGGCCATCTCTGGCATGGGCCTTGTCCCTGGGGGGTCGCGTGACGCATCGGGGTGCCGTGCTCCTGCCGGGTGTGTCCCTGGCGGGCGGGGCTGGGGCGCTCCGCGCCCCCTATCCCCCCCCTTTCATTTCATTTCATTTCATTTCATTTCATAGCATTGCGTGAGCATATGCGTGAGCATATGCGCGAGCATGTGCATGAGCATATGCGTGAGCATATGCGTGAGCATGAGCATGTGCATGGGAGCAGCTCACGGACACGACAGGCCCCAGGTCACACGGCCTGGGGCGGTGGTGGTGGCCCTGGGTGTTCCGTTGGTGTCTGTTCGAACACCACGCCTCGCGGACACACCACCAGGGGTTCCTGGCCAGCCCACGATCCAGCCATCCGCGCATCCTGGGCTGCGCCCGGCTGTTGACATATGCCCAGCGAGCATATCACTCCGCCCAGGAGCCGACCCATGCATGACCCAACCCCTCCCCTCATCCTCGGTGGCCAGGGCCGCAGCGCTCGCGACATGACGCGGGACCTGCGCCTGGTCCGCTTCCTGGTCCGCGCCGCGTGGCGCCTCATCCGGAGGCCGTGACGCTCGGTCCGCTCGCCGCTCATCCCACCCCATCGTCCACCCCTGGAGTCCATCCCATGATCCGTTCCGAAACCATGGCAAACCTGGCCACCGCGTTGGCCAAGGCCCATGCCGCCTTCCAACCCCTGACCAAAAACAGGTCGGTCACGGTCCGCCCGCGTGAGGGATCACCGTATTCCTTCGATTATGCCACGCTGGACAACATCATGGACTGCATCCGTGGGCCGCTGGCAGCCAACGGCCTGTCCGTGGTCCATACGGTGCACACCGACGACAACGGGCTGTCTGTGGAAACCATCATCGTTCACGCCTCGGGGGAGTTCCTGGGAACGGCTGTTCCGGTAAAGACAGACAGGCCCGGAAACCAGGCCCTCGGCTCCGCGATCACCTACGCCCGCCGCTACGGCATCACGGCCCTGTTGGGCTTGGCCGCAGACGATGATGATGATGGCAATGCGGCGGACGGCCACCACGTCGAGCGGCGCTACGATCGCCAGCCGAACCAACGCCAGGCGCCGCCCACGCCCGAGCATGCCGCGCCGCCCACGCCCGAGCATGCCGCCCCGCCCGCAGGGCCCACGGGACAGGCCACCGGGAGGGCCAGGTGTGATGCCGCCCTGGCCAAGCTGACGAGCGCCCTGGGGGCGGAGGAAGCCCATCATCAGGCGAACGCTTTGAAAACCAAGCACGGGATGAACAAGATGGCAGCCCTGACCGAGCTTGAGGGCATGGCGGCTCATCACGCGGGGGCCGCATGATCCGCCTTGACATGTCCGACCGTGAATACCACGGGACACAGGCCATTTCCTTCCATTTCCTGCGGGACCTGGAAACCTGGGGACCAGCTGGGGCCATCGGCCGCATGCGCGGACTGATCGGCAAGCCGGAGACGGATGCATTCCGGGTGGGCAGGCTGACCCACCTGGCCGTGCTGGAGGGTGACACCGCCGTAGCTGCCCGTGTGGCGTGCGTGCCCCCAACCTACACCACCGCGCCGCCGGACATGAAACCCTGGAATCCGCGTGCCAAATATTGCAGGGAATGGCAGGCTTCCCATCCGGACAAGCCCACGCCAGCGGAATATCCGGACGGCCCGCCGGCGGAAGAAAAGCCCTGGAATTGGAACGCAGGGCCGTGTCGTGCGTGGCTGGTGGCCCAGGAGGCGGAGGGCCGCCTGGTGGCCGACGCCAAGGAGGTGGCCATGGTCGTAAGCATGCGCACCGCAGCCATGCAGACCCCAGACGCAGCCGGACTCCTGCGAAGCGGCATCCCGGAGGCTGCGTTTTTTCAGGATGAAGGGGGGGTTCCGATCAAAGCGAAGCTCGACTGGATCGTCAGCGCGGCGGCATCCGCGGACGCATGGTCCGCCATCGTCGACCTGAAGACCTGCGACAACATCTCCGGGTTCATGGATGATATCTTCCGCCATCACTACCACCGGCAGATGGCTTGGTATCGGTGGATCGTGCAGCAGGAAACCGGACGCAGGCTTCCTGCTGCGCTTCTGGCCGTCGAGAAGGGGTCTGTCCATCGCGTCCGCGTCTACGACCTGTCGGACGCCATCCTGGATGCCGCCCACGACACCAACATGCGGAGCCTGGAGCTGGCGTTGGATTTGTGGCGGCGCGATGATTGGCCACGGGACCTGGGCATGGCACGTCAGCCGGTAGTCCCGCCAGCGTGGTTCAGCCGCCACGTCGCCGAGGCCACGGCGGCGGAGGACCCATACTGACACACTGGACGGATGCCCGCCGGGACATATGCCAGGCGGGCATCCGTCCGATCCCGATACGAGAACAGCATGCGACATATCTACATCTCCGCTGAAGCATTGGACAGCGTCGCATTCATCGGGGCGGAACCACTGGATCGGGCCACCTGGATATGCCTGCTCCGGCTGGCCGTGATGCTGGCAGACGGTGGACGGATAGCCGACTGCAAAACATGGGGGGACCGGCACTGGCAACAGCAGGCGCGGGTGACGCTGGCGGAAGTATCACGGCCATGCCCCCTCTGGCGGTGGGAGGGGTCGGATCTGGTGGTGGCCTACTATCCGGCAGATGCCGTGGAGTCCTATGGGCGGACCCTGGCCCGCGCCCGCATGGCTGCCGAGGCCCGGTGGAAGCGCCCGCTCCCAGGCCAGGCGCCAACCCAGCTGGCAGTCCCGCCACCAACGCCACCAACGCCACCAACGCCACCAACGCCACCAACGCCACCGACGCCACCAACGCCACCGACGCCACCGAAGCCACCGCTCAAGTCATCCCGCGAACGATTCCGCACGGCCCTGGCCCGGCATCGGTTCGCCAGCGATGACACGGCATTGGAGGAATGGCAGGGGCTGGCGCTGGACGCGGGCGCCACGTGCCTGGAGGATGCACTGGCATGCCTGGCCGCATGCGCCGCCGCTCGCCGCGCCCATGGCATACAATCCCGCTGGGCCAAGGATTACGAATCGGTCGCCACTGCGTGGGGGAAGCGCCACCGCGCCAGACAGGGGAATGCCCAGGAGTCGGCGGCAGGTGCCCGGCCGGCGCCCGCGCCATGAACATCCCTCACGGAAGGACCGCCCGCAGGGTGTGGGCTTCCAGGCTCCGCCGGACGTGCGTATGACATGCCGGCACCCTGGATGCTTCCGCCGCTATGCGCTGCGTCCGCGCTCCCCGTTGTGTCCCCGCCACCGCCAACCGCGATTCCGGAACGAACCATGCCAACGGACACCACCGCATCCAGACGGTGCCAGCCGGCACATCGGGCGAGCGTTGCGCATGGGCGCTCTGGCCACGTGGTTGACGCATGGCGGACGGCCGCACAACGTGGTGAAACACGATGACACACGTACGCCGGTCCGCTGGCGCCCTGGCCCGCGCCCATGGTGAGGCTGGGGAAATCCAGGCTGTCGCTTGGCTCACATCCTGGGCTTCCTGCGTCGAGCGGGTCCGGGTGGGATATGCCATCCGGCGTGGACCACGCGGAAACATCATATCCGCTCACCCGCTGGAGAAGGTGTCTGGGGATGTCCGGGCCGTTGGGCCTGGTGGTGTGTCTGTGCTGGTCGAAGTGAAGGTCCGACCCGTGGATGATGGCCTGTCCTGGTCCGACCTGGCGGTACACCAGCATGCCGCCCTGGCCGCGCACCGGGCGGCTGGCGCTGTGTCCGTGGTGGTATGGTGCGGCATGGATGCCGCTGGATATGTCGGCATCCGCTGGATGCCGTATCCGGACACCGCTGGTGGTCCGCCCGATTGGTGGCGCCCACGCCGGCCGCTGACATGGGCGTCATGCATGTTGCGCCGGGTGTCCTGGCGCCCCGATGCCGCTGGCGGCTGCGTGCCGGTGGATGGATGGCCGTCATGACCATGCGCCAGCCAGCTCCGCGCCGGGAGTATCATGGGCCGGCATGCGCGATGTGCCGGAAGGATGTCCCCGTGGGGCGTCCGTGCCACGGCGTGACGTATCTGTGCAGCCGCGCGTGTCGCGACGCCTGGTTCACGGCGCGAGGATACCGGATCCCTGCGCCGCCCACGGACTAGGTTCCCGGCCCCAGGTCGCCGGCTACCGTTCCGGGATAGATCCGCCCGCGACATGCCAGGTCCGGCGCCCCGGTCACGGTGACGGTGGACGGAATGTCCGGCGCCTGATAGTGCCAACGGAACCCGCCTCTCAAGGCCTGGAATGCCGGCATGTCCTGGAACATATCCACGGGATAGCGGACGCGGGCGGCATACGTCCAGCGGCGTCCAGCCGTTGGGCTGTCGGTGCATATGGCCTGATTGATCTCCGTGTCGCTCGGGAGATGGTGGACGGCGAAGGACAGTACGGGCGGCGTGACCGTGGAAACCCAATCGGGATGCACACCCGGTTCATCGCCCGGCATGCTCGGGTTTGGGTTGTTCCAGTACCATGCCACCTTGTGCGGGTCGGTCCCCGTCACCACAGAATCATATGGCGCATAGGACGCGACAGGATCCCAATCAGGGATGCCAGCAAAATGCCACCCGCGTGCGGTCATGGTGTAGGCCTTCGTCCCCACGAGCACGGCGGAGGCCGGCGGATCATTCCCCCTATCGTTCGGGCTGTTGGAGTAGTACGGGGCGTGGTCCTGCGCGTCATCGGGGAGCCGGTAGATCTCCACGACAACCGGGAATGAAGCCGTCACGCCATAGCCGCTGGCGTCGCTTGCGTATGCATCGATGCCCACAAACGGGGCGCCCCACCACGTTCCGCCGCACAAATCACCCAGCCATACGAATATGTCCCTATACATGGCGGGGTAACCGTTACCGGCCGCGTCCAAGCCGACCAGAAATCCAGACGCATGGCAGATGGGGTGGACATATGTCCACTCAAACCCCGCGATCGTCCGGTAGGTGTACGATTCCATGGTCCTGCGCGTATGCGGACCGCCGCCGCACCACCGGGCAGGCCACCTGCCCAGCGGCGTCGGAACAACCTCTGGCCGCATGGCTATGCCAACCGTGATGCGGTCGGCGTCCTGGATATCCAGAGCAGCTGGCCAGCCGGTTTCCTCGCCGTCTCCGGACGGCCATCGGGCAAGGTCCAGCTTCCAGAGACGGTCGCCGGGATATCCGACGCCGGGATGCGCGACGGAATCATCCGTGAATGCAGCTCGGACGGGAAGGGTCGCCAGGCTCGGTGGAATGGCCAAGTCGGTCGGCACGATGACGGCGGCGTCGGTCCCCAGGCCCAGGTCGTGCCATACGCCATCGTCGGGATGGTCGTAGAGGTAGCGATGCAGCGGCAGCAGCCAGCGCGTCCGGTGGTGCCACATATATGGGCTGTCTTGCCCGGCGTTGTGCAGGATTCCGGGCAATTGTGGCCACACCAGCGGAGCGACGACCGCCGGCTTGGTCATGGTATCCATGTACGCGGTTATGGCTGAAAAGCCGTCGATTTCGACGGTGGCGAGCATCTGATGGGGATGGCCCGCCATGTATTCCGCACCAGTCGGGAGCCACCGCCGGGACAAGGGCCACACGAGCGGCGGTGTCCACCCCGCCTGGTCTGTCCAGGCGCGCGTAGCAAGCGTGTGCGTCGGAATGCCGTGATGGACCCGCAGGATGCCCGGCTCCACGTCCTCAGCTGCAATCTGGGGGGCGATGGCGCTCCCGCCCGGCGCGATGGTTCCCAGGTTGGCCATTGGCCCGACCATGCCCACCATGGCCGCGAATTTCCGATGTTGCACCAATTCGGCCACGGGGGCGTATGGGGTCCCGTCCGTGGCGGACACCACCAGGCCGGCTGCCAGCGTGATCGTTGGCGATGGGGTGGCGGCGTAATCCGTTGGCGTCACCCGGAAGGTCAGGCGGACGCAGTTGGGGAAGTCGGGGTGCACGTCAGGAAACGCGGCCGCCTGCCAGGAGGTATGCGATGCCGCCCACGGCCAGGACGGGGTTGCGGTCCATCCGGCGGACGGCGGCGCCGGGTCGGCCGGTGTTTGGGGTGTGGCTGCCTGGTAGAAATTCCCAGCGTGCACAACGCGGTCGCCGGCTGCGTAGCTCGCATCGGTGTTCCACGCCCCCTTCCATTCCGGCGGGACCACCAAGCGCACGGAGCCAGAAAACCAAGCCCACGCCCGCGTGCCGCCCCATCTGTTCGGCCATGCATAATCGTTCGCGGCGCCCGGATCTGGCCCAGACGCAGGCATCGACGGGTTGTCGATGGCCAGAACGGTCGGCGCTTCGGATGTGGCCAGGAGCGCACGCCGGTAGTTGGCCCACGGCGCATGCGACGATTCCGCCGCGGCCCCCGTCTGCCCCAGGTTGCCCTCTGCCGCGATCCATCCGGCGCTGGCGGTGATCCGGACCGGCAGGAACGGAAACCAGGGCGGCACACCCACGACAGCCGGAACCATGGTCGCGGCCGGGACAGGGAAGTGCAGCAGGTCAGACGCCTGAAATTCCGCGAGAACAAAGGGCCTCGGATGGGTCAGGTATGCGGACGGCGTGATGGTCGATTCCGTCCAGGTGTCCGTGCCTGGATGGTAGTCCGCCCGATGCCATGTCAGCATGGGGGCGTTGTGGTTCGGCTGCGACATGCGGACATACAGGCGCGACCACTCCGGCGCGGCAGCATAGAGCCCGGTTATGGCGACATCGTTGCCCGGCACCGATCCACCGCCAGCGTCGCACGGCTGCGCAAACCGCCAATCGTTGCCAGGAATGCCGAGTGGCTGCATGGACCTGGCGAGGCGCCCAGGGAGATAGGTGGAGTCGGCCGAAAGCGTCCAGGCCATGACTCACATATACGTTGGGGGATATGCCACGATATTGGCCGTTGCGCCAACCTGGACCGGAGTGCTGGCCAGGCGCACCCATTCGCCGGCAGCCAGCGCGAATGGAATGAGGCTGCGCTGGTCCAGGGCAATCATCACCTTGGCCGGCGCCAGGCCGGCGCCCGTGTCCACAAATTGCTGGACGCCATCCGCGAACAGGAATCCGATGCCCAGGCCGTCTGGCGAAAGCGGAAGCGTCGGGTTGCCGCCGTGCCAATTCCACACGCAGGTCCCGTCCGCGATGCCCGTGCCGGTCCCCGAAGGACCGGCGGCGCTGATCCCTGCCGTGGTGCACATATAGGAGTTTCCGACGTTTGCGACGATGGCTCCCACCGCATAGGTCGTGGCCGTCGCCCACGCCGAACGGTCGGCATGGTTGGGATCGTACAGGGTTGCGGTGGTCAGGTTGGAAGCAGCACGCCGTATGCCATCCTGCCCGCTGGTCAGGGTTTGGCCGCCGATGATGGCCGCCCACAGGGTTGGTGCAGCTGCTACCGCTGCCGCGCCGCCGGCCCAGCGTGATGGCATGCTGCGGGTTTCGCGCTCCAGGCGCCGGATGCGTTGTTCGTGGTCCCAGGTCATGCGCCCCCGCTGGACTGATACTGACCGCGAGCCAACCCTACACCCAGCGCACCCTGGACAACCGACGGCACGCGGAAGCCGGCCAGGGTGCGGCTGGCCTGGTAGGACACGGAAGCGGATGCTGCCCGGAAGTCGAACGACACCCGGACCACCGGGGCGCGCACCGCCACCGACGCGGTGTCGCCTTCGTCGGCGCCCCAGCGTACCGTGGCTTGGTCCACCATGGTTGCCAGCATGGCGCCGGCATCGTCCGCGATGCCGCGAACGGTCCAGGTAGCGGTGCCGTCCGGGCTTAACCACCACGTCCGCATCTTGTCCCGGAAGGCCACGGGGTCGCCGCCCTGATCCCTCCGGCCCTCCGCAGCCAGGACGGCCGCGCTGGATGCATCGAGCTTGAACACGGTCCGGTCCGGCACGCGCACCTGGGTCCAATAATCCCCGGTCAGGTAGGTGCATCCACTCCGCCGCAGGTCGGTGCATGGCGGTGATCCGCCCACAGCTTCCGTTGTGGCTGACACGCGGAAGGCCAGAGGATGAACGAGGGCCACGGTGAATACCGGCGTCCACCCGGCCGCCAGGCGGGCCTTGATGGCAGCGGCATCCGCAGGCGTGCGGCCCACAATGATGCTCCCACCATCATCACCGACCTGGATTTGGAAATCCTGATGCGCCACCACCCAGGGCGGCGTGGCAATAGGCTTATACCAATACATCAGCGGCCCCTCCACCGGGTCCAGGTTGGATGTCACCACATAGGGGTCCGTCCAATCCTTGCCGGGCGCCAGCGGCACCAGGCGGGACATCTTCCAGGCTACGCGAGCATTGGGATATTCCGCTGCCGGGAGCGATTCCAGTTCCCCGGTTTCCTGGCCGCCGCCAGCCTCCGGAGGCCCGGCCTGGACGGTCCGCTTGTACGGGATCCTGGTCAGGCCGGAATACGCCCGCGTGTCCCATCGGGCGAATAGCTGCCAAGCGCGGAATACGGCATCCAGCGGTGGAGACTTTCTGGCCTCATCGCTGGATGCATCCCAGGCCGTCTGGTCGGCCTCCGTATACCATGGTTCCAGGGCATCCCCGGTCGGCCTGGTCGCCCAGGTCAGCACATCGTCAGCCGCAATGGTTCGCATCCATATGGGCTGCGGCGCCTGGACGTAATGGGTATCCTCCACCATGGTGTGGTCCTGATCCACAGCCCATTCCTGCACACCGTCGGCCGTCAGGTCCAGGGCCGGCGGCGCCGGGTCGGGGATGGTTTCCATGTCCACGACGGTCAGGGTCAGCACGCCACCAACGACGGATTCCAGGAAGGTCCGCCCGGTATCGGGGGAGATGATGGCCGCGATCATGGCCAGCGGATTGCGCCCCTGCCAGTCCCACTGCCCGTCATAGTCCAGGTTGTCCGGGAAATCGAGGCCGACCTGGAAGCCCCAGCAGTGCCGGATATGCGCCAGGATGGTTTCCACAGCTCGCTTGGCGGTCCACCGAACGCCAACCGCGCCAGGGGTCGTCCTTTCCCCACGGGCGTGGACGCGGCACACGGCGCCGCTGGGCAGGACGTGGGCTGCGACAGACATATCCCCACGCCCGCCAGCGTTGAAATCCAAGGGCTGGCCGACATTGGCCACGGCGTTGGACGTATCGACCCATCCCGGCCAATCGGTGTTCCGAGACTCGTACCATTCCGACAGGTGGCATTGATTCAGGGCGTGCAGCATGCCGGCCATGCGGTACTGGACGCGGGCGCCGCCGGATTCCAGGCGGGACACCCGGACGCCAGCCACCTTGCCGCGCCAGTAGATCACCAGCGGTGACGCCACACCCCCCGTGGTCGGGTCACGCTTCACGATGCGGCACCACATGCCGGCCACCGTATAGTCCGGGGCGGCGCCATCCTGCCAGGCCAGGGCCTCTCCCAGGTAGGCCCCCACGCCACGGGCGGCGGAGTCGGTTTCCCATGGCCTGGTGGTCCATGACCCATCGGCCGTATGCAGGGCCACTGCGGTTTGCACCAGAGCTACGGATTGGGGAGCGTCAGGGCCGGTCTGCCGGCTGGCCGCAGCATCGAAGTGCAGCTGGACGGTCAACACGCCACCGTTGACGGTTCCAGCCTGCGCCTGCCATGCTCCGGTGTAGCTGGCCAGCCACAGGCGCGGGATGGTCCCGTGGGGATAGACGACGCTGGTCTGCTTGCCGACGTGGCTGCCCAGGACAGCCAAGCGGGCGTCCGCCTGGGCTTTGGTGCAATCCTGCCAGACGACCAATGCTCCGCCGCTCGTAGGCATCGGGTTCGTCCAGCGGAACGCCTTGGCAGTGGTGGCATATGCCTGCGCCTGGGTCTGGGTGGGAAATGGGCGCGGGGTGCCGGTGGCGCCATCCCAATCCAGCGTGCACACGGACGTGCTCATGTCGGTACCCAATTCAGTTGGGCCAGCAGGGTCCACCGGGCGGTGGCCACACCTCCGCCGGCCAAGCTGGTATGCGCGGCCCGGTGGTCGGCCTGGCAGTCCGCCACCATGCACGCGACGCCACGGAAGGTCAGGACCTGACCGATGCTGGCCATCTGTGCCAGGGCCACGGCCAAAGCCTCCGCTTCATCGGCGCACGGCGTTGCGCTCTCGATGATGGACGGCACGGGCCGCGCCTGGCCCGTGTAGATGACCGGCGGGTTCGGGGGTGGCTGGGGGTAGATCATCACGCCGACCGCCGGCACCAGCGTCCCATGACACGCAGCGGACCACGCTCCGATGGTTTCCAGGGCCATGGGTCAGTACATCCGTGGGTTGCTCGACAGCGCTTGCACCCAGCCGGCGCTGGCCCTGTCGGCCGTCCGCTGGGCCTCCGACTGTGCATCCCGGATGCTTTGGTCCAGGCGCCGGATGCTTGCTTCCAGACTGGCCATGCCATCCACATTCTTGGACAGGCTTTCCCGAATCGCTTCGGCGCCGATGGTGCGGCCGGCGCCGGTTGCCA